>LWDU01037353.1_pt2 | contig 78997 bp, 72 predicted proteins | sample 727161 | NCBI WGS metagenome assembly LWDU01 (sample SAMN04566230, study PRJNA314399) | hydrothermal vent metagenome | isolation source: deep sea hydrothermal plume seawater | place: Mexico: Gulf of California, Guaymas Basin | collected 2004-07-11
GTTTTCGCCCGCCTCCCCCATCGGTACCGAAGGCGTCCCCCGTGTCGCCATACATATGTTTGAAAGGAAGCGAGAGACAATGGCAAGCGATAGTGGCAGCGAGACCCCTCCGGTCGTCACCCGCTTTGCTCCCTCGCCCACCGGCTATCTGCATATCGGCGGTGCGCGGACGGCGCTGTTCAACTGGCTTTACGCTCGCCATCACGGTGGTCGCGCGCTGCTTCGCATCGAGGATACCGACAAGAAACGCAGCACCCAGGACGCGATCGACAAGATCATCGAAGGCCTCGACTGGCTTGGCCTCGATTTCGACGACGCCCCCGTATTTCAATCGGACCGCGCCGAACGACACGCCGAAGTGGCGAAGAAACTGCTCGAGGCGGGGCATGCCTACAAATGCTTCGCAACCCCCGAGGAACTCGAGGAAATGCGCGCCCAGCAGCGCGCCAACAAGCAGGCGATGCGTTACGATCGGCGCTGGCGCGACCGCGATGAGAGCGAAGCGCCTGCGGGTGCCCCCTATGTGATCCGCCTCAAGGTCCCGACCGAGGGCGAAACCACGATCCACGACCAGGTTCAGGGAAAGGTCACGGTCAAGAATGCCGAGATCGACGATTACGTCCTGCTGCGCGCAGACGGCACGCCGACCTATATGCTCGCTGTGGTGGTCGACGATCACGACATGGGCGTGACGCATATCATCCGCGGTGACGACCACCTTAACAATGCCTTCCGCCAGCTTCCCGTGGTTCGGGCAATGGATGCGATCGAAGGCGGCTGGCCCGATCCGGTCTACGCGCATGTTCCGCTGATTCACGGCCCCGACGGGGCCAAGATGTCCAAGCGCCACGGTGCGGTGGGTGTCGAAGGCTATCGCGACGAAGAAGGCGTGCTTCCGGAAGCACTGTTCAACTATCTGCTGCGGCTCGGCTGGGGTCATGGCGACCGCGAGGAGATTTCGCGCGAGGAGGCTGTCGAGCTGTTCGACCTCGATGGCGTGGGCAAGGGTCCGGCGCGTTTCGACATCAAGAAGCTGCAGAACCTCAACGGCCATTACATCCGCGAAGCGGACGACGCACGGCTGGCCGGGATCGTTGCCGAGCGCATCGGCCCCGACGCCGATCTGACAGTGCTGACCGAAGCAATGCCGGTGCTGAAAACGCGTGCGAGGTCCATCAATGAACTTGTTGACGGTGCAGGATTTCTATTCGCCAAGCGGCCTCTTTCGATGACCGACAAGGCGGCGGGACTTCTCGACGAAGAGGCACGCGAGCGGTTGGCCGGTTTGTCCAAAATGCTGCACGTGCAAAATGACTGGACAATCGAAGCGCTGGAAGCCACTACGAAGGCCTATGCCGAGCAGCTCGAACTGGGTCTCGGCAAGCTCGCGCAGCCCATGCGCGCGGCGCTGACGGGGACGACAACGTCGCCCGGCATTTTCGATGTGCTGGTCCTGTTGGGCAAGGAAGAGTCGCTCTTGCGTATCGATGCGCAGGCCTCGCCCACAGGCACCGATGAGAACGAGTGAGGAGACACGCGTGGCCGACAAGCAGGCAACCCTCGATCTGGGCGGACAGACCCAGGAATTCCCCGTGCTGGAAGGCAGCGTTGGCCCCGATGTGGTCGACATCCGCAAGCTGTACGGCACCACCGGCAAGTTCACTTACGACCCGGGTTACAAGTCGACCGCGAGCTGCGAAAGCGCGCTGACCTATATCGACGGCGAAGCCGGCGTTCTGCTGCACCGCGGCTATCCGATCGGTCAATTGGCGGAAAATTCCTCTTTCATGGAAGTGAGCTACCTGCTGCTGAACGGCGAATTGCCGACGCAGGAAGATCTCGACGATTTCACCTACACGATCACCCGCCACACCATGGTCCACGACCAGTTGCGCCAGTTCTATCAGGGTTTCCGCCGTGATGCGCACCCCATGGCAATCATGTGCGGCGTGGTTGGCGCATTGTCGGCTTTCTACCACGACAGCACCGACATCTCGGATCCTGAACAGCGCAAGATCGCCAGCCATCGCCTGATCGCGAAAATGCCGACAATCGCTGCGATGGCCTATAAATATTCGGTCGGTCAGCCGTTCATGCAGCCCAAGAACGAGCTCAGCTACACGGGCAACTTCCTGCGCATGACCTTCGGCGTCCCGGCTGAGGAATATGAAATCCACCCCGCCATCGAAAAGGCGATGGACCGGATCTTCATCCTTCACGCCGACCACGAACAGAACGCCTCGACCTCCACCGTACGCCTCGCAGGCTCCTCGGGCGCCAACCCCTTCGCCTGCATGGCGGCCGGCATCGCCTGCCTGTGGGGACCGGCGCATGGCGGCGCCAACGAGGAAGCGATCAACATGCTGCAGGAAATCGGCTCGCCCGACAAAATCCCGCACTATATCGAGCGCGCCAAGGACAAGAACGACCCGTTCCGCCTGATGGGCTTCGGCCATCGCGTTTACAAGAACTACGATCCGCGTGCGACCGTGATGCAGCAGACGCTGCGCGAAGTGTTCGAAGCGCTCAACGTCAACGACCCGGTGTTCGAAACCGCGCTGAAGCTCGAAGAGCTTGCGCTGAACGACGACTACTTCAAGGAAAAGAAGCTTTTCCCGAACGTCGACTTCTACTCGGGCATCATCCTCAATGCGATCGGCTTCCCGACCACCATGTTCACCGCGCTGTTCGCGCTGGCACGTACGGTCGGCTGGGTCGCGCAGTGGAACGAGATGATCTCGGACCCCGCTCAGGTCATCGGTCGCCCGCGCCAGCTCTACACTGGCCCGACCGAGCGCGATTACGTGCCCATCGGCCAGCGCTGAGCCGCAACCCGATCAAGCGGGTCCTGCGCACCGGTTTCGGCCGGTCGCAGGGCCCGTTTTTCGTTGGGGGAAAATGAAACGGCGGGAGGCCGCTAGTCTCCTAGCGCGCCACCTGGCGCAGGTCGTCCGCCGCAGGAACCGAAAGCGTGAAACGGGCACCCTGCCCCGGCGCGCTTTCGACCGTGAGATCGCCGTCCATCGCCCGCGCAATACGCCGCGAGATGTAGAGGCCGAGCCCCGAACCGCCATCGCCACTACGCCCGAGCCGTTCGAATTTTTCGAACACGCGTTCCTGTTGTTCTTCGCCCAACCCGTGCCCTTGGTCGGCAACCGTGATGAGCGCACGGCTGCCGATCCGGTCGAGCCGAATCCACACCTGGCTCTCGTCGGGCGAATAGCGGATCGCATTGCCGACCAGATTGAGCAGGATCTGCAGCACGCGGCGGAACTCGGCGATCGCAAGCTGGCTCTCGCCCTCGGGAGGAGCGACGAGCGTGATACCCTTTTCGCGAGCGCGCACCCCGAGAATACCGCAGGCCCGCCGCGCGACGTCGGCCAGTTCTATCCGGTCGGGCGCGGTCGCAAAATCTTCCGATTCGACCACTTCGAGGTCGGATAGGTCGTCGATCAACGCGAGCAGGTGCTGCGCTGCCGTCGCGATATCGGCGGCATAGGAACTGTATTCATCTGCCAGCGGGCCGGCGAGCTTGGTGCGGATCGTCTCCGCATTGGCAATGATCCGGTTGATCGGCTGGCGGAGCACCGGCGTCAGATCGCGGCCGAATGACGGCCCCTCGGCCCCATCCCCCTCCGCATCCTCACCAGCGGTGGCGAGAGGGCGCTCAGCGGTAAGATAGAGGACGAAACCCGCAATACCGGGCTGCGGTTGCCCCAACGGTTCGAGATGCGCTGTCCAGCGCCGGTTCGATCCGGCGATCTCGCAGGTCGCACCATCGAGCAGGCGCCAATGCATCGGCTGCTGGTGCGCAGTGCCGGGAAGATCGACGAAATCAGTCCACGGCTTGCCGACACTGGCCAGCGCGCGTTCGGAAAACTCGGCGAGGTCGGGCGCTTCGGTCTCCAGAGAGAGCAGGCGCTGGTTCGAGTCGAGCCGCGCAGAGCAATCGGCGAGGTGCCGGTTGATCTCGACCCTCCGCCGTGCGGAATCGATGTCGTTCTCGGGAGGAAGCTCTTCGGTCTGCCAGCTCACCACGTCGATGGTGCAGCCCTCGGTCTTTCCGTCGGCATCGGTGAGAGGCGCGATTTCGACCCAAGCGGTGATCCGGTTCTCGCCGTCTACCGCCTCGAACTGGCGGGCAAGCCGCAGGCCGAAGCGCAACGATTTGTCGACCAGCGCCAGCAGTTCGGGGATCGCGATGCGGGTACCGATCGCCCCGCCGCAGGCACGCTGCAGCCGGGCAACGAGGTCATCGGCCTCGACGAGCATGCCATCGGCATCGGCGCGCGCATGAGCAAGATAGCGGGTTCCAACCGAAGCCATGGTCAGCTGTGCTCCTGCAGGGGTAGATCGGCCAGCAGACGCCGCGCCTCTTCCGGAGCCAGTTCGGATATTCCGGTCGGCGGATCGGCTTGCTGATTGATCCGGAGAATCTGCCTCTCGACATCCGCGCTGTCGAGCCCCGCTGCGCGTAGCCCCAATGCGAGCCGAACGGTCTGGCGGGGATGCGTCGACAAGACGGTGGCAATACGCGTTTGCCCCGATCGTGCAGCCAGCGCTGAAAGGAAGAGTGCTGCGCCGGCGCGGTCGATATCGAGCGCGCGCAGTCCCCCCTGCCCCATTCCTGCAACCACGCGGGCCATCAGCGACAGCCTGCCGGCGCCCTCGTCGAAATTGTTGCGCAACTTGGCCTCGGCGCGGATCATCGCGTCCGAGCGCAATTGATCGCTGTATTCGCGCCACGCCAGAAGCAGGTCGTGAAACAGATCTCCGGGCAATTCGCTGAGCGGCAGTTCCATGCGCCGCTGTGTCTGGGCGAAACGCGCCTGGGCGGTCAGCGAGGCCATTGCCGCCGAAGCAAGTGCGTTGTCGTCTGCGGCGATGAGATCCTGAACCAGCGGGGCTAGGACCGGGTCGACGCCGTATCGCGCTTCGAGCGTTTCGGCCAATTGCCACTCGAGCGCCAGCGCGTGGCAATGCGACAGGAGAGCCGGGCTCGAGACGAAATGCTCTGCCAGAGCCTCCCCATGGCGATCGGCGAAGGTCTCGCGTTCCGATTGTCCCGCAGCCTCGGCCTGCGCCCGCAGCACCTGCCACGCGAGATGGTGGCACATACCGCGAATGCGCGCGACGATCTCGTCGCTGAACAGCGAATGATCGGGTGTTGCGAGCAGGTGCAGCAGGATCGGCCCGATCTGGGCGAGCGCGGAATTGTCCTGCGCCAACGTATCGCGCAGCGAATCGCGATCGGCTGCAACCGGGGAGGATGCGGAATCAGGCATCGGCATGGGCTCGGCTTAGCATCGCCATGGTTAAATGCCCGTTAGTCGCGCGGCTGCGAAGTCAGGAAAAGCGTAATCATTACGACTAGCGCGATAAAGGCTACGAAGGGTTGGATCACGCCGAACAGGGCGGCGGGCACGAACAACACGCTGAGCAGCACGCGATCCTGATAGCTCCGGCGCCAGCGGGGCACGGCCAACCGTTCTCCGAGGTGCAACAGGCCGATAAGCACGACCGGCACAAACAGACGCAGCCATTGTGTGTCCTCGGGCGAGGCAACCGCAACCATCAGGACGAGTATCGGGTCCATCAGCACGGTGAGTGCCTGCACAAGCAGCGAGACCCGCGGCCGGACCTGGCCGGCAGTCGAAACGCGCCGTACCACTGCCTCCATCGCGAGCAGCAATGCTGCCAGCACCGCAAAACCGAAACCCGGCGCTATCCAGCCAACCAGTGCCAGACCCAGCCCGAGGACCCCTGCGGCGCCCGATCCGATCGCCAGCGCGCGAGACAGGCCGCTACCCAGCGTATCGCGCGCCAGGCGCGCGCCCATCCGTTCGGCAACAGCCAGCCCCGGAGCCGTGAACGGCGCCACGTCGGCATGGCCCGCCACCCAGCTGCGCTCGCGTGCGGAGATCTGTTCGGGGGAGGGATCGCGCAGCCAGATATCGTCATCGAGCAGGCGCGTTTCCAGCGGGTGGGGACGCGTGCCGCACTGCAAGGCGATGCGCAGCAAGGCCGAAGGTGTGTCGACGTCGGCTGGCAATTGCGCGAGCTGTTCCAGCGCATTGCCGCGTACCAGTAGCACGCCCGCCCACGCGAAATTCGCGTCGATCCGTTCATACCCCCGCTGGACGGCCGGGTCCTCGGGAAAAGTGAGTACGCCCGGGCGCGCAAGGTGCCGTAGGACCGCATCTTCCTCGGGCAGGATCCCCGGCGCCATGACCAGCAATTCGTCTTGCGCGGTTACCATGCCCGACAGCTTGCGCGGTTCGCGAATGACAATGAACCGCGCTCCCGCCGCTTCTGCGCGATGCTGCAACTCGATCACTTCGCGGCCCACCGTCAGCGCGAGGCAGGCAATCGTCTCGCAACCGGCTGCCAGCGCGATATCGAGCTGGCGCTCGACCAGTCGCGCACCGGCCACCACCCGAAACGGCGCAGGCAGGGTGCGCGGCCGGGACTGATTGTCGAGCACGGATAGCAAAGCGACGCGCACCGAAGGTCTCCGAATTCGAATTGGACCGCCTCGCCAACGTCTAGGGCGACCCGGCGGCCGAGGCCAAGCCTTGCTGGGCGGTTTCCCTCAAGGAATAACGCTTCGGTTCAGGGTGATTGCAAGAAAGCAGCCTGCAATCATGCTTTGACGCGGGTGACACGCGCAGGCCACAGCCCGCCGAAAATGGTTAATATCGGTTTGAGCGTCGAGGCTTTGGTGATAGTTTTCGCGGTTATGAGAAAGCGTCCCGTAATCCAGGCCGTCGAACACGAGAACGACGAAGCTTCGCTGGAATCACCGATTTCCGAAGAACTTGGCGGGGACACCTCGACCTCGGTCGAGGAGGATACTGCCGTGGAATGGGAAGCCGAACCGCTTCCTGCCCGTAACTTCGGATGGTTATGGCCGTCTCTGGCCGTCAGCGTCATCCTGGTCTGGACCGCGTTCTTCGGTTGGGCGCATTGGCCGCAGGATGGCGCTTTGCCCACCGCACGCGACTGGACTGCACTGATCGCTCAATGGGCGATCCCCGTGCTGTTGGTGGTCGGTCTGTGGCTGCTCGCGATGCGCAATTCGACCCGCGAAGCACGCCGCTTTTCGGACGTTGCACAAGACCTCTCGGCCCATTCGGCCGAACTCGAGGCGCGCCTGGCAACGGTCAATCGCGAGTTGAGCCTCGCGCGCGAATTCCTGTCGAGCCAGACGCGCGATCTCGACTATCTCGGTCGCAGCGCAAGCGAGCGCATATCGGAGCATGCCGAACGCCTCCAATCCCTGGTCCACACTAACGGTGAACAGGTAGATTCCATCGCACGCGTCAGCGTTACCGCGCTGGAAAACATGGATAAGCTGCGCGACAGCCTGCCCGTAATCGCGACCTCGGCCAAAGATGTCTCAAACCAGATCGGCGGGGTCGGTCGCGAAGCGCAAGGCCAGCTCGATGCACTCGTCGAAGGGTTCGAGAGGCTCAACGAATTTGGCGGCGCCAGTGAGCGGCAGGTCGCCTCCTTGCGCGAGCGCGTCGACGAGGCGCTTACCGCGTTCACCGCTCAGGCGGAGCAGTTGACGACGATTGCCGACAGAAGGTTCGCCGAATTGCGCCAACAGAGCGAAGGCTTCCGCAGCGAATTGGATACGCGCGAAGTGGATGCGCTAGCCGCGATTCGGACTCGATTCGACAGCCTGCGCAACGAGTTGGCCGAAACCGATGCCGTCGCCGCCAGCGAACGCGAAGCTGCGATGGACAGTCTGCGCGAACATCTGGCTGCGCTGCGCGAGGAAAGCTCGGATACCGCGCAGCGGATTCGCGAAGGAGAAGCGAATGCGCTGACGGCGTGGCGTGTCCAGATCGATGCGATGCAAAAACGTCTCGCCAATGCAGTGGCGGAAATTGCCCGGATGGACGACAAGGCGGTCGCCGATGCAAACGCCAAGTTGACGCAACTGGCAGGCGAGGCCGAACGGCTCGACACGCAGATCGCCGAGCGCAACCAATTGTTCGCGAAGCAGACAGCGGATCGGCAACGGGCGATGGACGAGGCGGAAGAGACTGCACATGCACGCCTGACCGAACGACTCGCCGTGCTGGACGAGGCGATCGCCGATCGCCGTGCCGCGCAGGCCGAGCAACTCGCCCTGTTGGCCGCCGAGGGCGACGAACTGGGTGACCGTATTGCGGCGCTCGGAACGGTCTTCGAGACTGTCGTGCAGCAAGGGCGTGAAGCCCGTACCCAGCTGACCGACGGAATTGCCGCGCTTTCAGGCAAGCTGGCCGAAAGCCGAACTGCCCTCGACGGGACCGGCGAAGCGGTGGGCGAACTGACCGACGCGAGCGTCCGCCTGCTCGAACTGATCCAGGCAAGCGCCAAGCACAGTCGAGACGACCTGCCCGTCGCCATGGAAGCCAGCGAGCAACGCCTCGTCCAGATCGAACAGCGCGCCGAGGAGGTCAAAGCGCTGCTCGACCGTGCGCGAACCGCGGGCGAAGCGTTGACGGCGAGCATGGACAGCGCCGAGCAACGAAGCCATGCAGCCATCGACGCGGTCGAGACTTTCCAGGCGCGCTTTGGCACGACCAGCGAACACCATGCCGGCGAAATCGATCGGCTGCGCGCTAGCGTCGCCGCATTGGGCGCGGAAGGCGAGAATGTCTCCGAACGCGCACAGGGAGAATTGCGCGATGCCATAGCCGCGCTCGAAACCAGCGCGCGCGAGGCACTTGCCGCGATCGAGACCGAACAGGCCGAACGGATCGCGCAAATCGCCGATAGGGTGGGCGAACAGAGCGCAGAGGCGATCGACCGGGCATTGCGGAACAATACGGCCGAAGCCATCGGCGCGCTCGACCAGGCGACCGAGCGCTCGGCCGCCGCGGGGCGCGAGATGATGCGCCAGCTGCGCGACCAGCTGGCCAAGGTCAACGAGCTTACCGGCAATCTGGAGAACCGCATCGCACACGCCCGCGATCGCGCGACAGAGGATGTCGACAGCGATTTCTCGCGCCGCGTGGCACTGATCAGCGAAAGCCTGAATTCGAACGCGATCGACATCGCCAAGGCGCTTTCGACCGAAGTCACCGACACGGCCTGGGCCAGCTACCTGCGGGGTGATCGCGGAATTTTTACGCGCCGCGCCGTGCGGCTGCTCGACAATACCGAGGCCCGCGAGATCGCAGAGCTATATGATGGCGATACCGAGTTCCGCGAACACGTCAGTCGCTACATTCATGATTTCGAGGCGATGCTGCGCACGATGCTGTCGACGCGCGACGGGCACGCGGTGAGCGTCACTTTGCTCAGCAGCGACATGGGCAAGCTGTATGTCGTGCTGGCGCAGGCGCTTGAACGGTTGCGGCAGTAATCACTCGGCGCCGGTCGAAGGTCCCCACAGGATCAAATCCTCGACCGTGATCCAGCCATTGATGTAATTCGCCACATACAGCGCGGTCACCACCAGCGCGAGGATCGCGGCACGCAGCAGCAACCGCCCTGCCCGGAACTCGACCGGCGCGCTTTCCGCCTGTCCGGGAATTTTCTCTACTCCCGCCTCGTCATGCGTGCGCACCCCAAAGGGTAGCAGCACAAAGGCGCTGAACACGAAGAACAGGAAATAGATCGCGAGCATGCTGGTCCACTGCATCGCTCTGGCTCCTACAGGTTCGGGACGATGACACGCACTTGCGGTCGCTTGCCCGACCAGCGTTGGGCCGCGCGTCTTGCCGCAAGCCGCGCTGCTTCGTGCACACTCGCTTCGTCGCGGCGATCTCTGCCGCGCAGTTTCCCGATCGCCGCCCGGATGTCCGCCGTCGCCTCGGCAACAAAGTCCTCGTAATCCTCGTCGAGCGGCAGCCCCAAGCTATCAATCCGCGGATTGAGATCGCCATCAAGCGCCACAATCACGACGCCTTCGCGCATGATCCGGCGGCGCATGGCAATCGCTTCGCCATCGGCAGGAATTATCAGGTCGCCATCGAGAACGAGCCTCCCCGCGCGAACCTCCCCGATCTTGCCCGGCTTGCCCGGTGCCAGGCGGACCATGTCGCCATTCTGCTGGACGACCTGGTCGGGGATACCGCTGGCCTTACCCAGCCTTCCCTGCTCCTGCATGTGACGCATTTCACCGTGCACGGGCACGAGGATTTCCGGCCGCAACCAGCCATAAAGCGCTTCGAGTTCGGGACGCCCGGGGTGGCCAGAGACATGGATCATGCTCTGGCGATCGGTGACCATCGTAATGCCGCGCGCCGCGAGCCGGTTCTGGACCACGCCGATCGACAATTCATTGCCGGGGATCTGCCGTGTGGAGAACAGCACGACGTCGCCGCTGACGAGTTCGAGCGGATGATTCTCTTCGGCGATACGCGAGAGCGCCGCGCGTGGTTCGCCCTGCCCTCCGGTCGCGAGGATCAGCAGTTCACCGCGCGGGAGGCCCATCGCCGTGTCGAAGTCCACCGGCTCGGGAAAATCGAGCAAATAGCCATTGTCCTGCGAAACCTCGATAATGCGATCGAGCGAGCGCCCGGCAACGCAAATCTGACGGCCGGTCTCGCGCGCCACATCACCGAGCGTCTGCAACCGGGCGACATTGCTGGCGAATGTGGTCACCAGCACGCGCTTGCCCGCATGGCGCTGCACTTCTTCGAGCAGCCCCTTGTGGACTGCGCCTTCGGATCCGCTGGGTGCCGGGTTAAACACATTGGTGCTGTCGCAGATCAGCGCAAGCACGCCTTCGTCGCCGATCTCGGTGAGTTCCTGTTCGGTGGTCGGCTCGCCGATGATCGGGTCCTCATCGAGCTTCCAGTCGCCGGTATGGAATATCCGTCCATGCGGCGTATCGATCAGCAGCGCATTGCCCTCGGCAATCGAGTGCGCAAGCGGAAGGTAGGTGATTTCGAACGGGCCGACCGCGTAGCTGCCATGGTCGTCCGAGATCACATTCACCTCGACCTGATCGAGCAGGCCAGCCTCGTCGAGCTTGCGCCGGACGAGGTCCGCGGTGAACGGCGTGGCGTAGATCGGCACGCCGAAATCGGCTGCGAAATAGGGGACTGCGCCGATATGGTCCTCATGCGCATGCGTCAGCACGATGGCCTCAAGCTGGTCGCTGCGCTCCTCGATGAATTCGAGATCGGCGAACACCAGGTCGACGCCGGGATATTGGTCGCCCGAGAAGGTCATCCCGAGATCGACCATCAGCCAGCGTCCCTGACACCCGTACAGATTGACGTTCATGCCGATCTCGCCCGATCCGCCCAGGGCGAGGAACAGCAATTCGTCTTCGGGGGTCATGTCCTTCTTCACGCCGAACGCCCCGCCAGTATGCCGAGACCGTTCAGCGTCAGATCGGAGTCCACCTGATCGAACAGGTCGGTATGTTCATCGAACAAGACGGCGAGACCACCGGTGGCGACTACCGTCGCGGGACGTCCGATTTCCTTTTTCATTCGTGCAATCAATCCTTCGATCAGCGAAACGTAGCCCCAGAACACGCCGATCAGCATCTGGTCTTCGGTGTTGCGACCGATCACGCTGTCGCTACCGGGCTTCTCGATCGCGATGCGCGGCAGCTTCGCCGTGTTGCCTACCAGCGCATCGAGCGAAAGATTGATCCCGGGCGCGATGATCCCGCCCTTGTAGGCGCCGTTGAAATCGACCACGTCGAATGTCGTTGCGGTGCCGAAATCGATCACGATGAGGTCGCCCTCATATTTCTCATGTGCCGCGATGGTGTTGAGCGCGCGATCCGCACCAAGCGAGCTGGGTTGTTCGATATCGAGTTCGAAACCCCATTCCGCAGCGCCCTGCCCCGCAATCAGCGGAGTGATGCCGAGATATTTTTCCGACAGGACGGTGAGATTGTGGATCGCGCGCGGCACCACCGAACCGATGATAACCTGGTCGATGTCCCCGCTGTCGAACCCCTGGAACTCGGCGAGTTGCAGCAGCCAAACGGCATATTCGTCGCCCGTCCGGCGCGGATCCGAGGCAATCCGCCAGCGGGCCTTTATCTCGCCCTGGTCGATCAGCGCGAAGACGACATTGGTATTTCCGACATCGGCGGCCAGCAGCATGGCTTAGCTCTCCTGGTTCACGAGCATCACATCGCCCGCGTGGATGGCACGTGTCGATCCATCCGCCAAGCGTAGCGAGAGCGCCCCGTCGGCACCCAGCCCGTCGAAAGTGCCCTCGATCCGGTCTTCGCCGGGCGGCTGCACGGTCAGCGGCGTGCCGAACGCGTGGGCAACGCTTTCCCAGCGCCGCACCAAGGGTTCAAGCCCGTAGGTCCGCCAGCGTTCGACTTCCCGGTCGAAACACTCGGTGAGAGACCGCGCAAAAGTGTCGCGATCGGGCGTGACACCAATCTGCGCAAGCGCAACCGTCCGTCGATCGGGCAATTGGGGTGCAGCGGCGAGATTTACCCCGATCCCGACGATGATCGCATCACGCTCCCGTTCGAGCAGGATGCCTGCAAGCTTGGCGCCATCGAGCATCAGGTCGTTAGGCCATTTGAGACGCAAACGGTGCGGTTCGGCGATGATCGACGAGACCGCCTCATAGACCGCCACCCCCGAAACGAGCGCCAGAGTTGCCGGGCTCGGATCACGCGGGCTGACGCGAACGATCGTCGACCCCATGAAATTTCCGCTGCCATCGAACCAATCGCGCCCCTGCCGCCCGCGTCCGGCGAGCTGACGATCGGCGACCAACCAGTGACCTTCGGCCACCGCCTCGCCCGCGCGCAATTGCGCGGCGAGATCGGAATTTGTGGAGCCGGTTTCGGTAACGAAGCGGATCACATTGCCGCGACGAAAGACGCCGCTGCCTGCGCGGTCCATTCACCCAGCGGAATCGTAAGCAGGTAACCGAGCGGCGACATGATCGCGACGCAAATGCCCAGCACGACCCAGTGGCTCACCGGACTCGTCGCTTCGACTTCACGCGTCGGCTCGTCGAAGAACATCACCTTGATGAACTTGAGGTAGTAGAATGCACCTATCACACTGGCGGCGATCCCGATTGCGGCAAGCGCGACCAGATCGGCCTGAACCGCGGCCTGGAAGACCACGAACTTGCCCCAGAAACCGAACAGGGGCGGAATGCCGGCCAGGCTGAACATCAGCGCGAGAAGCGACCAGGCCAGCGCCGGACGCTTGGTCGAAAGGCCCGATATGTCGGCAAAGGTCTCGAGGTTGGTGCCGTCGGGCGCCCGCAGCATGAGCAGCGCGGTGAAGCTGCCGATCGTCATCGCGACGTAGATCGCGAGATAGGTCAGCGCACCGGCCACGCCTGCGGGCGTCGCCGCGGCAAGCCCGATCATGATGAACCCGACGTTGTTGATCGACGAATAGGCCAGCAGGCGCTTGAGGTTCTGCTGTCCGATCGCGCCCAGCGCCCCGACCACGATCGAGGCGAGCGCGGCAAAGATGACAATCTGGCGCCAGGCATCGGCCTCGCCGCCGAACGGATCCATCGCCATGCGCAGCAGCATGCCCATCGCCGCGACCTTGGGCGCGCTGGCGAAGAAGGCAGTGACCGGAGTGGGCGCGCCTTCATAGACGTCGGGCGTCCACATGTGGAACGGAACCGCGCTGATCTTGAACGCCAGACCGGCGAGCACGAAGACCACACCGAACAGCGCACCGGTCGAGAAAGAGGCCTCGAATGCCGCGCGAATACCCTCGTAATTCGTCGAACCGGTGAAGCCGTAGACGAGGCTTATACCGTAGAGAATGATACCCGATGCCAGCGCACCGAGGACGAAATACTTGAGACCCGCCTCGCTGGAGCGTTCGTCATTGCGCAGGAAGCTGGCGAGCACGTAGCTCGACAGGCTCGACATCTCGAGCCCGATGTAGAGCGTCATCAGGTCGGTTGCGGAGACCATCATCCCCATGCCGACCGCGTTGAACAGCATCAGCACGGGATATTCGGCACGATAAGCGTCGATCCGCTCGAAGAAACGCGGCGTGACGATCAGCACGGCGGCTGCCGCAACATAGATGAGCACCTTGGCAAAGCTGCCGAATGCATCGGCACGATAGAGATCGCCGAATGCCCGGCCCGCAACCTCGCCCGTGGCGTGATCGAACAGACCGATGCTGAAGATGGCAGCACCGAATAATGCCGCGACGCTGATGATGGTGACCATCCGCGCCGACTTGTTGCCCTGCCAGCCCGCGACGAGCAGCAAGGCGAGGCCGGCGAGCGAGAGGCCGATCTCGGTCGCGGTGAAATAGAAGGAAGTCGCGTAGTCCATCAGTGCGCTCCTTCCTTGCCATGGGCTTCGCGATGCGCGCCCTCGACATAATTCGCATTATGCTCGCGCGGAGTTCCGACCACATTGTCGGCGTCGAAATCGGGAGCGGCACGCGCAACGCGGGCCTCGAGTGCGGCAATATCCTGACGCATGGGTGCAAGGAAGCTTTCGGGATAGACGCCCATCCACAGCACGGCGGCCGCGATCGGGGCGAGAATGGCCCATTCACGGGCATTGAGATCGGGCATGCGCGCAGCGTCTTCGTTGAGCTGCTCGCCGAACGCCACGCGGCGGTAGAGATAGAGCATATAGGCTGCCCCGAGGATGATGCCGGTGGTGCAAACCAGCGTCACCAGCGTCGAAACCTTGTAGATCCCTGCCAGCGCGAGGAATTCGCCCACGAAGTTGCTCGTTCCCGGCAATCCGATCGACGCCATGGTGAACAGCAGGAAAAACAGTGCGTATTTGGGCATGTTGATGCTCAATCCGCCATAACGCGCGATCTCGCGGGTATGCAGCCGGTCGTAGATTACGCCGACACACAGGAACAGCGCGCCCGACACGAGGCCATGGCCGAGCATGACCATCATCGCGCCCTCGATACCCTGCACGTTGAAGGCGAAGATGCCGACCGTGACGATCGCCATATGCGCAACCGAGGAATAGGCGATCAGCTTCTTCATGTCGTTCTGCACCAGGGCGACGAGCGAGGTGTAGATCACCGCGACCATCGACAGCACGAAAACGAGCCATGCGAATTGCGCGCTTGCCTCGGGAAACATCGGCAGGCTGAAGCGGATGAATCCGTAACCGCCGAGCTTGAGCAGCACGCCTGCAAGGATCACCGAACCAGCAGTGGGCGCCTGGACGTGCGCATCGGGTAGCCAGGTGTGTACCGGCCACATCGGCATCTTCACTGCGAAGCTGGCGAAAAAGGCCAACCACAGCCACGTCTGCGCCGACGGGTCGAAATCGTAGTTGAGCAGCGTCGGGATGTCGGTGGTGCCCGCTTCGTTCACCATCCACATCATCGCGATCAGCATCAGGACCGAGCCGAGCAGCGTGTAGAGGAAGAATTTGTACGAGGCGTAGATCCGGTTGTCGCCGCCCCACACGCCGATGATGAGATACATCGGGATGAGGCCGGCTTCGAAGAAGATGTAGAACAGGAACAAGTCCTGCGCGGCGAACACGCCGATCATCAGCACTTCCATCAGCAGGAAGGCGCTCATGTATTCGCCGACGCGCTTGCTGATCGCTTCCCAGCTCGCGAGGATGCAGATCGGCATCAGGAAAACGCTGAGCATGATCAGCATCAAGGCGATCCCATCGATCCCCAGCGCATAGCTGAAACCGGCGAAGATCTCGGCGCGCTCGGTAAACTGCCACTGCGCGCCGCCGATGTCGTAATTGATCCACAGCAGGATACCGAGCGCCAGGTCGGTCAGCGTGGCGACCAGCGCGACCATGCGCGCGCTCTGAGCCCCGAGGAACAGGCAGGCGATAGCACCTGCCAGCGGCACGGCAAGCATCAGCGAGAGGATGGGGAATTCCATCAGAAAAGCACCCAGGTGATCGCGGCGACGAGCCCGAGGAGCATCACCAACGCGTAGCTATAGAGATAACCGGTCTGGAACTTGCGGGCACCCACGGAGCCCTTCTCGACTACCCAGGCAATGCCATTGGGGCCGAAGCGGTCGATCGTACCGACGTCGCCTATTTTCCAGAACTGGCGGCCGAGCCAGAAGGCCGGCACCACGAAAAGATAGTGGTAGAGTTCGTCGAAATACCACTTGTTGTAGAGGAAGCGATAGATCGGGCCAAGCTGCTCCGCCGTCTTGGCGGGGATGCTGGTGTCCTTGATATAGGCGTACCACGCCACCACCAGGCCGATCACCATCACGATCAGCGCCGCATACTTCACCAGATATGGCACGTTGTGCATCGCGTGGATCAGCGGCTCGTTGTAGAAGATCGAGTTGCCCCAGAACGCCGCATCATCGAGGAAGGTCGGGGCGAAGACCTGCCCGGCCAGAACCGCGCCGATCGACAGGACGCCGAGCGGGATGAGCATGGTCAGCGGGCTCTCATGCGGGTGGTAGCCACCCGTCGTGTCTTCGCCAGCTTCCTCGGGTGTCTTGTGGACCGAGTGCTGGATGTGCTCGCTTTGGATCCAGCGCGGCTTGCCCCAGAAAGTCAGGAACATCAGACGCCAGCTGTAGAAGCTTGTAAGCAGCGCGGCGAAGGTGCCCATCCAGAACGCAAAATTGCCCAGCTCGGTCCCACGACCATAGGCCACTTCGAGGATCGCGTCCTTCGACCAGAAGCCGGCAAAGCCTGCGCCGAGGTGGTAGATACCCACGCCGGTGATCGCCAGCGTACCCGCCATCATGGCCCAGAAGGTCAGCGGGATGTGTTTCCGCAGTTCGCCGTAATAGCGCATGTCCTGTTCGTGGTGCATCGCGTGGATGACCGACCCCGCGCCGAGGAACAGCAGGGCCTTGAAAAAGGCGTGCGTGAAGAGGTGGAACATCGCCGCGCCATAAGCGCCGACGCCCGCAGCGAAGAACATGTAACCGAGCTGCGAACAGGTCGAATAGGCGATGACGCGCTTGATGTCCCACTGCGTCGTGCCGACGGTAGCGGCGAAAATGCAGGTCGCGGCACCGATGAAGGTGACGAGGCCCAGCGCAACAGGCGCGGTCTCGAACATCGGCGACAATCGGCAAACCATGAACACGCCCGCGGTAACCATGGTGGCGGCGTGGATGAGCGCCGACACCGGGGTCGGCCCTTCCATCGCGTCGGGCAGCCAGGTGTGCAGACCAAGCTGCGCGGACTTACCCATGGCGCCGATGAACAGCAGCACGCACAGCACGTCCATTGTGTAGACATTGTAACCGAGGAAACCGATGGTCGCCCCGCTCATGCCGGGCGCGGCTGCGAGGATCTCGGTAATGGAGACGGTGTCGAACGCCAGATAGGTGCCGAAGATGCCCAGCATGAAGCCGAGGTCACCCACGCGGTTGACCACGAACGCTTTGATCGCAGCGGCGCTTGCCGAAGGCTTGCGGAACCAGAAACCGATCAGCAGGTAGGATGCGAGGCCCACGCCTTCCCAACCGAAGAACATCTGCACGAGGTTGTCCGCCGTCACCAACATCAGCATGGCGAAGGTGAACAGCGACAGATAGGCGAAGAAGCGCGGCTGGTCCGGGTCCTCGTCCATGTACCCCCAGCTGTAGAGGTGCACGAGCGCGGAGACGGTGTTGATCACCACCAGCATGATCGCGGTCAGCGTGTCGACGCGCAGCGCCCAGTCGAATGCCAGCGAGCCCGATTGGACCCATTTCAGGACCGGAACGACCGTCGGTTCGTAAGTGCCCGCAACGAAGCCGAGGAAAATCGGCCAGCTCAGCGCAGCGCTGACGAACAGCGCGCCCGTGGTGATCGCCTTGGCGAACACGCTGGGAGCAGCCTTGTTGGTCAGGCCCGCAACGAGCGCCGCAAGCAGCGGCAGGAAGACGATAAGGAGTATCGGATGCACCGGAACTTATCCCTTCAGCCGGTCGACGTCGTCGACCGCGATGGTACCGCGGCCGCGGAAATAGATGACGAGAATGGCGAGCCCGACAGCGGCCTCGCCCGCTGCCACGGTCAGCACGAACATCGCGAAAACCTGGCCGACAAGGTCGCCGAGAAATGCGCTGAATGCGACCAGTTGCAGATTCACGCTGAGCAGGATCAGCTCGATTGCCATGAGAATGACGATGATGTTCTTGCGGTTGAGGAAAATGCCCAGCACGCCGAGCACGAACAGGATCGCGCTGACAACGATGTAATGCTCGATCCCGATCACAGGTCGACCCCCCGGCCCACTTCGGGCTGCTTCATGACGGTTGCTTCATCGGGATTGCGGCGCACCTGCCGCGAAATGTCTTGCTGACCGCGCGCGTTTTCGGTGCGACGGTGCGTCAACACGATGGCGCCAACCATCGCGACCAGCAGGATTATGCCCGCAGCCTCGAACAGGAAGACGTAGTCGCGATAGAGCACCGCACCAATGCTGGCGGTGTTCGACGCGTCGAGCGCCGGCGCCGCAACGCCGCTGGCCACGCCCAGCTCGAGCTGCCCGGCCTGGTAGGCGCCGATGCCGAAGATCAGTTCAGCGGCGAGCACCAGCGCGATCGCGATGCCAAGCGGGAAATTCTTGACGAAACCGGCACGCAGTTCGGCGAAGTCGATGTCGAGCATCATCACCACGAACAGGAACAGGACCGCGACGGCGCCGACGTAAACGATCAACAGCAGCGCAGCGATGAATTCCGCGCCGACGAGAACCATCAGGCCCGCGGCGTTGAAGAAAGCGAGGATTAGCCACAGCACCGAATGCACCGGATTGCGCGCCATGATGACCATGACGGCGCTGGCGATAACGAGCGCAGCGAAGAGGTAAAAGGCAAGCGTCTGGATCATCGTCGCGGGCCCCTATCGATAGGGCGCATCGGCTTCAAGGTTCGCGGCAATCGCACGCTCCCACTTGTCCCCGTTCGCCAACAGTTTCGCCTTGTCGTAGAGCAGTTCCTCACGCGTTTCCGTGGCGTATTCGAAGTTCGGCCCTTCAACCACCGCATCGACCGGGCAGGCTTCCTGGCAGAAACCGCAATAGATGCATTTGGTCATGTCGATGTCGTAACGCGTGGTGCGGCGGCTGCCGTCCTCGCGTGGTTCGCTCTCGATCGTGATCGCTTGCGCCGGGCACACGGCTTCGCACAGCTTGCACGCGATGCAGCGTTCCTCGCCGTTGGGATAGCGGCGCAGCGCATGCTCGCCGCGGAAGCGGGGCGAGATCGGGTTCTTCTCGAACGGGTAGTTGATCGTGACCTTGGGCTTGAAGAAATACTTCAGCGTGAGGGCATGCGCCTTCACGAACTCCCACAGGGTGAACGCCTTGATGGTTTGCGCGATACTCATCCGTAATGTCCCGTGGCCATCAGATAGCCCGAAATGACGGAAGGAACACCTTCCAGCCCAGGCGCATCAGCTGGTCGTAGCGATAGCGCGGTACGGTTGCCATCACCCAGCTGAACATGAAGAAGAAGAAGAAGGTCTTGAGCAGCAGCCAGACGATCCCGGGCACGTAATAGAGCGGTGCCCAGTCGAACGGCGGCAGCCAGCCACCCCAGAACAGCAGCGCATTGAGAATGCACATCAGCAGGATGTTGGCATATTCGCCCAGCCAGAACAGCGCGAAGCTCATCGAGCTGTATTCGGTCTGGTAACCCGCGACGAGTTCGCTTTCCGCCTCGGTGAGATCGAAGGGCACGCGCTGCGTTTCCGCCAGGCAGGATATGAAGAACATCACCCACATCGGGAACAGCAGCGGATGAATGCCATAGGCATTGATCACCCCGAGACCGAAGCCTTCCTGTGCACGCACGATGTCGTTGAGATTGAACGTGCCTGCGAACAGCACGACGCACACCAGGATGAAGCCGATCGAGACTTCGTAGCTGATCATCTGCGCAGCAGCGCGCATGGCGGAGAAGAACGGGTATTTCGAGTTACTCGCCCACCCGCTCATCACCACGCCATAGACCGACAGCGAACTGATCGCGAGAATGTAGAGCAGGCCGATGTTGATGTCCGCCAGCACGGCAGTGGCGCTGAACGGCACCACCGCCCAAGCGGCGAGCGCGACGGTGAAGGTCACGATCGGCGCGAGAATGAAGATGCCCTTGTTGGCAGCGGAGGGAATGATGGTTTCCTGGAGGAAAACCTTCAGGCCATCGGCGAAGCTCTGCAGAAGGCCGAAAGGGCCCACCACATTGGGGCCGCGCCGCAGGTTGATCGCCGCCCAGACCTTGCGGTCGACATAGATCACCATCGCCACGCTCAGCATCAGCGGCAGTGCGATCAGCAGGATGCCCGCGATGGTCGCGAGCCCCCAGGCCCATTCGTAGGTCAGGCCGAGAGACTGGAAGAATTCGGTCATTCCGCGGCCTCCGCAAGCTCGCCGCCGCCGAGCAGTTCGCTCGAGCACTGTTGCATCACCGCGCTGGCGCGGGCGATCGGATTGGTGAGGTAGAAGTCCTGGATCGGATAGGCCACGATCCGGCCTTCGGCCTTCGCGGCGCTGCCGCCCTTGGGCAGCGCGCCATAGGCAGCGAGACCTTCTTCGCCAAGCGCGGGGACTTCGCGGATCATCGCAGCCTGCAATTCGGCAAAGCTGTCGAAGCCGACCTCGACCTTGAGCGCATCGGCCAGCGCGCGCAGGATCGTCCAGTCCTCGCGTGCATCACCCGGCGCGAACACGGCTTTCTCGGCGAACTGCACCCGACCTTCGGTGTTGACGTAAGTCCCGTCCTTCTCAGCGAAGCTGGCGGCCGGCAAGATGATGTCCGCAGCATGCGCACCGCGATCACCGTGATGGCCGATATAAACCTTGAGCGCATCGGCGAAGGGTTCAAAATCCATTTCGTCGGCACCAAGGCTGAAGACCACCTTGGGCTTGGCAGCAACGATGTCTTTCATACCGCCCTTCTGCGCGAAACCGAGCATCAGGCCGCCCATGCGAGCCGCGCTGAAATGGAGGACGTTGAAGCCGTTCCAGCCATCCTTCACGAGGCCGTAGCTTTCGGCAAAGGCAAGCCCGGCACCGAGAGCGCCCTTGGCCAGCGCTGCACCCCCCATGATGATGGCCGGACGCTCAGCCCCCTTGAACGCTTCGACCACGTGCTTGGGCAGCTCACCCAGCACCGACAGGTCGTCGCCGAGGAATTCGGCCGGATAGGTGGTCTCCCAATGGGGGCCGACCACGAAGACCCTGGCACCGCGCTTGACCGCCTTGCGAATGCGTACATTCACCAGCGCCGCTTCCCAGCGGATGTGGCTGCCCACGATCAGGATCGCATCGGCGGTTTCGATACCCGCAAAGGTCGAATTGAAGTTGACCGCGGCGAGGTTGGACACGTCGTAGTCCATGCCCGTCTGGCGGCCCTCGATCAGCGTCGAACCGCTGGCCTTGAGCAGTGCCTTGGCCGCGAACATGGTTTCGCAATCGACCATGTCGCCGGCGATGGCGGCGATGTCCTTGCCCGGCTTGGTCTTGGCGATGGCCTTGAACGCCTCGTCCCAGCTGGCCTGCTGCAGCTTGCCGCGCTTGCGCATGAAGACCTTGTCGAGACGACGCTTGCTCAGGCCATCGACCTGGTAGCGCGCCTTGTCCGAGATCCATTCCTCGTTGACGTCGTCATTGATGCGCGGAAGCGCGCGCATCACTTCGCGACCGCGGCTGTCGAGACGGATGTTCGAACCAACCGCATCGGAAACGTCGATGCTGAGCGTCTTCTTCAGCTCCCACGGACGCGCTTCGAAAGCGTAAGGACGCGAGGTGAGAGCACCGACGGGGCACAGATCGATTACATTGGCGGACAGTTCGTGTTCCGCTGCCTGCTCGAGATAGGTGGTGATCTGCATGTCTTCGCCGCGATAGAGCGCGCCGATCTCGTCCACGCCGGCGATCTCTTCCGAGAAGCGCACGCAGCGGGTGCAGTGGATGCAGCGGGTCATGACCGTCTTGATCAGTGGCCCCATGTATTTCTCGGTCACCGCGCGCTTGTTCTCTTCATAGCGCGTGGCGCCGCGGCCATAGGCGACCGACTGGTCCTGCAAATCGCATTCGCCGCCCTGATCGCAGATCGGGCAGTCAAGCGGATGGTTGATCAGCAGGAATTCCATCACGCCTTCGCGCGCGGTTTTCACCATCTCGCTGTCGGTGCGGATTTCCTGCCCTTCGGTTGCCGGCAGCGCACAGCTCGCCTGCGGCTTGGGCGGCCCGGGCTTCACCTCGACCAGGCACATGCGACAATTGCCGGCGATCGACAACCGCTCATGATAACAGAAGCGCGGGATTTCCTTACCCGCCAGCTCGCAGGCCTGGAGGACGGTCGCGCCGTCCGGAACCTCGATTTCCTGTCCGTCTACGGTGACTTTAGGCATTATTCGGCTGCCTCGGCAAACTTGGCGTTGTGTTCTTCGATCCGGCGTTCGAGCTCGGGGCGGAAGTGGCGGATGAGGCCCTGGATCGGCCATGCGGCCGCGTCGCCGAGCGCGCAGATGGTGTGGCCTTCGACCTGCTTGGTGACCTGTTGCAGCATGTCGATCTCCTCGATCGCCGCATCGCCGGTGCGCAGGCGTTCCATCATGCGCCACATCCAGCCCGTGCCTTCGCGGCACGGTGTGCACTGGCCGCAGCTTTCGTGCTTGTAGAAATAGCTTAGGCGACTGATCGCACGGACGATGTCGGTCGACTTGTCCATCACGATGACGCCCGCCGTGCCGAGGCCGGAGCCCAGTTCCTTGAGCCCGTCGAAATCCATCGGCGCGTCCCATATCTGTTCTGCCGGGACCAGCGGGACCGACGAACCGCCGGGAATTACGGCGAGGAGGTTGTCCTTGCCGCCGATGATGCCGCCGCAATGCTTTTCGATCAGCTCGCTGAACGGGATGGACAGCGCTTCCTCGACCACGCAAGGCTTGTTCACGTGGCCGCTGATCTGGAACAGCTTGGTGCCTTTGTTGTTCTCGCGCCCGAAGGAGCTGAACCATGGGGCACCACGCCGCAGGATGGTCGGGACGACAGCAATCGATTCCACATTATTGACCGTGGTCGGGCAGCCATAAAGGCCCGCGCCCGCCGGAAACGGCGGCTTGAGGCGAGGTTGGCCCTTCTTGCCCTCGAGGCTTTCGATCATCGCAGTTTCTTCGCCGCAGATGTAAGCGCCCGCACCGCGGTGCAGGAAGACGTCGAAATCGTAGCCAGACTTGCTGGCGTTCTTGCCGATCAGCCCGGCGTCATAAGCCTCGTCGATCGCCGCCTGCAGCGTCTCCGCCTCGCGAATGTATTCACCGCGGATGTAGATATAGGCGGCGCGCGCGCGCATCGCGTAACCCGCAACAAGCGCGCCTTCGACGAGCTTGTGCGGGTCGTGGCGGATGATCTCGCGGTCCTTGCACGAACCCGGTTCGGATTCGTCGGCATTGATGACGAGGAAGCTCGGACGACCGTCCTTCGATTCCTTCGGCATGAACGACCATTTGAGCCCAGTGGGGAAGCCTGCCCCGCCCCGCCCGCGCAAGCCCGACGCCTTCATTTCCTCGATGATGGCATCATGACCGCGCGCGATCAGCGACTTGGTATCGTCCCAGTCGCCGCGCTGCTGCGCCGCCTTGAGGCCCCAGTCCTGGAAGCCATAGAGATTGGTAAAGATGCGATCCTTGTCGGCAAGCATCAGAATGCGCCCCCTTGCGAGAGGAAGTAGATTGCGGCGACCGCGATGATGGCGAGCGCGCCGAATTTCACGAGGCCGACCAGCACCTTCCAGGCGACGAAGCCTAGCACCAGCGCAATCAGGATGGTGGCAATGCTCATCACCATTCTTTCCGGTAATCGTGATTGGCGTCGACCATTTCGGGAAGCGAACTCAGTGCATTGGCGGGTTCACTGGTGTGACGTCCCGGCTCCTGCGTGCCCGTCTTGGGTTGCTCGCCATTGGCCAGCGCATCGAGCACCGCATCGAGCCGCTCGGGCGTCAGGTCCTCGTAATTGTCGTCGTTGATCTGGACCATCGGCGCGGTAGCGCAATTGCCCATGCATTCGACTTCGGTCAGCGTCCACAGCCCGTCCTCGGAGACATGGCCCTTCTCCATGCCACGCTTCTTGCAGGTCTCGAACAGACCGTCCGAACCGCGCAGCATGCAGGGCGTCGTGCCGCAGACCTGCACGTGGTACTTACCCACCGGCTTCATGTTGTACATGAAGTAGAAGGTCGCGACCTCGAGCACGCGTATTACCGGCATGTCGAGATAATCGGCGACATATTCGATGACCGGCAGCGGGAGCCAGCCCTGCGTATCGGTCTCTTCACCCACCTGGCGCTGTGCAAGGTCGAGCAGCGGCATCACCGCGGAGCGCTGCCGCCCCTCGGGATAGCGCGCGATGGCCTTGTCCGCGCGGGCGCGGTAGCTTTCGTTGAACTCGAAGCCACCCCAGCGCTCGCGCAATTCGGGGGTATCGGGTGCGGGGGAACGGTCAGCCATTACCGTCATTCCTGTTCTTGAACCTGCGCCACAGGATCGACACGGCTATCCCGCCGAGCAGGATCGCGGCCGCAGCACGGGTTGTTCCATCGGAAAATTCGCGGGTCTTTTGCGGTGCGCCGGGCAGATTCTCCCGAACCTGAGCGGCATCAGCTGCGCTCGGCACCAGCGCGACGGGTGACGCAAACGCCACGAGAAGAGCTGCGACCATCACCCTCACCGGTCACACTCCCCGAACACGACGTCGATCGCCCCGAGAATGGCGGTGGCATCAGGCAGCATGTGGCCTTTCGACATGAAATCCATTGCCTGGAGGTGGCTGAAGGCGGTCGGACGGATCTTGCAGCGATAGGGTTTGTTCGACCCGTCGCTGACCAGATAGACGCCAAATTCGCCCTTGGGGCTTTCGGTCGCCACGTACACTTCGCCCGCGGGCACGTGAAAGCCTTCAGTGTAGAGCTTGAAGTGGTGGATCAGCGCTTCCATCGACTGCTTCATCTCGGCACGCTTTGGCGGCGAGACCTTGCGGTCGTCCGAGCAGATCGGGCCGGACGGCATCTGCGCCAGGCACTGCTTGATGATCTTCGCGCTTTCGTAGACTTCCTTCACGCGCACGACGAAGCGGTCGTAGCAGTCCGAATTGGTACCGACGGGAATGTCGAATTCCATGCGTTCGTAGACATCGTAGGGCTGCGATTTGCGCAGGTCCCACGGGATGCCCGCAGCGCGGATCATCGGCCCGGAGAAGCCCCACGCAACCGCATCGTCCTTGCTGACCACGGCGATGTCGACATTGCGCTGCTTGAAGATTCGGTTGTCGAGCACGAGGCTCATCGCATCGCCGAACAGTTCCTGGAGCCGCCCATCGACCCAATTGCCGATATCGACCAGCAGCTTCTCGGGCACGTCCTGGTGGACCCCGCCGGGGCGGAACCAGGCGCTGTGCATGCGCGCACCAGAAGCCCGTTCGAAGAAATTCATGCAGTCTTCGCGAAGTTCGAACACCCACAGGTTCGGCGTCATCGCACCGACGTCCATGACGTGGGCACCGATATTGAGCATGTGGTTGCAGATGCGCGTCAGCTCCGCGAACAGCACGCGCAGATACTGCCCCCGCTCGGGCACTTCGACGTTGAGCAGCTTTTCGATCGCGAGGACGTAGCTGTATTCCTGCGCCAGCGGCGAACAGTAGTCGAGCCGGTCGAAATAAGGCAGCGCCTGCAGATAGGTCTTGTGCTCGATCAGCTTTTCGGTGCCGCGGTGGAGCAGCCCGACATGCGGATCGACGCGCTCGATGATCTCGCCGTCGAGTTCCATCACCATCCGCAGCACGCCGTGCGCCGCGGGATGCTGGGGCCCGAAGTTGATCGTGTAATTGGTGATCACTTCGTCGCCGGTCGTCGGCGACTCTTCCAGATGCATGGCGTGGCTCATGAGCAGATCCAGTTGCCGCTGTAGCTTTGCGTCTTGCCGGCGGCGTCGGTCACGGTGACGTTGGCAGGGCGGCGCTGCGCGTCGCCCGCTGCAGGAGCGACCGAGACGGTAAACCCTTCACCCGCGAAGCTGGTGCCGTTGCGAATGGCGTCGAGCCCGCCCGCGGCCGCATCGGCCAGCGTCAGACTGTCGCCCACGCGGACCACCGCCTTACCAGGGATAGCAGCGTCATTCATCGCCCCGGCGATGATGATTTCATTCTTGCCGACCATCAGCGTGCACCCGCCGTCGCGCGGTCCGAAATCGACACCGCCGATATCGCCGAGCTTCTGCAATTGCGTGAGATCGGCATTGGCGGGCGGCGCCTTGGCGACGGTATTGGGCTTGTCCGGGTCGACCCCGGCGCCAGCGGTCGGTTCGCCATCCTGACCAATGCGGCTGGCGAAATCCTCGGCGCTTTCCTGCGGGGCCTGCCCTGACGAGCACGCTGCAAGCGCCAGCGGTATTGCGAGGAGCAGGAGACGGTTCATCACTTGGCGTCCTTCGCGGCATCGGCGTCGTCATCCGACGGATCGGGTTCGGTCGCGGCAGCGGTGTCGGTGGTCTTGCCCTCGCGTTCGGGGCGCGCGGGCTGGTCTTCGGTCGGTTCCGGCGCAGGCGCGTCTTCGCCACTGTCCTCCTCGGCAGGCGCTCCGGCGCTCACTTTGTCGGCAGCGTGTTCGTCGGTTTTCTTGCCCGCACCCGTTTCCCCGGCCTTCTCGGTGGTCTTGGGCTCGTCGACTGGAGGCGTATCCGCTTTCTCATCGCCCGGCAGGACGTAGTCCGCGCCTTCCCACGGGCTCATGAAATCGAACTGGCGCAGGTCCTGCGCAAGCTCGACCGGTTCGTAGACCACGCGCTTCTCGTCTTCCGAATAGCGCAGCTCGTGATACCCGGTGAGCGGGAAATCCTTACGGAAGGGGTGCCCTTCGAAGCCGTAGTCGGTGAGGATCCGGCGCAAGTCGGTATTACCTGCGAACAGCACGCCATACATGTCGAACACTTCGCGCTCGAGCCAGCCCGCATTGGGCCACAGCGTTGTCACGCTGGGAACTGGCGTGTCCTCGCTCGCGGAGCATTTCACCATGATGCGGTTGTTCGTGGTGAGCGACAGCAGCATGTAGACCACTTCGAAACGTTCGGGGCGGCTTGGATAGTCGACTCCGGCGATCTCCATCAGCTGCTGATAGCCGTGATCGTCACGCAGGATGCGCAGGGCATCCTCGATGCTGTCGCGCTTCACGGTGAACAGCAGTTCGCCATGCTCTTCATGCGCCTCGACCAGATGCGCACCCAGCGCCTTGCCGAGCACGTCGCGAAGCCCGTCGATCAGCGTGAACCGGGGGGCGGAATGCAACACTGCCATCGCGCCTTACCTTTCGATCGTACCGGCGCGGCGGATCTTCCGCTGCAACTGCATCACGCCGTAAAGCAGCGCCTCGGCTGTCGGCGGACAGCCCGGCACGTAAATGTCGACAGGCACGATGCGGTCGCAACCGCGAACCACCGAATAGCTGTAGTGATAATAGCCACCGCCATTGGCACAGCTGCCCATGGAGATGACGTATTTGGGCTCCGACATCTGGTCGTAGACCTTACGCAGCGCGGGGGCCATCTTGTTGCACAGCGTACCCGCGACGATCATCACGTCGCTCTGCCGCGGCGAAGCGCGCGGCGCGACACCGAAACGCTCCATGTCGTAGCGCGGCATGTTGACGTGAATCATCTCGACCGCGCAGCAGGCGAGGCCGAAAGTCATCCACCACAGCGAGCCGGTACGCGCCCACTGGAACAGTTCTTCGGTGCTGGTGACGAGGAAACCCTTGTCGTTCACCTCGGTCTGCAACGCGTTGAAATAATCCGCATCGGGCTGACGCGCCTCGCCGCCCTGTGCGGCGGGCACGCTTTGCGGCGGAGTGATGATGGTTGAAGTGCTCATGCTATTGCCAGTCCAGTGCGCCCATCTTCCATTCGTAAGCCAGGCCGACGGCCAGGATGCCAAGGAAGATCACCATGGCCGACCATCCGGTCCAGCCGGTGTATTCGAGGCTGACTGCCCACGGAAACAGGAAGGACGCCTCGAGGTCGAACAGCAGGAAGCTGATCGCGACGAGATAAAACTTCACGTCGAACTGGCTGCGCGGGTCTTCGAACGCGGGGAAGCCGCATTCATATTCGCTCAGCTTCTCGGCGTCGGGCTTGTGCGCGCCGGTCAGCCGCGAAACGCCCATGGGCAGGAAAACGAAGAGCGCCGACAGCGCGGCAGCCACAAACAGGAAGATCAGGATAGGCAGGTATTGTTCGAGGTCGACCACGAATGATTCCTAGGCGTCGGGCTTGGTTTCGCGCCCGCCTCTAGGCCCCTCACCCAGATGGTGCAAGGGTGCAGAAATGCGAACAATTCGCAACAAATCCGCACCTTGCACCATACCCTTGCGGGCGTGGGTTACTTCATCATGCTTTTGACCGCTTTTTCGGTAGCCGGGCCATAGGGAGGCTTGAACCCGCCGAGCTTGGCGACATCGATCTTGGGCTGTGTATAGATGCTGCGTGCGTGGCTGAATTCGCGGAAACCTTCGACGCCGTGATAGCTGCCCATCCCGCTGGGACCGACACCCCCGAACGGCAGGTCCTCCATCGACACATGGAAGATCACGTCGTTGACGGTTACACCGCCGCTGATCGTCTTGGTCAGCACCTTCTCGCGCTCGTCCGCATTCTGGCCGAAATAATAGAGCCCGAGCGGACGATCGTGTTCGTTCACGTATTCGATCGCCTCGTCGATATGGCCATAGGTCTTCACCGGCAGCACCGGCCCGAAGATCTCCTCCTGCATCGCCTTCATGTCGTCGGTGACGTTCTTGAGGATCGTCAGCGGCATCTTGCGCGCGTTGGTGTTGGAAAAATCCTCATTGCCCGGATTGACCTCGATCACTTCGGCGCCCTTGTCGCGCGCATCCGCGACCAGGTCCTGCAAACGATCGAAATGGCGATCGGTGACGACGCTGGCGTAGTCCTCGTTGTCGAGCAGCGTGGGATACATGTTGGCGGTGCCCTGCCACACCCCGTGGATCGCCTCGTCCTGCTTGCTTTCGGGGACATAGAGATAATCGGGCGCGAGGCAGATCTGCCCCGCATTCATCATCTTGCCCAGCGCCACGCGTTCGCCGGCCTTGGCGAAATCGGCGCTCTCGCCCATGAACACGGGGCTCTTTCCGCCCAGTTCAAGCGTGACCGGTACAAGATTCTTGGCTGCCGATTCCATCACACGGCGACCGGTGGCGGTCGAACCGGTAAAGATCAGATGGTCGAACGGCAACTCGCTGAACGCCGCGGCGACTTCGGGCCCACCGGTGAAGACCGCGCATTCGTCGGGGGTGAAATATTCCTCGACCAGTTCTTTGGTCAGCAGGCTGGTCTTCTCGGTGAATTCGCTCGGCTTGATCATCGCGCGATTGCCCGCCGCGAAAATCTGCATCAGCGGCCCGAAGCTGAGATTGACCGGGAAATTCCACGGGCTGAGGATGCCCACCACGCCCTTCGGCTCGTAGCGAACCTCGGCCTTTGCCCCGAGCAGACCCAGCGGGAATTGGACATGGCGTTTTTCCGCGCGCGACCATTTGTCCATGTGCTTGCCGTGCCCGCGATGTCGGTGATCATCGACTGGTGCGGAGAACGATTGCCGAAATCGGCCGCCATGACCTTGCACAGATCCTCGGCGTGGTCGGTGAGCAATTTCATCGCGCGCTGGATACGATCCTTGCGCAGCGCCATGGGTTCGGGACGCATCTGGTTGTGCGCGGCACGCTGTTTGCGCAGCACAGCTTCCATTTCGTTTTTCCGATCGTCCGCCATTGCTCTCTCCGTTTGATATTGCTGCAACGCAGCACTAGGTTGTGCGCCACCAGATAGGTCGCCATTGGCAACCGATATTCCAGAACAAAAGGACATACACAAGCATGACCCAGTTCAGCGCATCCGATCCCGTCGTCATCCTGTCTTACGCGCGCACCCCGATGGGCGGCATGCAGGGCGCCCTCGCGGATGTCTCCGCTACCGATCTCGGTGCGACGGCGGTCAAGGCTGCGGTCGAGCGCTCGGGCGTGCCGGTGGACAGCTTCGATCGCACCTACATGGGCTGCGTGCTGCCGGCGGGTCTGGGCCAGGCGCCGGCGCGTCAGGCGTCGATCAAGGCGGGTCTGCCCAAATCCGTGCAGGCGACCACGGTCAACAAGGTTTGCGGCAGCGGCATGCAGACGGTCATCATGGGCGCCGAGGCGCTCGCCAGCGGAACGGTGGACTACGTAGTCGCGGGCGGGATGGAGAGCATGACCAACGCGCCATATCTTCTCAAGAAGCACCGCAGCGGCGCGCGGCTCGGGCACGACACCACCTATGACCACATGTTCCTCGATGGGCTGGAGGATGCCTATGAGGAAGGTCGCGCGATGGGCACTTTCGCGCAGGAAACCGCCAATGAGTACCAGATGACACGCGAGGAAATGGACGAATACTCGATCGAATCGCTGCGCCGCGCGAACGCCGCGATCGACAGCGGTGCCTTTGCCGACGAAGTCGTCCCGGTCACCTTCTCGACCCGCAAAGGCGACGTCACGGTCGAGCATGACGAACAGCCCGGCAAGGGCCGTCCCGACAAGATCCCGCAGCTGCGCCCCGCCTTCGCCAAGGACGGCACGATCACCGCAGCGACCTCGTCCTCCATTTCGGATGGTGCGGCGGCCGTCGTGCTGAGCCGCGAAAGCGTTGCCAAGGCGAACGGCCAGCAGCCGGTTGCCAAGATCGTCGCCATGGCAGCACATGCGCAAGAACCCGCGCAATTCACCGTGGCACCGATCGGTGCGATCGAGAAAGTCCTCGACAAGGCCGGCTGGAGCGCGGACGAAGTCGAACTGTGGGAAGTCAATGAGGCCTTCGCCTGCGTCGCCATGTTCGCCATGCGCGACCTCGGCATTCCGCACGACAAGATCAACGTGAACGGCGGCGGGACCGCGCTGGGCCACCCCATCGGCGCCAGCGGAACGCGTATCATCGTCACGCTGCTCAACGCATTGAAGCAGCAGGGCAAGACACGCGGCGTCGCCTCACTCTGCATCGGCGGCGGCGAAGCCACTGCCGTAGCGGTCGAACTCGTCTAGACTCGAGCTAAAAATGCGGACACTTCCTTGCCACTAAAGGATGGAAGTTCAGGAGGCAGGGAAGTGTCCATGAGGAGATTCGTCATCGCCGCAACCTGCGTTGCCCTCGCCGGCTGCGGTTCGAGCGAGGTCGAGGCGCCCGATGCAGAAGCCGAGAATGCCGAAGCGCAGGAGTTCACGCTCGACAGTACCGCAATGGGCAACATTGCGGGAACCTATGAGGTCAAGCTCGCCGACGGCAGCGTGAGCATGCAGACGATCAACCCCGACGGTACCTATGTCGACACGACAGCCGACGGGACCCGCACGGGTGGCGGAACATGGCGTGCCACCGCAGAAGGTGCGATGTGCTTCGACCCCGAGGGCGACGAAGGCGAGGAATGCTTCTCCGGCGGTGCGCCCGGCGAGGACGGAGCCTTCGAATTGCAGGGCGAAGACGGGACGGTGCAGTCCAGCGTCCGCAAGGTCGATCCACAAGAGGATGAGGCCGAGACAGGGACTGAAACCGCCACGGCGCAAGTTACGGATGGCGGGTAACCGGACACTCCATTCCCCTTGATCCGCCGCTGATCTCAGGGCTCCCCCACACCCCACAGCCGTGTTTCCGCGACGTAACCGTGACGCTTGCCGACCACGAATTCGCACCAGCCCGCGTCGCAATCGCCAAGCATGCCTACCACGCCCGGTTCGAGCCGCCATTTGAGCGTGTCGTCGGCGCTGTCTCCCGCGCGCATGTCGGCCAACCCTTCGCCGATGACGATAGCACCGCGCTCGGGGCTCAACAGGCGCGCGACCACCCATCCGCGCGCGCCGTCGGGATCCTCGATCAACCGCCAGCCTTCCATCACCCGCACCACCTTCACCGGCAGACCGGGACGGCGGTAGACCCAGTCGATCTTGTAATCCGCGCTCGGTCCGACGCGCATGTTGAGCACTGTCGCGCGGATGCTGGCCCAATAGGGTGTCTCGCGTTCTTGCGCGCGTGCCGGAACGGCAGCTGTGGCGAGCATCAGGAAGGGAAGGAAAAGTCGTGCGAACATGAAGGCCGATTCGGCCATTGAGGACGAACAGTCAACGTCCTTGAGGCAGGCTCCCACGCCGAATCCTTGACCACGCCCCTGCCCGCGTCCTAGCGCTGCAGACGAAATGCAAAGCGCCGATATCCGCCCCGCCAAGCGCCTGGAGCGCACACCGCGTGTCTTCGTGACTCGCCACCTGATGCCCTCGGTCGAAGACCGGATGCGCGAATTGTTCGACGTTCGTCTCAATCAAAGCGACACCCCCCTGACCCGCGCGCAATTGATCGCGGCGATGCAGGATTGCGACGTGCTGGTGCCCACGGTAACCGACCGGATAGACGCCGAGATGATCGCGCAAGCTGGCGAAGATCTGGGTCTGATCGCTAATTTCGGTGCCGGGACGGAGCATCTCGATCTCGATGCCGCCGCCGCGCGCCACATCCTCGTCACCAATACGCCGGGTGTCTTCACCGATGATACGGCCGACCTTGCAATGGCGGGAATCATCGGGGTGCCGCGGCGAATTCGCGAAGGCGTCGAATTGATCCGGAGCCGCCAATGGACAGGCTGGACCCCGACAGCGCTGCTCGGAACCAAGCTGGCGGGCAAGGTGCTGGGGATCGTCGGCATGGGCCGTATAGGCCAGGCCGTGGCACACCGCGCGCGCGCCTTCGGTCTCGAGATCGCCTATCACAACCGCAAGCGGCTGCCCGAGGCGGTCGAACGAATGTTTCAGGCTCGCTGGGTCGAAACTCTCGACGATCTGATGGGCGAAGCCGACATCCTTAGTCTGCACTGCCCCGCGGGACCCGGCACACACCACATGATCGATGCGCGGCGGATCGGCCTGATGAAGGACGGGGCCAGCCTCATCAACACCGCGCGCGGCGATCTTGTCGAGCAAGAGGCGCTCGTCGCCGCGCTCGAGAGCGGCAAGCTCGCTGGCGCGGGCCTCGACGTTTATCCCGACGAGCCCAACGTCGATCCACGATTGATCCGCCATCCCAATGTGATGACCCTGCCGCACATCGGCAGTGCAACGCGCGAGGGCCGCGAAGAGAGCGGGCTCAAGGTCATCGCCAACATCCGCATGTGGGTCGACGGGCATCGACCGCCGGACCAGGTCCTCACCGGTCTCTGAGAGGTTCCAGCGCTGCCGAGCGGACGGCGCAGGCCGGTGTTCAGAGATTGTCCTGCTGCGGCATGCCGAGGACGTGGAACCCGCCATCGACACGCAGCACTTCGCCCGTGGTGCAAGCGCCTGCATCGGAGCAGAGATAGACGGCCGTACCGCCGACGGCATCGAGGGTAGCATTGGCGCGCAGCGGCGCGTTGCTCTCAGTATGCTTGTAAGTGCGGCGCGCGCCACCGATCGCCGAACCGGCGAGCGTCTTCATCGGGCCGGGGCTGATCGCATTGACGCGGATACCCTCGGGACCGAGGTCGTTGGCAAGATAACGCACCGCCGCTTCGAGCGCGGCCTTGGCGACCCCCATCACATTGTAGTTCGGGGTGACGCGGGTCGAACCCATGTAGCTCAGCGTCAGCAAGGTTCCGCCATGCTCGACCATCATCGGATGCGCACGACGCGCGACTTCGATGAAGCTGTAAGCGGAGATATTCATCGAGTTCTTGAAGTTCTCGCGCGAGGTATCGAGAATTCGCCCGGTCAGCTCGGACTTGTCCGAATAGGCAATCGCGTGGACGAGGAAGTCGATCCGCCCCCACCGCTCCTGCAGGGTGGCGAAGGCAGCATCGAGCGAGGCATCGTCGGTAACATCGACGTCGACCATAAGATCGGAACCCACGCTCTGCGCGAGCGGCTCGAGCCGCTTGCCGAAGGCGTCGCCTTGATAGGTGAAGGCGAGTTCGGCCCCCGCCTCCGCGCACGCCTTGGCAATGCCCCACGCGATCGAGCGTTCATTAGCCACGCCCATCACGAGCCCGCGCTTTCCTGCCAGCACACCCATCGTCACATCACCATACCCATGGGCGCGCCGAGACGCGCCGCGCCTTATCCGTGAAACTTCGACAGCACCATCGACCCATTGGTCCCGCCGAACCCGAAGGAATTGGTCATCACCGAATCGAGACCGGCGTTCTCGACCAGCTCGGTGGCGATCTCTTCCGGCTTGAGTGCAGGATCCAGCGTCTCGACATTGATCGACGGGATGATGAAATCATGCTCCAGCGCGAGCAGGCAGTAGACCGCCTCCTGCGCACCGGTGGCTCCCTGGCTGTGCCCGGTCATCGACTTGGTCGAGCTTACCGGCGGCGTGCTGCCTTCGCCAAAGACCCGGCGCACGGCCTCGATCTCGCCCACGTCGCCTACCGGCGTCGAAGTGCCGTGCGCATTGATGTAGCTGACCTTGCGATCGGCACCCAGCGTACGCAGCGCGCCGCGCATGGCGCGTTCGCCGCCCTCGCCCGACGGTGCGACCATGTCGGCACCGTCCGAAGTCGCGCTGAAACCGGTGACCTCGGCATAGATCTTCGCACCGCGCGCCTGCGCATGTTCGAGGCTCTCGAGCACCACGATCGCGCCGCCCCCGCCAATGACGAAGCCGTCACGATCGGCATCGAACGCGCGCGAGGCACGCTCAGGCGTGTCGTTATACTTGCTCGACATCGCGCCCATGGCATCGAACAGACAGGACAGCGTCCAGTCGAGTTCTTCACCGCCACCGCCGAACATCACGTCCTGGTTCCCCAGCGCGATCTGCTGCGCGGCCATACCGATGCAATGCAGCGAGGTCGAGCAGGCCGAGGTGATGGAAAAGTTCATGCCCTTGATCTGATAGGCCGTCGCGAGATTGGCGCTGACCGTGGAGGACATTGTCTTGGGCACGGCGAAAGGCCCGATACGCTTGGTGTTGCCGGTCTTGAGCACGGTCTGATGGGCTGCCAGCATGGCCGAAGTCGAGGGACCGCCCGAACCGGCGATGACCCCGGTCATCGGGTTGATGACGTCCTTCTCCTCGAGACCCGCATCGGCGATCGCCTGCGCCATCGCAATATGTGCATAGGCGGCGCCCGGTCCCATGAAGCGCAAGGTGCGCTTGTCGACATGGTCCGCGACGTTCAGGTCTACCGCGCCTGCGATCTGCGAGCGGAAGCCGTGTTCGGCCATGTCTTCGTTGAAAGTGATGCCCGACTTGCCCGCTTTGAGCGAGGCAAGGACTTCGGCTGCATTGTTGCCGATCGAGGAGACGACCCCCAATCCTGTTACGACGACGCGACGCATGGCTATCCTCTCACGCCTCTGACAAGGCGACTTTCATATCTTTGACTTGGTAGATGACTTCGCCATCGGCTTCGACACGACCGTCGGCTACGCCCATGGTCAGCCGACGGGTCTGCACCGCTTTGGTGAAGTCCACGTAATAGGTCAGCATCTTGCGGTCGGGCCGTACCATGCCGGTCAGCTTTACCTCGCCGACGCCGAGCGCATAGCCGCGCCCCTGCCACCCGCGCCAACCGAGATTGAACCCGGTAAGCTGCCACAGCCCGTCGAGGCCCAGACAGCCTGGCATGATCGGATTACCGGGGAAATGACAGTCGAAGAACCACAGGTCGGGCTTGATGTCGAACTCGGCGACGACATGGCCCTTGCCATGCTCCCCGCCATCACCAGAAATATCGGTGATCCGATCCATCATCAGCATGGGCGGTTCGGGCAATTGGGCATTGCCGGGGCCGAACAATTCACCGCGCGCGCATTTCAGCAGGTCTTCGCGGTCGAAACGGGTTGGGAAGTCAGTCATCCCCGGCGGCACTCCTCAGTTCTTATGGCCTTGTACTTGCCGCAGCGCCTAGCATCCCGGACTGGTAAGGAAAAGGGCCGATGGCCATCGGGAGTGAAACTGCCGAAGGCTGAAGAACCGGCGATATCACAATGACTTGTATCATAGATTTGCTTCAGCGGAGAAGGTTCCGACCGCAATAGTTACGGACCGACCCGTCAAATATTGGGGCAAGCCTCGATGGCAGCGGGTTCCGCCCGCGCTCCGCCACGCTCGAACCGCGCGAAATAGCCGCGGAAGTCGGGCCGCTCGACGAACTCGACGAGTTTGAGCCCGACCTGGTCGAACTCGCAGAACAACAGCTTGGGCGGGATGCCATGGCGGTCTGTCGGCCGATCGACATCAACCACAATGACCTGCCCGTCTTCGCGCAGCGACGGCCACATCCGCCACAGGAACTCGTAGGGGCTTTCGATCTCGTGATACATATGGACCATGAAGATCCGGTCGAAGCTGCCGTCAGGGAGCTTGGGATCCGCCATTTCGCCAAGCCGGATCGAAACGTTCTCGAGCCGCTGACGTTCGATGCGTCGCCCAAGCCGGCTGAGCGCTTCGCGATCGATATCCTGTGCCAACACGCGGCCGTCGTCGCCCACGCGTTCGGCAAGGCGCACGGTGTAATATCCATTACCAGCACCAATATCGGCAACCGTCATGCCGGGCTCGATATCGGCGAGATCCATGACCGTCTGCGCCTCGCCGCGGCTGTCGCGCTGATCTTCGGTCGAGTACTGGTTGGAGCCGATCTGCGACACCGGCCGATCGGGCGCGGGGAAACCCGCCTCGGTCGCGGCGGGCTCATCGCAGGCGCTGATCGCAAGCGCGAGCAGACCGATGGCAGCAATCCGTGTCATAATGCGCCTATGCCGATCCGTCAGGGGATGGGCAATGCCCGCATGCCGCCGATAAACACGTCGAAGGGAAGATCGCCCTGACGCCAGGGCGACTGGCGTCCCGATGTGCGCTCGTTTACCGCGACGGCGGTCTTGCGGAAGGTCTCGTCCAGCGACTGGCGGCGGCGGATCTCGCGAGCAAATTCGATCGCGAACGGACTGCCCTTGCCCGCCGTCGCCCCGTCCTCGGCAACATTGCCCGGTTCGGTCGAGAAGAACACCACCGCCGAAAGCCCTCGCAGGCTGCCGACCTGCGCCAGCCCGCGGTTCGAAAACACGATATCGTCGAGCGTCACCGTATCGAGCGCGCGCTGCCCCCCTTCAACCGCCACGATCTCCATTTCGGTGGAGCGATCCGCCTCGATCAGCGGGTTGTTGCGGCATGCATCAACGACGAACACCACACCGCGCGCTTCGCCGGTCAACCGCCGCAACATTGCATCGAGCCCGATCAGCGAATGCCCATCGGCTGCAAGGAGGTAATTCGCCCCGTCGATCTGGAACCCGTGCCCCGCGAAATAAACGAAGGCTATGTCGTCGCCACTGAGCGAGGCCGCGAAATCCTTGAAAGCGGTTCCCCAGCGCGCCGCATCGGGCTCCTCGACCAGCTCGATCTCGTCGACCGTGGTCCGGCGCAGCGCGGCTGCGATCATACGCCCGTCGGCGACCGGGTTGTCCAATTGCAACCGGCTGTCGGCCGCCTCGGCATAATCGGTCGCAAGCAGCAGCGCTTTCACATCGGCGCGGGCCGGCGCCGCGGCCGCAAGCAGCACACAGGCCAATAGCGCGATGCGCGAAAGCAGAGCAGAAATCCGCATCATGACCACCTCACAATCTGAGCGACACGCCGAGGTTCACCCCGTGGTTCACCCGCGAGTCCGCGAAATCGAAATCGCCCGACAGCGGGAAGAACATGATCGCGCGATAACGGATGTCCAGTGCGATGCTGTCGGTGAGGATGAATTGCGCGCCGACCGCGAAATCGGGACCGATACTGGTTTCGGCTGCATCACGGCGCTCTTCCTCACGCAGAGTTTCCTCGTCGAACCCAAGGAAGCGCGTCTCGAAAGAGCTCGCGGGTTGGTGGCTGGCGTGGACCATGCCGTTGAAGAATGCGACGGCATGCGCGCTGAAGGGGACGAAGGCGGTAACCCCTGCCCGGCCGCTGAACGTCTCGAGCGAACGTTCGGTTGCGATCCGATCCGGACGCCCGAGTGCATCGATGTTCCGGGTCGGCGCATCCTCGCCGAGAACATCCGCGACGAACTGGCGGACTTCGTCGTTCTGCTGGATAACCAGCGTCCCCGCACCGGTCACTGCGAGCCGTTCGTAGCGTGCGCCTGCGGAAATCGCGAAGTTCTCGCTCACCCGTCGTTGCCAGGTCAGTTCCAGGTCGAGCCGGTCGACCTCCTCGGCGGTCACGGTCTGAATTATCGACAGTTCGGTGAACTGCACGTCGGCGACCGACAGCGTTACATTGCGTGAAGATACCAGCTCGGTGCCCGCTTCGCCCGATCCATACATGGCAGTGACCGTAAAGCGGTCGCGGTCCCCGCCGAAATTGACCATGCCGCCAACCATGGCGAAGCCAACCTGGTCCGAATTGGAAGCCGAGCCATTGTCCTGCACTTCAACAGTCAGATCGTCGAACCCGCTTGCCTCGCGCAACTGGCCGGTGAGGTCCGCATCGATCACCTGCAGGGCGTCGCGCAACCCTTCGAGATCCGAAGTGCGCAAGTTGGAATTGTCGAAATAATAGGACACGCGCGGGCCGATGACGACCTCGGCGCGGGCCGGCGTGGCAAGCGCTGTCGCCAACACGGCCCCGGCCATCACATAACTGCGTTGCAAACCAGTCTCCCCCGCGCGACCCGGGTCGACGGGAGCTGTAGGCCAGCACCCCGTCGGGCGCAATTAGCGAGCGGGACCGTCGGCTTCGTCGTCAGAGGCGCAGCGACAGACCCAGATTGACACCGTGATTGACCCGCGCGTCGCTGAAGCTCTCCGCCCCCGACAGCGGGAAGAACAGCACCGCGCGATACCGCAGGTCGAGCGCCAAATTCTGCGAAAGGATGAACTGCGCCCCGACCGAGACGTCGGGACCGAAGCTCAATTCACCCTCGTCGCGGCTGGCCACGCGATCGCTGAACACACCGGCGGGGTCGATGACCTGCGTGACCACGTCGTAGTCGGGTCGGTAGCTGGCTTGGAGCATGCCGTTGAAAAATGCCACCGCACTGTCGCCGACGGGGACGAAGGCGGTGACCCCGCCCCTCGCACTGAACGTTTCGATCGTTCCATCCTGTCGCACTCCGGCGGTCACCGGAGGGATCGAGGGAACGCCTGCCGGTGGCGGGTCGCCCGCAGCGGCCGCACGCGCCAAAGCGATAACGGTAGGAATCGCGGCGGATTGGACGATCCGCAGATCGCCCGTGAAACTGCTCTCGAGCCGTTCATACCGCAGACCGGCGAGCAGTGCGAAACTTTCGCTCTGCCTTCGCTGCCATGTCAATTCGACATCCAGCCTGTCGGTATTGCTTACCGCCTTGGCATCGAAATTGAGCAAGTCGACGAACTGGCTGTCCCCAAGCGTCAACGTTCGCGACACCGCTGCGGATAACGCCACATCACCCTCGCCACTGCCATACATGGCGGTCAGCGTGAACCGATCGCGATCGTCACCGAAATTGACCATCGCGCCGACTATCGGATAGCCGATCTGGTCGGCGAGCACGCCTTCGCTTTCACCGATCGAAGCCAGCTCGGGTTCCACCCCGAAAGCCGTCCGCAGGACTGCGATATCGGCGGGCGCGAGCGCATCGCCTTCTTCGAGACCCGCATCGATCCCGGTCGTACGCAAGTTAGAATTGTCGAAATAATAGGACACGCGCGGACCGATGACCACATCGGCGCGGGCCGGAGTTGCAGCTGCCGCGGCCAGTACCGCGAGACTGGCCAGGGCAAGCAGTTTGCGCATCCTATTCGGTATCCTCCACCTCGACCTTCTCGCCGGTCACGCGTTGCGCCAGCGCGGCCGAGATGAACGGATCGAGCGCGCCGTCGAGCACGTCGTCGGGTGTAGGCGACTGCACGCCGGTGCGCAAATCCTTCACCATCTGGTACGGCTGGAGCACGTAGGAACGGATCTGATGGCCCCAGCCAATCTCGCTTTTTTCCTGATACTCGCCGCTCGCGGCCGCTTCGCGCTCGGCCATTTCGCGTTCGAACAGCCGCGCCTTGAGCATGTTCATCGCGGTGGCGCGGTTCTTGTGCTGGCTGCGATCGTTCTGGCTGGCGACGACGATGCCGGTGGGCTGGTGAGTGATGCGTACAGCGGAGTCGGTAGTGTTGACGTGCTGGCCGCCCGCGCCGCTGGCGCGATAGGTGTCTATCTTGAGGTCGGACGGATTGATCTCGATGTCGATATCGTCGTCGATAACCGGATAAACCCAGACCGAGCTGAAACTGGTGTGGCGGCGCGCCGAACTGTCGTAGGGACTGATCCGCACGAGCCGATGCACGCCGCTTTCGGTCTTGGCATAACCGTAGGCGTTTTCGCCCTTGATCAGAAGGGTGGCGCTCTTGATGCCCGCCTGGTCGCCCGCGGCATATTCGACCGTTTCGACCTTGTAGCCGCGGCGTTCGGCCCAGCGTGCATACATGCGCAACAGCATGTCGGCCCAGTCCTGGCTTTCGGTGCCGCCCGCACCGGCATTGATCTGCAGATAGGTATCATAGCCATCGGCCTCACCCGACAGGAGCGCCTGCACCTTGTCGCGATCGGCGCGATCGGCAAGTCCCGCGAGAGTATCGAGGCCCTCGCGCTCGACATCGGCATCGCCCTCGGCCTCGCCCATCTCGACGAACTCCATCGCGTCGGCCATCTCGCTTTCGATCTCGCGCACGGTGTTGATCGCGGTCTCTAGACGCTTCTGTTCCTGCGTAATCGCCTGTGCCTGCTTGGGATCGTCCCACAGCGTGGGATCCTGGACGCGCGCGTCGAGCTCGTCGAGCCGACGCAGCGCCTGCTCCCAGTCGAGCGACTGGCGCACCAGCGCAAGTGCGGCTTCGATACGGTCGATATGGGCCTGCCCTTCGGCACGCATAGGAAATTCCTTCGGATTTGCTTGGCTTCGCCCCTAATATCTGCAGGGCGATTGTAAAGGGTCGCACCGCGGGCACGAACTCAAGGAAAGCGCCCGCCAGGCGCGCGCGTCAGTAAATGCCGCCCTGGTCCTCGACGAAGTCGTTTGGCTGGTCGCCACGATCGCTGTCCTGCGCCGCCTGTGCGCCCGCCCGGCCGCGACGGATCAGTTCGAGAATCTCGTTCCGCTTGGCCGCGATCTCGTCCGAGCGTGTCGCACGCGGCGGTTCGGTATCGGGCTTGAAGGCCTCCCAAATGATCGTGGCGGTCGGCTCGTCCGAAGGCGTACCCTCAAACACACGCTTGCCGCTGCGGCGGTCGATCTTGACCATCCGTACGCCGGGCGGAGCGACGAAGTCTTCCGCTTCCCAGCGATCCTTTGTCGCGTCGATGAAGCGCTTCATGATCGTCGCGGCGGTGTTGCCGCCCTGCACCCACCCGCCGAGATTGCGCGGCTGGTCGAAGCCGACATACATGCCGGCGATGATCTCGGGCGAACCACCGACGAACCATGCATTGGTCGGACCGTTGGTCGTCCCGGTCTTGCCGAACAGCGGCAGGTCGAGGCTGCGCAAGCGGGTAGCCGTGCCGCGTGTGACCACGCCCTGAAGCATGTGGACCATCTGGAACGCCGTGCGCGGATCGATCACCTGACGGCCGGACACGTCGAACCGCGGCATCGGCTGCCCGTCCCATTCGGGCATGTTGCAACTCGAACAGTCGCGCGTGTCGGTGCGGAAGATCACCTTGCCGTCGCGGTCCTGGACGTAGTCGATCACCGAGCCGGGGTTCTGGCGCCCCCAGTTCGCCAGCGCTGCATAGGCATTGACCATCCGCGCGACAGTGGTCTCGCCCGCACCCAGCGCGAAGGCATAGTAGGGTTCGTAGGACCCGATGCCGACGCGCTCGATCGTCTTGGTCACATTGTCCATGCCGGCATCGTCGGCAATGTGAACGGTCATCAGGTTGCGGCTCTGCTCAAGCCCCCAGCGCAGCGTGTGCACGCCGCCGCCCCCGCCCCCGAAGTTGCGGAAGCATTTCTCACCCAGGCTGGCGCCCTGCCAGACGCAGAAAGTCTGGTCGGGCACTTGCGAAGCGGGCGTCATGCCCTGCTCGAGCGCGGCGGCATAGACGAAGGGTTTGATCGTCGATCCGGGCTGGCGCATCGCCTGCGTGGCGCGATTGAAACTGCCGAGCCGGCTGTCGAATCCCCCTTGCATGGCAAGGATCCGGCCGGTCTGCGGCGCCTCGGCGAGGAAGGCGCCCGAGACTTCCGGCACACCGCGAATGGCGTAACCCTGACCCGACCGCGCGGCGGCGACGACATCGCCCGGCGCGAGCGAGGCGGGCCCGCCCGAAAGCGCGAATTCCTCGCCGTCGGAGAAACCGATACGACCCGGCGCGGTGACGACGCCGATGCGCCAGTCGCGATAGCTGATCGACAGATTCGACGAGGCGAGCTGCGAAGTCAGATCGCCATTGTCGGGATTGAGCGTGGCAAGCGGGCCGGTGAAGCCGCGATTGCCGTGGTAGCTGATCAGTTGCGCTCGCAAGGCATCGCGCGCAGCTTCCTGCAGTTCTATGTCGAGCGAGGTGCGCACCCAAAGGCCGCCGGAATAGACGCTGTTGCGTCCATCGTCGGCCGTCTCGCCGAACTTGTCGATCAGTTGGCGGCGCACCTCCTCTAGGAAGTAACCGGCGTCGGCGGAGCGTGTGCTTCGCTGTTCGACCAGGCCGAGGTCCATCGCCTTCGCGGCCTCGCCCTCGGTTGCCGTGATGAAATCGTTGGCGACCATCTGGTCGAGCACGAAATTGCGCCTCGCAATGGCGAGGTCGTGGTAGCGCTCACGGCCATAGCGCTCGGGCGCCTTCGGCAGGATCGCAAGGAAGGCCATTTCGTGCAGGTCGAGGTCGCCCACGTCCTTGTCGAAATAGGCCCGCGATGCCGCCTGGACGCCGAAACTGCGGCGGCCCAGCGGGATTTCGTTGAGATAGAGTTCGAGAATCTCCTGCTTGGTCAGCACGCTTTCGATGCGCGTGGCGAGGATCATTTCCTTGAGCTTGCGCGTGACCGAATATTCGTCACCCAGCAGCAGGTTCTTGGCAACTTGCTGCGTGATCGTTGAGCCGCCGACCGCGCGCTCGCCCGACGCGAACTTCGTCGCATAATCGATCACCGCATTGGCGGTGCCGGTGATGTCGACCCCGCCGTGACTGAAGAAGGTCTTGTCTTCGGCCGAGAGGAAGGACTCGATCAGTCGCTCGGGAAAATCGACATATTGCAGTTGGATACGCCGTTCGCGCGCATAGGTGCTAACGATTTCGCCGTCGATACCGCGCACCACCGTCGGCAACGGCGTCTCATATTCGAGCAGCGATTCGGCATCGGGCAAATTGCGACCCAGCGTCGCCCATGCAAGCAGCAGCATGACCACCCCGAACCCGCCGAAATAGCTGGCGATGCGAAGGCCGCGATTGTGCGACCAATTGTCGCTGAACCACGCGATGAGCCGCTTGGGATCGCGGCTGATGCGGTAGCGGTAATACTGGAGGGCGGGCTGGTCGGACATGATCTTGTCAGCGCCTCTAGCACGGCCATTCTGCAATTCGCCAGAACGAACAGCGCGCTTGCCTCAGCTTTCTTGCTGGCGGGCAAAATAGACGCGGATTGCGCGCGCCATCACCTCGGCGAAGCGCGCCTGGCCTTCGGCGGATGCAAGCCGGGCCGCATCGTCTTCATTGGTGATGAAACCGCTCTCGAAAAGGACCGAGGGAACATCGGGCGCTCGCAGCACCTTCAAGGCGGCCGAACGGCGCGGCTGTGGATGGAAGCGGATCGCCCCCTCCCCCTCGCGCCGGATCAGCCGCGCGAAGGCATCCGACTGGTCCTGCGTGCGCCGCTGCGACAACTCCACCAGAATGGTGCTCACCGCATCGCTCTGCCCGCCGACATCCACGCCGTTCAGCCGGTCGCTCGCGTTCTCGCGTTCGGCGAAGCGGGCTGCGGCCTCGCTCGAAGCCTGGTTCGACAGCGTGTAAATGCTCGCCCCGGTCACCTCTGCCGCGTCGCCGGCACTATCGGCATGGATCGACAGGAACAGGTCGGCATCGAGGCGGCGCGCGATATCGACTCGTTCGGCATGGACGAGATAGCGATCGTCGTCGCGGGTCAGTGCAACACGCACCTGGCCATCATCTTCGAGCCGGTCGCGCAGTGCGCGCGCCAGTGCAAGAACGATCGCCTTTTCCTGGTAGCCCTGGCCCGAAGCACCCGGATCATGGCCGCCGTGGCCCGGGTCGATCACCACCAGCGGCAATCCCTCGCGCCCAGCGATCTCGGGCAATGCAGATGGCGCATCGACCTCGGGCAATTCGACGCGCAGCACGTATCCCCTGCCCAATTCGGGCACGGGGATACGCTGCGCAAACACCACCAGCAGCGCGACCAGCACAAGCGGTGCGAGCACTAGCAGCAGAATATGAGTGCGGATCGACATTGTCCGTATGGTTACGGCTTTGTTGTCGCGTGACGCAATATGGTTGCCGTGCGAAACCCACGGTGCTAGCGATCGTTCATCGGTTTCCGGTGCCTCCGATCGGCGCGAACATTCCGCGACGAAGAGGGTCATCGAGAATTTCCGTTATTTATCCGGTCGTTGCGGCATATCCGTTACGACCCAAGGCAATACAGGTTGATGCCGGACATGGCCCGTTACTCCCCGACAATCGCAGCACAGGCGCCTGCCTGTGTCGCCATGTCGGGTCGGACAGCGCAGAAACAGCGCGCGGCCGCTCCCGCAGTCACGAATACCCGGCCTGCTGCAGACGCAGGACTAGGCCGGTTCGCAAAAACCGCGATGCCCGCACAGGGCCGCGGACTTTCCAACATCATATGCCGCGCGCCTGCAGGTTCACCCCTGCCCCGTCGCGGCTGGAGACATATACATGGCAACGCGCATGCTAATCGATGCGCGCCACCAGGAAGAAACCCGGGTGGCGGTGCTCAAGGGCAACCGGATTGAGGAATTCGATTTCGAATCTGCCGATCACAAGCAGATCAAGGGCAATATCTATCTCGCTAAAGTAACCCGCGTCGAACCGTCGCTGCAGGCGGCCTTTGTAGATTTCGGCGGCAATCGGCACGGTTTCCTCGCCTTCAGCGAGATCCATCCCGACTATTACCAGATTCCCAAGGAAGACCGCGAAGCGTTGCTCGAGGCGGAGGCCGAAGCCGCCGAGGAAGAAGCGCGGTTGCGCGACGAGGAAGAAGACCGCGGCGAAATGCCCGGCGACGAATACGATGCGGACGACGAGAGTTCGGAGGCGCTGGCCGAGGATCTCGCCGAAGATGGCCTCGAGGAAGTCGACACGTCCGACAAGGACGATGTCGCCACGATCGAGGAAGGCCAGCTCGATCGCGACGACGATGACGACGATGATTCCGAGGACGACGCCGAAAACGGCGACGGCGACGAGAAATCGCGCGGTCGTGGCCGGGGCAAGCGCGGTCGTGGCCGCCGCCAGGGCAAGGGCCGCGCGCGGACCAAGGAAGTCGACGAAGCGCGCGCCAAGCGCATGGCCCTGCGTCGCCGCTACAAGATCCAGGACGTAATCCAGCGCCGGCAGGTATTGCTGGTCCAGGTCGTCAAGGAAGAGCGCGGCAACAAGGGCGCAGCGCTGACCACCTATCTCAGCCTCGCCGGGCGCTACACCGTGCTGATGCCCAATTCGAGCCACGGCGGCGGCATCTCGCGCAAGATTTCCAGCGCCTCGGACCGCAAGCGTCTCAAGCAGGTCGTCAGCGACCTCAGCCTGCCGCGAACCATGGGCCTCATCGTGCGCACGGCGGGCCTTTCGCGCACCAAACCCGAGATCAAGCGCGATTTCGATTATCTTGCCCGCCTGTGGGACGAAATCCGCGAACGCACGCTGTCCTCCAGCGCGCCCGCACTGATCCATTCGGATAGCGACCTCATTAAGCGCGCGATCCGCGACATCTACAATCGCGAGATCGAGGAAGTCGTGGTCGAGGGCGAGGACGGCTACAAGTCGGCCAAGCAGTTCATGAAGTTGCTGATGCCCAGCCACGCGCGGCGGGTTAAGCAGTATTCGGACCCGGTGCCGCTGTTCCAGCGCTATGGCGCGGAAGACCAGCTCAAGGCGATGTACGATCCCGTGGTCCAGCTCAAATCGGGCGGCTATCTGGTGATCAACCCGACGGAGGCGCTGGTCTCGATCGATATTAACTCGGGCCGCTCCACCAAGGAGCACAATATCGAGCAGACCGCCTTGCATACCAATCTCGAAGCCGCGCGCGAGATCGCCCGCCAGTTGCGCCTGCGCGACATGGCCGGTCTCGTGGTGATCGACTTCATCGACCAGGAGCACCACTCGAACACGCGCAAGGTCGAGAAAGCGATGAAGGAAGCGCTCAAGAACGATCGTGCGCGCATCCAGGTCGGCCGCATTTCCAGCTTCGGCCTGATGGAAATGAGCCGGCAGCGACTGCGCACCGGCGTGCTCGAGGCGACGACGCGCGAATGCCCGCATTGCGACGGGACCGGACTGGTGCGCACCGCGTCGAGCGCAGGTCTCTCGGCGCTCCGCCTGATCGAGGACGAAGCGGCCAAGGGCAAGGGTTCGGTAATCCGCCTTGCAGCGAGCACAGAAGCGGCGGTTTATCTACTCAACGAAAAACGTGCCGAGCTGATGGAAATCGAGCAGCGCTACCATGTGACCGTCGAAGTCGTCCCCGAAGGCGAGGACGAAGGCGCAAAGATGACGGTGTCGAGCCACGGGCCGAAGCCCAAGGACGCGCCGCGCTTCGATCCGATCGTCGATGACGAGATCGAAGACGAAGTGGTCGATGAGAGCGACGACGAGGACAGCGTCGACGGGGATGATGATCGCCCGCGCAAGAAGCGCCGCCGCCGTCGTGGTGGTCGCGGACGCAACAAGTCGCGTGATCGCAACGACGAACAGGACAGCGACGACAGCGACGATTCGGACGATGACGCAGAAGCGGATCGGGGTGAGAGCGGCGAAGGCGACGAAGATGAGGATCGCTCGAAGAAGCGCCGTCGTCGCGGCGGTCGCCGCCGCGGCGGTCGCGGACGCGGTCGCCGTTCGGACGAGGTGAACGCCGAGGACGCCGAACAGCTCGAACAGGTTTCCGAAGCGGTGGTCGAGGATATGGCGGTTGTCGCCGGTCCCGAGGATTCGCCCGAAACCGCCGAAGCGGCGGCTGACAGCGAAGAAAAGCCCAAGCCGAAGAAGCGCGCTCCGCGCAAGAAGAAAGCTGTGGCTGACGGTGAAGCTGCTACGGATACCCCGGCAGACGGCGAGACCGAAGAAAAGCCCAAACCGAAGAAGCGTGCGCCTCGCAAGAAGAAGAGCGAAGCGGAAACGGTCGGTGACAGCGATGCGCCCAGTGCAGACGCCGAGGCCGAAGCCAAGCCCGCTCCCAAGAAACGCGCGCCTCGCAAGAAGAAGGCCGATGCCGAAACGGTAAGCGACAGTCCTGCGGAACCGAAAGCTGCGCCGGAAACTCCGGAAGAAACGCCAGTTGCCGCAGAACCCGCCCCCGCACCTGCGGAGGAAGAGAGTGCGGAAGCGCCTGCCGAAGCGCCCAAGCCAAAGCGCGGCTGGTGGCAGCGCACTTTCGGCGACGAATAGGCGAAACTACAGCGAGGGTCGGCTAGTCCATCGGGGCCGGCCGACCCTCAGGCCTTGCGGGCCACGCCCCATTCCATCCAGCCCATAATCTTGGGAGCCTGTCTGAGATAGGCCTGCCCCAGCGGTTCGACCGCGAAGCCCGCCGCGCGCAGGGCGGCGCCGACGGGTCGGGTCAGATGGCAACCGCCCGCCAGCGGCTTCCACACCGGTTCGATCCTTTCCTGCCAGCGCGCGACTGCCTGATCGGGTGCGCGGCCATGTTCGAGAAACAGCAGGCGCCCACCCGGGGCCAGCACGCGGCGGACCTCGGCAAGCACGCGTTCGGAATCCTCGACGGAACACAGCGTGTAAGTGCAGACCACCGTGTCGAACGATCCCGTGGCGAACGGCAGATCTTCGGCCACCCCTGCCCTTATGTCCACGTCCCATCCATGCGCCGATGCGCGCGCGCGGGCGCCTTCGAGCAGTTTCTCATGCGGGTCGATCCCGGCGAAAGCGCTAATCCGTCCAGCTTCGTAAAATTGCTGGTTGAGCCCACCGCCGCAACCAAGTTCGAGCACCCTTCCCCTTGCCAGCGGTACGATTTCGCGGCGGCGCCGCTCAATTCCTTCCTGGCCGCAAGCGCAAGTAATCAGTCGCGGCATCACATGCGCATCATACCAGCGCTTCAATCCCATCGCGAACTCCCTTGCGGTCGCAGATTATGCCGAGGCTATCGCTTTTCGCCCCCACGGCAAGCACAAATTCCGTGACCGGAATACAGACCGAGCGTAAGGGCGCGCGCATGAGCGAAACCATCGATCTGTTCACGATTCCCGAGACCGATAAGGCGCGGCTGAACATTCTGTTTCTGGCCAAACATGCCGCTGCAGGCGGAGCGTTGCATGGCGAAGACGGCAATCATGCGGTCTATCACCACGAAGTGCTCACCACACTGCGCGAGATCGGTCTCAACGTCACCCCGCAAAGCGATTTCAGCGCGCTCTACGACAAGACCGATTTCGATTTCGTCTTCACCCTGCTCAACCGCGCAGGCTTCCCGATGAGCGAAATGCTCGGCCCCTTGCTCGCACAGCGGATCGGTCTGCCCGCCCTGGGTGCCTCACCGATCCTGCGCGGACTGTCGGACGACAAGCACCTGATGAAGACCGTCGCGGTTGCGCGGGGCGTGCCCGTCGCGCCGTGGCTGATCGCGCGGCGCGGCTGCCTCTACATTCCCTATCCCGATTTCGCCTTCGAACGGCTGGTGGTCAAACCCAATGCTTCCTCGGCCAGCTGGGGCGTAACCATGCCGACCGACTGGGACCAGGCGCTGCGCGACATCGCGAAGCTGCATGCCGAAGGCCACGACGTCATCGTTGAACGCTACGAGGGCGCCTATGACGTCGTCGTGCCCGTGCTCGGGGGAGACGACCCGATCCTGCTGTCGACCATGCGCTTCGAAATGCCCGGTGATGAGGGCAATTTCCGTTCTTACGAGGAAAAGCGCGGGCTGAGCGAAGGACCCAAAGAGCGACTGGTCGCGATGCGCAATCCGGTGATGACGCGCAAGATCCGCGAATTCACGCGCGCCATGCTGCCCGAGTTGTGGCCGTTCGATTACGGCCGTTTCGAATTCCGCTATACGCCCACGACCGGCGAGGTCCTGTTCATGGAAGTGAACCTGTCGTGCAACCTGTGGTCCAAGAAGACCGTCTCGGGCGCCGCGCAACTTGCCGGACTGACGCATCAGCAATTGCTCGAACATATCGCCGCTTACAGCATGGACCGGCAGGGCGTCATCAAGGCCGAGCGAACGCCATTCGCACCGACCGTCATGCCGGAAGAAGTCGGCGGGGAAACCATCGAGGTCTGAATATTCCTACCCCTCCGGTTGTCATGCGGGGACGGGTTCGCCTTTCCAGTCTAATACGCCGCCACTGTCGCCCGGGGTGAGACCCTCTATCACGGCCAGCAGGTTCGCCGCGGCGTCCCGGGGCGCAGTCAATTGGCCTTCGGGAAGGTTGGACTGGAAAGGTTCGGACAATGCGCTGTCCACAGTGCCCGGATGCAATCCCGCGACCACCGCCCGTTTGTGTGTCCGGCCCAGCTCGATCGCGAAATTCTTGAGCAGCATGTTGAGGGCGGTCTTGCTGGCGCGATAGCTGTGCCAGCCACCGAGGCGGTTGTCGGTTATCGAGCCGACGCGCGCCGACAGCGCCGCGAAGACGCAACGCCGGTCGCGCGGCAGAAGCGGGAGCATGTGCTTCGCCACCAGAGCAGGACCAATCGTGTTCAGGCGGAAGACGTCTTCCATCGCGTCCGCATCGATTTGCCGGTAACTGCGTTCGGGCCCGGTCCCATCCGCCAGTGTCAGCACACCGCTGGAGACGATGACGAGATCGGGCGGCGTATCGGCCATGGCCGACGCCGCTGCCGCGATCGTGTCCTCGCGCGCCAGATCGAAGGCAAACGCGTGACAGCGCGGATCGGGAGACAGGCCTGCGCGGCTGCCCGCCCATACTTCGACATCGCGATCGGCGAGCGCCGAGCACAGCGCGGCCCCGATTCCGCCGCTGGAACCGAACAGCGCGGCACGCCGAAAACTGTTTCCGCTATCCATCTTGCCTCAATAGACCCGCGAAGGCACTCGCAGGTTCCCCAGCATTTCCTTCGGTTTGCGAAGGTTTCGCAGCGGGACAGGTTTTCGTGCTGGCGGGACTCGCTGCGTTCCATCGCGTAGCAACGGCATTGCAGGATTTGCGTCACACTCGGTCTTGCGCGCATCGCGCGAACCGCTAGATGGGTTTCGCAAAGCAACAGGACCGATAGCGTAATGGCGACCTTCACCCTTCCCAAGAATTCGAAGATCACCGGCAAGAGCCGTATTCACAAGGCCGAGGGCGGTTCGCGCATCCGCAAATTCAAGATCTATCGCTACGATCCCGATAGCGGCGAGAACCCGCGTTACGATACGTTCGAGCTCGATCTCGACGATTGCGGCCCGATGGTCCTGGATGCACTGTTCAAGATCAAGAACGAAATCGATCCCACGCTGACCTTCCGCCGTTCGTGCCGCGAAGGGATCTGCGGTTCGTGCTCGATGAATCTCAACGGCAAGAACGGTCTCGCCTGCACCACCGCGATCGAGGATCTCAAGGGTGAAATCCGCATCACTCCGCTGCCGAGCATGGACGTGATCAAGGACCTCGTGCCCGACTTCACGCATTTCTATGCGCAATACGCCAGCATCCGTCCCTGGTTGCAGACCGTCTCGACCACGCCGAGCGGCAAGGAACGGCTCCAGTCGCCCGAACAGCGCGAGCAACTCGATGGCCTCTACGAATGTATCCTGTGCGCCTGCTGCTCGACCGCCTGCCCCAGCTACTGGTGGAATTCGGACAAGTTCCTCGGCCCCGCCATCCTGCTGCAGGCCTATCGCTGGCTGGCCGACAGTCGCGACGAGATGACCGGTGAACGGCTCGACCAGCTGGAAGACCCCTTCCGCCTCTATCGCTGCCACACGATCATGAACTGCGCGAATGTCTGCCCCAAGGGCCTGAGCCCGGCCAAGGCAATCGCCGAAACCAAGAAGATGATCGCCGAACGCGCGATCTGATGGCTCTGCGCGACGAGGTATTCGACCATGGCCCCGACCCGGAAAACCCCGGCTGGCGGCACTGGAACCTGAAGGACGAAACGCTGTTCAACGGCGCGGTGATGGGCAAGCTCATCACCCGGGTGGACGATGACGGGAAGGCGCGGCTGCGCATGTTCCCCGAACGGCGCCACCAGAACCTTCAGGGCATCATCCACGGCGCGGTGACCCTGTCACTGATCGACATTTCGCTGTTCACCACCATGCACAATATCGGCAGCGGCAATGCCGGCCCGTCGGTGACAGTTGAGCTGTCGACCCAGTTCGTGGGCGGCGGCAAGCCCGACATGCCGCTCGACGCGGTATGCGAGATCGTCCGTGAGACCGGCAGCATGGTGTTCGTGCGCGGCACGGTCGTCCAGGAAGACCACGCGGTCGCCAGCTTTTCGGGCATCGTCAAGAAGATCAAGCCCCGCGCCGCCGCGTGACCGGAATGCTCGCCCGCTACGAGCGGCTCGTCTCGGCGGGCGAATTGCAGGCCGATCCCGACCAGCGCCGTGCCGCCCAGCGGCTCGACCAGTTGCAGAAGGAGCTCGAGGCGGACACCTCGGGCGGGCTGCTGGCGCAGCTGTTCAAGCCGAAGAAGGCGCGGCCCGAGGGGGTCTACATGTGGGGCGGCGTCGGGCGCGGCAAGTCGATGCTGATGGACCTGTTCGTCGAAACGCTGGGGATCGCCGAGAAACGCCGCGCGCATTTCCACGAGTTCATGCTCGAGGTTGACCGGCGCATGCGCGAGCGGCGGGAAAGCGATCCCGGCGATCCCACCGGCAAGGTCGCACGCGATATCGCGGCCGATGTGCGCTGCCTCGCCTTCGACGAGATGGTTGTGAACAACACCGCCGACGCGGCGATCATGGCGCGGCTGTTCACTGCGCTGATCCGTGATGAGGGCGTGACCGTGGTCACCACCAGCAACCGCCCACCGCATGATCTCTACAAGGACGGGCTCAACCGATCTCTATTCCTCCCGTTCATCGATCTCGTTGAAACCGAAATGGACGTGATGCCGCTCAACGGTCCGACCGATTACCGGCTTGATCGACTGGGCGATATCGCAACGTGGCACGCCCCGCTGGGCGACGAGGCGACCGCGCAGGTGCGCGAGGCCTTCTTCCGCCTCACCGATTACGCGCCCGAGGATGCCGAACACGTTCCCAGTGCCGAACTGGACCTGGGCGGCGGGCGGGCGATCCATGTGCCCAAGAGCCTCAAGGGCGTGGGCGTGTTCAGCTTCAAGCGGTTGTGCGGCGAGAACCGCGGAGCGGCGGACTATCTCGCGATCGCGCATGCCTATCACACCGTGATCGTGGTCGGCGTCCCCGCCATGTCACCCGACAACCGCAACGAGGCGATCCGCTTCACCAAGCTCATCGACGCACTCTACGAGAACGGCGTCAAGCTGTTCGTCACCGCGGCGGCCGAACCGGAAGACCTCTACATTGCCGGCGATGGCGCCTTCGAGTTCGAGCGCACGGTCAGCCGCCTCAAGGAAATGCAGAGCGCGGACTACATGGCGCGGGGTCACGGCGCCGGATAGCTGGGCTGCAAGGCAGTTACATCGGTGTTTCTTGACGGCTTTCGGGCCACTCCCACATCACACGCATACCGGCGTCAACACCCCGCCGATGTGAGACCGAACCATGATCGATATCCGACCCTTCGCCACGCTTGGCCACGCCGACCACGGCTGGCTCGACGCGCGGCACCACTTCAGCTTCGCCAATTACCATGACCCCGACCGGATGGGCTGGGGCAGCATCCGCGTGTGGAACGACGACACCATCGCGGCGCAGAGCGGCTTTCCTCCGCATCCGCATCGCGACATGGAAATCGTCACTTTCGTACGCAGCGGCGCGATCAGCCACCGCGACAGCCTCGGCAACGAGGGCCGGACCGTGGCGGGCGACGTGCAGGTGATGAGCGCGGGCACGGGCATCACCCATGCCGAATACAACCTCGAGGACGAGCAAACCACGCTGTTCCAGATCTGGATCATTCCTGACCGGACGGGCGACAAGCCCGGATGGGGGCAGCGCGCCTTTCCCAAAGCCACGCGCGAAGGCGGTTTCGAAGTGCTCGCTAGCGGCACGCCTGATGTCGACGACGCACTGCCGATCCGCACCGACGCCAAGGTCGCGGCAACCACGCTCTCGACCGGTCAGACGGCGGTCTGGACCACTTTGCCCGACCGTCACCAATATCTCGTCGCACCGACGGGCCGCGTCCGCGTGAACGGGGTCGAGGCACAGCCGCGCGACGGGATCGCGGTGACCGGCGAAAGCGAGATCTCGGTCGAAGCTCTCGACGATGTCGAGGTCGTGCTGGTCGACGCGCGCTAGGCGCTCGGCTTCAGCTGTCGCAGCGAACGTTCGAGCATCAGCAGCTGCCAAAGCACACGTCCGTGATCGCTGCGACCGGAAATGTGGTCGTCCGCAAGGCGCGTCAGGGCCTTGCGGGCGAACCATCCGCTACCCACCAGCACCTCGCTTGCGGCGACAGCGCGAGCTTCGGAAGCAAGCGGTCCGCGCAGCCATTGCGACACGGGCGTTACGAAACCCTGCTTCGAACGATAGAGGATGTCGTCGGGCAGGTATCGCTGCATCGTATGCTTGACCAGCCATTTGCCCGTGGTCCCGCGCAGGCGTTGGCGTTGCGAAAGCCGTGCTCCGAATTCGACGAGCCGATGGTCGAGCAACGGCTCGCGCGCCTCCAGACCAACCGCCATGCTGGTACGGTCGGTCTTGGTCAGGATGTCTCCGGGTAGCCAGAACTTCAGATCGGCATATTGCGCTCGGTCCAATCCGCTACGCGCGGGGGCATCGCGCATAAGTATCTCGAACGGTTGCTCTGCCCGGTAGTCGCCCCGTTCGTGCAGCAGCGTCGTACCATAGAGCCGCTGGCGCTGCTCGGGGGAGAGGATCGACAGCGCCCGCGCATAGCCCGCCTCGCCATTCTCGGCGAGCGACAGCAAGGTGGATTTCGCACGCAGCGGGCGAGGTGCCCAGTCGGCCTTCGGCCAGATCCGTCCAAGCGCGCCGAACACCGGCTGGCGCAGCGCCGCGGGCAGCACCGAACGGGCCTGTTCCTCGCGCGCATGGAACAGTTGGCGGCGATATCCGGCAAAAGCCTCGTCGGCTCCGTCACCCGACAGCGCCACGGTCACATGCTCGCGCGCGAGTTCGCATACCCGCAGCGTCGGCAAGGCGCTCGCATCGGCGAAGGGCTCGTCGAAGATTGCCGCGATACGGTCGATCTCGCCGAACTGGTCGGCCGAGACGATACGTTCGTGATGGTCGGTGTCGAACAGCCCGGCAACCTGCCGCGCGTATTGCGTTTCATCGACGCTCGCGACATCGAAACCGATCGAGCAACTGGTCACCGGCACTGTGCTGGCCTCGCTCATCAGCGCAACGACCGAGGAACTGTCGACGCCGCCCGAGAGAAAGGCACCGAGCGGCACGTCGGCGACCATCCTGCTGGTCACGCCTTCGCGCATCAGGTGCAGGAGCTGCGCGGAAAGGTCCTCCGTTCTTCCCTTTTCGCGCCGCTCAAAACTGATGTCCCACCATTGCTGTGGCGGACCCGGTTGGCGTCCGTGTTCGAGCAGCATGAAATGCCCGGCAGGGAGTTTCTCGACGCCCTGCAGGATCGAACGATGATCGGGAACATATCCCCATGTCATGTAGTCTTCGATCGCGAGTGGATCGATTGTCCGGCGTAGCAGGGGATTGGCGAGCAGGCCTTTCAATTCGCTGGCGAAGGCCAGTGCACCGCCCTCGATCCGCGCGAGGTAGAGCGGTTTTACGCCGAACCGGTCGCGCGCTAGGAAAAGCTGGCGTGCCGCGCAGTCATAGAGCGCGAAGGCGAACATGCCGTCGAACCGGCGCAGGCAGTCGGGGCCCCATTTCTGCCATGCTGCAAGGATGACCTCTGTATCCCCATCGGTGCGGAAAACCGCCCCGCCCTGCTCGAGTTCGCGCCGCAATTCGCGATAGTTGTAGATCTCGCCGTTGAAGACGATGACCGCGCGTTCGTCGGCAGAGTGCATCGGCTGCGGCGAACCCGCCAGATCGATGATCGACAACCGCAGGTGCCCCAACCCGATACCCGGGGCGGTCCAGACGCCGCTGCCGTCAGGCCCGCGATGCGCGATGGCATCGGTCATCCGTTCGACCCGCTTCGGGTCGACCGGCTTCACCGTCTCGTAATGAAAAATCCCGGCGATCCCGCACATGAGCCGTTGCCTAGACCAACTGCGCAAACACGGCAAAGGAACCCGCAGCCAGCAGCGTCGCAATCCCGATAATTGTCGGGGCAGGTGCACGTCCTTCCCATTGTTCCACCCAGCGCATTGCCGCAATCTCGTCCGCGCTCCAGCCGGCCTCCTCGGGCTCGCGCTCGAACCACCGCCAGGCTACCCCCAGAACCAGTGCCAGCACCAGCGCGAAGAAGAACCAGCCATAGACGATATGGTCGAACCCGCCCGCGGCTTCGGCGCCGACATATTGGGCGATGAAGATCGTCGCCGAGGCGCGGATGCCATTGGCGATGACCGGAACGACAATGCAGGCGAAGAGAAACCACGTCCGCCGATGCCAACTCGAAAAACAGGTATGCGCGACGAGGATGCCGAGCGCGACCATGGCGATAAGGAATTTCACCCCCGAGCATTCTTCCGCAACGATGAACAGTCCTGCGGGTGTATCGATAAGGATACCGTCGGCGACCATCTCGATCCCGCTCCACCGGGTCATCGCGGTGGCAATTTCGGCAGTGATCATCTGCAGCGGGGGAATGATCTCGTCGCCGAACGGGACGAGCATGAAGGCATAGGCAAGCGGAAACGCCAAGACGATCCCCGCGCGTAGGCCCAGCAAAGCGAGCGCGGCGCCCTGCAGCGCGACCACCGCCCCGCCCTGCGCGATGGTATTGATCTCCAGCGCCCGACCCAGCGCCCAGCACGACAGGCCGAGCAATGTCCAGGCCACACCGGGCCACCAGCCGCGCAACCCCGCACGTGCGATTTCCTCACGCCGAATCCATGCGACCCACCCGATGATCGGTGGGACCAGCAGAATGTGGCTGTAGGTGTCGATATTCCACCACTGGTGCGCCATTGCGCGCCATTCGGCAAATGTCAGCGCGAACAGCGCGATCGCGGCCACGCCCAGCCACAGCAGGGCCGCAGGACGTCTTTCTACCGGGTTCTCAAGCGGCATCGCAGGCGTCCCGTGGCTCGTCGAGCACGGCGCCGAGTTGATCGGCGACAGCCTCCCAACCCATATGCTCGACCACGAAACGGCGCGCGGCCGCACCCATGGTTTCGGCCATGCCAGGGTCGGCGACCAGAGCATCGATCCGTGCGACAATTGCTTCGGGATCGGCCGGGGCGATCGCGAAGTGGTTGCCGTCCTCGGCGTCGATGCCGGTAGCCGCGCCGGGGGTGAGGACCACGGGGCGGGCCATCGCCATGGCTTCGAGAACCTTGTTCTGCACGCCGCGCGCGATCAGCAACGGCGCGACCACGATGTCGGCGGACTTGAGGAACGGTCGCACATCGGGCACCTCACCCCAGATCCGCGCGCCATGGTCACCGTGCTTCTCTCTCAGGCCGCGGCCTGGTGATCGTCCCACGACATGGAACCGCGCCCGCGCATGCGCGCGGCGCAAGCGCGGCATGATTTCGTCGATCATCCAAAGCGCCGCCGCGATATTGGGCGCGTAATCCATCTGCCCAGTGAACACGATCTGGGGGCCATCGCCCTCCTCCAGATCGGATTGCGCCGAAACATGCACGGGATCGAAGAAGCCCGCATCGATGCCATTGCCAAGGGCTCGCAGCCGCGCAGAGCCGGCATGGCGGAGGCGTGATTTAAAAAACTGCGCTTCCGCTTCGCTGATCAACAGCGTTGTGTCCGCCCGCGCGGCGAGACGTTCCTCTTCCAGTGCGAGCAGCCGCGCTTCGCGCCGGTTGAGCCATCTGCGGTTCCCGGTATCGGCATAGGCATCGAACTTGGCGCTATCGACGTCGCACAGATCGACGATCACCCTCCCCGCGAAGTCCGCAGGTACATACTGGCCCACCTGGCCCGAGAACACGAAAATCGTATCGATCGGATGGTTGCCCAGCGTCTTGGCGACGTAACGATGCATCGCGGCGTGATCGAACGCGCTGAGGCTGACCGGGCGGCGTTGCCACAGCGCTTCGAGCCCGGCGAGCGGGAGCGGCTTGCTCCGCCGGACAAGCGCATGTGTGCGCGCCAGTTCGGCCAGTGCGGGCTTCTGCGCCATGTCCGCCGCGCTCTCGCCAAAGGTGCCGACATGGACCGGCCCCCGCCGGGCCAGAGCCCTGAGCAGGTGGTGCGAGCGGATCTTGTCGCCGCGATCGGGCGGAAAGGGCACGCGGTGCCCGAGGAACAATGTCTCGCCCATCAACCCAGTCCGCGTGCGATCCACGGTCCCAGCCGATTGGCTACCGGCAGCGGCAGCCGCTTCCACAAGGCGATTTTTGCCGAATAGCTATCGTCGGTCGGATCGATGTTGCGTCCCCGGCCCGCTTCGGCAGACCAGGTGTAATAGGTCAGCGGTTCGGGCTCGAAGCCCCAGTTCTTCTTGAAAACGAACGGGCCGCTACCGGTCTTCGAGCGACCGAAGTCGAACCGCGTGCATCCTTTGCGTCGCGCGTGACCCATGAGCTCGTAATACATTCGTTCATTGGCACGCAACGCTCGTGCACCCCAGGTGCCGCCGCCCCAGAACGGCATGACCGCGCCCGCGTGATAGAGCGAGAGGACGCTCGATACCGGTGTATCGCCCTCCCACACGGTAAGGATGTCGGCAGCTTCGCCGAACAGGTCGAGCACCGCATCGAACAGGCTGCGCGGAAATACCGGCGTTCCGAGATTGCGGACGCTTTCGGCATAGACCGCGTAATGCGCCATCCGGTCACGCTCCGCCGCGCCCACAGTGGTCGCGAGGTCGTTCTTCAGCCCCTTGCGCACCTCGGCCCGCGCCTTGCGCGGAATGGCGAGCAATTGCGCCTCGTCATCTTCGGCCAGCGGGCCCGCGAAATTGGCGTGCTTACCTGTAACCACATTCCAGTCAGGTGGAGCGCAACCACCGCGCAATTCGATATCGGGGATCGAGAGCCGCTGTGCCAATTCCTCCGCAGCATGGCACAACCGTTCGCCATCGCGCGCTTCGGCAGCCAACACTCCGCCGCCAACGCCGAAACCGCTCGATACCAGCGCACGCCCGAACAGTGGAGAATGCACCCCAGTCAACGGCAGCCAGCCGCACAGGCTCGTCCCGCGCTCGAGCACGAGACCGAGCGCATCGTTGCCCGTTCCACACGCAATGGCCTGCAGCCACAGCGGACGGTGGAAGACGCTGCCGTCCAGCTCTTCGACGAATGCCTCGACCCGCGCAATGTCCCGCGGGTCGTCGAAATCAACCTGCCTGACAGTGTGGGTGTGGCGCATCGGCGCGTTCATGCCGCCCAGTCCAGGCTCCGCGGCTTCTCGCGCGCGGCCAGCGCATCCATCCGGCCCCAGGCGAAGTCGCCGAGCAGGTCGGACAGCTTGCCCGCCATGCGCGAAAGATTGGTGTAATGCCGCAATCTGGAACGCAGCGGCGCGCCCGCAACCCGGGGCTGGCCGGGGTCGACCTCCCATGGGTGGAAATAGAACACCGCCGGGCGTCCCTCGGCATTGACCTGCCTGATCGCCCAGCGGCTAAACCCGTAAGGCAGCACGCGGAAGAACCCGCCGCCGCCAGCCGCCAGCCGCTTGCCGCGAAGGATCGCGGTAGTCACGGGGATCTCGACCAGCTCGCTACCCGGGACCGGGTCGAAGGCGAAACGCGGTGCATCGCGCCAGCCGTAATGGTCGTGAACGATGGGAGCGACCGAGGACGAATAGGCATAGCCATGCTCGGCCAGCACTTCATGTGCCCAGCGGTTGCGGGCATCGATCGAGAAGCTCGGCGCGCGATAACCGGTTATCGCCTGGCCCGCGGCGTCTTCGAGGATCGCGCGCGATTTTGCGAGATCTTCGGCAAACTCCGTCCGCGACAGCGTGAAGACACGCGCATGGTCGTAACCGTGGCTGGCGAGCTCATGCCCGCGGTCGACGATCGCCCGCATCGCGGCACGATTGCGCTCGGCAATCCAGCCCAGCGTGAAAAAGGTCGCCTTCACCCCGGCTTCGTCGAACAGGTCGAGGATCCGCGCGACATTGTCGCCCACCCGCAATTCGAGACCGTCCCAGTCCTCGCGTGCGATCGTGTGCTCGAACGCGCCGACCTGGAACCAGTCTTCGACATCGACCGAGAGGCCGTTGACGATCGTCATGCCGTGCAACGCTCCCTTCCTGCGATCACGCCGCTTCGCGCGACCCCTGCGATTCGAAATAGTCGATCATCATGCCCAGCACATTGCGAAGCGAGCTTTCCTGCTCGTCGAGCCGGGATTCGATCGCCGCGAGGCGCGCTCCGATGTCTTCGGGGATATCGCCCGTGGCGCGCTGTTTGCCCAGTCGGTCGATCTCGCTACGCATCGCCATCAGATGCTTGTCACGCTCGGCAAATGCCGCCTCGATCGCCTCGATCTGGTGATCGAGCAGGCCCTTGTCGCGCGCTTCGACCTCGGAAGCAGACTGGGAAGCGGTTTGCGTCGCAGCACCGCTCGGGGCCTGATCCGCTGGCGCAATATCGGCCTGTCGCGCTTCGTCCTTGGCCCGCGCGATGGCGTCGGCTGCAGGACCTTCGCGGTCGGGACGAACCTTGCTGGTCGCGTCTTCGACCGGGGCGGCGTCGCCCGACATTTCCTCGATCACTGCTTCGAGCATGTCGGTTTCGAGCACCGCCTGCTCCTCAACCGCGCCGAGCAGCAGAAGCCGTGTCATCACTTGGTTGATCTTGCGCGGAATGCCGCCGGTGGCCTTGTGCAGCTTGACCCAGATGCCCGAATCGATTTCCGGATTTCCGTTCCAGCCCACGTGGTTGAGCCGGTGCATGACATAGGGTTCGATCTCGCCCGGTTGCATCGGTTCGAGATGATGCGCCGCGATCACGCGCTGGCGAAGCTGTTCGAGCTCGTCCGAATGCGCGAGCAATTGCTTGAACTCGGGCTGGCCGAGCAGCAGCGTCTGCAACAGCGGATGCGAACCGAGCTGGAAGTTGGACAGCATGCGCAGCTCTTCGAGCGCGCCGATCGAGAGGTTCTGAGCCTCGTCGACGATCAGCAACGTGCGACGGCCGTTGCGCGCTTCCTCGTGCAGGAACAGTTCGATCGCCGCCAGATCGGCGGCCTTGTCGCCACCCGCCACATCGAGACCGAAGCTGCGCGCAGCGACGTGAATCATCTCTTCGCCGTCCAGCGCGCTGGTGACGACTTCGCCCACGGTCAGTCGTTCGTCGTCGAGCTTCTGCTTCAGGTGCGCGACCAGCGTCGACTTGCCCGAGCCGACCTCGCCGGTAATCACGATGAAGCCTTCGCCCTGGTTCAAACCATAGCCGAGATAGCTCAGCGCCTTCTTGTGCGTAACGCTCTCGAAGTAGAACGCCGGGTCGGGCGTAAGCTGGAAGGGCCGCTCGCTGAAGCCGTAGAATTCTTCGTACATCTGCGGGATCCTATCAGAAATCGTAGCGCAGGCCGAGCAAGGCCGATGCGGTGGTGAAATTGTCGGGCGCGATGTCGCTGTCGAGCATCGAGATGGCCACGGCGGCGCGTGCGGACAGATTGCGGAACACCTGCTCGCTGTAGCTCGCCGAGCCGCCGATCGCGCTCACGTCACCCACGCCGGCGCTGCCGCTGTTGAACCAGTTGGCATAGCTGTTGACCGAGAAATTGCCGCGCTGGCCGACTGGGCCAGAAAGCCCCGCGGTCACGTAATAGCTCTCGTCGACCAGCCCATCGGCCAGTTCGAGCACGGTACCCGGGGCACCGATGAACTTGCGCCGGTCGTAGCCCGCGCCGATTCCGGCGGTCATCCGACCGATCTGGCGCGAATAGCTGGCCACCACGCCGCGGCCGCGGAACACCGAGGAACGCAACGAGCCGAGCAGACCATCGAGGCAGCCGCTGCCATCGAGCGTGCTGACGCATCCCGTCAGTTCGCCCGTCACCGGGTCGCGCGTCACGTCGAAATCGGTCGGCAAGGCGGCAAGCGAATTGTTCAACCGACCACCGAATCCCTGGATCCCGTCATACACGCCGATCTGCAGATTGCTGCGGCTGCTCGGGCGCCAGCTGAAGCTGCCGTAGAAGGTCTCGCTGTCATAGCGATGGCCGAAATGCGCCTCGAGCTGGGTCCGGCTGCTGGGCGTCCAGACAACGCCGACGTCCCAGATCAGCCCGCTCGCCTCATAGGCGATAATGCGCGGACTGGCTTCGTCGGTGATATAGCGGCCATTGTCGCCGATAATCGGATTGCCTTCGGCGTCGCGCACTGCATCCCGGCTCGACACTTCGACATCCTCGACCCCTGCGCCCGCAACAAAGGCCAGCGTGGGTGTGATCGGTACGGTTACATCGCCGCGCACATAGGCATCGCGCACCCGCTGATCGAGGTTCGAGATGTCTTCCTGATAGTAGCCCGCGCCCACGCCCAGACCGACCGGCAGAGGCTGTCCGGGGCGCGTACCCGCACGGACAGTGGCGCTGTGACTGACGCTTTCGTCGAACAGATCCGCCGGGGTGCCTGCCGCAGTGACGAAGTCGGGTCCGTCGACGCGCGTGTAACCGATCCGGTAATTCGCGCTCACATCGACATCGCCCATGCGCGTCTGGAAATTAGGTCCGGCATAAGCCGAATAGGTTTGTGTCGAGACATTGTCGTCGACGATCGGATTGATCACCGAGCGCCCCTGCGCGTCGACCCGCGTGCTGCTGGCCAGAGCGCCCGCCTCGACGGTGAGGACACGCGGCACGATCGAGGCGTAACCGCGAGCGATCCCGGTGATGGTGTCCGAATCCGCGGCATCGGACTGATGCGCGAAATTGCGCTCGTAGCGGACCGACAGGCTGCCACCGTTGTTGCGGCCCGCGACCGAGGCGTCGACACCCGCGGCAAGCTGCGTATAGGTGACCACGTCGCTGCCGGGCGAGATTTGCCAGCTCGCGATCGAATTGGCCTCGATATAGGGATCGATGCGCAACCTTCCGCGGCTACCCGTCGAAGACCCCTCTGCCTCGCTGCCCGAAGGTTCGGCATCGGCACCCTGGTAGCTTTGCGCCTGGAGGGGCGCGCCCTGGACCAGAACGAGCGCCATAGCGGCGCCGGCCAGGCGGGTCGGAATGTAAGGCTTAGCCATGGGTCTACTCCCCATATCCGTAATAGGTGCCGAAGCGGCGCCCGCTGGGGCTGAAAGTCGCATCGTTCAGAAGCAAGCGAATGTCGGGGCAGGCCGACAGCAAGTCGATCGCATCTTCCAGTGCGGCGCGGCCGGTCATGTCCGCACGCGCCACGAGCAGCCCCTGCCCGGCGTGCTTGGCAAGTTCGGCCGCGGGCGTCGCTGCTAGCGCGGGCGGGCTGTCGAAGATCACGATCCGGTTGCGCGCACCGCGGGTCAGCTTATCGAGCACCTGCTGCGTACGCTGACTGGCAAGATATTCGCTGTCGCGCCCGGTACGTTCACCTGCGGGCAGCAGGTAGAGACCCGGAACGTCGGTGCCGAGCACGAAATCCTCGACGCGGGCGCGCTCGTCGGCAAGCACATCCATGAACCCCTTGGTTTCGTCGAGTCCGAGCTTGCCCATGATCGAAGGCTTGCCGAAATCGGCATCGATCAGCAGCACTTCCATCTCGCGTTCGCCGGCCAGGGCGATGGCGAGATTGAGCGCGCAGAAGGTCTTGCCTTCATTGGGATGGGGCGAGCACACGAGCACACGCCGCGCGGCCTGACTGCCTTCGCGGCGCATCGTCGCCAGCACCTGCCGTTTTACGATCCGGAATTCTTCCAGCAGCGTCGACGCGCCGCCGTCGGGATCGATCAGGCCCTGTTCGCGCAGATGCTTGCGGTCGATCGACTGCCTGCCGCCGCCGAAAACGATTTCCGGCTGTGCGGGTTCGGTATCAGCTGCGGGCGCCAGCGCGGGTCCGGTGGAAACGGATGCGCCTTCAGGCAGGGCTGCTGGTGCTGAGGGCGCCGGCGTCGATGTCGGCGACACACGCGTATCGCGGCGGCGCGGGGCGAATTTCTTCGCCTTGTCGTCTGCCAGCTTGTCGGGAACGGCGGCGGGTTTGAGCCGGTCGAGACCGAAGGCTCCGCTGGCACGCTCGAACAGCGAGCCGCGCTTGGTGTTTTCGCCATCGTCGTTCGAAGGCTTGAGATTGGCGGGCTTGTTCACGGACATATTCCCCTCAGGCCACCGAGCCGACCTGAACGATTTCGACCACCAGCAGCAGGAAGCATACCGCCCCGAGACCGCCGAGACCGGCAAAGAACTGCTTCATGCGGCGCTTTTCATGCGCTCGCGCGGCTTCGGTCACCGACCGCGAAATCGTCCCGATGACCGGCATATCGAGCGCCCGCTCGAGCCGTTCGGCCGTGGTGAAACTCGACTTGAGTTGGCCCATCACGAAGGCGACCCCCGCCCCGGCACCGAGACCCACGATCAGCACACCCAGCAGCAGCAATGGCCGGTTGGGCGCGGCGGGCGCGCGCGGCGCGGTAGGCGGATCGATCACCTCGAACTGGAACGCACTGCGCTCGGTCTCGACCTGCCCGCGCAGCCGCATTTCCTCGCGGTCCTTGAGCAACTCGTCATACTTGTCCTTGAGCACTTCGTAGTCGCGGCTGATCCGATTGGCTTCGGCCGCCACTGCGGGCTCATCCGCCTGCGCGGCGATCAGCGCAGAGATATCCGACTGCAGCGCCGCCTTGCGGGCCTGCAGGGCCTGGACATTGGCCTGGCGTTCGGCGCGGATCGACATGAGCGAGGTATAGGCGGGATTGGGGGCGCCGCTGGCCCCGGCGGGCTCGTTGGCCGCCTGTTCGCGCAGCGATTCGACTTGCCGGCGCTGTGCCTGCACATCGGGATGGCTGTCGGTCAGCCCGCGGGCGCGCATCGCGGCAAGCTGCGACTGCGCCTGAATGAGTGCGCCGCGCGCACCGCCACTCTCGGCTGTCATGATGCTGCGCGGCGTACTGGCAAGTTGCCCGTTGATCGCCGCCAGCGCGCTTTGCGCCGCCGCGATGTCGGCATCGATCCCGCGCATCTCGGTGCGCATTGTCTGCAACCGGCCGGTCACCGTGCCGGTCCCGCCGATGAGATCGGGATGCTGCGCCTCGAAATTGAGCCGGCGCTGCTCGGCCGCTTCGAGCTCGCTCTTGCGCTCGTCGAGCTGCTGGTCGAGAAACGCGATCGTATCGGCCACGTCGCCGCGGTTGCCGGCGATGTTCGATTCGCGGAAGATGTCGATCAGGTTCTGGACGACGTCCTTGGCGAGCGCCGCATTCTCCGCATCGCTCAGGTTCGACTTGCCGACCGTTGTGGTGATCTCGAACAGATTGTCCTGCTCGCTCTCCACAAGGATGTTCTCGGTCAGCGATTGCACCGCACTTTGCATCTCGCCGTCGGTGGCGACCTTGTCGCCCAGCTTGGTGCTGCGCACGACGCGCTCGAGATTGACCGCGCTCACCAGCGTCTGGCGGACCTTGGTGATCGCCTGCTGGCCATCGCCGGAAATCTCGAGCTGTTCGGACAGGACATCTTCGAGTTCGACATAGATGCGCGCGCGGCTTTCATAGCTATTGGGGATGAAGGCCACCGCCAGCCAGCCGAGGATGCACACGCCCCAGGCTACCGCCAGCGCGAGCCAGCGGCGGTTCCACACCGTGTGGAGAGCGCTGCGCAATTCGTCGAAGACTTCCTGCATGCCCCCGCTGCCCCCTAGAACGCGCTTTCGGGAATGATGATCACGTCACCCGGCTGCAGCAACACATTGGCCTTGCTGTCACCGCGCTTGAGCAGATCGGTCAGCCGCAGCGCGTATTCGCGCTGGCGGCCGAGTTGCTTGTCGAACCGGATCAGCTTGGCGCGGTTGCCTGCGGCGAATTCGGATAGCCCGCCCACCGCGATCATTGCGTCGAGCACGGTCATGTTCGCGCGATAAGGCAGCGAGGCGGGTTGCTCGGTCGCACCGACGATGCGGATCTGCTGGCTGAAGGTACCCGCGAACTCATTGACGATGACCGAGACCAGCGGGTCCTCGATATACTGGCTGAGCTGCAGGCGGATGTCCTCCTCCAGCATCGACGGGGTCTTGCCCACGGCGGGCATGTCCTTGACCAGCGGGATCGTGATCCGGCCGTCGGGGCGCACCTGGATCTTTTCCGCGCCGAGCTCGGGATTGCGCCAGACGTGGATCGTCAGCTCGTCGAGCGGGCCTATGACATATTCCTCGCCCGGCCCTTCCTGCATGGCGACGAAGGTCGCAGGCGGAAGCTCGGTCCCGCCGCTTGCGCAGCCCGCCAGCACCAGCAGGGGCGCGGCGCATCCGGCGAACAGCATGGAAGATCGGTTGAAACGCATCTGTCTATCCTGGCATTTTTCCGGGGCCGACCCGGCCGCAGCATGCGCCCGACAACCCCCGTTTGGCCCGACTATTGGCCGGGAAAGGTGAATATACCGTTAGCCATGGCTCCGATAACCCTCGGAAACCACGGGATTCGGGGAACTTAGCCCAGCCCGCTCAGACAAGCATTTCGGCTGCCGGACCCTGTCCCAAAAAGGCACTGGGCGAAGCGCTTGCCCCATAGGCTCCGGCGCAGAAGACCGCGACCAGATCGCCCACCTCGGCGCGCGGCAGATACGCCTTGTCGGCCAGCCGGTCGAGCGGGGTGCACAGGCAGCCCACCACATTGGCGACTTCCTCGGCATCGGCGGCAAACCGGCTGGCGATCGCCACCGGGTAATTGCGCCGCACCACCGTGCCGAAATTTCCCGAAGCGGCAAGCTGGTGATGCAACCCGCCATCGGTAATCAGATAGGTTTCGCCGTAGCTGTCCTTGCGATCGACTATCCGCGTCAGATAAACGCCCGCCTCGCCAACGAGATAGCGACCGAGTTCGATAAACAGTTCAGCATCGGCCAGCGTATCGGGGAGCGCGGCGAACCGCGCTTCGAGCGCTTCGCCGACGGCCACTATGTCGAGCGGTTCGTCACCGGGAAAATAGGGAATCCCGTAGCCGCCGCCCATGTTGAGCTTGGGCAGCGTCACCCCGGCCTCGCGCGCCAGCCGGTCGGCGCAATCGAGCACCTTGGCCTGCATGTCGATCACCGCATCGGCGTTCAAGGCCTGGCTACCGGTGAAGATATGCAGGCCACGAAAGTCGGCCCCGGCCGCGTGAATCCGCTTGATAAGCTGCGGGACGCGCGCGGCATCGATGCCGAATGGCTTGGGTCCGCCGCCCATCTTCATGCCCGATCCCTTGAGTTCGAAATCGGGATTGACCCGCACTGCCAGCCGCGGCTGCTTCTGTAGCCGGGCGGCGATCGACAGCGCGCGTTCGGCCTCGGCTTCGCTTTCGAGATTGAGCGTCACCCCCGCCGCGATCGCAGCCTCGAGCTCGGCATCGCGCTTCCCCGGCCCTGCGAAACTTACACGGTCGAGATCGAACCCGGTGGCGCGGACCATGTCCAGCTCCCCGCCCGAGGCGATGTCGAGCCCGTCTGCAAGTGTCGAAACATAGGCAAGAAGCGGTGAAAAGCTATTGGCTTTTATAGCATAATTGACCTTGAGCCGCTCGGGCATCGCCGCGCGCAGATAGGCGAAGCGCTGCGCGATCAGCTCCTTCGAATAGACGAACAGCGGCGTCCTTTCCGCCTGCTCCGCCCACTGGCTGACGCGCGCCCCGCCGATCGCGAGCTCGCCGTCGATCGCCGCATATCCGGCGGGAATGGGGCCAAGCGGCTTCATGCGCCGATCTCCACGGCAATCGCGGTTCGATCGAGCTTACCATTGGGATTGAGCGGGAGGGTGTCGCGCCAGTGGATTACGTGCGGCTGCATGAAATTGGGCAATTCCTTCTTCAGGGCCTTGGGCAGATCGGTCTCGGGGGCCTTCGCATCGGGAGCGGGCCGGACAACCAGATGGATCGCATGGCCGAGGCGTTCGTCCGGCACGCCCAGCGCAACGGCTTCGGCGACCAGCCCGGTGCCCAGCGCGGCGCTTTCCAACTCCTGTGGGCTGATGCGGTTGCCCGCGCTCTTGATCATGGCGTCACGCCGCCCGACGAAATATAGCAGGCCGCCGTCATCACGCGTGACGCGGTCGCCCGACCATACCGCCGTGCCGCCATATGCGGACATCGCAGGCGCGGGTTTGAACCGCTGCGCAGTCCGTTCGGCATCCTGCCAGTACCCCTGCGCCACCAGCGGACCGCAATGCACCAGCTCCCCCTCCTCGCCCGGCTCGGCGAGCTGGCCATCATCGGTGACGACGAGGATCTCGGCCATGGGAATCGCGCGCCCCATCGAGGTCGGATGTTCGTCGACAAGTTCCGGATCAAGATAGGTCGAGCGGAAGGCTTCGGTCAGGCCATACATCGGGAAAAGCTTGCTTTGCGGGAACATGCGTCGAAGATCTTCGACGAGATCGCGGGTCAGTGCCCCTCCCGAATTGGTCAGGCGCCGCATCGCCGCGACCGCTTCGGCGGGCCAGTCGATCTCGGTCAGTTGCACCCACAGCGGAGGCACGGCCGCCAGGGTCGTGACCCCATGCCTGGCGCAGGCCTTGGCGACGTCGCGCGGGAACAGATAGTCGAGCGGCACGACGCAGCCGCCCGCGTACCAGGTCGAGAGCAGCTGGCTCTGGCCATAATCGAAACTGAGCGGGAGCACCGCGAGCGTGACATCGTCTGCCGCCATGCCGAGATAATGCGCCACGCTGACCGCGCCGAGCCACATATTCGCATGGCTGAGCATGACGCCCTTGGGCTTGCCGGTCGATCCGCTGGTATAGAGGATCGCAGCGAGCGCGTCGGGATCATGCGCGGATGGCGACAGGGCACCGTTCCGCTCTTCAGCTCGCGCAAAGGTCTCGCTTTCCTCCAGAACACGACAACCTGTGGGGACGTCGCCTGCTTCGAGCGAGGCGAGGCGGGCCTTCGTCCCCAACAGCAGCACCGCTCCGCTGTCGGCGAGGATATGCGCGACCTGCGCGCGCTTGAGCAGCGGATTGATCGGCACATGCACCAATCCCGCACGAGCAGCAGCCAGCGGCAGCAGGCAGGTCAGCTCGCCTTTTGCCGCCCAACTTGCCACGCGCGCACCGGGCCGTGCCTGCTCCGCCAGCCAGGCCGCCAGCAGCGCGACACGATTTCTCAAGGCCTCATAGGTAAGCACCGTGTCGCGCAAGACCAGCGCAGGCGCCTGTGCACGCCCGCGCTCGGCCAGTTGATCGAGCGGATGCGGCGTGGGATCAGGCATCATTGCTCCTGAGCGAGGGAATTGGCGTGAACATTGCGGTCAGCTATCACGAGACCCTTACCAAACTGCAAGGGCTGGATTGGCCCGCGCAGGGGCCTTTCGACAGGCTCGACTGGTTCGCTTTGCTCGACGATCCGCTTTACGCGCTTGCCGAAAGCGGCAGAGGGCGGATGCTTCTTCCGCTGCAACGCGAGGAACACCAGCTTGCCAGCCTCGCGAACTGGTTCAGCTTCACGTGGCGGCCGTTGGGTGATGACCCGGCCCTGCTGGCCGCGCTCGCGCGCGACCTGCGCCGGCAGACACACCGGGTAGAACTGGCCCCATTGCCTAACGAAGATGGCAGCGCCACCACGCTCGAAATCGCTTTCCGCGACGCGGGCTGGCTGGTCGCGCGCGAAGTGTGTGACGAGAACCATGTCCTGCCCGTCGCCGGGCGCAGTTTCGCGGAGTACTGGGCAACGCGGCCGGGCAAGATGCGTACCACGCTCAAGCGCAAGGCGCGCAAGGTCGAGATCACCATCCTGACCCATTTCGACGAGGCGGCATGGGCCGAATACCGCGCGGTCTATGAAAGCAGTTGGAAACCGCAGGAGGAACGCGCCGACCTGCTCGAAGCATTCGCCCGGGTAGAGGGGGCCGCGGGACGCATCCGCCTGGGTATCGCGCGCGCTGCGGGCGAACCGGTCGCGGCGCAATTCTGGACGGTGGAGAACGGCACTGCCTATATCCACAAGCTCGCGCATATCGAGGCCGCCAAGCCGCTGTCGGCAGGCACCACGCTAAGCGCCGCGCTGTTCGAGCATGCAATCGACATCGATGGTGTCGAACTGGTCGATTTCGGCACCGGTTCCGACAGCTACAAGCGCGACTGGATGGAAGCCAACCGCCCGCGCTACCGGCTGACCTGCCTCGACCGGCGCAATCCGCGCGCCTGGCCCGCCATCGCCAAGGCACAGCTCCGCCACCTTGCACCGCACAATAGGCCCAGCTAAGGGCACGCCTTTGCAAGCTGGCACACGCAGGGGAAGCCGAGGAATGACCGCCGAAACCGCACACGCCGCGCCCACCGGGCCGAGCCGCAGCGACATCGACCAGACGCTGCGCGCGATCCTGCGCGACGTTCTCGGGCTCGACGAGGCGCAGGTCGCCGGCTTCGACAGCGACACCGGCCTGTTCGGTCACCTGCCCGAACTGGATTCGATGGCGGTCGCGGGCCTGCTGACCGAAATGGAAGACCGGCTCGACATCGTCATCGAGGATGAAGACGTCGATGGCGAGATGCTCGAAAGCTATGGCGGCTTGCTCGCCTTCGCCGAGGCCAAGGTCGTCGAGGGCTGAGCCCGTCATGTATGCCACATGGCCTTGCCCGCAGCCGGACGGCAGGTCGGGCGAGGAAATGGTCCTCGGCTTCGACAAGGCACGCAAACCTCGGCTGCTGGTGATTCCGCCGCTGTTCGAAGAAGCCAACAAGTTTCGACACCAAGTCACTGAAATAATGCGAAGGCTTGACGAGGCAGGAGTGGACTGCTTCTGCCCGGACCTGCCCGGCTGCAACGAAAGCCTCGCCCCGTTTGCGGCGCAGACACTCGCCGGCTGGCGCGAGGCCGCAACCCGCGCAAGCGCACATTTCTCCGCGACGCATGTCCTCGCGCTGCGCGCCGGATGCTGGCTCGCACCCGAAAGCCTGCCCGGATGGCTCTATGCCCCGGCCAAGCCCGCGACCGTACTGCGCACCATGTTGCGCGCCCGCGCGCTCGCCGCGCGCGAGGCGGGCCGCGAAGAGAATGCAAACGACCTGCTCGCGCAGGCGCGTACCGATGGAATCGAACTCGCCGGATGGTCGCTTGGCGCGGCGCTAGTGGCGGAACTCGAACGGGAAGAATTTGCACCCTCGGCAAAACACGCCGTAATCGATCAGGCCGATGTCGGCGGGCAGCCGATGTGGCTGCGTGCGGAGAACGCTTACGATGCCAAACAGGCCGATGCGCTGGTTGCGATCCTTGCCCGCGGGATGACGCAAGCATGAAGCGCCTGCATCTCAGCTTCGAATGCCGCGAGGACCGCTGTGCTGCGACGCTCGACAGTGCACCGGGGACCACCGGCCTGCTAATGGTCAGTGGAGGCAACGAAATCCGCGCCGGCGCCTTCAACGGCCAGTCGCGCCTCGCGGCCGAGATTGCTGGGGCGGGCTTTCCCGTCTTCCGGTTCGACCGCCGCGGGATCGGCGATAGCGAGGGGACCAATCGCGGCTTTCGCAAATCGACCAAGGACATCGCGGCGGCGCTGCTCGCGTTTCGCGCAATCGCACCCCAGTTGCAGCGCGTGGTTGGATTCGGCAATTGCGACGCGGCCAGCGCGCTGATGCTGGGTGCGGGCGCCGAATGCGATGCGCTGGTGCTGAGCAACCCCTGGACGATCGAAAATACAGAAAGCGATGCTCCGCCACCTGCGGCCATCCGCTCTCGCTATGCCGAAAAACTCAAGGATCCGCGCGAAGTTGCGCGGCTTGTCTCAGGCCGGGTCGATCTAAAGAAACTGGCCGGGGGGATGGTCCGCGCGATGAAACCTAAAAGCGCTCCCTCCTCGCTCGCCGAAGACATGCGGGCGGGTCTGGACGCCTTTACGGGGCCGGTACGCTTCCTGCTCGCCGAGGACGATCGTACTGCACAGGTCTTTGCCGAGCGCTGGGACGCGCAGGATACGCGTATTGCTCGTTGCCCAGGAGCGGACCACGCCTATTCAAGCGCCGAGGCGCGCGCCTGGTTGCGCGCCCGCCTGCTCGAGACGTTGCGTCGCTAGCGGGTGAAGTAGCTGGTCAGCTCGACATGCGTCGACCAGCGGAACTGGCCTACCGGCCGCAAACTTTTGAGGCGGAAGCCTGCTTCGAGCAGCGTTTTCGCATCGCGCGCCCAGCTTGCCGGGTTGCAACTGACATAGGCCACGCGGCTGGCCTCGCTGGCTGCGATCTGCGCCACCTGTTCGCGGGCTCCCGCGCGCGGAGGATCGAGCAAGAGCGCCCCGAAGCGTGACGCTTCCGCGCTTTGCAACGGATTGCGGAACAGGTCGCGATGCAGCGTAAGTACCGGGATGCCGCGCGCATTCGCGCCCGCCTTGCACGCCATATGCGCGTCGCGTGCGGCCTCGACCGCCAGCACCTTGCGCGGGCCCGCGAGCGCGAAGGCGAAGGTGCCGAGGCCCGAGAACAGATCCGCCACCGTATTTGCCCCGGCGAGGTAGCGTTGCGCATCGCCGACGAGCACGGATTCGCCATCTGCGGTTGGCTGCAGGAAGCTGCCGTGCGGGAACGGGACCGGGATATTGCCCAGCGTGATGGTGAGCGGTTGCGGCTCCCACACCGTTTCGGGTCCGAAACCCCGGTCGAGCGACAGGCGTGCGAGATTGTTGTCGCGCGCGAACTCGAGCATGGCTTCGGTCGCAGCGAGACCTTCGGCCTCTATCCCCTTGAGCGTACAGTCGATTCCCTGATCACCGAGCGCCAGTTCGATATCGACCGGTGTACGCGTTCCGTACTCGGCCACCAGTGCGCGCAGCGGTGCGGCAAGCGCGAACAGTTCGGGCCGGAGGATGTGGCATTCGCGCATGTCGACGATGCGGTGCGAGCCGCCCTCGCGGAACCCCAGCACTGCGCCCTTGGCTGTACGCAATGCGTGCAGCGTGGCGCGTCGACGCGAATTGGGCGGCGAGAGATGCGTCGGCAGCACCTCTCCGACCGGCACCCCCTGCCCTTCGGCAGCGTGCACCACGCGATCGGTGACGAACTGCCGCAAGGCGGTCTCGTCGGCATGCTGGAGCTGGCAACCGCCACAGGTCGGGAAATGGCGACAGGGCGGCGCGACGTGATGCGGGCCCGGGGTCAGTGTCCCGTCACCAGCAACCGTGTCGCCCGGCGCCGCACGCGCAACATGGCGTCCCGATGGGGTAACCCCGTCACCGCGCGCCGCGATCCGTTCGATGGTTTCACCGGTGCTCACAGAAATACTCCCATCGCCGGCGCAACCGCATGCGCAAGTTCACCCGCAGTGAAGGCGGGACCCGCCCGGCGCGCGGCCTCGTGGTGCAGCCATACCGCTTCGTTTGCCGCGCGCGCAGGGCTGCCGTGCAATGCGAGGCGCGAAGCCGCGATCCCGGCGAGCACGTCGCCGGTTCCCGCAACCGAGAGCCAGCTCGATCCGCGCTCGAAAAATGACGTCATGCCGTCTCCGACAAGGATCGTGTCGGGCCCTTTCGCCAGCACGGTCATCCCGGTGACGTCATGCAGTCTGCGGCTGCGGTCGAGCTTGCAGTCCGCCGCGACGCCGTAGCTATCGCACAGCTTTGCGAGCTCGCCTTCATGCGGTGTGACGCACAATTTCGCCGGATTGGCTTTAGCGAGCAGCGCGCGATCGATCAGGTGGAGCGCATCGGCGTCGAGTATTGTCGGTCGCCCCCGTTCGAGCACTGCGGCGAGGCGTTCGCAGGCCTGCTCGTCGCGTCCGAGGCCGGGCCCTACCAGAAAGGCGGAGATCCGTTCGTCGTCGATCGCCCGCGCAAAGTCGCCCTGCTCGATTACCAATTCGGCGGAGGCGTCGGGATGGGCATGCTCGCTCAGCAGCTTTACATACCCTGCCCCGCTGCGCATCGCGGCTTCGGCGGACAGCAGCGGTGCGCCCGGCATGGCCCCCGCAACGACGGCCAGCGGGCCGCGGCGATATTTATGCGCATCGGGCGATGGCGCACGCAATTGTGGGGGCGAGGCAAACTGCATGCCAGTATCAGGGATATCGATGCCAATCGGAACGAGGCGACGCGCGCCCATCGCCGCCATCGCGGGCATCAGCCCATGCGCCAGCTTCCAAGCGCCGAGTGCGAGCGTCAGGTCGTAATGGGGCAAGGGCCCCAATACGGCTCCACTGTCACTTTCGACGGCACTGGGCACATCGATAGCGATTTTATAACAGTCGCTTGCGGCAATATACTCGAGCAAGTCGGCAAACTGCCCCTCGACGGCGCGCGTCAATCCGTATCCGAACAGGCAATCGACGGTGATCGCGTGCCGGTGCATGGCATCGCTCGCCACATCCCCGGCATAATGATCGCGCGCGATCTGCGCGGTCTCGGTCTTCGGAGCGAGCGGGGCGATGACTTCGACACCCAGCCCCCGGCGGCGGAGCGTCTCCGCGATGACATACCCGTCACCGCCATTGTTTCCCGGGCCGCACAACACGCTCACCGGACGACCAGCCGCGATGCGCGCGACCCACTCTGCAGCGCCGCGCCCGGCCCGCTGCATCAGTTCCCAGCCGTCGGTGCCCGCAGCCATGGCCGCTTGTTCGGCAGCACGCATTTGTTCCACGGTTAGGATCGCGTCAGTCACCGGTCTGCTCCTGCCAGCGGTAGCGATCCGCACCGATGGTCAAGACGATGCTGTCGCCTTCGAGCCGGCTGGTGGCACGCTGCGCACCATCGAACTCTGCATAGCCCGCGGGCGTATCGGCTTGAACGAGCTTGCGAAACCCGCCGTCGGGATGGCGGATCACGGCGCCCGAGCCGTCACCCAGTTCCACGAGCCGGCACTCGCTGGCGAAGTCGGTCGCGCCGCCAAGCGCACAGGCGACCGGAGTCCCGCCTTCGCTGGCGATGTCGGGGGCGGCTTCGCAGGCGCAAAGCGCCAGCGCCGCCAGCAGCGGCGCGGTTCGGAGGGTTCGATCGATGGCCATGTCTTCGCCGCTGCCACGCGCGCGGCGGGAGGGCAAGCCTCAGCGCTGCTTGACCTGCGACACGTCGCGAATGGCGCCGCGCGCGGCCGAGGTGGTCATGGCCGCATAGGCTTCGAGCGCGGGCGACACGCGCCGGTCGCGCGGCTTGGCGGGTTGCCAGCCCTTCGCCTCCATCGCTGTGCGACGTTCGGCGAGCACATCGTCGGAGACCGCGAGGTTGATCGTGCGCTCGGGGATCGAGATTTCGATCAGATCGCCGGTCTCGACCAGTCCGATCGCGCCGCCTTCGGCCGCTTCGGGCGAGACATGGCCGATCGAGAGGCCGGAGGTGCCACCCGAGAAGCGCCCGTCGGTCAGCAGAGCGCAAGCCGCGCCCAGCCCCTTCGATTTCAGGTAACTGGTCGGATAGAGCATTTCCTGCATGCCTGGCCCGCCGCGCGGCCCTTCGTAGCGGATCACCACCACGTCGCCTTCGACCACCTGGCCCGTAAGGATCGCGGTCACCGCGTCGTCCTGGCTTTCGTAGACCTTGGCCTGCCCAGAGAAGGTGAGGATGCTTTCGTCGACCCCCGCAGTCTTCACGATGCAGCCGTCGCGAGCGATATTGCCGTAGAGGACGGCAAGGCCGCCATCCTTGCTGAATGCATGCTCGGCACTGCGGATGACGCCATTCTCGCGATCGATATCGAGTTCGGGCCAGCGGTTCGACTGGCTGAAAGCGGTCTGTGTCGGCACGCCGCCCGGCGCGGCAGCGAAGAAATCGCGGACCATGTTGTTCTGCGTCCGGCCGATGTCCCAATCATCGAGCGCATCGGCCATGGTCGGGCTGTGCACGGTGGGCAGAGCGGTGTGCAGCAACCCGGCTTTCTCGAGTTCGCCGAGGATCGCCATAATCCCGCCTGCGCGGTGGACGTCTTCCATATGGACGTCGCTCTTGGCCGGGGCGACTTTCGACAGGCACGGCACCTTGCGGCTCAGCCGGTCGATATCCTGCATGGTGAAATCGACCCCCGCCTCATGCGCGGCGGCGAGCAGGTGGAGTACCGTATTGGTCGAGCCGCCCATCGCGATGTCGAGGCTCATCGCGTTCTCGAACGCCTCGAAACTGGCGATCGCGCGCGGCAGGACGCTTTCATCGTCTTCCTCGTAATAGCGCTTGGCCAGCGTCACCACGAGGCGCCCTGCCCGTTCGAACAGGCTCTTGCGATCGGCATGCGTGGCGAGCGTCGAGCCATTCCCCGGAAGGGACAGTCCCAGCGCCTCGGTCAGACAATTCATCGAATTGGCGGTGAACATGCCCGAACAACTGCCGCAGGTCGGGCAGGCGTTCTGCTCGATCGCGGTGACTTCCTCGTCGGTATAGGCTTCATCGGCGGCGGCGACCATCGCGTCGACTAGGTCGAGCGCGACTTCCTTGCCCTTCACCACGACCTTGCCCGCTTCCATCGGCCCGCCCGAAACGAAGACGCTGGGAATGTTGAGCCGCATCGATGCCATCAGCATGCCGGGCGTGATCTTGTCGCAATTCGAAATGCACACCATCGCGTCGGCGCAATGCGCGTTGACCATATATTCGACGCTGTCGGCGATGAGGTCGCGGCTGGGCAGAGAATAGAGCATGCCGTCGTGCCCCATCGCGATACCGTCATCGACCGCAATGGTGTTGAATTCCTTGGCGACGCCGCCCGCAGCCTCGATCTCGCGCGCGACCAACTGGCCCAGATCCTTCAGATGGACATGGCCCGGCACGAACTGGGTAAAGCTGTTGACCACTGCGATGATCGGCTTGCCGAAATCGCCGTCCTTCATCCCCGTCGCACGCCACAATCCGCGTGCGCCGGCCATGTTGCGGCCGTGAGTGGTGGTGCGGGAACGATAGGCAGGCATGGTCGGTCTCTCTTGGCTTCGGTCAGAGCCTAGCAGAGTGCGATGCGCGCGCTAACGGAAGATTGGTGCCGGGCGGGCCAAGCTCGGCTTTACACCTCGAGCGCGACGCGGCCCATGACATCGGCCAACATCATCGCCCAGCGTGCCTGTCCGGCTTCGTTGGCTACCTGATCCTGGCGGATTTCGACGAGGCAATAGGGAATGCCCTGCGCTTCTGCATGGCGATCCATCGTCGCATTGAGCTGGGTGCCCGAGTAGGGCTCGTTATCGCCCACCGTCAGCCCCTGTTCGCCGAACAGCCGGATCGCGTGACGCGCCGCGCGATCGTCCTGATTGTAGAGCAGGGCCACTTCCCAGGGGCGCTTTTTCGCGCTGGTGGCAAGCTGCGGGGTGAAGCTGTGCAACGAGAGGATCAGCCTTGGCTGCGCCGCGGCGATCAGTTCGCCCAGCGCGGCATGGTAGGGGCGGTGGAAGCGTTCGAGCCGCGCTTCGACATTGGCACCGATATTGCCGGGTATCAGCGTGCCGTCGCTCTCGGCGGGGACCACCGCCGGTTCGTCTTCGCGGCGGTGCAGATCGCACACCAGCCGGCTGACCGTCGCGATATGCGCGGGGATGCCATGCCGCCGCGCCAGTCGTTCGGCGATGCCTTCGACGCCGATATCGACCGCAATATGCTCGTCGAGCAGATGCGCCTCGATGCCGAGCTCGATATCCTCGGGCACGCGGTTCGATGCGTGGTCGACAACGCACAGCAGACCCCCGGGGCGAAGATCCTCGGTTCCGATCTGGCGATAGGGCAGCGGGTCGGGGGTCATCGCAAGGCGCCTTTCATCTGCCACCAGCCCGGGTGGTCGCTCTCGATCGCCGCGGCCGCTGCATCGCGGGCCGCAACGTCGTCGTATAGCGCAAAACAGGTTGCACCAGAGCCCGACATACGGGCAAGGAACGGCGCGGTTCCATCGAGCGCGGCGAGCACACCCGCGATCTGCGGGCAGAGCGAGATCGCGGGGCCTTCGAGATCGTTGCGGCCCTCAAGCGCGATTGCACGTGCGTCCCCCGGCGGTAAAGCGCCGCGATCCTCACCGTCCCAGTGCTTGAAAACCGGGCCGGTCGACAGCGGGACACGGGGATTGACCAGCAATGTGGGAGTACTCGCAAGGCTGTCGTCGGCGGGCTCAAGCTCGGTTCCCGTCCCGCGCCCGATGCATGTCCGGCTGTCGACGCAGGCCGGAACGTCGGCCCCCAAGGCAGTCGCGCGCGCGTGCCAGTCTTCGGGCAAACCGTAGCGCTCGCGCACCATGCGGAAGACCGCGCCCGCGTCGGCCGAACCGCCCCCCAGCCCGGCTGCGACCGGCAGGTTCTTCTCAAGTGTGATCGCGAGGCCGTCGGCGCGCGGCAGCTTTCCAAGCGCCTTGGCAACGAGGTTGTCGAACGGATCGTCGAGCCCGTCAGCAAACTCTCCGAGCACGCGGACAGCGTCCTGCGCGGCGCCCGAAGCCGAAAGCACATCGCCCGTATCGACGAAGGCGAACAGCGTCTCGAGCTCGTGATAGCCATCTTCGCGCCGCCTGCGAACATGCAACGCGAGATTGATCTTGGCGTAGGCGGTTTCAGTCATGGCCACCCATCTGCTCCCTCGTCATTGCGAGCGAAGCGACGCAATCCAGGACGGCACCGTGGATTGCCGCGTCGCTTCGCTCCTCGCAATGGCAGAACAAGCGACGCCGGCGATCACATATTCGGATAATTCGGCCCGCCGCCACCTTCGGGCGTGGTCCATTCGATGTTTTGGTTCGGATCCTTGATATCACAGGTCTTGCAGTGGATGCAGTTCTGCGAATTGATCTGGAACTTCATTTCGCCCGTATCCTCGTCGGCGAGCCATTCGTAGACGCCGGCGGGGCAGTAGCGGTTAGAGGGGCCGTCATATTCGCCCAGCTCGCTGGTCTTCTGCAGTTCCCAGTCGCACACCTTGAGGTGAACCGGCTGGTCCTCCGCGTGATTGGTGTAGCTGAATGCGACATTGGTCAGCTTGTCGAAGCTCAGCTTCCCGTCGGGCTTGGGATAGGCGATCTTCTTGTGGAGGTCCGCACGCTGCAGCATTTCGTGGTCGCGATGATGCTTCATCGTGATCGGCAGGCCGATCTTGAGCGTGCGCATCCACATGTCGATGCCCGCCAGCACGGTTCCGAGGTCTTCGCCCCACTTGGCCACCGCGGGCTGCGCGTTCTTTACCTTCTGCAGCTCTTCGGCGATCCAGCTCGACCGGACCGCATCATCGTAATCCATCAGCTCGCTGTGCTCGGCACCGCCGGCGATCGCCGCGGCGATGCTTTCCGCCGCCAGCATGCCGCTCTTCATCGCGGTGTGGCTGCCCTTGATCCGCGGCACGTTGACGAAGCCCGCGGCGCAACCGATCAGCGCACCGCCGGGGAAGGCCAGTTTGGGGACCGACTGCCAGCCACCCTCGTTGATGACGCGGCCGCCATAGGCCACGCGCTTGCCGCCTTCGAGGATCGCCGCGATCGCCGGGTGGTGCTTCCAGCGCTGGAATTCCTGGTAGGGCGAGACGTAAGGGTTCTTGTAATCGAGCGCAGTCACGAAACCGAGCGCGACCTGACCATTGGCCTGGTGGTAGAGGAAGCCCCCGCCCCAGGTGCCGCTCTCGCTCAGCGGCCAGCCCTGCGTGTGAATCACGCGGCCGGGCTCGTGCTTGGCGGGATCGATATCCCACAGTTCCTTGATGCCGAGGCCGTAGACCTGCGGCTCGCAATCGGCCTCGAGGTCGTATTTCG
>LWDU01031858.1_pt3 | contig 78889 bp, 58 predicted proteins | sample 727161 | NCBI WGS metagenome assembly LWDU01 (sample SAMN04566230, study PRJNA314399) | hydrothermal vent metagenome | isolation source: deep sea hydrothermal plume seawater | place: Mexico: Gulf of California, Guaymas Basin | collected 2004-07-11
CTGTTGTTCCTTTATTAGGGTGAGCATTTTGATGTCGCATCAACAGGTATGGGTTGGATTAGTTCGGACTCACCAGTACTCATAGGGTACCTAATTAGTTAGGTTGAAGTGTGACCACTCTCAAAAATCTAGCATGGGATATGAACCGAAATGGGTGATAGATGGAATCCTAGCAAAATCGTCTAGACCAGGACATAGATCGGAGAATGTATCAATTGATACAGTTGAGTCTTGGATTGAAAAAGCCAAAAATATGGAGATTAATTCGATAATTTGCTTCCTTGCTGAACGACAACTAGATTTCTACTCTGGAATACCCTCTGGATTGCTGGAACATTACAGAAAATCCGGATTTGGAATTCTACATTTGCCAGAAAAAGACTACCTTTCACCCCCTTTGAGTGAGGAGACTCTGAAAAAGGCGGTTTCTGGGTTCGAAGAACTTGAGAAACCAGTGTTAATTCACTGTAGCGCTGGTATAGATAGGACAGGGTTAGCGATACGTACTATTTTGGATAGAATTACTATTTCCTAACGGCAATCATGATCGGTCTGTAGGTAGAACCTTGGCTTACGGTCCTGACTCACGAGGACATAGCAACATCAAATGATGAGATCAGTCACCCTTCAACGATTTCTCGATGTTCATTCTCACTATCTTATTCATATCCATTTCTCCTTCATTTTCTGTTGTCTTCTTCTCTACCAATTGGTTGCATACCCAACATGGGTAGAGAATGTGTGTGTCTGTAATGAGTATGAAAGCACCCTCCGGGCATCTCCCTTCACATACTGGACATGCTTCTAAGCCGTTCTTGTCGGCTTCCACCCATGCTAGTGCCTGTCTTATCCCCCCTTCGTATTCCATTCTGAAATCAGTATCAAGTAAGTTCCTAATCTCACCATCGGGCATTCGTAATTTTCCTCTTGGGAGAAAACTATCTGGGGTGTTTGCCTGTTCCCTCTGAAGCGCGGGAGACACATAGGGCCCTCTGAGTCCTCGTGAGTCCGGAAGCTCAGGGGTTTAGATCCACGATGATTAGGAAAGTTCAGGCTAGGGATTGAGTCGGACTTTTTCTCAAAGGGTTTTCAACTGTCTGGTTCCAACACCACCTGGTCCCAACCAGGAATCCGGCTTGTTCCCGAGGATTTCGTCTAGTTTCGACATGTCATCATCAGTAAGTCCCTTTGCGACATCTATGCACCCCATGTTATCCTCAATCTGGTCAGAAGTTGTTGCACCTACCAGTATGGTGGAGACGTTAGGATTCTTCAGGCACCACGCCAGTGCAAGCTGAGCAGGCGTGCAGCCCATCTTTTCTGCAAAATTGACGAGTTTTGAGACCACCTCGAATTCCCCTCTATCCCGGCGCTCCTCGAGATCCTCCAGAAGCCATTCATACCCCTTCTGGGTGGCTCTCGAGTCATCCGGTATCCCGTCTAGATATTTCCCAGTAAGGAATCCCGACCTCAGTGGACTCCAGATGGTAGTGCCGATGTTATACGGCGGGTTGAAAAGTGGAAAATACTCGTTCTCGAACCTATCTCTGTGTAACATATTGTACTGAGGTTGCTCGAACTGAGGCGGCTCTAGTCCCTCGCTTTTGGCAATCCAGAAGGCCTCGGTAATCTGCTGTGCAGACCACTCGCTTGTACCCCATGTGGTTGCTCTCCCAGAGTGAACCATCTGTGTCATCGCTCTCACAACTGTAGAGGTGGGCGTGTGAGGATCTGGCCTATGGCAGAACAGCAGGTCCACGTAGTCCAGCTGTAGTCGAGAAAGAGAGGCGTCCAGACCCTCTCTGCAATGCTTCATCGAAAGACCGGACTCGTTGACTCCGGGGCCACCCCAGAATATCTTGGTTGTAATCACTAGGTCGGAGCGGCGCCAAAGCTCCGAGTTCTCCTCCTGGAGTTCCTTAAGCGCTATTCCGAAAATCCTCTCTGCCTCTCCGTAGGGGTTGCCGTAAGCCTCTGCGTGATCGAAGCAGTTAACCCCAGCATTGCGAACTATCTTCATTAGCTCCTTTGCGGTCTTGACGCCTTCGTCACCGGACAACCTGTCCTTGACTCCGTATGTAGCCCAGAACCCGTAAGATAGGACTGAGACCTGTATGCCAGTGTTCCCCATCATTCGATAGTACATGTTCTCGTGAGTCATATCTAATCCCGAACAGTCTTTTCCTTGAGAACTCTTTGAGTCAGTCACACCTCAAAGGGTAGCCTCTGGCTGATCCCGGACCTCGCGATCGCCCTCTATCTCGCAAGCCCCAAAGGGGGGAGCGTCGCCTACAACCTGACCCATAACCTGGTCTTCCCGGTGCTGCTCTGCTCCGCTGGGCTCTGACTCGAGCCGGAGAGCCTGTACCTGCCGATTGGGCTGATCTGGCTCTCCCACGTCGCCATCGATCGCGCGCTGGGGTTCGGGCTGAAATATCCGACCTTCTTCAAAGACACACACCTGGCGCGCACCTGAGGGAATCATAGTCAATGCTCAAACCCATGTGGTCAAAATTAGTATTTGCAAGGGCTTTCAGTGGGTGCTATTCGTCGCTACCCTTGCATATGCCAGCATACACGACTAGAATATTTTCAATTAATTAAGGAAATGTCATAAGCACTAACTCTAATGACGACACATGATTGGGAAGTTTCGAGAGAAAGCTACCCCCGGGCTAGTCCCTGCACTTGAGTCGGGCATATCTCATGATAAACCTGTGATTGGTGGTGAGAAATTAAAAGTCATCAATCATCTCTGCGTCGGTTGTTCCTATTGCCTAATGGCATGTAAGGACAATGCACTAGTAGTAGAGGGTGTTTGCGAAGTTCTAGAATCTAATTGTACTAATTGTCTTCTATGTCTTATGTCGTGCCCTACTGGTGCACTAGTATACTCTAGATGATTTTATGGGCCGCCCAAAAGCTCTGATTATCGGGTCAGGAATTGGTGGTTTGACATCTGCTGCTATGTTGGCGCAGACAAAAGATTACGATGTCTCAGTCTACGAACGAATGTCATTTGCTGGGGGCAGGTTCACTCAGCATGATCATGACGGTTTTCAAATTCCAACAGGTGCAGTACATATGATCCCTCATGGGAAGAAAGGCCCTTTTGCTAATTTGATATTGGGTAGTAGGAAGAGAGGTGGACTTGATCTAAGTAGGCATGGTGTAGATTTCATTCCAACTACAAACTTTGCATGTCAAATCAAAGGAGGTAGACTATATCAGGCTAAAAATGCGTTTGGAGTTCTACCTTGGTTTCCAATTAGTGATATGGTAAATTTAACTCGATTATTAAGTAAAAGAGCTAAAATGCCTATTGTTGGTGAGACTGAAAATGGCAAAACATGGCTTTCCAAGAGATTCTCAAAAGAGTTCGTGAATTTCCTAGATTCTTTTTCGAACTTTGCAGTTAGTCTGAGGTTTGAGCAGATGCCAGCTACATCCGTAATTCGCATGTTGCAGAATTCGTTTTGGAGCGATAAACCCCATATCCCCAAAGGAGGATGTAAGGGAGTTATAGATGGCTTGAGAAAAGATTTGAAGGAGAATGGTGCTAGAGTTAAATTATCAACTGAGATTACAGAAATACTTCCTGGTTCAGCTGAGGAATCTACCAAGGATAATGAGTTTTGTGTAGGTATACGTAGGAGAGGTAGAGATAGCTCAATTTGGGTAGGTGCAGACGCAATTATACACAATGGTGGTCATCCTAACTTATTGAAAGTACTATCAGATGATTTTGAAGTTAAGGAAGAAATAACTGAACAAGTAAATAATACTCAAGCAGTAGGTGGCATTGGTTTTTGTTTTGCATTAAAAGAGAATGTCCCCCATCAAGGGAGCGGTGTAACCGTGTTACCAGAAATAGATCGAGTTGGTGGGTATGTGATCCCCTCATTCTCTGATCCTAGTTTAGCACCCCAAGGACAACATCTGATGATTACGCATCAATATGTGCCTAGTTCAGATGTAAAGTCTGAAATAGAAAAAGGTCGCGAAGAACTGTACGAGGCAATACCTTGGCTTTCAGACTATGGTGAGGAAATATGTGTTCATTCATATCATCGTAATTGGCCTTGTAACAGGGCGCCTCAAGGTTCCGAACTTCCAGCAGATATAGGAATTGAAGGTATCCGATTAGTAGGCGACGGAGTCAAGAGTCATGGTTGGATGATGATAGAAGGTATTTCGTCTAACATCTCAAACGTGGTCAATGAAATCAAAAAAGAAATATAAATATATTGAAATGACAGTCTTATTGGTCACCGGCTTCGTCCCTACTTGGCTCCTTTTTCATCAGTAATGGAGTCCTCATTTGACTTAGGATTTGCTCCGGCATCGTAAAGGGGCCCCCTTACTGATGCATACGTCAGTATGAGTAACGTGAACTCACTTGGTCCTGAAGTCGAACCAATTGAAACGCCCTAATCCCAATTTGTGATCGTGTCCGAGACTCTCAAAATCCTCTCCAGCGCACTAACCTACTTCTTTCAGTCGTTGAGGTCCTTCGAGAAATTCATCTGATAATTCAGACTATCTCAACAAGAATAATATTCCCAATTACTTAGACTCTGTACATGGGAGATCGTCCGTTTGGATTAGTTTTCCTGATGATTATGGGGCAACTCATATCTGGATGTATGAGCGATGAAGAAATGGATTGGCCAGACAGGGTTGATTCAGAATGTGAATTTGAATTTGAAAATCTAAGTTGTAGCGTTTTCTCCACTGCTCTCGAGATTCCGATATGGGGACTAAAGCCCCCATCAATGGAAACATTCTGGATGATTGACCAGTCCGGTCTCCTGATCGAAATTTCGGCAAGCGAAAATTCGACATTGCTAGATATTAGAGAGGATGTCTCAAGATGCCACAATGAGCAAGGATTACTTGGTTTCGAATTCTCCGAAGATTTTACTCAAACAGGACTTATTTTACTCAGTTATATCGAGGATGGCAGTTGTCTTGGTGATAACAAAGCGAAACTGATACTAAGTTCGGCCCGCTATGACGGTCAGCGAATAGATCCCGACTCAGTCACCTCTTTGACTTCAGTGAAACAGCCATACAGGAATCACAATGGAGGGCATCTCGTATCAATCGATGATGGCAACTTCTTGTGGGGAATTGGAGATGGTGGCTCTCATGGAGATCCAAATGGAAATGGACAGAATCCGAATACCATTCTTGGGAGCATCCAACTTCTGAATTTTATCAATGGTTCTCTGTCTGAGGTCGATGATGATGATTCGCCGTTCCTAAGGTCAATTCACATAGGACTCAGAAATCCTTGGAGATTTGACGTTGATAATCAAGACCGCCTTTGGATTTCTGATGTGGGACAGAATTGTTGGGAAGAGGTGAATCTCATAACATGGAATTCGAGTTCCAACTTCGGATGGCCACTCAGAGAAGGCCTCAACGAATACCACAATCTGAATTCATGTGAAACCAGCAATAACAGTACATCGTCCGACTTTGTGGATCCTGTCCACCAATATTCCCATTCAGGTGGAAATTGCTCAATTACCGGGGGATTATGGATGGACTGGGGTCCATGGCAGTTCCACGACACCTACATTTTCGGAGACTTCTGCTCAGGGTCCATCTGGACACTGAAATTTGTTGATGGCTCTTGGGAACCTGAGTTCCTCGGTTCGACAGGTACGATGATAGTGAGTTTTGCAAGGGGACCTGCAGATGAACTGCTAATTCTAACCTGGGGTGGGACGGTCTATGCTCTGTCAGAGTAACGTGCAATGATCTTTTGTCTCCATGGCTCTTCAAATCGTGAATAGGCCCAGATCGATAAGGGTAACACCACTATCAAATCAATGAGGATGAACTCAAGAGTGAACCTCCATGACACACCTGTAGACATGACTATCACTGCGGAGATGTAGTTCGCAATCGGCAGATGCATGATGTAGAAGCTATAACTTGCCTCTCCTAGTCTGTGTATCGGTCCCTTTCTCAGAAAATCCAGAACTCTATCCTTGCCTGTCGAGGAACCGAGGAAGAGAATAATGAACAATGGAGTTAGCAGACCATTGTGAATATAATTGTCGAATTCAATAGGGAGGAATACGAATAGCAACAAAATCGCGATTGAGATTGGCACGACAGTATTCGAGGAAATCTCCATCGAACTTTCCTTCACGTTCAGCCATGTTCCAACAGCGACGCCCATGTAGAATTCGAATATCCGTACAAACGGAAATTTGTGGATAATTTCAAGCTCTGTGGTCGAGGTATCGAGGGTCAACTCCAACGCGAAAACTAGTGCTTGGGAGGAAAAGAAACAACCCCAAAACATCCCAACAAGTAAGCTTGGTCTCCATCGTCTTAACCTATCGTGAACCCTTGGAAAAGTGATGTAGCAAGTCAAGAAAACTCCGATCGTCCAAGCAGGCCGGTTGATGTACCACGGCTCAGGTACGTGAGGAAGGAAGGACTGGATGTTCAGCAAATTTGCCACAAACGCTTCAACTACCCTGCTGAAATCCGTCTCGTAAACAAACTCTGTTCTGTAGATAAATATAGGTATAAAGAATAAGAATCCTACATAGTACAAGGGAATCGTCTTCGCCATCCTCCTGATTAGAAACGACCTAGCACGCGACCTAGACCATGATTCTGTCCCGCTTCCCAAAGAAATAAGCAATCCAGAGAGAACGAAGAATACGCTTAATGCAGCAGTTCGCTCTAGGAGGATGTTCACAGTGTCAGATGCACCATTGATGTGATCTGGTAGTTCATGCAGTAGTAGGACATGCAATGCCGCTAGGAATCGTAGCCCAGTTAGCGCCCTAGTGTCCTTCAACCTCCGTTCTGCCATAATGTCGTGTTGTCGTAGGGTTCTTGTTTTCAACCATTAGGTCAGAACATGGGAATGAGGATCAACATAGGACACAGAATTGGAGACACAGCTGATGATGATGGTTGAAAAGAACTAGTTAGAACCTCGTGAGTTCGCAAACTCAGGGACTTAGAACCACGAAGCACAGTTTCAATACGGAATGACCTCGAACAGCACTGCGAAGTAATGACTGATGCTTCCTCCGAGCACAAACAGATGCCAGATGGCGTGGTTGAACGGAATTCTCTCCGACAAGTAGAACACGACTCCAATCGAGTAGAGAACTCCTCCTAGTAGAATCAGACTCAACCCATCCCAGCCCACAGAGTCAAAAAGCGGTTTAATCGCAATGACTCCCAGCCATCCCATTATGAGATAGGGTGCTGCTGAAACATAGTTCGGGACCCGATGATTTGTGACTCTGATGGCGATTCCGAACACAGCGCAACTCCAGATGAGGACGAAAAATATCCAACCAATCCAGCCACGGAGGTTCACGAGAACGAATGGGGTGTAGGAACCAGCAATCAGCAGATAGATTCCAATGTGATCGGCAATCCTCATCTTATGCTTCAACTCAAGATTCGTAACGGCATGATACAGGGTAGAGCAAAGGTAGCAAGCAATCATGCACAGGCCGAAAGTAACGCTCGACCATAGTTTCCACGGATCGTTTGTCAGGTGCGCCTCGGTGGTGAGGAAGTACAGGCCCACTCCGGCGAGGATAGCTCCCAACCCATGGGTGGCGACGTTCGCGATTTCCTCGTGGGGCGGATAATGAGAAACATGCAACTTATGTAGCATTTCTCCCAACCATCACACCTCTGGGGAATGGGTTCCTTAGAGGTTTAAAAACCACATCAACTTTATCTCCTGCATCAGTAATTATTGCACCATATGATTTCGGTAATCAATGACGCAAGAAATATTATACAGATGAGCCCGAAACATGAGGCATGTCCAAGAAAGTCCTCTTGATTGCTCGGAAGAGTGGTTACCCTCTAGCTTCGAGAACCTTCCCCCGGGCGGATACTACGGTTTCGACGTCTACTCGGGGCAGGCTTCAACGGAGGACTGAGGCTCTCTCGGACTGTGCTTAGTGGCGGACCGTGCAGGATTCGAACCCACGTCTCCGGCTCTGATGGCCGCATACCTCAGCGAGCTCGGCAGGGCGGCTAGGGCGGCCCTGTCCTCGGGCAGGCCATGCGATGAGGAAGCCCTCCTGCGCCTAGTCGCCCGAAACGGGGGGGACGGGTCATGAGCGCCAGTGTCCGCAGGATAGCGGCCAGACGCATCCGCAGGTCCGTGTCGGGCGGCACGGTCACCACCACTGTCGACGGCTCGGTAGTGGGAGTGTGGGACCTGGGCGAGTGGGCCTTGAGAACGGCGTACACAACGGTGCTTCCAGCCATGCTCGGCATGATTACCGAAGGCGGATCCGTACGGACGGTGTGGTTGTCAAAGGGGCACCTGTGGTCGTGTGGGTTACCCCTGGGAGTCACGGAGGTGTCCTCGGCGTCTAGGTCGACGAGGATGCGATCGCTCTCCCGGGACCCGACATGGAGGGAGTTCGAGAGGACCAAAACCGGCAGGCTCGCGGGCGAGGCCCCCGTCAGGGCCAGCAGGTACGTACCGCAGTGGGTCAGGATATCAGTGACCCTGCGCGATGGGGGGAGGTGCGTGTACTGCGGTGAATCCGATACCAGGAGGCTCGAGCTCGACCACAGGCTCGCCTACTCGAAGGGCGGGGCCTCCGACGACCCGGGTAACATCTGCCTCGGGTGTGTGAAGTGCAACCGCTCGAAGTCTGACTCGGACTGGGGGTGGGGCTGATGGGCAGGCACGGGCCGCCCGCGCCGGACCCCGATTGGGAGAGGCTCGACCACAGGGGCCCGCTGTCCACCCGATGGGCCTGGGGCTGGCTGTCACCGGACGGGGGCGTCGTGGTCAGCGACGGGGGCGACGTGTACGTCAGGGTCGACCGCGAGGACCTCACGGAGGCCGGCAGGGGATCGCTCAACCTGGGCGTGACCGGGGGCCTGGCCAGCGCGCTGCGCAGGGCCCTGCGGTGGTCGGAAATCGTGGGGGAGCTCTACGACGAGCCCGAGGACGAGCCCGAGGACGAGCCCGAGGACGAGCCGCGCGACCTGTTCCTGCTCCCGCCTAGCCGTCGCGAGTGATGCAAAGGGTAGCGTGGCATATGCCTGCACCATGTAAGGCCTCACTACTTCGGTTCACGCCTCGATGTGAAGGCCATCGCGGCGGCAGCCATCGAGACCATTACTAGGACAGAGCCGAATCCTGGCAACCCTTTCTCGGTCTTGTCTGGATCGTCAGGGAACGCGTCCGAGTTGTCACCAACCCCATTCCCATCGGAGTCCGTCCACTCGCTGGGATCCTCGGGGAAGGCGTCGGCGTTGTCGCCAAAACCGTCCCCGTCAATATCGCCCCACTCACTCGCATCGAGGGGGAACTCGTCGGCGTTGTCGCCGGTGCCGTCGTTGTCTGAGTCCGTCCACTCGCTGGGATCCTCGGGGAAGGCGTCGGCGTTGTCGCCGGTGCCGTCGTTGTCTGAGTCCGTCCACTCGCTGGGATCCTCGGGGAAGGCGTCGGCGTTGTCGCCAATCCCATCTCCGTCAGTATCCACCCACTCACTCGCATCGAGGGGGAACTCGTCGTCGTCGTCGCTCCACCCGTCGTCGTCGTCGTCGTCGTCGGCGTTGTCGCCAATCCCATCTCCGTCAGTGTCTACCCACTCACTCGCATCGAGGGGGAACTCGTCGTCGTCGTCGCTCCACCCGTCGTCGTCGTCGTCGGTGTCGGCGTTGTCGCCAATCCCATCTCCGTCAGTGTCTACCCACTCCAATGGGTCGCTAGGGAAGGCATCGGAGCTGTTGATGTACCCGTCTCCGTCGTCGTCCAGGCCGAATACTATCTCGTGCTGCCAGGTGGGGGGCAAAGCCTCGATATCCAAACAATAGTAGTGTGGGTATCTCCAATGACGGTTGAGGTCGAAGGTTGTCCCGTTGTGCGACCAAGAACCGGCTTTCCAGCCGCTTTCTGCACCGTAGCCGTCAGCAGCACAGAGGGAGAGGGGGCCATCGCTCCAACCCAGCCCACCTCCGTATGTGTTGAACTCAGATGCCAGATCGAAGGGTTGATTGCCGTCATAGTCAGCAGCATTTGAGTTGACCCAGTCTTGCGCGTACGCCAGTGCATCGCCACTATAATCCCAATTTTCCTCTAACTCAAGTGCAACTTCTGAAAGGGAATTGTCGTATTCTCTTTCATAACAACCAACGGCGAAACCATAATCAAGTTCGTACTCCGCAACGAATGAGTATACTGCTGCCTTGAAGGAGTCTTCTGGCCATATCATTCCACAATAAACCACGCCATTCTCTTCTTCATCTTCACCGTCACCAAAGAACTCTCCCGAGAGGCGCAGGGTCAGGTGTCCCGCTGCGTCGGGAGTTGTGTTGTAGAGCATTTCCCAGGCAGACCAGATTACCGGTGGGGACCCCCAGACGTCGATGGTCAGGACGACACACCACGGCTCTAGGCCGTTCAATGAGGAGGATGGTGCGTTTTCCAACCGCTCCCCCTCCAAGCACTCGCCAGAGTTTTCGTGCCCCATGGACATCAATAGGCCATCCTCGAATTCCCCCAGTTCCGAGTCGTTCATCGAGCCGTCGCCGTCGCCGAACTCTTGGTCGATCTTCTCGACGATGTCCTGTTCGAACCTCATGTAGCCTACCACGACTGCCACTGCGAAGTCGTTGTGCTGGTGCGGCAAAGTGATACCGGGCTCGTGGCAATATCCGGTCGATTGGTATCTACAGATGAAAGCGTAGTACTCCTCTTCCCTCAAGAAGTCGTTGATGTCCCAGTCGTCGAACAAATCGATTAGCGAATCGCAATCGTCTGGAATCGTGTCACCATCAATGTCAACATTATCGTCATATCCACTGCAGAGATCTTCGTTATCCTTGACACCATCTCCATCAGAATCATCGATGCAGCCATCTCCATCAGAATCCCAAGGAATGGACTCTTCATTGCTGCAATCATCCGTCCAGGATTCAACATAATCGCCCGGTGTCAGATCTTTGCCAATAAATCCGGGGAATGAACTGTTGTAACGATGAGTCTTGAACACCTTATTCTTGTTACTCTTCCCATTTGGATTTTCAGGGATGTCGTCACCCTGATTCATGGGTCCGGTACCAATCACTGGATTGATGTATTTCCAGACAACTTCGCCTTCCGGATTCACCTCAATGAACGTACCACGGACACCCCAAGTCACCAATGTGTTACCATTCTCCAATCGCTCTACACCTCCCAAGGAGGTCGCATACATACTCGTACCTTGATCCCATGACCAACTCGGTGCAGCAGGCGCCCAAGAACTGCCGGATTGCAAGACATATTCGCCATTGACCAGAGGTGGGGAAATGACATCAGCCGAAGAATAACTGGTATCTCGTCCAACTCCGTTGTTGAAGACAATCAAATCACCAGCACCGAGGCGTCCTTCATTGATCCACTGAATGTCATGTTGGCCGAACAGTTGCTGATCATCATTTGTTCCCGCGCGATAGGCTTCGGGGTTCCCCCAGCGATAGAGAATGTCGCCGCCCTTCCCTGAGTTGCCTCCGGCATGTCCAGCAGCTTCCTCTGTCGTCGTGCTATGATCGATAATGTAAATCTCGTTCACATTCCTGCAGGACAATGCAATTTGATCCAAGATTGGGTTGAAATCAATGCCATTGCAATGCATCCAATCACTCTTGTATGGGTTGAGGACGTCCGGCGAGTCGACGAAGTTGATGTCGAGTAATTCAGGGTGGTTGCCCACGACGCCATAGTTGTCCTTGGTGGAATCATAATCCTGAATCAGATGGTCCCAGATGTTCCACTCCCAGACGATATTGGCTTGGTCTGTTCCGACGGGTTGAACCTCAACAATCTTGTCGGGCCATAGGGTGTCTTGGCTCATATTGTTGGGATTGCGTCCTGCTTGATGGGATTCTGTTTCGTTCTTGAAATCCCACGCAATCATCAGAAAATTCCCATTGGACAATGGTTCGATATCGTGATGGCTGCGGTTGGTTTCTCCGGGGTAGAACCACTCCCACTCCATTTCACTGTCCCATGACAGGCGCTCAATCTTACCAGCAACCCCGTTGCCATCATGATCAAAATTGGTACCAAGGTTGGTCGTTCGTAGCAAATCTCCATCCTCGAGCATGTAGACTGCCATACCGGGAGGCAGCCCACTAGGGGATGTCCAGGAGTGAACCATTCGCCCATGTGCGTCAATGAGATATGTGCTCTCAGATGACATCGGAGCGAAGAGAGTGTAATCCTCATTCACACGATTATCGCAATAGATGAGTCCGACAGTCCATGTGGCATTTCGATTGGCATTACAAATGGGTTCAACCGGCGAGTTAGAAGATTCCTGTGCCTCGGAGGGGGAGGTGATTCCAAATGGCAGTAGTAGTGAAAATATGAGAATCGATATTGGGAGAACACACTTTCCCATACCTTGCTTATTGTGGGACATCATGCTCACCTTGCAGTGCCCGAGGGTGCAAAACCATATCATAATTTAACCAAAACTCTCACAATTCGGCGCAAAAAGCCGTAAAAGATATCCTCCCCAAAACCCAACTAACCACCATTGGTTGTGTGGGTAGGGAAATGGATGCCCGTATCATCGAGGGTCTACTGAGCAACCCCTGAGTGACAAAGGCCATCATAATGGGTATGTAGGTAGAACCATCATTCTATGAGTTCGTTGTCTTCCCAAGTTCCTTCAACAACAGTGCCATCTGATTTGACCAATTTACCCTGGCCGTGCTTCATACTATTGACCACAAACCCTTCGTATATTTCTCCCGTTGAGTGATTTTCGCTAACACCGAGCCCATGGCTTCGTCCATCCCTATGTTCCCCGACGTAAGTGAAGAATTCGGGATAGTGAGTCGTGCCTTTGCCATGTGCCTTTCCATGCTTGAATTCGCCCGCATAATATCCTCCTTCATCGAAGGTCAGGGTCCCTATGCCATGGGATTTACCATCTTCGTCTACTTCTCCGCTATACCGATCCCCTGAGATGCTATACCGATCCTCTGAGCTCACGGAAGCCCTAATGGATGACGATATAGAACTCTTTGGACCACTCTGATGCGTATGCGAGTCAGTGGGTAGGCTCTGTGTCGAGATGTCGGCTCGTTCCTTCAGGTACTCTCGACATGGCAATGTCAGACCGATGTCGGAAAAATGTCACGAAAATGTCGTTGCACTGCTCTAAGACATGGAGAATGTCTAGCCGTATCAGCAGAAAATCGACACTTCGATGGATAATCAGGGGCGGATCACCTTGAAATACCCTCGAACGCGCATGTTTCCATTATGAGACGCCCAGAGCGGAAGAAAAATCACCATGAACATAGTTACCCTACAAACATAGTTTGTGACAATGACGACAAAGAACCTAAGACGGTCATCGAGTACTACCGGAGGTTGGTGGACCTCCAGCACAGGACCAAGGACATCGCCACCCTCACGTGGAATAGGAAGCGTCGCGACTGCGAGGTCATCGGAGGCCTCCTGTCGGTCCCGATGGGAGTCGTGGAAGATGTCGATGGGCGAGGAATGGCCGACCTCCTCGAGGGGGTCGCTGCCAAGACCCGGGAATGGGCAGGGAAATACAGCCACAGCACCATCGAGAGGAACTACCACGAGGGCATCAAGGAGGCCCTGGTATCCGCGAGGGGGGTGCTGGGTCTGAACTCCGAGGAGGCGTTCAAGCACACCCTCTCACGCAGGTTGCTGAGGATTCGCCACGAGGAGTCGCCCCCGAAGGAGCCGCGAGAGTGCCCCACGGACGATGACGTGGCGATGGTGCTCAGGTTCGCGGACGAGGTGATCGCCGGGGAGAGGCCCCTGCCCGGCCTGCGAATGTCGAGGAAAACCGGGGAGTTGGAGAGGAGGATGAGCCTGCGTCATGTGAGGATGACCAGAGCTGCAGTGATGCTGGCTATGTCGACTGGCGGCAGGACGGGCGAGATCCACACGCTGCGCAAGGAGGACGTCACGAGGTCCGGGGTTACCAGAGTGGTCTCCAAGGGGAGGTCCCCAGAGCGAGTCACCACAGGCATCGACCCGTCCCTGTGGGGTCCCATCGAGGAGTGGAAGCAGTGTCTGGAAGAAGAGGAGGAGAGGTTCTTCCCCTATAGCAGGAATTACTTCGACAACATCGTCCGCGCCTTCCACAGGCAGTCGGGCGTCGAATGGCGCAAGAACGGGCTCTACCCATACCGTCGCTGGTCGATCAACACGATGCTTCGGCTGGGGGCTGACATCAACACCATCAAATCGGTCTCCATGCACCAGTCCAACGACTCCATCCTGGCCTACGTGTCAGAGCTGTCAGAGCGAAGGTCGAGGGACGAGGGAGTGGGGCTCCTGCAGGGCAGGCTGAGGTCGATCTACCGAGGCGATGACGCGCACGACGACTCGCTGGGCACCCTCAGCCAATTGCAGGTCGACCTGTGCGCGCTGATGGGGTCCATCGGCGACGGCAACTCCTCTGCCTACGACGACGCGGACGGGCTCGTCCACTTCGACTTCGAGCGGATGTCCCGCGTGAAAAGGCGGGGCGGCAGGCTCAGGCAGATTAGCGTGGAAATGGCGGACCGTGCAGGATTCGAACCCACGTCTCCGGCTCCGAAAGCCGGAAGGATATCCAGACTACCCTAACGGTCCACGCTTGCTCCCCAGCCCGGCCGACCTATATTCAATCCGACGGGTGGCAGAGCACCACTAGCCTCGATAGACTCTTGTGGACTCTGACCGGGATGGCAGAACGCACATTCCAACCAGATTCCATGATTCTGCCCTTCAAATCATCCCAGTCCATTCCCATTACCTGCAGTTGATCCGAGACCGGCCCTTCGAGTGCATCCGGGTTCGCTGGGAGCATCGTGCAGACGGTCCCATCCTGACTCATCTTCCTAGCCGAGGAAAGGGCTCCGAGGAAAACGTCCAGTCCGTCTTCGGATGTCCATGCGTTCCTCCCGTATGGAGGATCGAATACGAAAGAGCACCCCTCTAGATTCCCCCATACTTCGTGGATTCCGTCTGCCGAGCATCTCTCGACCCTATACGAACCCTCACCCTTGGCCCAGTCCAAATTAACGATGGTGCCCTCTACCATCCTCGAGTCTAGATCGCTAGCAAAAGTTTCCAATCCTAGTATGGAGGCCTCGATGGCGATGCCTCCTGTTCCACAGAATGGATCGACCACAACAGATGGAGGGCCTCTGGAGAATGATAGTGAGACCATCAGGCGTGCTAGTCTAGGATCCATAGTTACCGGCTTGAAGAAAGGGCGCTCGGTCGGTGATGTACCGACGTAGGTCCCAGGGAATGATTGGTCTCTGATACCCCAGAGGATTAGCGGGTTCTGCTGTGCGTCATCCCAGTGCCCAGAGGATTCTCCCGGGCCCGCTAGGATCACTACTATCTCGGAATCAGGATTCTCCAAGTCCACTGGCCTTTGATTGCTAGATATCTTTGCACCTACCTCGGACTCTATCTCCCTGCGGGAAAGGTCGCAGACCCCGGTTCCGAGCTTCCTAGCCCTGACAGCGAAAGAACCCGCAGGTAGGAATGACTCTGCCCACTCGTCAATGTAAGTAGCGATATCCACTGCGGATACCTCACGTTCGTAGACCCAGAGCCTAGAAGTTGAGTGGATTACGTCATCAACTAGGGATGCTCCTGAGATTCGCTCTAGTACGGAATCTGACTGAGTTACGAAGGTCAGTCGGGGGTGGAGGGTCTCTATCGGGCCGAGAAGTGCCCTGCACTCCTCCCTGAAAAGAGGAGGATGCCATCCGCTGCCCAATAGGACCAAACTTCGAGTTCCCATACCAAATCCGTGGGGTGCTCTTGGCTTCAACCCTATATGCCCTCACTACCAGCACCACCCGTAGTTGCGAGGGGAGTAGTATGGGCTGTAATCTGAGAGACCTTGTTTCACCAGAATCAATAGAGTTGAGCGATCTATCTGGACAGAGGATCGCCATTGACGTGTTCCTGAATTCCTATCAGTTCATCACTTCAATGACTGGCCCGGATGGTAAGCCCCTCTCATTCGATGGGAAGCCAGTGGCACACCTGATGGGTTTCCTAGATAGGGCCACGGTTATGATTTCAGAGGGGATAGATCCGGTCTTCGTATTCGATGGCAAGCCACACGACCTCAAACGAAAGACGCTTGATGGCAGAAGGGAGAGGAAGATTAAGGCAGCTTCCCGTTGGGAGGCGGCGGTTGATGCTGGAGATATGGAAGCAGCAAAGAAGCTAGGGCCGCAGACTGCTGAGTATACTCCAGACATGGTTCAGGAGACCAAGGACTTGTTCGATCTGATGGGAGTCTCCTGGGTCGAGGCCCCTATGGAGGCAGAGGGGGCTGCTGCAGTGATGTGCTCCAGGGGCGATGTGGCTGCAGTAGCCAGTCAAGACTGGGACACGCTCCTATATGGCTCACCAGTGATGGTGAGGAACCTGACGAGCCATGGGACTAGGAGGTTCGGTCGAGTCATGAGCGCAGAGAAGATTGTTCTTTCCGATACTCTCCAGAGCCATGGTATCACTAGAGAACAGTTGGTTGACCTAGGGATAATGGTCGGTACCGACTTCCATCCTGGTATCAAGGGCATCGGGCCCAAGACTGGCCTGAAGCTGATGAAGAAGCACGGCACGATGGAGGCGGTTGCCGAGGCCAAGGGCTTCGAGCTCCCGGAGGATCTGGAGGGGATACGTTCCCTTTTCATGGAGCATCCCGTTGGTGACGAACCACTCCCTGAGGCCCAGCGGGCCGTGGAGGAGGATCTGCGCTCGTTCCTCCAAGTTAGACGTGGCTTCTCCGATAGACGACTGAATCGCGCAGTTAACCGTCTGGCTGACGCTGGACGACTTAGATCGTCCAGCCAGCCTTCGTTGTTCGACTTCTGATTAAATCAGGTCGAAGTCGTTCTCTTCCGAGTCTGGGATGCCGTCGCCGTCATCGTCATCGTCGGTGTAGTCTGGGATGCCATCGTTGTCGTGATCGAACTGACCAGTAGTGTCCCAGCCATCGTTCAACTCGAACCAGTCCGACAGACCATCGTTGTCGTCATCGGTGTCGTAGCTGTCCCAGAGTCCATCGTTGTCGTGATCGTACCTGTATGTGCCGAACTCCCCGTCCAACTCGTCGACATCTAGAATGTTGTCATTGTCGTCATCGGAGTCGTCTGCGTCGTTGATGCAGTCGTTGTCGTGGTCTCTCGCTGCATCGACATCGATGATTCCATCGCCGTCTAGGTCGATTAGCCTCTCTTCGGCTCCGTCGTCATCGCAGTCTAGGACGTCTTCCCAGTTGTCGATGCCATCGTTGTCGATATCGAAGTCTATGTTGTCGCTTAGGCCGTCGTTGTCGTGGTCGTAGATGCAGGTCATTGGATTGCCGTCATTGACTTCCTCGCGGTCGTCGATGCCATCGCCGTCATCGTCATCGTCGTCCTTGTCCATGATTCCGTCGTTGTCGTGGTCGAGAGATGCCAAGACAGACTCCTCCATTACATCTGGGATTCCGTCGTTGTCGTCGTCCACGTCGTAAGGCTCGTCTGGGATTCCGTCACCGTCGTTGTCGACGTCTCCATTGTCCCTCTGGTTATCCAGTATCTGACTTGCTAGCACTCCATGGCAGGTAGATCCCTGACCTTGATTGTCTCCCTGGGTCTGACCCTGCTGCTGCTGGTTCTGGCCGTTCTGGTTGTTGCCGTTCTCGTCACCGCTCTCCTGATCGCCCTGCTGGCCGCTCTGCTCGCCACCGTTCTGCTGCTGGCCCTGACCGTTGTCCTGCTGGTTGCCTTGCTCGCCTGGATCGCTGTCCTGGCTTTGCTGGCCATCCTGGTCCGACTGTGAGCCCTCGTCCTGGCCCTGGCCCTGCTGGCCTTGGCCACCTTGTCCTTGGCCATTCTGGCCTTGTCCTTGGCCCTGACCCTGTCCTTGGCCCTGTCCTTGACCCTGTCCTTGGCCCTGTCCTTGGCCCTGTCCTTGGCCCTGTCCTTGGCCCTGTCCTTGGCCTTGGCCCTGTCCTTGGCCTTGGCCCTGTCCTTGGCCCTGTCCTTGACCTTGGCCCTGTCCTTGACCTTGGCCTTGTCCTTGACCCTGTCCTTGACCCTGTCCTTGACCCTGTCCTTGGCCCTGTCCTTGGCCGTCCTCTCCTTCGCCACCGCCTTCGGTGCCGCCGTCCCCGGATCCATCGCCTTGGAAGTCAGGGTCGTATGCGTCGGGTATTCCGTCGCCATCCGAATCTGATGCGGCTCCGTCATTGGGGTCGTTTGGATAGGGGTCGTTAGCGTCATCCGTACCGTCTCCGTCAGTATCTGCCGAGTTTGGGTTGGTCCCTGCTTCGTACTCTTCCAGGTTGTCGAGGCCATCCCCATCGGGATCGGCACCTCCATCGCTGGCGGAGAGGGGGTCGAGGCCATAGTTGACCTCCCAACCGTCTGGCATACCGTCGCCATCGGTATCTGCGTTGTTCATGTCTGTGCCAGCAGCCTGCTCTTCTGCGTTGGTCAGTCCGTCCCCGTCCCAATCGGCTCCTCCGTCGGAGGGGTCCAAGGGGTCTGATCCATCGGCTCCTACACCGGACGAACCGGCCATTAGCACTAGGAGCAGTGCTGTAATCACACTAGTTTTTTTCTGATATTTCATTGTAAATTCACTTCCTAATTTTCCGTTAATCCAACGAGTATGGGATGGCTACTTGAAGAGAGTCTAGACACGTGTCCGAAACCGCAATAACGCTACAGTGAGCGTCATTCCTAGTCTTTCCGAACTCTCGTATTACTGTCCTGACTCCTCCTTTTCTTGTCATCCAATCTCACTGGCTTTCTCAGGGAACCCTCTGTTCCCTCTGGCCTCGGAGAGGCATGTAACGTATTTCAAGGGTTCCTGTGCCAGTTTCAGGGGGTTATTCTCGAAAGTTCGGCTATGAACCTAGTCGATCCCATGAAGTGTAGCACTGGAACGATTAGAGAAGACAGTGCGAGAACTCCGAAGAACAGCCCCGACCAGAGCTCTATTCCTCGACCAATCGAGAGGAATAGGAACCATCCAATTAGGACGGAGACCCATGGAAGATGCCTCTTCGTGTATAGGGAGAGCCTTGCATTGAGAATCTCGTCAGAGTAGAACTGAGGAGTGTTCTCTGGGTCGGCCAAACCATGCTCTACGCCACATCGGGAGCAGACCTGATACCTCGGTCCGTTGCCCGTGATGAATTGGGCCTGAGGGTAGTTCTGCTTACACATCCTGCATACTGGCATGACGCTCGTTCCAACCAGTGGAGGATTGTCCTTCAAGGCTGCGGTCTTCGGCACTAGCTCAATCGTCGTCAATGGCGTCATCCAGGAATGACACGTCGATATCCTCTGATTCTTCCTCGACAAGTTCGTCGGCTAGATCATTTAGATCCTCTAGACCGATCTCCTCAGTTTCCGAGTCGAGGAGGTCTCCCACAGACACATCGAGATCCCCCTCTTTCTCCTCGGTGGTCTCTTCCATAGGGAGTTCAGGGGTCTGGTCCTGTGGTTCGCCTCCATCATCTAGAGATGGTCTGAGGATTGAGCTTGAAGCGATTTCCTCCTCCTCTGAGATTCCCATGGCCTCTCGAGACAGCTCCTCCTCCATCTCGACCTCCTGGGTCCCCATCTCCCAGGGCTGTGGTGCCTCCTTCTCTCGGGGCCTGATTATCAGCGCCGCACCGAGGATTACCATTATGGCGGAAACCATCATTATGACGGTGTTAAGATTGCCGTCCACCAATTGGTCGAACCAAGATACATCACCTGCTCTCGGGCCATTGGGAGACCCATCGGGAGTCATCTCGGAGAGCGGATAGACCCTGATCGAGTCCACGGAAAGCCTGTGGACATCCCCATCGAAGGCGACTATTGTGAGCCAGTAAGGGGTCGATGAGCTAACGGGGGTGGGGCCGATTGAATCGAAAGAAGTGTTCGAGGTCACCGAGGACGAGACAGCGATGGCATCCCTGGTGTCAGAGAACTGCATCGTGCTAGCGTATACAGTGTAGGATTCCACCTGCGGATCTTCCGAATCAGTCCATAGGACCTCGATTCTAGAGCCTGAGGCGTCCCAGTATGCCATAATCTCGGTCACCTCGGGGAGGTGCATCCCGGGATCCTGGGAATTCTCATCGACGGGGCTAATCATTGACGTTTCGAGCTCATCGAACCATGCGTTCCCTGAACTGTCTACTGAAACCACTGCCACCCACATTGGCACGTCGGGCTGTATCTCCTCCCCGCTAGACAGTGTTTCCAGTAGGACCTGCCCCCACTCTGTCCTGTCCAGCACCAAAGATGGTTCGAGTCCTTCGGTACTGTCGAAGGGTGTGCCTGCGACGGCGAAGATCTGATACTCTGCGATGTCGGGGGCGGAACTTGCGAGGAATGAGACGAGAACCCCATCTCCAGAGTCTGGTGACCTGTCCTCCAGAGTTGGTGCTGGAATCCTCTCTGGTGGGAACAGGTCGCCTCTGTTGTCTATGGGAGTCACCAGAGCCAGATGGTCGCTCAAGTCTGAGAGAACCACGTTCCCCGCGATGTCGTGGATTGTCACCGTTACGTACAGGGGTACGTCAGGTGATATCCTCGATGGTGATAGGTCATCAGCCTCTGTCCCATACAGGGCCGTGGACAGGGTCACCTCGAGGCGTGGGGAGTTCCCAATCTGCCTCTGGTCAATCGTCACAAGGTTGCAAGAGCCACTTGTCTCGCAGGCTAGACTCACATCGGTCAAATCGTCCAGAGGGAAGTCTGACACCCACACCGTGTAGTGACTGAAGTCATCTGCTAGGGTCCTGTTCCAGCTCACATCGATTGCTGTGCCGTCATCGTCGGGATGATCCCACGCCTGCAGACCGGAAACCATGTCGGGAGGTGTGAATTCCGAAGAATCTAGCTCCGAGTAGCTGGCGGTTTCCACCACTAGGACCTCGTCGACGTTCTGATTGCCCCAGTCATCAACAGCAACAACTCCGATCCAGTATACCACGTCGTTATCCAGCAATGAGTTTCCTATTGAGTCGATTATAACCTCGTCAGTGGTGCAGTCGGTTACGAACTGTGCGACTGGCCAACCGTCTACGGATGTAGGTGCCGTCCATCCCGAAGCAGGGAGGATGTAGATTACGTGGAAGGAGCAGTCCTCCTCTTGGTTAGGTTCCCATGTCACGACTATCCTGCCCCCCTCATCGTTGGGGGCGTCACTGGCAGTGGTCCCGGTTATCGGTACAGGTGCTATCCCGTCATTGAGTCCTCCTGCTGTGACGACTGGGCCGACCACTGTTGCGTTCGCTGGGTCGAATTGCCCGGATTCGTCGACGCATACAATGGCGAACCAGTAGGGTACGTTCCCGTCTAGCTCAAGAACGGACGAGTTACCTGCGGCGAAGGCGAAGTCGATTGGGTTCGAAAGGGCCATAGCACTGGTAATCTCTTGCTGTACAGCCCAAATCCGGGTTAGCTGGGGGTCCAGTTCCTGGCAAGCAGACCACTCGGCGAAGACTGTCCCAGGAATTCCCCCTGAGACGGGTTGCACGACCAGCCACTCTGGAGGCGATGGGATCTCGTCCGTAGGTGTTGCGTTTCCTTCCCATGATACGGGGTCGCCAAGGCTTCCGTCAGGATATTCAATCGTTATCGCCGCCCTGTACTGCCGCTGATCTGAGAGAGGGACTTCGGAACCATTACTGTTACCAGTGGTGAAGACTGCTGTGGTCTGGGACCAATAGGGGACTCTCTGGTACGATGGTAGGTTCTGGAGGTCTTCCTTGGAGGGAGTCCACTGGGAGTTGTCCGTGGAGTCCCACAGGTAAACCCTGTAGGCTGACCAAGCCGAATCCTGAGCAGGAAGCCACGATGCGTGCAGCACGCCGCCGCCGTCGTTGGGTCTGTCGTAGAGACTCGTCATGATCGTTGGTGCCTCTAGTCGCTCCCAGTCGTAGGAGACTCGGATCTTTATCCGTCCGTCGAGAGGAGATTGCATTTGGAGGTGAACCGTGGATGATAGAGATCCCGGGTAGGTGTTGAATATTGCAGTCTGGAATGACTCCTCAATCCTGGGGTCTAGTGCTGCTAGGTCCCAACTCCCAGTGTAGTTGAGATTGGTCGACTTTGCCCAGACCCAGGATCCCCTCTCAGGGGATGAGAAGGTCAGTGATCCGGGGTAAAGAAGTAATTCGGATGAGTTCGCTTGGTTTTGGTCGATTGGTATCGAAACCGGGGATTCGTGAGAGACCAGGGTAGTCGACATTCCCGGTCTGGTGCTGTCAGTGATATCGAGCGTTATATCGGCGAATATTGCATTAAGGGGGTAGGCCCTCCTCTGATTCTCCCTCGGAACCTCCCTTAAGGTCTCCATCGGCTTGTAGATATGGAGTCCGTCTTCCCCGAGTACTGCTAGTCCCATCCATGAATCGACATCGCCGGCTATCGCACCCGGCATCTCACCAATCATGACGACCTCGTGGTCCCCAGTCGCCCTGACTACGGTGATCTTGCTCGCCGATAAGACAGCGAGGTGAGTACCATCCGATATGAGATCAATGATGGGCCATGCCTGCAGGTCGACCCCACTCGGTCCGGCCTCCATGGCCATGGAGGATCCATTCCAGTGTACTAGGGGTTGGTTTGAGGTTGCGATGTGGACGCCCCAGAGGTCCGATTCTACGGCACTGACGTCATTGCTCGGAATCATGTCGATGTTGTATGTCCCGTTGGAGCTGTCTGTGGAGAGGTCCCATGCAGAGACCCCGGGCCTAGTCGCTCCCTGGCCGTTGTGCGAGATGAATATGGCAGAATCGTGATGCAAGGTAATCATGGAACCAGTGGATGTGTCGTTGAAAGTCCTGGATACCGAGTCTGCAAAGACTATTCCTGAAACGAAGTTCCCGACCAAACCGTCAGCCCTTCCGATTGTCCCAACGATTTCGAGGTTCTGATCGAGGACTACCAGGCCCGATGGTCCCCCGACGAGAACCGTCCCATTGCCAAGTACGGGTGCTGATGGCACGAAGAGGTGGTTCGAGATTGGGGTGGGGAGTCCATCAATCGTGGTAATCGGATCGTCCCAATCGTACTTTGTTTGGTTCCAAAGACCAATCCCGCCATGAGTGGAAATGAGGATGTGCTCACCGTATTCCACGAAATCTGTGACGATATTGCTCGGGAGGCCCGCCAACAGGCTGCCTTGGCCCCACGAGCGGGAGTCGGGATCAAATGTCTGGAATCCGGCAGAGCTCCCATCCGAGCCCATCAGACCGATGAACATGTGCTCACCGTCATGGAACATGCCGTCCATCTGGTTGTGAAGCGCGGGAGGAGTCCGTTGGAGAGCCCTCTGGGTGAGGTTGAAGGAGAAAAGGCCGTTTCCAACCGTTGTGACCCAAATCTCCTGCTCTACTAGCATGATTTCGTTGATAGACTCCGAGCGTGCATCGAAGCCATACTGCCAGTTTACCGAACCATTGTCGAGTAACTCGCCTTGGAGTACGGTGGTTGATAGGTATGAGTACTCCGAGGAGCCAACTGTGACCCAAACGTGAGTCTCGTTGGAAATCATCTCGTGAACGACGCCCGAGGGGAGTCCGACCAACTCGTCGAATCCACCCTCGATAAGTCCCGTGCTGTCAAGCCTGTCTACCCTGTTGATTCCAGAGAGGTCTCCAGATCTGCCTATGGCATAGGACCTGGAGCTCCCTGTGGGAACTCTGACTATGGAACACGAGTCCATTCCCAGACCGATAACATTTCCAGAAGTGGCTGATGAGCCAGAGGTGATGACTCGAGTAACCCCCCCACTTCCCTCATAATGGGAAACCAATAGTAGATTGTCATCGTAAAGCATACCACCTGGGAAGACTGGGTTCTCGGAGACGCCCATGTCCGGGGTGAGTGTGGCGAGGAAGTTGTTAGAGGAGTAGTCAAATCGATCGATGCCGACGTTGCCCGTATCGAAGCCAACGTACATTATTTCGTTCTCTTCATCGCAAGCGAGGGCTCGAACGTCCTTATCCGCCATGTTTGAGTTATCGTTAGTAATGGGAGATAACCACTCTTCTGTGATTCCATCACCATCATGGTCTCCGAGGTCGAATCGGGCAATCCCCCCTCCTACGGCCCACCACTGCCATGCGCTGAACCCTATTGCTACGTGTACGATGTCGTGACAAAGCAAGATGTCGGCACCATATCCATCAGGAATATCGTTGGTATCGACATCCCAAGTTGTCCAGTTGCTGTTGTTTCCTGACAATCTCATCAGATGCCCATCGTTTCCGTTGCCAGATGCCGCCCAGATATCGTCATCAACTACTTTCAAGGAGTAGAAGTCTAGTTCCGATTCGGAAGGAAGACCGTCTCCAGGGAGCCATGAGGGGAGCCATGACTCATTGACTGGATTCCAGCGCAATATTCCATTCATACTGGCGAAGAGGTACTCTCCTTGGTACTCAACCATACCCCTGATTCTCCCATCAACATCGTTCCATTGGTTCAGCAGAGTCATGTTTGAGGCAGAGAATCGTCTGAGGATGTTGTCTCCGTATGCAACCCACATCTCACATGAGGTGTTTAGTGGGAAGCAGTCGCCTAGGTATTGGGCATTCACCCTACCTACATCGCCAATCGTCTGTAGATCGTCCTCCCAGTCATCAGAGGTGGTGTTCCACCTCAGAATAGTCCCCGTATCCCCTGATCCACCCCATCCAGAGGTCTCCACGACGCTGATCCATACCTCATCGCCAATTTGGTTCATTCCATGGATGACTCCGTTGAATCCTAGGCGTTGTCCAGCATCTATTGTCGATAGGGTCGAATTGTTGTTCAGGTTGATCCTAGAGACCTCATCCCTAGTGTTCCATGGATTGCCTCGCTGGGGCGAGTAGTACATCACTTCCTCAATAATCAGTATCTCTGCTGGGGAGTAGCTCGGAAGGGTTGGCCCGTCTTGGTTCGCGCCCCTGCTCCACTGGATCAGAGTTGTTTCGTTGACCAGATTAATCAAAGTGAGCCCGAAATCCCCTCCAGCCCACATCGTCCCCTCTTCTGTCCCCTCAATCATGACAGTCACATCGTCATCGTCCAGGATCCCCTGGGAACCGTCCCACGGTGTGAGCCATGATCCCGATGAGAGGTTGAATCGGGCGATTCCTAGATTCTCAAACCCGAGATAGAGTATTTCTCCGAACTTGAGGGTGCGTGCCCGCTCGGTGTCGTCACCTGCGGTCCAAACCTCCACGACGGTGCCGTTTGATGTGTTGATGACCGCAGCACCCTCGGTGGTTCCAGCATAGAGGAGGTCTGATCCAATTGGGACTACTGAAATGACGAATCTGGAAGGCATGCCGTCTCCTTGGCCCCCTCCTCCACCACCGTTTCCTCCTGATGTCCAGCAGTCCTCGAGTGTGAACTGTGATTGTGGATTATTGACATCGGGCCAGTTCCACATGCAAGCTCCCCTGTTTGTGCCTGCATAGACGCCATTAGCATCGCTGGAGACGTCATAGAACTCGAAGGGGTCGTTGTTCCAACCGGGAATGCTAGTTGGGAGCAAATCCCATGTCGAGCCGTCCCATCGAGCCAGTCCACCGTTTGCATTCGAACCCGAGTTCTGCACTTCGGAGCCGACCAGTAACCCGCCGTAGAAATCCAGCGACAGTGTGTTGACGTCCTCATCAGGAATACCGTTCGGATCGTCAGGGGTCCAGAGGTCGAGGATGTCGCTTGTCAATCTGTCAATAAGGAGTATTCCCAAGCCAGGGAGACCGAGATAGATGACATCCCCATCAACTGCAACCGGGGTGGAGTCTAGGTTATCCATGCCAAGAGACTGCCACGATCCAATGATTGCTGGAGTGCTGAGTTCTATCCTCATCACTCCGGCTTCCTCTGTTGCGATGTACGCGATTCCGAATCTGGTTACGATATCTCTGATTCTATCTGAGTCCAACCCTTCTGACTCCGAGTATGTCTCGATGATATTGTTGGAATCGGTTGAATAGAGCGATATTCCCGCATCCAGATGTCCGATGACAAGAGTTTCTGTATTGGAGTCGTATGCCAAACTTGTGACCGAGTTGGAATTCAGGCCTTGAATCGTTTCGAAGTAGGCCCCATCCACATTGCTCAGCCTGTGCACGCCACTGCTAGTGGTGCCGACCCAGACCCAACCGTCTTCATCCTGGACTATTGATGTGATATCGCCCGGTTCGAGCTGTGAAGTAAGACTGTCTGCAATATCGATGGGTTCCTTCCAGAGGTTGTCTTCCTTGTCCATCATGTCGATAATACTGCCCGACGCTATCCAGAACTCTCCCGCTTCTCCGTCGTCAATGATTACAGTAACCTGAGCATCATCAATCGAGGGGCTGCTGACTAGTGGAAACGATCCGTCCGAGCTGTCCTCTAAGACTCGCCCGAAAGTGCCAGATGAGTCTCCGATTATTGCCATAGATGCTGAAGGGGACCTATCTAGACCTCCGGGCCACGCGCTAATGCTAGAGGCGGTTTCTGACAATCCCAAGTCTGCCAATTGAATGTCTGAACTGAATAGAAGTACATCGGTATCGTACGGTTGTACTTGCTGATCTCCAAGAATGAAGAGCCATCCAGGAGTAACAGCCAGACCGATTATACTGTCGGAAGACAACCAGTTCGATGAAGTCCACGAAGGAATCCATGAGATGGAAGACAGGTCGAACCTATCGATTCCCGAGTCAGCCGTGGCAATGTAGAGGATGTCGTCCGAAACTGCGATGTCTGCGATTGAGTTGCCTGATAGATAGGTTGAATCGTCCCATACGAGGTTTCTTTCCACTACCAGAGAAGTTGGGTCACTTGATGAGACGTTGTATTCGATGACGCGAACACCGTGCTCCTGAGTGGCTAGGAATAGTTCTCTCCCTTCGATGAAGATTTCAACGGGCGTCTCAACCTCCGAGGATGTGCAGAATTCAAATGACTTCCAGAGTGCCCCCTTAGACGGCATGAGGTAGTGCAGATTGCACTCAGAGGCACCCCATAGAACGCCGAAAACATCTACACCCATTGCCAGGATTGGGTCAGAGAGGGAAGTGTTGGTTTCGACTGGGAAGTCCACTAAGGGGACAGAGTCGGATAGCCCCATTGCCGTGACGTTGCCCTCGGCATCTCCAACGTAGAGCAGGTCTCTGTTTGGGTCAGAGACAATTGAACGGCCTGCAATGTTAGGAATTATGTCGATAATGCGCTTGTTTGCGTTGTCATCTAGCTGCAGTAGGTCATCGTCAACGAGAATATACAGCCTTCCATCTATCGGGTTGTACGTACTTCCGTGAATTGAAACCTCAAGTGGGCTGAAGGATAGTTTTGGATCGACGGGACGGAGTGCCTCGATAACCAAATCTGTAATCTCGATGCCCGTGGGGATTTGCCAAGAAGCGTCGCTGATTGTATTTGGCTTCAATGACGCGTCCAAGATTCCGTCGACCAAGGTTGGTGAATTCTCAGCAAAGCTGTTTTGCCTCCCCAGATCTCCTCTTCCGCTCCAATCTAGAACACTTGTCTGCGTATCCATTACTGCAATTTGTGGTTGATTGACCCAATATCCATCGCTTCCGTTTACGGAGATTTCCAGAGTAAGATTGTCAATGACTGCGCCGGGTGCGAATTCCAAGATAAGGTCCGCCAATGCAGGGGTCCCATTGGCAGCGTCAGCACCTGTGGCATCCAAGACTAGCCATCCTGTGTCGTTGCTACCATTTTCCCCCCATGATTTGCCTGAGGCTTCATCCCTAGTGTTGGGGTCCTGTGACTGCAGTTCAAGATTTGATGACAAAGGTGGATTGGCCCCCCAAGGAAGCAATATCATCAGAACAATGAGTCCAATTGCCTTGACCTTGTCTCCCTCAGTCTTATCCATTTCTCTTCACCTTACATTGACAGAGGGTGCAAAACCATATCATAATCTAACCCAAATGCTCTGAATTCTTCGCAATAAGCCGCAAAAGGTAAGTTTGCGGGTTTCGGATAATCCCAAATTATTCCTCTAGCATACATTGGATGAAGCATGTCCCTCATTGTGCAATTTATGAAGGGTAGGGGTGGTCGTCCGCGACTTGCTCACGACATTGACAAATCGTTAGAGGCAAAACAAGAGAAACAAGGCCATATTGGCCGATAATCCAACAATTGGCAATAGGATAGCATCAAAGGAGATAGTTGGTCCGACAGCATCCGAGGTGCCATAGTGAGCAACAAGCAGCTGCGCGAAGACGCGTTGAATTACCATTCCTCGGAACCAGCGGGGAAGGTGGCGGTCGTCCCCACGAAGCCTCATGGAACCCAGAGGGACCTTTCTCTAGCCTACTCCCCCGGGGTAGCATACCCTTGCGAAGAAATAAGGGACAACCCTGAGGACGCATACCGATATACCTCCAAAGGCAACCTAGTCGCTGTGATTAGTAACGGCACTGCGGTCCTAGGGTTAGGGGACATCGGGGCTCTAGCAAGCAAGCCTGTGATGGAGGGCAAGGGACTTCTGTTCAAGGCATTCGCCGATATTGACGTGTTCGACATCGAAGTAGATAGGACGGACGTAGACCAGTTTGTCGAGGCAGTCAAGGCGATTGCCCCTACCTTTGGCGGGATTAATCTCGAAGACATTGGTGCTCCGGAGTGCTTCGAGATCGAGAAGCGTTTGGTTGAAGAATTGGATATTCCAGTGATGCATGACGACCAGCACGGTACGGCAATCATCTCTGGGGCTGCTCTGCTGAACGGTCTAGAAGTCGTCGGGAAGAAGATTGGAAATGTGAATGTGGTGATACTGGGCGCTGGTGCTTCGGCAATCTCGTGTGCGAAGCACTACGTTAGGTTGGGTGTCAAGCCCGAGAATCTAATAATGCTAGATTCCAAGGGAATTCTGACCTCAAAGAGAATGGCCGATGGGGAGCTAAACGAATACAAATCTGAGTTTACCAGAGATGTTGATGAGGGCGGTATCGGGGATGCTCTGAAGGGGGCTGATGTATTCCTTGGACTCTCCAAAGGAGGTTTGGTTTCTCCAGAGATGGTTGTTTCTATGACGGAAAATCCCCTAATCTTTGCTCTAGCTAATCCTGATCCGGAGATTACCCCTGAGCAAGTTGCTAGCGTTCGAGATGATGCAATCGTAGCAACCGGTAGATCGGATTACCCCAATCAGATAAACAACGTCCTTGGATTCCCATACATCTTCCGCGGTGCTCTAGACGTCAGAGCAAGTGAAATTACGGAAGGAATGAAGATGGCAGCGACCAACGCACTAGCTCAACTCGCAAAGGAGCCGGTTCCCGATGATGTTTCATCGGCATATGGTGGGGAGCAGATGTCATTCGGTCCTGATTATCTAATTCCAAAGCCCTTCGATGCCAGGGTTCTGATTTGGGAGGCCAGTGCGGTTGCTGAAGCCGCTGTGAATGAGGGGGTTGCCAGAGTATCAAAGCAGGATTTCGATTTGGATAACTACAGGGAGAAATTGGAGGCCCGACTCGGCCTAACAAGGTCAATAATGAGGAGGGTGATCAACCAGGCCAAGAGGGATCAGAAGAGGATTGTTTTCTGTGAAGGAGAGGACCCCACCATCGTCAAGGCTGCCTCTCAGTGTATTGCCGAGAGGATTTGTGTCCCAATTCTTCTCGGTCAGAAGAAGAGGATAGAAGCGGTTAAGGTTGAGTTGGGTTTGAAATTCGACTGCGAAATCATAGACGTGAGATATGACGATAGGAGGCGAGGTAGCTATGCTGACGAATTGCATCTATTGCGAGGGAGAAGAGGCATGACCAAAGATGATGCTGTCAGAGAACTGAGATCAACAACTTTCTTTGCACCTATGATGGTCAGGATGGGAGATGCAGATGGATATCTGGGCGGAGTATCCCACCAGTACCCAGATATCGTGAAACCCTGCTTGCAGATAATCGGTCCGAATCCGGATTCACATCGAATTGTAGGCATGTACATGATGACGGTGAATGGTCAATTGATGTTCATCGGAGATGCTACAATCAACATTTATCCCGATGCCAGGACCTTGGCAGAGATTGCGATACAGACTGCAAAGGTGGCTAGGAGGTTTGGAGTCAAGCCGAAGGTGGCTATGCTGTCATTCTCCAACTTCGGGACTTCTGGAGATCTGAGAACTGACCGTATCGAAGAGGCAATAGAAATTGTCAAAGAAATTGAGCCTGATTTGGTTATTGATGGTCCAATGCAAGCCGATACGGCTCTGGTTCCCGATATTCAACAAGACTACCCATTCATGTCCTTCAATGGTCCTGCCAACATCCTAATTTGTCCCAATCTTGCTTCGGCAAATATCGCATACAAGCTTCTGCAGAGAGTAGCTGGAGCAGAGATGACTGGCCCCATATTGGAGGGTCTCTCGAGACCGGCCCATGTTCTGCAGCGCAGGGACAGTACCAGAGACGTTGTTCACATGGCTGCAATTTGCGCTGTCGATGCTCAGAGGGCAACCAAGCAGAGGCTAAGCGACTAGATTGGTTTAGGTCCGGCACTGAGTACTTCCTCTGAGCATCCCTTAGCGTATTGCTCAAAGTTCTCGATGAACATCTGGGCGAGTAGATTGGCCACGTTATCATACCGATTCTCGTCCTCCCAAGTACCCATGGGCTGAAGGATTCTATCGGGAACTCCCTCACAGGTGGTGGGGATTTCAAAACCGAATCTCTCGTCTTTGACGAAGACGACGTTCTCGAGATCTCCATTGATTGCGGCATTGAGTAGACTCCTGGTCCAGCTAATCTTGATGCGGCTGCTCGCATCCGCTCCACCGGCAATCCAACCAGTATTGATCAACCAGCACTTGGCGTTGTTCTCTCTGATCTTTTTCGATAGTAAATCGGCATACGTACTTGGATGCCTGGGCATGAATGGCGCTCCGAAGCATGTTGAGAACGTTGCTTGTGGTTCTGTGACTCCGATCTCCGTTCCTGCGACCTTGGCGGTGTATCCAGACATGAAGTGGTATGCAGCCTGCTCGGGGTTTAGCTTTGACAGAGGAGGCAGGACTCCGAAGGCATCGCAAGTTAGGAAAACCACATTATTCGGATTCCCGGCCATGGAATCTGGAGTTCGATTCTCTATGAATTCAATGGGGTATGAGCCCCTAGTGTTCTGAGTCAGTGACCCATTGTCAAAGTCGGGAGTTCCGTCTGCATTCAGGACAACATTCTCAAGAATTGAGCCACGCATCCTAGTGGTAGCGAAGATTGCGGGTTCATCCTCTTCTGATAGTCGAATCAGTTTTGCATAGCATCCGCCTTCAAAGTTGAAGATTCCATTGTCTGACCATCCGTGCTCATCATCCCCCACGAGAGCTCGATTCGGGTCTGCTGACAGAGTGGTCTTCCCTGTTCCAGAAAGACCGAAGAACAGTGCTGAATCGGTTCCATTGGTGTTGGCTGAGCAGTGCATTGGGAGTAGGCCCTTGGTCGGGAGAATATGATTCATGATTGTGAAGATGGCTTTCTTTATTTCTCCAGCATAATGGGTCCCGCCAATGATCACGAGACCCCTATCGAGAGCAATGATGATGAAGGTGTCAGAATTGACGCCGTCACTCATACTAGACTTTAACTCGGGGGCATGAAGGATGGTAAATTCAGGTATGTGGGATGGAAGTTCGTCCTCCGAAGCGCGAACGAACATGTTGTGCATGAAAGCTGCATGCCATGCCTTCTCTGTAACTAGTCTAACTGGCATTCTGTAGTCTGGATCAACCCCACAGTATGCATCTTTGACGAATAGGTTCTCTGTGGAGTTTAGATGTGTTTGGGTCTTGGCTAGTAGCCTCTCAAAAACGGCTGGTGCAGTGGGCCTATTCACTTCCCCCCACCATACTTCCTCTGCCATTCCGGCCTCATCAACGATGAATCTGTCATTTGGTGAACGTCCTGTTCGCTCACCCGTTACTGCAAGGAGTACCGAATCGGCGGTTAGCCTAGCCTCTCCGAGTTCGACTGCTTTTGTTTGGAGTTCTTCGGAATCCATGTTCCAGTGGACCTTCCCCCTCGGCTCCAAACCATGCTGAGATAATTCGACAGTCCTGCCATGAGAGGAACTCTGCACCTAACTTCCCCTGTTGTTCCGAGTAGCATCAAGTCTTCAAGCGTTACGGCTTGGAGAATAATTCCTCCTAATCATTAACGTTCCAATCAAGCCCCATTAGGGGATGTGATTATGCAATACATGCTCTGTTGCGGAGCGATGGCAGGTGATGATACTCCAGACAAGATCATCCGAGAAAGGGAGTTCAAGCTTCCATCGGGAATAGACATCAGAAACCTCCAGTTTTCTACAGAAGAGGAAACAGAGGAGGTTTTCGATGTAGAATCCGAGGATATGGATGATGCTATTGGAGACATCTTCGATCCCTTCTCGGAGCCTAGTGGAGATTCACCGGGCACGATTAGGAAAGATGGCAGTGTGGATAATCCGCCAGAAAAAGATCTTGTTTCTCAGATTGCGATAGAGGGCGAAGAGAGAGTTAACTGGGTAATCATGGTCTCAATGATTGTCCTATACAGTGCGATTAGCATACAAATTGGAAGGACTTTTGATTCCGTTGTTGGAACTCTGTTACTCATATCACTAGCAGCGTTAGGATTTGGATTGGGGGAAACCTGGGTCCCCAAAGAGGGAATGAAGTTGCTGGGAGTAACTTGGGTAATCATATCAATGAAGGTCCTATATGGTCTTGCAATAGAGCTCAGACATTGGGAAATCATCGGAGATGATCTGTCTCTCGGAGTGGTTTTGTTGCTCTTGGTTGGAGTCAATATTTTTGTCGCTTACAGGCATGATCACGATGCTATCGCCGCTCAATCCACTCTTGTTCTGCTTGCCATCGGTTCGACTGCTGGAACAGAATTTGGAGAGGTGGGAGTTGCTGGGATGATCCTGGTGGCAACGATAATTTTTCATGGAATTGCTCTAAACAGAAATTCGGGCAACCTAGCCTCACTTGGGATAGCATCATCGAATCTATGGATAGGTATGCATGCGGTTACTTCCCGGTTTTCGGTTGGACCTCTGGATGTGCTGCCTATTGAGGGGCCATTGCTACTTTTCTTACTTCTAATGGTCGTGACATCGATGAATGCATACATGGTCACGAAATTCGCTAAGGAGGAGAACTGGTTTTCGAAGGGTTTCGAGACATTGGGCTTGGGGAAACCTGGACTATGGGGGGTCTCCACATCGCTCGGTATGATTGGGGCATTGCTGGCCGTTGCTTCGAATAGAGAGGACTTGGGTTATGCATTGGGGATGGTCACCTTCCTTGGGGGGGCATTTGGAGGATCTTATCTTGTCGTCAGAGGTGTGGAGTCTAGGCGAGTGTATTCGCCGCTAGTCGTTTCCGCAACGATACTGACGATAATTCTGCTAAATGGGGAGTTGGTCAGAGGAACTCTCGGTGTATCTCCATACCAAGTCTTCACTCTGGTTGGAGCTTCCACCACAGTGGCGATAATACTCAGGGACCAGGATAGTGTTACTGACAGGGTGCTTTGGATTGGCTCGGTTGTTATTTTGGCGATATTGGTACTGCTTGTGCCGACTGGATCCTCCTCGGACGAAGATGGTGGGTTCATGCTATTGGGAATCCTCTCAGTCCTCCACATTGGAACTGCTTCTCTGGCAATAAAGAGGAGCTCGCCCTCTCTCTCGGGGGTGACGGTACTTCTCCCTTGGTCGTGGATTCTGGTTGAGAAATTGGTTGAAGAGACTGTGCGCACAGTCATGCTCGCAAACGATATGTCGGATTATAATGGGGCCATTCACCTCGAAACCACACCTCTGGCAATTTATCTTGGGCTGGCATCGGTCCTTCTTTTCGTAGTGAACTCAAGAATGGGAGAATCTGGGGTAAATTTGGCATCTGGTTTCCTCGGCATCACTGAAATTTCTGCTACTATCAGAGACTCTGGTCTGCTCAATCTTTGGAGCATAGGACTCTGGTTGCCAATGGTAACGATTCTTCTATTGGCACAATTTGGTGGTTTCACTACTGTTTCTTTGGTGGCATTGCTTGCACTATTGTCTGGATTGCACATTACGAGTTTCATTCAAGGTCTCAGAAATGGGAATGAAGGTGGAATTGTATGGATTTTAGCACTGACTTTCTTGGTCATCCAATGGAGGCATGGACTTGACGAAGCGATGATTGTTCTGATGTGCATTTCAGTTGCTTCGATTCTACACTTTGGGGGAGATTCCATCTTCAGCCTTGGAATAGGAATGATGTCTGTCCCAATGCTTGTCTTCAGCACTGGCAGAGATTCTACAAATGAATTGATGACTCCGGATTGGTTCTACGAATTGAATGATGGGTCATTCGTTGGTTCGTTTCCAGAAACCGAAGCATTTGCTCTGTTGAGCAGCGCAGTGATGGTTGCAGTATTCCTACCAAGGATTGAGACTATGGAGACTATTCTGAAACCCGCATTCTCGGCATTGATCCTAATAGTCATCACAAATGTACTCACAATGGGATCGAACGATATTCTACTTCAGATTGCGTCTGTGATTTTGTTTGTGGGAACTTCAATTTGGCTTATTTCGAAGGGAGAGATTAGGTCTGAGTTGCGGACAATAGCAAAGAGGGATTCAATTGTGAGTATGGTTACTGAGAGCTCGATTTCGCCAAGTGGATCACTGTCTACTTACCACCCCAAAGTAGCAGAGATGGGAGAGCTTCGGAGGAAGAAGAGAGAGCTATCCAATACGGATGATGTGACAGAGCTTCTAACTTCTGAGATCACTCACACGCCGATTGTAGGCCTAGTTGTTCTAGCGATTGTGATGGCCAGTTCAACCCTGAGTTCGGCTATGGGTTCAGGACCCTTGGTTCTGGTTACTTCGGGGACTTTCTGCTGCATCATCGTTTTCCTGATAAGAAATCGAACTAGAGGGCTAGAGTTAGAATTGCCTCACTTTCTTGGAATGGAGATGCCGATTGCACTGACAATAGCCGGTGTATGCATGATTCTGGTATCGGGTCACGTTTTCCCACCTGGTAGCAGTTCGCACAAGTTGCTAGACATGGCTGTTGTTTCTGTACTGATGTTAGTTCTCTTGATGATCTCCCTGTTGCATCAGAAGAATCTTCTAGACAGGATTTCCATCGCTATTGACTGGTTTATTCTCCCCCTATTGCTGGCTCGTCTAGTGGCGGTTGCATTGGGAGGGGCTCTTCCACCTCCAATGCTGGTGGATCCCTTCGACGGCGATCAATTAGAATGGACTGGTCCGTGGTTGCTTCTGGAATCTATTCTAGTTCTATGCGTATTGGTTGGTTACTGGGTGGATGAGAAGAGAGAATCCCTAGGGAGGGAGAATAGGGACAATGGTATTGGAATTGGATCTCGTTGTTTAGCAGTTGTGATGTTATCTTTCGGTCCTGCGGGACTGCTCGCTGCTTCTAGTGCCTCTTTTCGTAGTATTAGGAATTCCCAACCATCGGGCCTTGGGATTGCCCTTCCTGCTGGAGTTCTAGCATGTTTTACTCTCTCGGCTTGGAATGAATCATTGCTGGGTTCTTTCGGCGAACTGGTTCTGCTTCTTGGAGCGGTGGTAATGGTGACTTGTGCACTCTCCGTCCCCCTTAATCTTGAGAAGTGGACTGTTACTCTGGCCATTGATGGTCATTTGTTCGTAATCTCAGGGGCAATTCTAGTGGGAATGGTGGGTGGTTTCGAACTCCCGATACTTCTGATATTGATGTCTACCACGGTATGGGTTGTCGGTATTCTGCAACTTAGGAAGACGCTGAGGGTTTGGGGATTTGCAGATTTAATCGCGGCTCTCCTCTGCTCGTTTGTATTTGCTTCCAAGGGGGTCGATCAATACGACATTTTGCTGGGGATGACTGCTCTGGCGTTGGAGTTAGGAATCATTGCTTGGCTCGGATTATCAAATCAGGATGAAATGCGCAGGGGCTAGTCTTGAAGTGCCAACGTTGATGACGGGCGGGTAATTCTACAGTCTCGTGACGAGGTCGTGGATATCGGACACCCCTGACGAGATTGAGCACCCCCCCATACCTCTGGGACTAAACAATATGACCATACCTAGGGCGGCGCTAGTCTTGTCCGTAATCACTGGATTGGGCTTGTTAGTGTCCACCATCTGGGTGGGCCTATCGGCAAAGGCCTTCCTAGAGGATATAGAGGCATCTTTCGGAACTACCGATGTTGAAATTCTGAAGGAAGACGGGCGTTGGTTATGGGAAGTTGGGTTGCTTTTTGACACGTGTTCCCCCAGGGAAGATGACTGGCAGTGGCCGAATTCCCTTGCAGAACAAGATGATGTTTTTCTTCTCCCGGGAGAGCTGCGTTGTGACTGGCAGCATCAGGGAGAGGGGGATTCTGCGAGCATAGTGGTTCACAATAGAGGAAATCAGACTCTCAATCTTGTATTGGAGATTAGCGGAGGGGGAGTAGTCTTCGCTGCAAATAGTCAACCATATCTCATAATCAACGAGTTGGACGCGAATGACAGCACCATTATGGAAATCTCCCTCATTGAGCCCGTATCTGAGCGTGAGATTAGTGTTACAGCCACTCACATTTCTGTTCTTCAAGCCCAAGTTAGATTGGATGTGAGCATCTTTCAGGATACTGAGAGCAGGGATATCCACATCCAAGACGGTGATTCCGTGGAAGTTCACTATACGGTATGGGATGCAGATACAGGTGAAGAGCTAGATCAGGGAACTTGGGTGGAAACTGCTGGGGAACCGTGGTTTTCGATCGAAGGTTTTGGTTGGTCGGCGATAGGCCTTGATATCGACAATGACAGGGGAGGAGGTTTTCCCATTCTTGCTACCGGGACATCTCACGTGACACTTCTCCCACCCCCAATAGCATATGGAAATAGCGAAGGTCACGAACTAGAGGAGACTTGGTTGAGATTCGAATTGAAGTTGGAGAGAGCGCCAATCTCTGAGTAATTGTCGCGAAAGTGACTTGACTAAGTTCCAACAGGAATGGTCATGGAAGGAGAGGAGCATGTGCCCATCGTTCCATCAAAGAGAGGGGTGACCAATGCGAAAAAGAAGATTAAACCCGAGGCTTCCAGAAAGGGTGAGCCTACATTCTTCATGAACGAGGAGATGAAGAGGCTATCCACCCCATGGTCTGTTGCTTCCATAAGGGCCGGACAGATTGACCCTCTTTCCATACCTGCTGGGGTGATACTTGACGCAGCTGCTGGCTCGGGAGTTCAACTGATCGCTTTCTCGAAGATTCTGAAGAGGCCAGCACTAGGTATTGAATTAGACAAGGAGGTTGCCAAGCTGTGTGCTGCAAATATGCAACTCAACTCTGAAGGCGAAGTACAACGCTCGCTTGACCGAGTCTTAGTGGGAGATGGACGTGCTGCTGAATCTGCAATTGCAACCTACTGGGCCAGCCTAAGAGATGCTGGTACGCGAGCCCACCCCCCCATAGCAATGCTTCACCTTGATCCAGCTAGACCAAGGGATACACAGAACCACAGCCTTGACGAGATGGAGCCAGATATCAAGGCGATTCTGAAGGCCTGGAGCACCCGTTTACAGATTGGACCTAAGGGTCCGGCGGTGCTGCTGGATCTATCTCCTAGACTTGATTCTGTACAACGAGCCATGGTTGATGGTATCCTTGAGACGACCTTTCCTGGGACTTCATGGACATGGGAGTGGCTTAGTAGGGGGGGAGGGAGAATTGATCGGCTCTCGGTTTGGGTTGGTTCTCTTTCATCGAATAGTTCGAACAGATGCATCAGAGTTGGGAGGAAGAATATCATTGCAAGCATCGAAGGAGGGGGAGCAGGGGCTAGCACATCTTCGTTCAATAGCGTACTGGAAATTCCTCGAGGAGCCTACTTGACAATAGTTGATCCTGTGCTAATAGAGAGTGGCCTCCAAAACTCCTGGCACAACAAGGCAGTTGCGAGTGGGACGGGAGCATCTTGGGTTAGAACGGAAGGAAGGAGGCCGATCCTAATCCATACTGATGAGATCTCGGAAGATGATGAGGTTCGGGGATTCGTTGTAGCTACCGGGCGAATTGTGCAACACAGGCTCTCCGCCCCGGAATTGAACACCATAGACCAAGTTGCATCATCTGTAGCGAAAAAGGGAATTTCGAATATTACTCTTAGATGCAATCTAGACCCAGAAACACATCCAACCCTCCAGAGGAGGATTACTAGAGAGTTGAAAGGCGTTGAAGGTACAAAGGGTTTCATGGTTGACATGGATCTGCAAAGGCCCACTGGAACTCAGAAGTTGTATGTCGTTTGCAAGGAGTAGGGGCACTACAAGGAAATGGACATGTCCAATCGGTTCAAATAGGGACTGTAGTTCGCGAGGATGCCCAAAAGGCCACCGAAAGGTGAACACGGGGGAACCGTAATGTCGAAAGTGAACGAAGCAGAACTTGGAGATGACTTCTCTTACATAGTCAGAATTGCTGACACTGACATTGATGGATTGAAGACCATTACGTATGGTCTTGCATCCGTCAAGGGTGTTGGAATTAGGACTTCAATGATGATTTGCAGACTGTCTGGCATAGACGGCAACAGACTAGGTGGCCATCTGTCAACCGATGAACAGGATCAACTCAGGAAGGCGATTGACGATTACGCGACCAATGTGCCTTGGTGGATGGTGAATCGGCAGAGGGATTTGGAATCGAATGAAGATGCCCACATCATTGCTAACGAAGTGAGCATGACCAAAGACGATGATGTGTCGAGGCTCGCTGAGATCAAGACTTTTCGCGGAATGAGGCACAGGAGCGGTCACAAGGTCAGAGGCCAGAGACTCCGGTCAAATGGTCGAAGGGGCTCTGCACTGGGCGTCGAGAGGAAGAAGTGAGCTGAGACAATGGGCGAGCCAAAATTCTCTAGGGCACGGACACAGACTCCAACACATCCTTGGAAGCAAGCAAGGATTGACGAGGAACATGATCTCAAAGAAAGATACGGGCTGAAGAAAGTAGGCGGAATGAGGGAAATCTGGAAGGAGAAATCCGCACTCAGAAGGCACCGAAATCAAGCGATGAAGCTTATCGGCAGGGTTGACTCTTCAGAGGGACACTATGCAAAGGAGAGGGAGCAATTGGTGGGGTCTCTTTCAAGGAAGGGGCTCCTTCAGACAGGTGCGGACATAGGCGACGTGCTTGAGATAAATGTTGAGCACATGCTTTCCAGAAGACTGCAATCTTTTGTCTACTACAAGGGACTAGCACCTTCTATGAGGGCAGCGAGGAACCTAATCGTTCACGGCCACATTTGTATTGGCGAACAACGGATGACTGTCCCTGGATATCATGTCCTAAAGGAAGAGGAGGATTCCCTGCAATACAGTTCAAACTCTCCCTTTGAAGATTCTGAACACCCGTTTAGGAAAGACTTGGAGACAATGAGATATCAAGATGAAGATGAGGAGGTCGCAGAAGCCGATGAGTCGGCAGATGAATCAGAATCCTCGACTGGCGAGGAGGCGAAGTAATGGGACACAAAGCGATTCTGCACATTTACAGCACGTTCAACAATGTGCTGATTACGGCTACTGATCTAACTGGCGCCGAGACAGTGTGCAAGGTTTCTGGAGGGATGGTTACCAAGGGCGGTAGTGACTCAGGAGGCCAGTTTGCTGCGACTAGAGCTGCAGAGAAGATTGCTGAGATGCTGTCTGAGAAAGATTTTGACCAAGTCATCGTGAAGTACAGGGGTGCTGGGGGGAATGGGTCGAGCAGTGCTCCTGGTGCTACGGCTGCTATTAGAGCATTAACTCGTGCAGGAGTCAGAATAACAAGGATCGAGGATGTAACTCCCATGCCGACTGATGGCACCAAGAGCAAGGGTGGACGAAGGGGCAGAAGAGTTTGAATTGAGGTGAAAAAATGGTTAAAATCAAGATAATTAAAGAGACAGAAGACAAGATACAGATACTTCTCTCGAAAACCGACAGGAGTTTAGCCAATGCACTAAGGAGATCTCTGATTTCTGATACGCCCAAGATGGCAATTGACAGCGTCAGATTCCAACTTGGGACAAAGGAGCAAGATGAGGAGAGATGGGAGACTACCGGACCTCTTCCAGACGAAATGGTGGCCCATAGGCTTGCCATGATTCCAATTCCCACAGTGCATGACAAGTTCCACTTCCAAGATGAGTGTCCTAATTGCAAAGACTTGGTGGAAGCAGACAGAGGGTGCTTGGAATGCCAGATGATTTACACCTGTGTGGTATTTGGTTCTGAAGAAGGTCGATGGGTGACCGCTGGAGACATGAAGTATCTCGGAGAAGAGTCTCTGGAGATTCCAGATGAGTACAAGAGCATCCCAATTACCAAACTCCTCAAGGGACAGATGATTGAATTCTACGCTACTGCGATTATGGGGCGTGGTCGAGATCATACCAAGTGGTCGCCGGTCTGTGGTGTCTCCTTCCATCCGAGAAGGATTGGGGTCCTGAATAACAAGAAGAAGGCGAAGATCCTATGGGACATGGATTTAGAAATCACGGCTAAGGACTTCGACAAGGCCGGGAAGTTGAAAGATATCGATAAGGTTGCAATCTTATCCGACGATTTGAATCATGTTGGAGATGGGACTGAGGCTATGAGAGATTTCGGTGAAGCAGTGACATTGGAAGAAGTCTCGGGAGAGTTCATCCTGGAATTCGAAACCGATGGATCAATGGATCCGAAAACTGCTTTCCTAAAGGCGTTAGAAGAGCTTGCAGGAAGGTTTGGTTCTCTAGAACAGGATCTTTCAGCCGCGCTATGAATTCCAACAATTCATTACCTCTTCACTGGATGAGCGACTATGACTACTGCACTGGGTAGAGGACAATGCGGCGGCCATATTACGCTATTTTTCACTATTGAGGATGCCCTCGATGACCCTGTTGCACAGGGCAGCAGAGGTGCCGGGCTTTGCTTGATGGATGGGGTAGAAGCGATAGCCAAAGGAGAAGACGGCAAAGGTGGATTAACAGTCAGATTTCAAGATGGGGACTATGCCCCATCAATGTATGACGCTGTTCTAGAAGAGTTGGTAAAGGAAATTCCTGAAATAAGGTCCTTCGATTGGGAGTTAAACATCAGGATGTCTTTGCCCGCATCACAAGGATTTGGTATGTCTGCTTCGGGTGCAATTGCATCTGCAATGTCCATTCAGAGAGCAATTGGGATACCAAACGAAGAGTGTCTTCGACGGTCTTTCTTGATTGCCCACATTGTTGAGAGGAGGAGGTCTAGTGGACTTGGAGACACAACGGCTCTTTCTTCTGGAGGTGTTGAAAGGAGAATCTTGGCGGGATCACCATTTTCTGGTAGTTTTCTCGATCAGGGGCCAGGGATATCAGAAGGGTGGGCAGCTGAAATTCCGCTTCTTCTGACTTGGAGAGAGAGAACTGGAAAACATACTTCGAACTATATCGATAACGCTGACTGGAAACTGAAAATTAGCGATGCAGGAGCATCCGCAATGGAAATTATTGAGGACGGTCAGTGGAATTCGAACAGATGGCCCGAACTTATCGAAAGGTCACTGATTTTTGCCTCTGAAAGTGGATTAGAGGATGATGCATCGAGATCTGAGATAATTGACTCGACAAATAGGGCGATTATCGAGTCTGGTTTCTCTGGGAGGCTTACAGCACTACTTTGCATGTTGGGGGAGAGTGTTGTGATAGTCCCAAATGACTCCTTAGACAAAGGTGAATGGGTTGGAGATCTTTCTTCGGCTCTCGAGAGTAATGGCTTTTCTACTTTCTCAAGTAGAATCGGTTCTCTGAGATAGTCATCTCAGGACTTCGAATTCTGGTGGAATTCCTCAAGCAGTTTCAAGTCCAGAGGACTGGAATCTAGCTTTATTGCCCCTCTCAGCCTTAGTCCATCGCAGAATCCATGCCGGTAAACAATGGCCCCCTGTCCGTATTCTGCAACATACCTGTCTACCTGCTTCTGAGTTTTCTTCTTTGGGAACTTTAAATCTGCACCAAAGAAGTGCTTTGCATCGATCCAAGCACATGGAACCCCATTGATTCTGACATCATCGAGGAGAAGGAGGTCTGGAGTAATTATAGCCCTGCCTTCTTCCCTCTTCTGCTCTTTCAGAAGATCTTCCTGTCGTCGGAATCTGACTCCTAATGAGTTGAAATAGTTACACAGAATTTCCTCAAAGACCTCGGCCGCGGTCTGTGTCTCCGTTTGGTTTACCGAACTTACCCTGTCTACTGACTCGGCGAGTTCAAACTGTTCCATGTCTCTTTTGTTTAATTTCGAGGGGTTCTTGTTTAGTGTATCCTTGATCCGAGTCTTTGTCCATCCACGGCCTGTCAGTATAGCCCTGAAAGTATTGACTGGTGGTGCATCAAACCTCTTCGAAAGAGCAATGACGCTTTCTCCAGAGTCGTACCTCCTGCTGAGTTCATTGGACCTACGCATCAATTTTGAGTGCGAATATACGCTCTTTTCCTGATTTAGTGCTGCCCTCAGTGAAAGAGCCTGCTCCAGAGTGATTGACATGCCGTCGAGCTTTACTGCAATTTCCTGGACTCTTTTCTCGGGAAGGAATCCGAATTCTCCGGGGACGCAGGCTATCTTCCCCGCCTTACTCTGGACGTTCTTGGTGACTGCTTTTGTTTTCCATTTGATTTCGACTTTCTCCGGAGGTGGATTGATTTCTTTTGGTATCCCCATTGGTCTGGGATTTACTGTGAACCTCGCTAGGGCCCTTTCAATCTCCTCTGATTTGGCGCCCGTGCCGTTCCCCTTTGGAGGATTGTTTTCCGTCCTTGGACGTCGGCTGCGCCTCCGACGCCCTCGGCGTCGCTTGACACTCTCGTCTTCACTCAATGGCAATGCCAGATATCGAAGACCCATGAACCCACCGTGTCAAAGACTACTTCCGCATACGGGCGTAGAAGTCGTAGAAGTAATCACGGATTGGCCATGGAACCAACATCATCGCTGATGCCAATGGCCATGGAAAACTAAGTCTCCAACATACCCTCCAGATGGCCGCACTCTTCGAATAGCAGTCTCCTCGTTTAGAAATGAGGAAAATCGAGTCGAGGTCTTCGAGCCTCTTTGGAATCGTCCTCATTATTTCCAGACCCTCGGAACTATTCTGTCCAACCAACTTTATCCTTGATTCTGGATCCCTCCTCCGGATGAATTCAGCCCATCGGGAGCATTTGTTGCATTGATCATCGAAAAGGATGACATTTGGATTTCTAGAAGACATTCTTCACCTAGACAAAAGCTATTCCCGGTTCTAGAGGGAATGAGATTCTGGCCTTACCTCCAACGTCTTCGGCTTCCCCTACTGAGAATACCTCGACTGAGTCGACCTCTAGAGCAGAAGCAATGAAATCAGAGTTCTCCTTGATTACTTCAACCTCGTTAATTCCCTCGGAAATTAGAGTCCTCTCCCCCTCTAACCAAGTGTGGATTTTCCCCCTCGTCTTCTTTCCCCCCACGGTGATAGCGTTCCATGTCTGGAATACTTCTCCTCTTGTGGATTCGTCCTTGAAAGCCGCCAGAGACTTAACGTGAGACTGGCCCTTTTCTTTGAAGTCAAATCCGGCTTTGTGAAGACTGATTGCCTCTGAGGCTAAGTCAGATTTCCATTCTGGTGAGGTTTGTATCACGACTCTCGTGATTTCATTGTTTGAGTGCCTCTCGGCAAGGGCTCTGAGATTTCTACCGCTCGAGATTATTTCTTTGATGTAGCTCTCGAGTGCCAAAACTCGAATGTCATTAGAATCATGCTGAAGAATGGGGATCACAAACTTCGCTAGGAGATCTTCTCGACCTAATTTCTTCCAGAATTCTTCAGCAATGTGAGGTGTTGCAGGAGCGAGCATGGGAATCCATCCCTGCAAGAAACTCATAGCAGTGATTCGATCACAACCCCCCCTTCGCAAATACCAGTTCCAATCCGATAACATCTCAAAGTGGCTTACCATCACCCCCTCTCGAAGGCTGACATTCGACATAACTTCAATCCACTTCTTCTGACTGGCTCTCAGTCGAGACATTAGCCAATCATCAATCTTGGAAGGTGAGTCTGAGAATTCTAATGCGGTATCAACTCCATCAATTAGAGAAAACATCTGACGGTGGTTTGCTTCAAGAGCGCTGTCGGACCAATCCATCCCTGCCTCTGGGTTTGCTCCGAACAGAATGAATAATCTGACAGTGTCGGCTCCGAATCTAGATATCATCTCCTCTGGACTAACTGTGTTCCCCAATGACTTACTCATCTTTGCTAATCGACTAGAGAGTGGTTTTCCACAGGATGGGCAATCCAAATCGAAGTTGTCGACATGATACTCGGAATTGCAATCGACGCAATATGGTGCTGGTGCGTTCAGCATACCTTGACAGACAAGTCTACCGAATGGCTCACCAACTTCATTCATCCCGGAATCTCTGGTGAACTTTGTAAAAAATCGAGCATAGAGGAGGTGCATTACCGCATGCTCAATTCCTCCGATGTACAAATCTACTCCGTCCTTCATCCAATAATCTACTGCTGGACGGCCGAACGGAGTTGATTCATTGTTCGCATCGCAAAACCGCATGAAGTACCAGGAAGAGTCGTAGAACGTATCCATTGTATCGGTCTCTCTCTTTGCTTCTCCTCCACAAGAAGGACAGTTTGTCTGAACAAAGGAATTGTGAGATTCTAGAGGATTCCCACTTTGATCCTCAGTGAAGACAACGTCAAGTGGGAGTTCCACTGGTAGGTTTTCTCGGGGAACCGGGACAATTCCACAGGATTCACAATGAATCATAGGGATTGGAGTTCCCCAGAACCTCTGTCTGCTTAGTAGCCAGTCCTTCAGGCGATACTCCACAGTTCCATGGCCGGATTTTTTCTTCTTGAGAGTAGCAATAACCGAATTCTTTGCTTCGTCTCCAGATAGTCCGTCAAATCCTTCTACTGAGGAATTTACCATTGGCCCATATCCCTCGAAGGCCTGTTTGAGTGGTGAAGAAATATCTGAGTCTCCTTTTTCGATAAGGACTTGTCTAATCTCGAGATTGTATGCTTTGGCAAAATCGAAGTCTCGCTGATCATGCCCTGGGACTGCCATAACCGCGCCGGTTCCATAAGACGACACTACAAAGTTTCCAGAATATATCGGAATCTCCTCATCATTCATTGGATTGATTGCATGTTTACCTAAGAAAACCCCCTTCTTTTCCTTGAGCATGTTTATCCTCTCGAATTCGGACATTCGTGCGCACTCGTTCCTGAGGTTCCTCCATCCTTCTTCCCACTTGGTACCCAAGCACAACTCCTCACAAAGTGGATGCTCGGGAGACAGTGTGACGAAGGTGACTCCGAAGATTGTGTCGGGTCTTGTCGTGAACGCGCCGATCACCGAATCGGAACCGACTACCGGGAAGTCAATATGGACTCCGTGTGAACGTCCGATCCAGTTTCTCTGCATCGTCTTTACATTCTCAGGGAAGGAGATGTTGTCGAGTTCATCCAGTAACTCATCGGAGTACTCAGTCATTCTGACGAACCATTGGGCCATATCCCTCTGAACTACTTCCAATCCACACCTCCAGCATCTATTGTTCTTAACCTGCTCATTTGCTAGAACTGTATCACAATCCACACACCAATTTACCGGAGCCATCCGTCTTTCGACTAGTCCCTTCTCATTGAGGGAGAGGAACATCTCCTGATTCCAACGGTAGTAATCCACATCGGATGTTGCTAAGAATCGTCGCCAATCGTATGAGTAGCCCATCCTTTCCTGATCGGAACGGATGCTTGAGATATTACTGTGAGTGACTTCATGGGGGTGTCCCCCCTCCTTCTTGGCAGCATTCTCCGCAGGCATTCCAAAAGAGTCGTACCCCATTGGATAGAGGACGTTCTTCCCCATTAGTCTCTGAAAGCGAGCCATTGCGTCCCCGATTGAGTAGTTTCTGACGTGACCCATGTGCATGTGACCAGAGGGATACGGGAACATCTCCAGACAGTAGAACTTGGGTTTTGACTCATCGATTTCGGCCTCGAAAACCCCGGCATCGGACCATTCCTTCTGCCAACGCGATTCTATCTCTTGGGCGTCGTATGCCATTTACTCAATCTTGCCGTTGAGTATGGCTTGTATATGCATTACGACTTTGTTAGATGTCGGTCTCGGAGAAGATATGCTGTCAGACGGGGAGTTTCATTCGGCAATCTGGGAAGACGGAATTGAAGTCTGGGTCACTCAGATGGGTTCACTCATGAATATGAATACAGCCTTCGTTGACAGGGCGAATGGAGTTGTTGCAATCATTGATCCATACGATGCAAAAAGATGGATTGCAAAACTAGAGGAAGAGGGTTTGGAGCCTACTCACCTACTATACACGCACACGCATAGAGATCACGCTGCTGGATTCCCGGGTATGGTCAAGAGGTTTTCAGACCTAGAAGTATGGGGTCATGAGGATGCGAGAGTACCTAACCTGTTGGGACATATAGTATTCAGAAATGTAGACTTCACGGATACTTGGAAATGCGCCCCCGGAGAGACTGTTGATTGGTCAGCTGGTTCAATTAGTCTTTCAGTGACTCATTCTCCGGGACATGCTCCCGGGCATGTTACCTTCCATGGCCATGGAGTCTACCATGCCGGTGATCTTCTATTCGTAAGAAGTGCCGGAAGGGTTGATCTCCCGGGAGGTGATCCTCGAGCCCAACAGAGGAGTCTAATTAGGGCAAAAGAGATCCTCATGGGTCTTCCTCCGGATTGGAGGCTCGTCCCCGGACATAGGTATGATGACTTCAAAGGAGATATTCCCGACTGGATAAGTCTAGGTGATGCATTGAAGCACAACTACTTCCTTTCAAATATCACAATGATCGACTAATCTACCTTCTCAGGAGTCGTCTAACCAGACTGCTTTCTTCATAGAGCGAAGGTGTTTCTTCCTCTCTGACCTTCTTCAGTGCATTAATTGGAACCCAATCATCTGGCACCAGCCTCCATGGAGTTACTCTTGCCATTATTCCTAGCAAAACCTGACTGCCGGGGATCATGAAAACTCTGAGAGGAGGCACGACCAAGCTCAATGCAGCTAAGTCGTCTCTGGCTTGAATCCTCTCATTCCTGCTCACCCGTCGTCCGATGAGGATGCTGGAGAGTGTTGCTGAGGTCCGCTTGAAGTGCTCAGAACCGATTTTCGAGGTGTCCCAAGCCTTCTCCACAGACTCACCCCACTTGCTAGGCTCCTTTGCTATCTCCTTGATCTCATTCTGTGATTTATCGGGAAGGGACCGATAAGCTGTAGCCGTTCCAGTTGCTACCCATGGTAGCCATCTTGCCAAAAATCCTGCGAAGTTTCTAATTCTGCCCATGGAATCACTCAGTCTTGTCTATCCTTTGGGATGAGACACCTCTCGTCTTCATTTCTTTCTCTACGGTTCCAGATGGTAACACTCCACCCTGCTCCAATGCGGAAAGTGCGGCTACCACAATGCTACTTGTGTCAATCTCGAAGAAGGTGCGTAGTGCTTCTCGGGAATCTGAACGCCCGTAACCGTCTGTCCCTAGGACGACGTAGCGCCCCCCTACCCATCTTTGAATCATCTCAGGGACAGAGGAGATGTAATCTGAAGTGGCGACGGTTGGTGTGTCATCTCCAAAGCATTCGGAAACGTAGGGCCTTGAAGGATTTCCTGGATCTAGACGTTTTGCTCTCTCGTGTTCCATGCCGATTCGTCGAAGTTCCCCATAGGATGTAACCGACCAAACTTCGGATCTTATTCCATAATCACGCAATAGGTCAGCGGCAGCCTCTCTGACGAGGTTCAGAATTGGGCCTGAACCGAGTAATCTGACCTTAGGACCATCCTCTCCTAGTTTTTCTACTTGGTAGGCCCCTCGGACAATCCCGTCATCGACACCAGCGGGTTTAGGCATCTGCTGTTGGTTCTCGTTGTATAGCATGACATAGTGGAATACGTCCAGATTCTGTCCCCACATCTCATCGATTCCATGTCTGATTATTGTAGCAAGTTCGTAGGCATAAGCTGGATCCCATGCGCGGCAGTGAGGGACAGTAGATGCCATCAAGAGGCTATGTCCGTCTTGGTGCTGCAAACCTTCGCCGTTCAATGTCGTCCGGCCCGCTGTTGCCCCCATGAGGAATCCTCGAGCCCGAGCATCAGCAGCACTCCAAATCTGATCCCCTACTCTCTGAAAACCAAACATTGAGTAGAAAGTATAGAATGGGATTGTAGGGGAGTTGGCGTTTGAATAAGACGTTGCACTAGAGATCCATGAAGCTATGGCTCCGGCCTCAGAAATTCCTTCCTGAAGGACCTGTCCGGATTCAGACTCCTTGTAATTCAGTAGCATCTTGTGATCCACAGGAGTGTACTTCTGCCCTCTTGATGCAAATATCTCGAACTCGCTGAACAAAGGATCCATGCCGAAGGTCCTTCCTTCATCTGGAATGATTGGGACCACCCTGTGGCCGATTTCTGACTTCATTAGATTCCTCAGTAGTCGGACGAAGGCCATGGTCGTAGAAACTATCTGCCCCTTGGGTGTCCCTTGGTCGAAGGCTGAGTAGGTTTCCTCACCTGGAAGATCGGTGGTGATTATAGAAGGTCTTCTTGAAGGAAGAGGTCCTCCGAGGCCTATTCTCCGCTCAATCAAATACTCGATTTCATCAGACTCATCTTCCAGAGTGACGAATGGATCGTCTTCGAGTCGAGAGTCATCCACGTTGAGCCCAAGGACATCCCGATAAGCAACTAGATCCTCGAGGTTCATCTTCTTCTTCTGGTGGGTTGAATTTCTTCCCTTGAAAGAGTCAAGTCCCCATCCCTTTACAGTATGTGCAAGAATTACAGCGGGACCATTTGCAGACAGGGCTGCTTGGTAAGCAGAGTAAACCTTGACCGGATCATGCCCTCCTCTAGTTAAATCCTCAATATCTGAGTCGGAAATAGAAACCCCCAATGCCTGAAGAGATTCAGTACCGGAGAACAACTCATCTCGGAACTCACTGACAGAGAGAGTGCTGAGGCGTTGCCAATCTCCATCTGTAATTTCCTCTATCTTCCTCAACAACTCACCGTTTGAATCACGCTGAAACACCCGATCCCATCCAGAACCCCAGATGACCTTGATGACTGTCCATCCGGCTCCTCGATATAGCCCCTCCAATTCCTGGATAATGCTGGAGTTTCCTCGTACCGGTCCGTCTAGTCTCTGGAGATTGCAATTAACTACGACAATCAAATTGTCCAACTGTTCCCTACCAGCGACTGCTATGGAGGCAATGGCCTCCGGTTCATCCATCTCCCCGTCCCCCAGAAATGCGAAAACACGACTCTCTGAGGTGTCGGCGAGATCGCGCTGATGGAGGTACTTCCAGAATCTAGCCTGCATCACAGCACCCAGTGGCCCAAGTCCCATGGAAACCGTGGGATACTCCCAGAATTCTGGCATTAGACGAGGATGAGGATATGAAGAAAGCCCGTCTTCGAAGGCTTCCTGCCTGAAGTTTGAGATTTGCTCCCTAGTTATCCGACCCTCCAAGAATGCCCGTGCATAGATTCCCGGGCTAGCATGACCTTGGATATACAGTGCGTCACCTATCCCGTTGTGATCCTTTCCTCTGAAAATATGGTTGAATCCGACCTCGTACAAAGTGGAGCTCGAGGCGTAAGTGGAAATGTGCCCCCCAATCCCATCCATTCTCCTATTTGCATCAGACACCATGACTGCTGCGTTCCACAGAACGTGACTCTGAATCTTCTTCTCTATGTTCAGATTTCCGGGGTACGGGGTTTGCTGCTCGATTGAGATTGAGTTCAGATATGGCGTCCTAGAGGGTGATATGTCAATCCCTAGGGCTGAGGCCTCGGACATTAGTTCCTGAAGTAGGAGCCGGGCCCTGAAACTCCCATGAGAGTAAGACACCGTCCTCAATGACTCCAGCCACTCATCGGTCTCTTCTGGATCGGTATCAGGGAGTGTCTGACGGGGTTCGGTGGGGGACATGGCTACACTACTGCCCCGCAGGGCAGAATCAGCAGCCAAGGCGTGTTTTTTGAATGGGTCGTCGTTCTAATCTGCTCTCAGAGTGGGGCTGGCCCTGGTCCGACCTCGATGAGATGGCACTCGTGCAATGTCCTCACACCGGCCACGGTGATTGCGGAATCACCTGATACATACCTCTCCCCTTTCCATTTCCTGACGGTTCTGAGAACGGTCTTGGACCCCGGGATGTTGTTGGGATCGACCTTTACCTCTACGATTAGTTCTCCAACCTGTCCCAACCAGCCCAAAGCAGCATCTATACTTCTGCGAGCATAACCATGGCGCTGCTCAGAACTGCGTACCCAATATCCCAAGTTCCATGTAGCTCTGTCGGATCTAGTCGCTCTATCAAAACCAACCAATCCAATCACATAACCATCCCAAGGACGAATCATAATCCAGTGATGGAGAAGACCGGTTCTTCCCTTACGCTCAGTGTCCCCAATAAAATCCTCTATCTGTGGCTTAATTTCTTTGTCTGGATTTATCCAAGGCATGGCTCTTATGACATCTGGCCATGTTTCTTCGAATGCCTCGACGATCTCTGGGATGTGAGGCTTTGATGCAGGCCTGAGCACCAAGCTCTCGTCGATCCTGATGGATGAGGTTGCCCGCCTATGCATTGTTTGGGGGAATGGGGTCCTTCGCATCAGTTCTGCGTAAACGGGACTGATTTATGAAATCAGTTTCTCCTTTGCACGAGTCACGTCTGGATCTTCGGGGTTAGTTTCGTAGGCTGATTCAACCATCCTTTGTGCCTCCGTGTTCCTTCCAATTGACATTAGGAGCTTACCAACCGAGTAGATCAGCGAGGTCCTATTGCCCAAGTGTGGACCGACCTCATCAAGAAGGACGGTAGTCTGAGCTGTGTTCTGCTCTTTTGCTGATCTGAATGCCGCCTGGAGTTGTTTGATAATTTCTGGTACAGGCCATTCACCCTGTTGTTGCCAAGGCCAGAAAGAGTGGTTGACTTGCTGATCTAGAGGGTAAGTTGGTTCTCTTTCTCCGGACGTAAGGACAGGGGCTGATGGCAATTGAACGGGTTGTTCAGGCAACTCTGGCACCGGTTCTTCATCGACGGGGACTGCAATAAGTTTCGGGATGGGAACCGATGGGGCTGGTGGAATTGAGTGACTGTTGGTTATTGATGGGGGTTCTTTCGCAAAGGCTTCCTCGAATTCGTCGATCTTCCCATCTCCATCGAAGTCATCGGCTTCAATTTCTGTATCTTCGCCTGTAGGAGAGCCAGTTTCGTTGGCCTCAATAATCTCGCTGGGAGGTAGTGGTTGGATGAAATTTGCAGTCTCGGCATTGGGTTGGATCAATTCTATTGTTCGCTGAATCAAGACTTCGTCCTCTTCTTCCAAACTTCTGGGAACTTCGAACTTCTGGACGAATTGAGGGATATCATCTGCTGTAAGTTCGTACTCCTCGTCTACTTCATCGACGGGTGGGGTCATTGAGTCAAAATCTGGCTTTCGATCCAGTTGTACTTCATCATCTTCCCCGTATTGGGAAACTTCTACGGTTAAGTCATCAAATGCAAATGAAGGGATTGTGGGTTCTTCCTCACCTTCTTCCTCAAACTCGCTCATCAGCTGATCCAATAGGTCTGTAGACTCATCATCCCCCAGACCTGAACTCTGCTGAAAAGATGGACGATCTATCTGGTAGTAGCATCTCGTGCAGACCTTGGTCCCCTCTTGGTTCGAATGCTGACAAGATGGGCAAATGATACCCTTGGAGTTGGAATTACTCCATGACTTGAACCTGTCAAATACCAATCCCGCCCCCCCAGTTGTTCCTTTCGATAGTAGTGAACGTTTAATTCTCACTGGGAATGGTTTGGTTTGTTGAAACAAGCATTCCCCAAGTAACCGTGATAGGGACCCGGGGCGACGGGCATGAGTGGGCGGCTCTGAGAAAACGGTTCCAAGCCGGTTCAAAAGAAGCCAGGACCATCACGAGGCCTACCTCCGTCTGATTCGCTGGGAGTTAGATGACGAATTGGCAATGACCGAGGAGAGGCTCAGGAATTGGTCAGAAAAGAAATTGAAAGCAAATGGAATAGCTCTATTCGGATTGAATGCGAAGACTGACGGTTGGTTATTCGGACAGCAAATCGTTAGGCTTCGTCTTGGCCCTAGTAAAAACTTGGGCTCCCATAGGTTCAGACAGGGTGACATAGTGATGCTAAGCAGGAGTAGCCCATTGACCGAAAGGCCGATTGAGGCCATAGTCAGCAATAGAAATAGAAACTCGATTCGAGTCGTTCTCCCCGAGGCTCCACAGGGACTTAGGAAGGGAACTTGGAGGATTGACAGGGGGGCCAACAGAGTTGCATTCGATAGAATGAGGGATGCGCTCAATTCGATATTCGAGGAAGATGGAAGTGCACCTATGAGGGAACTACTGCTTGGCCTAGTTCACGATCCAGAGGGGACTGCTTCTCTGATTCCAGAGATGGGCGGAGCCAAGCAAACAAGAGTCCCGCTCCCAAGTGACTTGAACAGAACGCAGAGGAATGCTGCAGAGAGTGCGATAAATAGGAGACTGACTCTGATTCAGGGGCCACCGGGAACTGGCAAGACTCACACTGCGGTTAGAATACTCGAGAACTGGGCAATACAAGATACAGGGACGGTTCTGGCAGTTGCTGACTCAAATGTAGCTGTTGACAACTTACTAGAGGGTCTGCTAGAAAGAGGAGTCAAGGCAGTAAGACTGGGTCAGCCCGTGAAAGTTCGAGAAAGCCTGAGAGAAGCCACTATGGATGCTAGGATGGAAAGTCACGAGTTGAATAGAGAACTAGTAGAAGAGATTGAGAGGAACGAAAAATTGTCCCGAAGGATAAAGGGGATGAGAGGTGGAAAAGAAAAGGGCCTAGCACACAGGGATTTGAGTAGAGGTTGGAAAGAAGTGAAACGACTCGAGAGACAAATCCGAGACGACATTCTGGATAGAGCTCAGATTCTTTGTTGCACTTGCATTGGTTCCGGACACGAGTTACTCGATGGTCGGAGGTTTTCCCGGGTGCTACTTGACGAAGCCACGCAGGCAACAGAGCCGGCGGCATTGGTACCCTTAGTGAAAGGGGCTAGGCAGATTGTATTGGTGGGCGACCACAGACAACTGCCTCCGACCGTGATTTCGCGACGGGCTGAGGCCGGTGGTTTGGGCAGGTCACTCTTCGAACGATTGGTGGGTATGGGAATCACACCACTTTTGCTGAACATTCAGTACAGAATGCATCCATCAATTTCTGAGTTTCCAAATTCGCAGTTCTACGGAGGGATGCTAGAGGATGGGGTAAGTAAGTCGGAAAGGGAGGCTCCCCCTGGAATGCTTTGGCCTGATTGGGATGCACCGTTATCGTTCCTTCCAGTTGATGGTGATGAGTTGTTATCTCCCGATGGGGCCTCAAAGGAGAATGCTGCTGAAGCAGCCTGGGTAGTAAAAATACTAATGGGTTTTGTTGACGATGGTGGACTCGAACTAACCGACATAGGGATTGTGACCCCATACGCTGGACAAGTTAGAGCAATCAGGGACATGCTTCCCGAATCGATGCAAGGAGTTGAAGTTAGAACTGTTGATGGTTATCAGGGCAGAGAGAAGGATGTGATCATTTTCTCTTGCGTTAGATCGAACTCGGATGGAAATGTTGGTTTCCTCTCAGATCGACGTAGGCTAAACGTGGCCCTTACGAGATCTAAGCGTGGACTTGTGGTAATTGGAAACCCGGATACACTGAGGAATGATGAGAATTGGAGAGCTTGGATTGAGTATGTGAGGAGTCGTAAACTTGAGGCATGGCATCTCCTGGGTACTGCATGAGGTGCGTGAATGGGCGATCATGACTCACCTATCTCAATTCATGGCGGGGGGACGCTGGCGAAAGCAATAGTTTCGCAAGGGCAGGATCATTGGTCGGTTCCAGAGGGTGCGATTCTTGCCTCTTGGACGAGGAGGTTGATCTCCTTCGTAATTGATGTTACAATCGTATACTCGGTACTAAACCTGACAAGTGGGGGAATGATCGCTAATGCATTGAATGTCAAGCTCTGGGCATCGTCGGAATTCCACTATTCTCTTGCATTCGCGGCTATATTGCTCACTAGTCACTGGCTATACTGGAGGGTGACCGGATTGGTGTTCTCTAGATCCCTAGGCCAGAAGATGATGGGAATAGCGATTGTGAAGGACGACGGGAGTGCGGTGACCAGTAAAATATGGGACAACAGAGCGGTGGGAAAGCTCCTCTACCTAATCCCTGTAGTGAACCTCTACTTTGGAATCTACGAGTTGGCTAGAATTTCACAGAGGCACACTCACCAGTCAAATCTTGATCTTCGAGTGGGGACGATTGTTGCACATTCTGCGTCCCTCCCACCAAGCAGTAGAAGACACATCAAATAGGTGGAAAAATGGACGAGGCCGTTGAGTGGGTACTCTCTGGGAAGTGCATTGTTTATCCCACCTCCACTCTGCCTGCTCTTGGGTGCATCCCTGATTCAAGGGCGCTAGATGAGTTGTTCGAAATAAAGAGCAGGTCCAGAGATGCCCCTGTTAGCCTGGGGGTTGCCAATCTAAATCAGGCGAACGCCATTGTAGAAGTTCCACCTGATGTCCACGAAATCCTAAAGGATTTTCCAGAAGGATCGTTGACCATAGTTCTCAATGCGAAGGAGGAAATGGATTCCCGGCTAGGGGGCCAAAAAGTTGCGATTCGAGTGGTCTCGGATATTACAGCAAAGGAATTGCTTCTCAGGACCGGGCCTTTGACTGCCACCAGTGCGAACCAATCAGGTGAAGAACCCCTATTGCATTGCATTGCGGCCGCGGATTCTCTATGTACCTCGGAACAAACTGTTGTAGGTGTTGGTGGGAACTGTCATGGCGGTCTTCCCAGTACTTTGATAGCATGGCCTACAGTCTGCGATTCACCTGAGTCGCTGAAGATAGAGGTAGTCAGAGAAGGAAAGATAAGTTCCGAAGAGGTATTCGCATGGTGGAAGAAGAGGACCTAAAGCAATGGCGAGATGCGGGCCACGTAGCTAGAAGGACCCTAGAGGGAATAAAGGGCGAGATTGTTGCTGGAAAGCAGTGGACGGAAGTAATCGATTCTGCTGAGAGGTTCATCAAGAGGCATGGTGGAAAGGCAGCTTTCCCCGTAACTATCTCAGTTAACGAAATGGCTGCCCACTACACAACAAACACCGAACTCACTCCTCCCGAGGGTTTCGATGGAGAAATGATCTTCCAGAAAGGCGATCTTGTCAAGCTCGATGTTGGAGTACACATCAAAGGAGCCCTTGGAGACAATGCCCTAACAATAGAGGTCGGGAACGGAGGCGAACATACTGAACAAATTAGGGCTGCCAAGGAAGCCAGAGACGCAGCAGTAGAGAAGATGCATCCCGGGACTCCTTGGCATGTTATTGGAGAGGCGGCGCAACAGGCATCGGTAGATGCAGGATTCGAACCGATTAGGAATCTTAGCGGACACAAGATGGAGAGATGGAATCTGCACTCGGGGATTTCGATTCCGATGTACTCATGCGGTCCGAATAATCCTAGCTACAAAGGAGAGGTAGAAGCAGGGGGAGTATATGCTGTGGAGCCATTCAATACTACTGGAAAGAGTGGAATGATCGAGAATGTTCCTCCCGCAGATTCATCCAACATTCTACGAGTGACTGGAGATGTGATGATTAGAAAGGCCCTCTCAAAGGGAAAGTTGAAGCCACTAGGAGCTACTATGGCAAGATATATCGAAGAGCGATATAGCACTCTTCCCTTCGCAGAGAGGTGGGCTTTCCCTCTACTATGCAAACCATTCCCAGAAGAGGATGATGAATCTCTGAAGAAGAAATGGAAGGTGCTAGTGAAGAAATTGACCTCGATTAGGTTCCTTGAACTCTACAGTGCCCTCAGAGATGTGGACAAGGGAAATGTTGGACAGTTCGAGCATACCGTTTTCATCACTGAAGGTGGTCCTGAGATTCTTACCGTAGAGTGAGCTGAGAGATTTTGAAGATTTCAGCAATATTCTTCCTTCTTTCTCACAACGATTAACTATTGCCGCCCCTCTGGTCCGACCGTACAGGACGAAAGGTTCTCGCTGAGTGCATCCCATCCCCTCGCAATTATCTCTCTCCTGTACACCTTTCTCGGTCGGCCGGATGGCTCGCTATACCTCGTTTCAATTTTATTGAGCTTCTATATTGGAGGTTTTCGCCGCGCCAAACATAGTTACTGCAATGATTGCGATGAAGATCAGGAGCATCCCGCCGATTTGTTGGATCGATGGCTTCTCAGAGAGAAGAAGGACTCCCCAGAGAATTGTGAGCACTGGTTGGAGCAGGATAGCAAAAGAAGTGTGTGCAGCCGGAAGCCTTGGCAGGGCGTATGTAATGGCAATCCATCCAATTACTTGGCAAGAAACAGAGAGAAGAATAAGCCAGCCGTGCCCGGGCCAATTGATCGAGAAATCAATTGGTTCGATAGCCAGCCTCGATAGGGGTAGTATTCCGGCTAGGAGAAGTCCGGTGGCGGCTCCTGCAGTTGCATCAAATTGTAGATTGACAGACGGGGCTTGGATGCGATTTGAGAATCTGTATAGGATTAGGAACGAAGAATAAAATATCGCTGCAACTATTCCCCCTATTACGCCCTTTAGCGGGTCATCCCCGTATGGCTTATCGTCCCAAATTCCTGAGATGAATACTAGGCCCAACATTACCATCGGCAGAGCGAATAGAATCATCCGATTGGGACGTTCTCCAAACATCCACCAACTGACCAAAGTTACAATGATTACCTGAGAGTTACCAATCAACGTTGCAATTCCACTGCCTATGTAGTCAATTGCACTGTGATAGCCGATGAAATCAATTGCCAGCAGCAAACCGGCAGCAAATGCAAGCACCCTATGCTTTCTCCCTCTGTGGTCAACCCGATTCAAGTACCAGACTAAGAAGAGTAGCATTGGAAGAGCGTATAACATTCGGAAGAATGCTCCTGTTACGGGAGGTGTGTCTGATTGAATATACAACAGCGGTGCGAATGAGAGTAGTGTCGCTCCGGCGAGAGCTACTAGCATGACTCGCCGGTCATCTGCCGGCGCAGACATCGAACAACCCCTCACTCTGAAGCATTGCCGCCATTGGAAAGCATCTTCTTGAGATCACCAGACTCGTACATCTCTAGGACTATGTCTGAACCACCAATCAACTCACCATTGATGAAAACCTGCGGGATGGTTGGAAAATCTGACCATTCCTTCAATGCGGATCTAGCCCTAGGGTCCAATAGGACATTGACACAAGCAAATGTCTCCATCCCAAGTTCAGCTATTACCGCGCTGAGGACTTGTGCACCCCTTGCGGAGAATCCGCACTGGGGCTGTTCAGGTGTCCCCTTCATGAAAATCACAATTTGGTTTTCTTCAACAACTTCTTGCAACTCTTCAGGTGTCCAGTCAAAACTCATCTCAATCACTCCTTTTTCGGTCTTCGAATATGCACCCCATAAAACTCATGCTCTTGACCATGAGGGTCGAAGGCCGTCAGAGAGGACCCTTCGGCTTGTACGGGAGTCATGCATTTCAGGTCTAGGGCATGTACGGTGTTGTTGGAGATGAACTCCTTGAAATGGTTCAATATTGGCTTCTGTCTCTGAAGTGGCATTACACCCTCATAGCTTTCTGATATCACTCTGACATGAAAGTGGTCACCCGTTCCATGCAAATCAGAGGCTTCGACGATGGCATGTGGCACGACCTTGAGGATCTCCTGCCTCATCCACTCAACCGTCACCATGGAACTCGGAAGTAGTAGTTCAGATATAAACTACATTTCGAGGGATTTAGTAATCGACTCTAGGTTCTCTTTGATTGGTCCACTGTCATTAATTAGTCCTGATCCAACAACGGCAATATCGATTCCCCATTCGGCAATCATTGCAGCGTTGTGGTCTTTCACTCCACCGTCAATCATCAGCTTGGTTGCCCTACCCCCTGTTGCAATCTGAGCATCAATAGCCGTGCGGAATTCACGCACCTTATTCTCAACCTCAGGCATGAACTGCTGCCCGCCCTTGCCAGGAACGATTGACATAACCAGAACAAGATCCAAGTCCTCTAATAATGAAATAATCTCCTTGGCTGGGGTGTCTGGATTCAAAACGCAACCAACCTGAACGCCAACTGCGTGCAAGGATCTGATTAACTTGGGAAAGTCGTCTACTGCCTCGATGTGTGCAATCACCATGTCAACTCCGGCATTTGCATACTGTTCCCATGTCTCCTCCGCATTGGTAATCATTAGATGGCAATCGATGAAGATCTCGGGGCCGACTCTTTCTCTGACCGATTCGATCAATGCTGGCCCAAAGGTGATTGTGCGATTGATCACCCAATTTCCATCCATGACATCCATGTGTAGCCAACCAATACCAGCATCGATTGCCGCGTCAATGGTTTCACCTAGTCTGCAGAAGTCTGCCGTAAGTATGCTTGGAGTAATCTCCATGTTCTCCTCGTTCATTAGGAAGGGGTGCCGGTACTCAACACATTCTATCTGACCTAACCAAAAACACACATGTTGATAGGATGAGGGACATTCCATTGGATTAGGTGGAATAATGGGCAAGGTTGTGGATACTGGTGACACGGACTTTGATGTAACAACAAAGAGCGATGAGTGGGTGCTAGCGGATTTCTGGGCTCCATGGTGTGGACCGTGCAGAATGGTTGGCCCGGTTCTCTCACAGATTGCCCAGGAAAGAGAAATTACCATTGCAAAGGTGAATACTGATGTCAATCCCCTTACTTCAGGGAGATTTGGGATCAGGGGAATTCCTGCACTCATTCTTTTCAGAAACGGAGAGATGGTTGACAGGATGACTGGAGCAATGCCCAAGCAGAGTATGGATTCCTGGCTAGACGGGCATATGTCCTAAGTTTCAGTGCTATTCAGTTTTCCAAGTCTCTCTTCGAATGGCTTACCGACATCCCTCAGAAGCCTGGATCTGAGAGCCTCGTGTAACCACATACCGTCTTCCAACTCGAGCATCAGCCCCCTCTCAATGAGTTGTTCTGGGGGAATCCCGTCGACGTCGGCAGCCATTGCCAACTTCTCCCAAGGAACCGGTCTTTCGGAGGTGGCCAGAATGGAAAGGATCTCCCTATGTGACTCTGGGAGGACGTTCAGGATTTCTTCGTCTAAGAACCGGAGCCAGTCTTCGTGAAGAGTTTGGCCGTACATTTCGAGTAATTCTACCGCCAGAGGATGTCCTCCTGTAACTCTGTGAATCTCTGAAGCAGGAGCGTTTTCTGGAATTTCTATCATTTCTATCCATGCTTCAATCTCTTCTGGGGAGAGTCCGGATAGCGCCATCTCCGATACCTTGTCTAGGGTGTGCACATATCTGCGGTCATAGAAGGCTAGACTTGTTCTAGAAATCATCAATAGTCGTAGTTTCGTTTTCTCGGCAGTCTGAAGGAGGGCCCCAAACAAGTGATCGCCGCTGGTACCAATGTTGTGAACGTCGTCTAAGATCACTAGAGCTTCGTCGATTTTACTCCCTTCGGTAGGATTAATGAGTGATTTCTCATCGAGCAAGTGCGCTGTTAGTCGACGCCGGAATGAGTCTATTTCCAGTCTAGCTGCAGGCTTGTATGGCAGCGTTGCCAGGATGTTGTAAGGGTCTTCTGATTCTTCGGTAATCCCAATTCGGTGAAGGAGGCTGGTTGCAATTCCAAGTGGCGAATCCCATGGTTGGCATGGATAGTACATGATATTGAGTTCGGGATTTGAATTCATCATCTCTGAAATCCAGTGAGATGCTAGTGTTGTCTTGCCGCAACCAGCGATTCCAGAGAGGACAAGTAATGGTTTTCCGGAGTTGAACCAGTCGTCTAGGGCTTCCATCTCATCCTTCCTTCCATGGACTGTACGAGTCTTTGGTGGCCTTGTATGGTAGGTTGAGTGAGCTCCTGTGAGAATGGAAATTGATCCTGGTGGGGGTTTGTTTTCGTTTTTTCTAACCAAGACTCCGAATCGAATATCTCCGAAGTTGAGGACACCCTCGTGTTGGGCATGCATCAGGATTTGTAGTAAGCTGAGACCGGCACGCAACTTGTTCGCGGCCTCATCCGCTCTGATTTCCAGAACGTTGCCCTCCTTCGATCTAATCAAGACCATTAGGGAGCGTAACTCAGAAATTCTCTCCCTTGCTAGATCCCTCCCTTCCTCTGTTAATTGCCATGTCTTTTGCCTACGATTATCTCCCCTCACTGTCCTACTGTGTTGAGAAATAAATCCTTGAGAAGTCAATTGCCTCATTGCTCGAGAGACATTCGGAGGATGCAAAGCACAAGATTCTGCTATTCCTGAACGAGTGACATCAGAAGTTACAATGTAGTGATCAGCTTGGAAGTCCTGTTCCCAGAGATGTAGCATTATTCTATCTGAAACGGGCACATTGGGTCGTGAATCGTTGCGTGCCACGGATTTAACGGTGGAGGATGATAGCATCAAGGTTCGGGAATATGAATTAATCAGATATCATCGGCACAGAAAGGGTAACTCTGTTGCATGGGCGGTAAAAACAGATCATCGCAAGTCCGAGTTACGGAAGAGAGGCTGAGTACGCTCTGGGGTCCCATACCCACTGAAACAGGCATCATTGAAACCGGGCTGGGGATGTAGTCTTCGCCGGTCTGAGACAATATTAGCTGAATTCCATCGCCTGCTGGTACGACGACATCCATTCCGAAGAACTCCATTTTGGCGAGTACGGTGGAACCCGGGGCTAGTGACTGTCCGTCCTTGCCGCCATCGTGGAACCTTAGGTCCATCACAGCATGGCCCAAATGCATTCCATTACTAGACTGAACCATCTCTACGAATAAGTGACCACTTGTCGATAGCAATGAAATTGTGGTCTCGATGTGGAAAGTTGGAGTTCCAACGATTCTAGTTTCTTGGTCAAATTCTGGACATTCCACAGTAAGTGTGGAAATGGTGGAAATAGTATCACTTCCTCCAATTATTGTACAGGCACCCATATCGATATCAATCCAATATGCCTCCTCTGGCGGGTAGGAATTCTCAACTCTCCAACCACCCATGTTATCTTGAACTTCAGCTATCAGTCTGGGTTTTGGGCCCATTTCCATTAGGTAGTAGTTGAACCACTCAAGTAGGTCGTCTGCCCAGTCCCATCTCAGTGTGTATGGGAATGCTTCTGCTCCTCTGCCAGAATCCAAGCCTTCGTGACCAGATCGTCGATCTGGGTAGTCGTGCCCCCATTGACCGTAAAGGCCCTTGACTTCGAATCCGGCATCCACCATCATGTTGTGAACAGGGAATGCCATGTGTGGGTCGACATTCCAATCTTGCAATCCATGGATGATGTAGACGGAACCGTTGTAGTTCTGAATTGCTCGGGATAAGAAATGTCTTTCCTCCCAGTAATCACTGCCAGTCCATGCAAGATTGTCCCCAGTCAGATAGGCCCCGACGCCCGCATAGTAACCCTCCATGTATCCTTCACAAGCATTCTGTGCGTCCTCTAGGTTTCCGTCTAAACCGAAGCTGCCATACACCCCATTATGCATTATCGCTCCCCTTGCCTCCATGCTGCCATTCCTCCACATTAGGTCGTGAACACCGATTAGCCCTGACATTGGGACAATCGTCCTGAGGTGTTGTGAACCCATTGCAGCGGCCTCCCAAGGGGTTGAGCCGTCATATGACTTCCCGATGGCTCCGACATTTCCATTTGAGTAGGGTGCCTTTCCAAGAAATTCAATTGCGGCATGAATTCCCAATTGTTCATCCAAACCCATCAAATCCATGCAGTGGTTTGATTCTCCTGTTCCAAATACACTGACTTGTGCAACCCCAAACCCATGGGGAACTAGATTCTCAATCAGAAATCTGCCAAGTCGGTCCGCGGGAGTCAGAGCATCGACATCCCCGTCATCGTAGTAAGGACCGATTTCAGTGATGATTGGGACTTGGCATTCTTCTGGGACTTCTTCTGCGTCTAGATCGCAACCTTCGATTAATGGGAGCCATAGTCCAAGGTGAACTTCTGCTCCTCCTGTGACTCCGGCTCCTCCATCCAATGCAGTGATTTCTGGAACTGGGACGAAAATAGATCTCACAGAGTCTATATTGAATGAGCCATTTAACGAAACTCTGCTGAATACGTCATCATCTAGATATGTCATATCCGAGCGATTCTCGACTTGTGGAAGCCAGTGATCCCCTTCTGATTCCTGGGGTTTCTCTCCACTCTCACTTAGGCATCCGGAAAGTGCAGGAGCCATCAATAACAGGGCGATTACTGAGATTTGGGGGTAGTCACTTCGTCGCACTGTACAATCGGCGGAGTTGGTCGGCATCAATAGTTCGGGACCAAGGGTACAAGATTATCTTGTTTCCAAAAGGTCGTCCTAGTCCTTCAGCATCATTCTTAGTTCTTCGACTGAACGCTGTTCGTCGAAGTAGACCATTTCCAGAGAGTCATAGAGTTCGGTATCTCCAATTTCCTCGACTAATGGCAATATCTCACTATACGTCTCAACGGCTGTCTTTTCTGTTTCATACGCCTCAGTCAGCATCTCCTTGTAGTTTGATGTGTGGACAATTGGAGTACCATCGCGCTCTGTAATTGCAGTTCCATCTAGTTTGACAATAGCGGAACGAACAGTAGCAGCATGTGTAACAGACTCGTTTACCTCGTTATTGAAATGTGTAATGAGGTGAAGTCTGTGAATCCCAGAAACATAAGCAGAGTAATGCGCATACAATGCTATGGCTCTAAGTTCCCAAGCAAGTGCTCGGTTGAGAGCTTCGACGAGTTGCTGCTTCGACATACGTGTTATCTCGTTGCTTGAATGATGGCGAGTCATATCAACGCTCGTTTTTCATTCCAGTTCGGCTTCAGCCGGAACATATGTGTCTTGGTCCTCTTTGGAGGGGTCGTGGGTGCATACGGAGAACTACTGACGAGATTGAAGGATATTGACTTGATTGGGCAGATTGAAAGCCTGATAAGTTGGGATCAGGAGGTTCTGATGCCTCCCAAGGCTGCACCGCTCAGAGCAGAGCAACTTGCATGGATCTCTAAGACTGCTCATGAGAGGCTCACTAATTCAGAGATTGGATCTTTGTTGGAACAAAATGAATCGAATGATGACTTAGATGAGGTTCAGAAAGCAAACATAAGACTCACGAGGGAGTCTTACGACAGGGCAACCAAGTTGCCAACAGAATTCGTTGAAGAGATGGCAAAGCACAGATCGAAAGCACTTGTATCTTGGACGGAAGCTCGTGAAAAGGATGATTTCTCGATATTTCGAGATGACTTAGCCATAGCTATAGAGCATTCTCGAATGAAGGCGGACTTCTTCGGTTATGAGAAATTGAGGTATGATGCACTACTTGATTTGTATGAGAGTGGACTTACCGTAGAGAGGCTGGATCCTCTTTTCTCGGGCCTTAGGGACAATGTTGCCCCTCTCATCAAAGCAGTAGTTGACAGCGGGAATAGACCGGATATGTCATGGGTCGAGAATAGCACATGGGATCAGCCGGCACAAGAAGAATTGAGCCAGAGAGTTTCCGAGGCTATCGGTTTCGACTTCTCAGCAGGCAGGAGAGATTTGTCGACTCATCCTTTCTGTGTCGGACCAAATCCAGATGATATCAGATGGACGACTCGATATAGGGAGGACGAGCCTTTCGGATCTCTATTTGGTTCGATGCATGAAACGGGTCATGGTACGTACGAGCAAGGGCGCCCTCGGGACTTCGATTTCCAGCCAGCGGGAAAGGCAAACGGACTGGGAGTACATGAGAGTCAGAGTCGCCTCTGGGAGAACCAGGTGGGCAGATCTAGAGAATTTTGTGAGTGGTCCCTACCTTTGTGGAAGCAATGCTTCCCGGAGAATATGGAGGGAGTTGTCGCTGAGCAATTGTGGCAAGCAGTGAACTTGGTAGAGCCGGGGCTAGTTCGAGTAGATGCTGATGAGGCAACTTACAACTTACACATCATGATTAGATACGAAATTGAAAAACAACTAATCTCAGGTGACATCGAAGTTGACGAGTTGCCCGATGCATGGGATGAGATGTATCAGAAATATCTCGGAATAAGTGCGCCAAACCGTTCTCTTGGAGTTCTGCAGGACATTCATTGGTCCATGGGTGCAATTGGTTACTTCCCCACATATACACTAGGCAACCTATACGCTGCTCAACTACTAGAGGCCGCGAAGAGGGACTTGCCAAAGCACGATGATCAGATTCGAGATGGAGAGTTCACACATCTTTTGAGTTGGATGAGGAAAAATGTTCACAGCAGAGGGAGTGTGCTAGAACCGACAGACCTGATTGAAGAGGCTACAGGATCTGCTCCATCTCCGGATGCTTTCGTTAGGTATCTAAGTTCGAAGATCGAGAGACTGTATGGGGTTAGTGCTTGAGAGTCGAGCGAGGTACTCCATGACTGTAGCGAGTCTGGAGAGTTATTCTTCCCTTGTGAGGGAGATTGATGGCGAATGCTCTTTTGTGAGAGCTTCGGGTGATTTTCTTTTCTCAGGCTCCAGGTCTGGTGAAGTAGTATGTTGGAATATTTCTAGTGGTGCGGAGATATGGAGAAGAATGTTTGACGGGCCGTGCTCCGATTCAGATTGCAATGAAGAATTGCTTTTCTTTAGTGAGTCTGATAGCATTCACGCTGTTAGAGTTAGTTCGGGCGAGGTAATCTGGAGTGTCAAATTGGAAGGATCTAGTGACTTTGTACTGATTTCTAATGAATTTGTGTGGGTAACAACTTCTGTCTACAACTTTGAGATACAAGACTACTCTGAGGGGACCGTCTGGCAAATCGATTTTGGTGGAGATGTTAGAAACAAGTTGGAAACCGTTGGTAGGGCTTGGTCTCTATCGGCTCAGGAAAGTCAAGTAGTGATGGGTCTAAGTCGGCCAAGATGTGGTTATGCAATTGTTACGGAAGAGGGTGGGATTGAATATCTGAAGTTGGAAGAACAGCACCCGGTGACCATCGGAAACGGTGGAGGGGTTTGGCCCGTAGTACTAGGACATAGTAATGGAATGATTACTGAGATTGTTGGTCATGAAGTGGAGACTACTACTCCTGGAGAGTCATCGATTCGTGCAATTGACTACTTTGATGGGTGGGTGGTTGGACTAGAATCAGGCTTTGTTTCCTCAAGCGAATTTTTCGGGTCTTGGTCGGTTGATCTACATGGTATAATCGATGTTGTCCGTTTCGGGCCATCATTGAGTGATGGAAAAGGAGTTTGGGCCTCTTCATGGGAAAAAGAATCCAAGATTTTTCTAATTGATTCTTCGGAAGGAAATGTGGAATTGGAGATTTCACATCATTCTAGAATTAGGTCTTCTTTCAGTATTGGAGATGTAATTTGCTTCGGTGATTCTTCTGGCTGCGTATATGTAATCGAGGAAAATGTGCTCCGGCGTCGTTTCGCTCTTCCAGCGGAAGAAATATCGGAGGAAGATCGGAGTTCAGAGATGCGAAGGAAAATACGCGGACTGCGAGGAGGTTGATTTGCAGTGGAAAAACACTCTCAAAGACCCTTATTTCCAGTGAACTGCGGCAATATTTACGAAATGTTTATGAGCCATCCATTACCCTGTGTCCTTTGCCGCTCCGGGGGAGTGGTGTGAGGGCGCTTCGGCGCGACTCGCGGGCCACAAAAACCGAGCCTCAAAACCGAGGCGGTAGAACCGAGAAACGAAAGGATCTCGGGGAAAGGCTGGAGCGTATGTGAACGCGAAGGTCGCGGCGAATAAATCGAACAAACTGGAGGAAACGAAGGGGAGAGCGAGATAGGAGCTGAAGAGATGCATGTGCGTAGGGGGAAGAGAATAATCCTGGGTCACATGGTGGGGAACGAAGTGGAGAAAACTGGAGGAAACGAAGGGGAAGGAAACCGAGGGAAACACAGGGCAACAAGGGCGGGGAGACCCGTGGAGAAGCCAGTATCGAGACGTGGAAGGGAAAGCGGAGACGAAGTACCAGAAGCGGATGCGGCGATTGAGAGGGAGATCTCTTGAAAGTCGGAAAATGGCAAAGGAAGAGCATGAAGTTCCAGAGTCGTCTACCCGGGGAAACCTGGGCCTTCGGGCCCAGGTGACACCCGGACCCTGCGGAGTTAACAGTGGGGGGAAGCTCCCCCATGTGCGGAACCCCCTGTTGCTCCCACCTGAATTCGGCCCATACCATTTTACGACCTTGAACGGAGTCTTCGTCGAGGGATTTCTCTACAAGCTCGGACCTGTCATATCACCGGGTTTTACCCATTCTGTAAACTGATCCTCTGTGAGCAGTTTCAGTTGAATGGCACTCTCTCTAAGGGTCAGCCCTTTCTCGTGAGCGTTCTTTGCAATTTTAGCAGCATTGTCGTATCCTATGTGAGGGTTTAGTGCAGTTACTAGCATCAATGAGTTCTCCAAATGGTCAGATATTTTCTCTTCGTTCGCTTTCAAACCGATAACACACTTGTCGGAGAAGGATACGCAAGTGTCGGAAAGTAGTCTTATGCTGTGCAAGAGGTTGTGAATCATCATTGGCTTGAATACATTCAACTCGAAGTTTCCCTGACTTCCGCCTATAGAAATTGCAATGTGATTACCCATTACCTGGCAGCAAACCATTGTCATCGCTTCTGATTGAGTTGGATTCACCTTTCCAGGCATGATACTTGATCCTGGCTCATTAGCTGGAAGAGCGATTTCTCCAAATCCGCACCTAGGCCCAGAGCCTAGCCATCGAATATCATTGGCGATTTTCATGAGAGATGCTGAGAGGGTGTTGAGTGCCCCTGAGGCAGCGACTATGGCATCGTGTGCAGCGAGTTGAGCGAACTTGTTTTCGGCACTAATGAAAGGAAGGCCAGTCTTCTCGGCTATCTTCTTGGCGACCAAGTCTGCGAAGTCGGGATGGGTGTTCAGCCCCGTACCAACGGCAGTTCCACCTAGTGCGAGTTCAAGTATGTCATTCAGTGATGTTTGGATTCTAATTAGGCCAGCATCCAACATCGAAACATATGCTCCGAACTCTTGGCCTAGAGTTAGCGGGACGGCATCCATCAGATGAGTTCGTCCGATCTTGACAATATGCACGAACTCATCTGCCTTTTCGGCCAGGGAAGTTCGAAGTTTCTGCACGGATGGGATGAGTCGGTGCTGGATCTCCTCTGCTGCAGCGATATGCATTGCAGTGGGGAATGTGTCATTACTCGACTGGGCGCGGTTAACGTGGTCATTCGGGTGAACGGGGGATTTGCTTCCTAGCTTCCCTCCTGAAGACTCTATGGCTCTATTTGCAATTACCTCATTTGCATTCATGTTAGTCTGAGTTCCCGAACCAGTCTGCCAAATTCTGAGTGGGAAATGGTCATCTAGAGATCCAGAAATGACCTCTTCGCATGTTTTCGAGATTAGCTTTCCCACATCATCGTCGAGAGTTCCCAGAAATACGTTTGTCTCGGCGGCTGCCTGCTTAAGAATTCCAAACGCTCGGATGACTGAGCGGGGCATCTGGTCTTCACCAATATCGAAGTTGATTAGTGATCTAGCTGTTTGAGCTCCAAAGTATCTATCTGCTGGGACCTCTATCTCACCCATGGTGTCAGCCTCAATCCTAACTTTACCACTAGTTTTCTTGGGTTTCCTAGGTTCGGCCAATTCTGAATGAGTTGGATTGGGGGAGCCTCCAGAAAGGGAAGTCTCAATCATCTTGGAGATAGTAGCCGATCTTCCATTCTCTCGGCCTGTTCCGACCCTTGCATCCAGTCTTCTTGCTATATCCTCTGGAATACTTACAGTAATTATCCTACGATCGCCGACACGGTGCTTTGCCATGGTGTTCCTATTAATAAGTTATTAATAAATACACCCATTCTTGGTTTCAAACTCGTTCTACCTTGATTATCTTCTGTGGGGAAGCCGGTCTATCGCCTGAAAGTGTCTCAGTAGTCTCGATTGCCCTGACGACCTCCATCCCTTTGGCGACTTCTCCGAAAACTGCATGCCTGCCATCAAGGTGCGGAGTAGCTATTGTTGTGAGGAAGAATTGTGACCCACCGGTATTGGGACCTGCGTTTGCCATGGAGAAGATCCCTGGCTTGTCATGTCTCTTGGCCAATGCCGTAGTTTCACAGGGAATGCGATAACCTGGGTTTCCGGTTCCTGCCCTTCCATTGTTTGGGTCACTGGAATGAGGACACCCCCCTTGAATCATGAAGTCCTTGATAACACGGTGAAAGTGTAATCCATCATAGAATCCATCATCGACCAATTTGAGGAAGTTTTCAGTTGTCTCTGGGCATTCGTCGGTATACAAATCAATGTCAATTTCTCCAGCGCTTGTTGTCATCCTAACGTAGGTCATATTGTATATCGGCCATTCCAAGTTCAATATGGTATGGATTGGTGGGCTATGCAACTGTAGATCCCGGAGGCGTTCCTTCTGGTAGCTCTAAGAGTCGTACGGTGCCGTCAGCGTCAAGAGCACCCAAAACTAGGAACTGCGAAACAAAACCCGTTGGAAGTGTCTTTTCCCCCAGATTTATCGTGGCCACTATGGTTCTACCGATTAACTGCGATCGGGAATAGTTGGTAATCTGGGCCGAGCTCCATAGTTTACCAACTACTGGTCCGAAGTCCACCCTTATCTTGTAGGACGGTTTCTTCATCTCAGGAAACTCTTGGACATCGTCAACTACCCCGGTCCTCATATCAATGGAGAAGAACTCTCCTATCCCAATGTACTCCTTTCTCTCTAACTTGGAAGGGTGATAAGGAAGGGTCTCTGGATCAATTTCATGTTGCCCCATTTCTTCAACTCGCGATTTCGGACTTAAGAGTGAGAGGTATTAGGGGGATTCCTGCCTCTTCGAATGCTTCTGAACCACCCTCCTGCCTATCCAATATGGTGATGCACGATGCCACATCACATCCCATCTCAATCAGCCTCTTTGCGGCCTTCAATGCAGAACCGCCCGTAGTGGTTACATCCTCTAGAAGTACGATTCTGTTTCCATTTTCAAGGCTTGATCCCTCGATTCCAGGGGGATTTCCTGTTTTCCTACCTCCTCTACCCTTAGGTTCCTTCCTCACAATGAACCCCTTGAGTGGGGATCCTCGACCGGCTTTGGCGATTGCTATCCCTGTGAGTGGGACAGCCCCCAATTCGAGTCCCCCCACCGCATCGACATGGCCGATATTCTCAATTTGGCTGTGAATCAACACTCCTAGAAGGTGCGCACACTCAGGGTCCATCATCACTGGTTTCATGTCGAAGAAGTGCTTGCTCTTCCTTCCACTGGCTAGGGTAAAATCTTCTTTTTCTGAGTAAAGATATGCCAATTCGCGAATCCGTACAATCAGAATTTCTCTTGCCTGCTCCACCGTAGTTGATGCCATTCTACCTGTTCTGGCCTAGACGAAATGACATGAAGGTTGCCTTTGTTGGAGATGGATTTAGACCGAGATGACGGTCAATGTTCTTGGACGGCCTTGTCCGAGTGCGTAGTACTGTAGCGAGGAAAAGTCATGACCAAAAGCCCCAAAATCGCGGAAATGGATGTCGACAGACTTGAGTCTGAGTGCTCTTCATACTACGAAATTCTGGACGAACGGATAGAGGAGACTTATGCGATTGCTACAGAAGCAAAGAAGAAGGGTTTGGATTTTTCAGAGTCGGTTGAAATTCCTAGAGCATCCGATCTAGCAAGTAGAACGGAGAAACTTCTCGAAGATCCGTATCTATTCGTCGATCCAATAAAGCGCGATCAACCGCCACTGAAGATCGAGAGTCATTTGAGGGGTCTTCTTCAGGAGCACGATAGGGAAACAGCAGCAATCATGATTGCGATTTCTGTGACAAAAGAGATGCATGCTGCGACCGCTGATAGGAGGAGAGCGATAGATTCAGGCCTAAGAGTTGGTCTTGCAGTGCTTACCGAAGCTGTTCTAGTTGCTCCTTTAGATGGAATTGGAGAAGTCAGGATCCTGAACAACGCTGATGGTTCTGAGTTTCTTTCAATTGACTTCTGTGGCCCTATTAGGGCCGCAGGAGGGACTGCACAGGCTCTGGGGGTGCTCATTGGAGATATTCTTCGAAGAGAAATAGGCGTAGGTAGGTACCTTCCTACGGTTCCTGAAGTAGAGAGGGTGAAAGAAGAATTTGGACTATATCGTGCCAACCTCCAATACAAACCACCACCGGAAGAGACGGAGGTAATCGTCAACGAGTGTCCTGTAATGATTAACGGTGAAGAGACCGAGAAAATGGAGTGTGCTGGCTACAAAGAAGTCAGGAATATAGTGAATGAAAATGGCACCTTCAGAACAAGAGTGAGGGGAGGTGTTATGTTGGTAATTGGGGAGGGTCTTTGCCTCAAGGCGCCAAAAATCCAGACCCATACCGAGAGGTTGGGCGTCCCTGGTTGGGAGTTCATTTCGAAGTTCGTTGATAAGAAAATGGGAGGGGGTTCGAAGGGCCCCGAGAAGAAGCGAAGAACGATCCAAAAAGAAGGCAGGTACATGGAAGACGTAATCGCCGGGAGACCGGTCTTCGGTGAACCACGTGAACCTGGTGGATTCAGGCTCAGATACGGCAGAAGCAGGGCAACGGGACTTGCGGCTGCGGGTATAAATCCGATTACAATGGAAGCTATGGGCGGATTCCTTTCTGTAGGGACTCAGATGAAGATAGAGGGCCCTGGGAAAGCCTGTGCTGTCACTCCGTGCATTGAGATTGACGGCCCAACCGTGCTTCTGAAAGATGGCGAGTTCCTTAGGGTTAGGACCGAAGAAGAGTGGAGGAAGTGCGAAGGAGAGTTGGAATCAATTTGGGATGTCGGTGAGATCCTTCTTGGGTTTGGTGAATTCCTGGAGAACAACAAACCTCTGGCCCCCTCCTCTTATTCCGTGGATTGGTGGTCGGTTGATGTTGCTGATTCACTTGACACACATGATAAGGTCGAGAAATTCGCTGAGATAATTGGGGTTCGGAGAGACGAGTTTCCTTCAGGGATGCCCTTCAATGGGGCAATAAAACGTGGAGGCGAATCTTCTGTGGAGAGGTCTTGGAGGCGAAGAGAGTGGATTTCTTATCTCAAGACCTTGGATCTTTCTTGGGTTCAGATCCAAAAAATCTCCGAGCATTTCGGCATGGCTGTTCCCCCTCCATGGAACCATTGGTGGTCTGATCTACCGATCCAGTTCGTTCCTTCATTAGTTGATTCAATAATCAAGAAAGGGTCTATCGAAGATTCATCCCTTAGAATCAAAGATACGGTCAATGGCTGGCCATTCTCATTGGAAAGCTATTCACTTGGAATTGGTCAGCCAATCTTTGGAGAGTGGCCTCGTTGGACGGAAGTATTGCGTCACGGATTGGTCAAATCCTCGCTAATGACACTTGGAATAGAGCATCGTCACGAAGGCACAGACATATTGATTCCAAAGCACTGGGAGAGTCTACTAGATGGGTTGGGCCTAGGGGGCTCACAAGGACGAATCTCCATCATAAGTGATGTGAAGCCGATCGTTTCTGAGATTGCAGACAGAGTGTCCAAATGCTTTGAGATCATTCAATCGGCAGGAGATGCAGAAGGAGAAAGCTCCGAAGAGTCGAGAGCACAGAGTAAGATAGATGATTATCGAGTTGAGCGGTCCCTCCAACTGGTCAGGAGAGTTTCTGGTCTTCCCAGATGGGAGGACTCGGTCCCCTGCAGAATTGGAGCGAGGATGGGCAGACCGGAGAAGTCAGGAGCTAGGGAGATGAAACCAATCGTCCACTCAATCTTCCCCATTGGCGAGAACGGTGGGCCACAGAGACTGATCTCAGAAGCCTCCTCAAAGGGGACTATCAGAGTCACAGTTGGACCAAGAATATGTCAGACCTGCGGAAAGGAGACACCACAAATCACATGCCATCACAGACCGAACCCGGAGGAGCCAGTGGAATGCGGAGGGAGAACCGTTAGCTCTCCGAGAAAGCGAAGAGGCCGGAGAAAGGGAGAGAGGACTGCGGTCAATTTGGGTTCAATTATCGAGGTTAAGAGGAGGAAGCTGGGGCTTGACAGAATCCCAAAGAAGATCAAAGCCGTGAAAGGATTGATCTCGGAAGAGCAGTCTCCAGAGCAGTTGGAGAAGGGAATCCTGAGAGGTTTACACGGAGTTTCCGTTTTCAGAGACGGGACTTCTAGATTAGACATGAGCGATGTCCCAGTAACTCACTTCCGGCCATCAGAGATCGGCACCCCATGGAAGAGACTGGTGAAATTGGGGTACACTCATGATTTCTTGGGGAATCCATTGAGAAATGATAATCAGATTCTGGAGATACTCCCTCAGGACTTCATTCCCTCTAGTTTGGGTTCGGATCATCTTCTGTCCATTTGCTCGTTTGTCGATGACCTGCTTGTTAGGTTCTATGGGATGAGTTCTTTCTACGAAACAAAGAGTCTGCAAGACCTCGTGGGACATATCGCCATTGGACTTGCCCCCCATACCTCAGGAGGTGTGGCATGCAGAATCATCGGGTGGACAAATGCCTCTGCTGGATATGCCCACCCCCTCTTCCATGCTGCAAAGAGAAGGAACTGCGATGGCGACGAAGATAGCATTATGATGCTAATGGATGGTTTACTAAACTTCACTCAGACTATCTTACCTGCAAACAGGGGCGGCAGAATGGATGCCCCCCTAGTCCTCACAACTAGATTGATTCCTAGTGAAATTGACAAGGAGGCATTGAATGTCGACTGCTCATGGTGTTACAGTAGAGAGTTCTACGAGGCGACTCTTGGCCAGCCGCACTCAAAGGAAGTCAGAAGCTTGGTAGACTTAGTTGAGAACAGACTTGGGATGATTGGGGAAATTCGTGGTTATGGGTGGACTCACGATTCTGGACCATTGGATGCGGGTCCAGAAAACTCCTCATACAAGACCCTCGTCACCATGAAGGATAAGTTAGACGGCCAATTGAGCCTAGGGAGAGTCCTGCGTCCTGTTGCTGCTGAGAGAGTTGCAAAGCAAGTAATTGAGTCACACTTCCTACCAGACATGAGGGGTAATCTGATGGCATACACGAGACAGAAGATTCGATGCGTAAAGTGTGGTGAGTCGTATCGAAGGATACCGCTGGCAGGGAAATGCATCAAACAGAAGTCTAGGTCTTCGGGTGGTTTCACAGGAGGGGGCATGGACTCCGGTTGTGGTGGCAATGTGGTGCTCACAGTTTCAGAAGGAGCGGTGAGAAAATATATCCAGATCACTGAAGAAGTCATGGAGGAATATGGTGTGGATGACTACACTAAGCATAGGGTCGGGTGGATGTCCTCGAGTGTAGACTCGTTATTCAACAACGATAGAGTCACCGTGATGACGCTTGAGGACTTCATCTAATTAGATATGCCAGAGGGTCACCAAGAAGAAGCATTGGCAGAATTGCCAAGAACAGATACACTAGGAAGGGGTGCTTCCTAGTTATCCAGACGCTATCTATTCCCAATTCCTCCAGAAGTGACAATTCTGCTTCTTTCTCCCTGTCAAAGGTCGACTTTCTTGATGGTAGTATTCGGTTAACAACGGTGTTCTCTCCATTCTTCTGGATGACCTCGGTGAGTATCCATGAAGGATTATCGTCCATTTCCGAGGTTCCCTCAAGTTCTGAGATTCTCATCTTTGTGGCGTGCCACGCCATCTTCAAATCGGAGATTGAGCCTATGTTCCCCCTCACCGCATTGTGGACGAAAATCACAGGTGGTGCAATGAGGAAGGCGGCTGCAGCCCAAATGAACAATACCATCGACGGAGGCATCCTGAATATTGGATCTTCAGCTAGTGGGTATATCTGCTCAGGGACGAAAGCCCATGAAGGGAAGAAGAGTGTGACTAGAATTAGAGCCTTCACATCTGCTCCCCCTTGGATAAGACCGAGTCTCCACGAGAAGTAGAAGGCGATTGAAGTCAGCAAGGCACCCACCATGCTCCACCAGAGTGTAGTGTTTGGAGATTCATCTCCGAGGACCAAATCGACGAAGTTTGTTTCGGAATAGGAGACCGCTCCTCCGACGAGCCCTGCCATTCCTAGAACATAGGCTATTGAGAGTAACTTCTCTTGTCCGCGCCATTCTCTGAGATTCCTAGGGTCGGGAGGATTTACGAAGCAAACGGAGAATATGGATACAATGGCCATAGCCATGCAGATGTTAGCGAAGCCGGCGTCATCTGAGGCCATCTCTATTATCAGGACTAGCGCGGCTGGGATTGACCATCTAATCCAGTGGCTATCTCTGACAGAAAGTGTCTGGAAGTCCGAACGAGCCGCGGTTGCCATGCAAAGGACGAGCAATGAAATCCTGAGAGTGGAGAATAGGGGGTCGGCCATGCCAAGAGGCAACAGGCTGGCGACATCAAGGCTTCTGCGCTATCGCTATGCTCCGGATTGGAACAACCCGACCGATTGGTCGAGTATCCAAGCGCTGAAGAAATTCGCTATGCCGGCTATCCACATCATCTGGATCATCTGCCCTAGAACTAGGGTTGTTCCTCCTCCTTTAATTCTCGCAGTGATTAGGCCAAGAACCACAATTGTTATGACGATGAGGCCCGAACCCATGTAGGTGAAGAGGGCGATGTTCTGTTGTATACCACCTGTCTCCGCTAGAGCTGGCAGAGCCACGTCAACCCCACCTGACGCGGTTCCTATTTCGCCCGAGCTATCCACTAATCCCTGGGCAACCGATGCGATGGTCTCTCCTAGGCCGGAGATGATGGAGGTGGTGATGTTCAGCGCGATTATCATGGCGATCAGCAGACCGTAGGATACGCTTCTCATCACGTTGGCCGAAATCTCCCTCCTCTGACGTAGTCCGAGGAGGGTGGTCGTACTCTGGGAGACCATGTCGCCCACCAGACCCGGCATACCAGTCGAGGAAGAGCCCTCGATGAATATTCTTGTGAAACGTGAGACGAGCATCGAGTTGTTGTCTGCTGCGAACCAATCCCATGAGTAGTCGCTGTCGATCCTCATCGATAGCCTCTTTTCGAGATTTGAGATAGATTCGTCGAGGGCTCCGAAGTCAATCCCTGAGAGGGCCTTCACCATTGCGCTTGGTTCCTGTGCCCTAGCCTGAGCTGTCCCTCCGAAAGCCCTGATGAACTCGGGGAATGCATCGTCCCTCCTCCTAACTCGCTTCTCCTCCTGAGAGGTGATCATTGAGGGTGCAAGGAGCGGGGACATCATTGCTGCGATAACCATCAGACCGTAGTATTTCCATTGGGCGAAAAGGATGTCTGTCCCGAATAAGATAAACACTATGGAAATTACAAAGAACATGATGAGTGCCAGAATACCGGCGAATATCCACGATCGCCGCATGTCAATCGCTTGATCGGTGTTGAAGCCATGCTTGGCGAATAGGTCCTCATCCGGAATCACTAGGGTGAAGAGGTACCATGCACCTATCTGTAGCAGGCCGAAAAAGCCCCCGGCCAACAAGACCCATCTAGCTCTGAACATTACTTCAAACCAGCTGTCTGTTTCTGAGCCTGTCTGGAAGAGGATAAGGTGCAGACCAGCGACCACAAGAAGGAGGAGCCCCGTAGTGGTAAGTGAGACGAAAGTCTCCCTCAGGGTGTCCAACTGCTCCAGTCTAGCGTCGTATATGGTGGTGTAAGCCTGCTCGAAGGTCTCGTTCTCGCTGGTGAAGAACTCCCCGATTGGCTGGCCGACCTCTACTGAGAACGCCATCCTGTCGAGGAAATCACTCCAAATTTCGGATGGGCTCTGACGGCCCACGATCCTAGCAGCCTCTGGGAGGTTTGTGTGCCACTTGGTGACTAGTGTCTCGATTGCTTGTATCTCATGCGCAAGCGCGCCGTAGTCAGACATCTCCTTGAGGACGTCGAACATCCCCTTCTCGGCTGACTCACCCATGGAGAGAATTCCCATCCTAGTCATGAACATGTGCATGTCCTGCTCAATCTGGATTGCCTCACCAGAGACCTGTGCCACTGGATATAATATCGTTCCAGCAAAGGCGAGAAGAGGGAACATCAACACTAATCCAACGGCACTCACTCCTCCGATGGAATCACTTACCGAAAACCAAACAGATAACCCTGCTATTGTGCCGATGAGCACTGCTGGCAGGGAGAAGTGCAGCAGATACCTGCCGAAGGGCATCCCGAGTCGCAGGAGAGCGATTTCCCACGTACTGAGCTTCTCCTCCATTTTCACCCGCCCCCTAGTGATTAATTCCTGTCCAAGTCTCTAATGAAGAAATGAACCTGTCCCATCCTTCCTTGAAGTAAATGTCTAGGAGGTCGAACACATCGTCGTAGTGAGTCAGATCGCGATCGCACATCCTCTGTATTGCCTCGGTTCGCCGCTGGAGCTCGTCGTAGATGTCCCTCTTGCTGCGGAAACCCATCCTAGGGGCGATTTTGTTCTCGAGCATGTCCGATTGGAACATCCCCCTGAAGTAGACCTCGTCTGCTACAGGATCCCACTCGAACATGTTCCTAGTCAAGATACCGTCTGCGGTCTTGTCGAAGCCGATGACCTCGCTGACCCCGGTAATCCTTCTGGCTATTCCTCCTCCCGGGGCCTCGACGACCTCTTGGAAAATCGCGAAATTGAGATTGTCGAAGAAACGTGCAGGGACGTTGATTGGATCTCCGGTGAATCTCTGGATGAGCTTCACAATATTGGATGCGTGGAAGGTCCCGACGACAGGGTGTCCGGTCTGCATAGCTTGGAAGGCGATTGCCCCCTCGACTCCTCGAATCTCCCCGATGATGATATATCTGGGCCTAGATCTGAGTGCCGCCTTCAGCAGGTCGAACATCTCGACACGGGAGTCCTCGTTCTTCGATTCCCTAGTTATCAGTCGCTGCCAGATGGTGTGGCCCACCTTGACCTCGGGTGTGTCCTCGGCGGTGTAAATCTTGACGTTGTGATCGATGAATGGAAGAATTGCATTGAGGGTCGTGGTCTTTCCGGATGCCGTCTCTCCAGAGACAAGCATGGACATCCCCGACTCGAGTCCCAACCAGAGATATGCGGCCATCTGGGCCGAGAGGGTCTTCCACTTGATCAGCTGGATAATCGAAATTGTCTCCTCCGCGAACTTCCTAATCGTGAATGAAGAACCTTGGATTGACACATCGTCGCTATAGATAATATTGATTCTCGAGCCATCCAGCAGGGCACCGTCGACAATTGGTTTGCTGTCGGAAACGGGCCTCCCAATCCTCTCCGACATGGATCTGAGATACTTGGTAAGGAGATCCTGGTCTTTGAATGCAATATTGGATGTGAGCATAGGGAAGACCTTGTGGTCCATGTTGATCCTCGCGAGGCCGATGGAGTGAATGTCCTCCAGCATCTCGTCGGCTAGTAGTGTCTCAAGGGGGCCGTTATTCACCAGATCCCTCACGACCACGTACTTCAGGCGATCCAGCTGCTCTGGTGTTACCTTCAATGGGGCCTCGCCCAGACCAAAGAGTTCCCTAGCTTGATTGACAAATGGATTTGACAGTAATGACGTGGATGTGGTTGTGGTCATCTCATCCATCATATCGTGGATCATTATGATGAATTCCTCATCGTCATCGAATCTCTCCTTCTGGGGGGCGTCTCGGAGGAGGCGCTCCACGAGTTGATCCCGGATTTCCTCCTCCTCCGCTGTGATGGTTGGCTCAAGACCGAACCAGAAGGTGTTTCCTGCCCCCTCGGCCCCCTCGGGAGGAGAGTAAACGTGTGCGAAGCATGGTGGCTTGGTTGAATAAATCAGGTTCCGAGGACTGACGCTCTTTGCATCCCTATCGAGTGGTCCGTAGTATATCGGCCTAGAACCGTGCTTTGCTTCGAAATCCTCAATCCATTCTCGGATGTGTGGGTATTCTGCCATCAAGCCACCCAAATCCCCCGGTTGTATGTTGAAGGTAGGCTTCTCGGGTTTTTCTTCGCCTGCTTCTTGCTCCGTAACCATTCAAACCCCTCCTCAAGCAACTGCTGTGATGTCCACGATGAAACCCATCTCAGGCATCACCTTCCAACCTATTCTCTCGTTTATTGGTCCGGCGGCCCTGAGGAACCTAGTTACCCCCACCGTCCTAACCAACTGTCCTCCAACGACTGACGTCATCATGTCCAAGACGATCTCGGCGGAGTTCTTCATGCCCCTGAGGATGTCAATGTCCATCTCATCTGGATCAATCGTGAGAATCAGGGTACGGCCCTCTGATGTGAATTTCCTCAGTAACAACATTAGCTCTTTACTGGACATCTCCTCTGGCATTAGCTCGGATGCCCTGTCGATTATGACGATCTCTGCATCCTTGGAGGCAGGGGAATCCAGTATATCCAACAGAGTGACGTTCTCTTCGGTGGGCTCGGCGATGACCCCGAGGCTGGAAATCAAATGGAAGGTGCCTTCGTCTATTCTCTTGTCCATGTAGTACCCGATGCTGGCAACCTGCTCGAGCCAGCCTCTGGTGGTTAGTTCGGTTGTGTACAGTGCGACCCTGACGTCATTGGCCGACAACCCGAATGACAATCGCTGGCCTATGATGCTCTTGCCGGATCCTATCCCACCACACACGAGCATAAGTGCCCTGTTTGGGATTGCTGTGCCCATGCTCTGGGCCAAGCTGTCCTGGAT
>LWDU01039956.1_pt1 | contig 78738 bp, 76 predicted proteins | sample 727161 | NCBI WGS metagenome assembly LWDU01 (sample SAMN04566230, study PRJNA314399) | hydrothermal vent metagenome | isolation source: deep sea hydrothermal plume seawater | place: Mexico: Gulf of California, Guaymas Basin | collected 2004-07-11
ACCCACCATTGACGACCCTGCGATTCTTGACGAAATCCGGGAGACCATGCAGACCTGCGGCATCGGGCAGTACGCAAAATCCTCCTGATTCAAGACACTGTAGGGGTGGGCATGCCAGCGAATCACGTCTTCCCCTCGGCGGCATCCCACCAGCCCTCCTCCTCAACGGCTTCATCCCCCTTGCACTGATGGGTGGAATCGTGTATTCATAAACCCATCACGATCACCAATCCTCCACGTCTGCCGTTGACCATGCAACTCAATCCGCACAAAGTCGGCTTCGGTCGCCACGAAACTTTCTCCCTGCGTTACAGTTGGCTCTCCAAGGGCTTTCAAGCTCTACTCGAAGACCCCGGTGTGTTTGCCTCCGAGGACGCGACCGTGACCTTGGGAGTTGGCCGGAACATGGTTCACGCTATTCGCTTCTGGCTACTGGCGGCTCAGTTAATGGAACCTGCGGGTAAAGGGTTCCAGCCCACTCCTGTAGGGGAGATGATTTTCGATGCAAAAGGTTTCGATCCCTATCTTGAGGATGAAGCCACCCTCTGGCTCATCACTGGCTGATTGTCACGAACCCGGAACGAGCCACCGCTTGGTTCTGGTTTTTCAACCGCTTTCACAAACCGGAGTTCACTTCAGCAGAAGTAGCCACGGCCCTCACTGATTTCGCATCGCAGCACCTGCGGGGAAAAACGGCAGAAACCACGCTCAAGCAGGATGCCAGCATGGTGTTGCGCATGTATGCCCGTTCCAAGGGCAACACACGCGCTCCGCTTGAGGATGCGCTGGATTCTCCTTTGTCGTTATTGCGCCTGATCTCACAAACTCCGGGAGGGCGGACTTATTACTCACACCCGGAAGAGCGAATTTTCTATTTGGATAAATTATGAAAACATGTTTTTTTTGTTCACTACCTAAAGAGAGAGTTTTAAGCGAAACGAAGAAATCTTTAGTCATTCGTGACGGGTTTCCGGTTTCCGAAGGCCATACTCTTATTATTCTGAAACGACATATTCCGTCTATTTTTGAGGTAACTCCGGAAGAACAGACGGATATTTACACAACTCTCGAAGATGCAAAAAAACAGCTTGACGAAACGTTGAATCCGGACGGATATAATATTGGAATCAATGACGGAATTTCTGCCGGACAGACAGTAATGCACTTGCACGTTCACCTAATCCCACGATACTCTGGAGACCAAAAAGACCCAAGAGGAGGAGTCAGGTGGATTTTTCCTGAGAAGGCCGACTACTGGAGTGGTCGATAAATTTTCGGGATATATTAGCCCGAAATGTTTGAATGTCTCGTTTTTATGAAATAGAGCCGACTTCGGAGAATTATTGGCGAGCAATTATTTTGTTCGGTCGCAACTCTGCTTCATATAAATTTGCATTAGCCAAGGCTTTACTTGACTTAAACCGCCAGAATAAGGACACGGTTACACTTGAAAACTTGGCCACTCATTACTCTTTGCATTTATGTGAACATTTAAAAAGACACCCCAAACAAAATACCAGTCAAGGAAGTGTTTTTTTAGCTAAGTTACGAGATTTTAATGAGGGAAAAATTAGCCATGATGAAATGATTCAACAAACTGTGCGGCTCGGATTCAATAACGTTTTGGATACTTTTCATAATGTACATGGTACGGAGGTTGGAGTTTGTTTTTTTGTGAACGAGCGTCAACCGAATAATCGCATTTGCCTTACTGATGAATTTTTCCAAAAGATACGGAATCTCGTTGGCGACTCGTTGAATCTGCATGGGAAAACAGGTTAGCTCGCAACTTAATGCTGGTGGAGTATGAGCAAGAAACCAAATCTTTGGTTGGTGTAAATCCACTGCGACGGACAACGATTACTTCAGCTCGCCCGGCACTGAATGGTTATCAAAAATGTCGATGTTTTTACTGTTTTCGTGAAGTTTCTATCATTCAAGGCAGTCAAGCAATGGCAGATGTTGACCATTTTTTCCCGCATATGCTAAAACAGTGTGACAACAACAAACCAATTGACGGCGTTGCTAATTTAGTTTTGGCATGTCGAGAGTGCAATCGTGGTGAAAATGGAAAATTTGAAAAAATACCTACTCCAGATTTACTGGAAAGGCTTTTCAATCGAAATGAATATTTAATTACGTCTCATCATCCATTACGTGAAACTTTGATTGCGCAGACAGGTTTAACTACTGAAAATCGTCAACATTTTTTACAGGATGCCTACAATTGTTCAATATTTTTTGTTGGAGCGAGAAGTAAAAAATGGCAACCTGTACCACAAGGCGATGCGATTTTCTAAAAATCTCTTTCACAGGTATTTTGATTTGAAATTCAAACTGGAGGAACTTGAAACCACGAAGTACAAAAAATGCGAACATCGAAAGCGATTGAGTTAAGCGGCGTGGTGGATGAGCAACATCGTTTGATTGTTCCGAAAATGGGCAAGCTACCTCCCAGAAAAACCAAGTTGGTGGTTTTTTATGAGGATGATGCAGAAATTTCGGAGTTAGAGTGGTTGTCTCTGGCCAGCCGGAGTACCGTCTTTGACCTCCTCAAGGATCCGGAAGAAGATATTTATAAGCCTTGAGGATGGGAAGCGGTTGATAATGAGAGGACAACGACCATATCACTGATTTGTTGAATAACAAATGGAACTCCTCCTAGTTACAATTAACGTCTCCGAAAAAATCTTGCTGGCCGAGAATGTGGACGATGTCACTTTTGCTCAAGAATTGTGCATGGTGGTAGGCCCGACGCAAGGTTTCTGCACGTTCCTTGGTGTTTTCGATCACGTTGAGGACATACCCAAGATTAACGATGTCGCTTGTGGCCACCTTCCCCTCCGGACGATGGGTCGGGTTCCACCCGTAAACGTTAACTCCGTGGGCTTCGAGTTCCCGCACATCGTCCCCCTTGCCGCAGCCGTAATCGAGTACGGAGTGGGTTCCGTCGAAATAGCCGTGCCGGGCGAGAACCTGCATCGGCGCGGAGAGTTTGTTGCGGTCAATGGCGGTCTTGTGACACTGGATGTCGTTGCATGGAGCGGCATCGGAGAAGTGCTTGCTGTCCGGAATCTCCTGCAGTTGCAGACGACCGCCGACATCAAGGGAATATCCCTTGATGCGGATCAACTTCTCCCAATTCCGCTTGAAGCCGATGGAGCGCGGGTTTTCGTACAGCCCCGCCGCCTCCCCTTCTTGAGTGATGGCCTCGAAAAGGGCGCGGCGTGGGTCATCTTCAGCAACGAAGGCTTCCTTGCGGTGCAGAATGGGAGGATTGTCCGAAGTGCTGTATTCTGCCGTGCGCACCGCCAGCGTTTCGAGGTTGACGGTGTGGCTTTGTGCCAAGGCGGGATAGGCGTAGGTGTCGAAATCGGGGTAGTTCAGGAGAGTGAGCTTGAAGTCGCGCCGGAAGAATTTGGCAACGTTCCATGCCCCCAAGCCAAGCTTGAGCGTGGTGGCAACTCGTTCCGTCAGCACGGCCAGTTCTGGAGATGCCGTGACAATGGCACTCTGGTGCAGGTAAACCGCATCCGGGAGGCGTTTTCCCAAACGAAGCTCGGCAACCAGATTTCGGAATTGAGGAAAATCCATCAGCAGCCAAGGGTGTGATCCTGTACCAGCACGAAGCTGGGATTGACGATTCGCCTTACACGGTGCCCCGTTCGGAGGTTTTCCCGTTCAGTTGCTTGTCCGCAAACTCCTTCATCTGCACCATCAACCGGAACAAATCTTTCTGGAGTCGGGAAAAACCCTTGTGGCATTCCAAGCTGGCTTCGTGCATGTAGAGGTCGCGGCGGATTTCGATTTGCAGGCTGTGGATGCCCTGCTCCGGAGCCGAGCAGCGTTGCAGAATCCACGCACCTGCGTAGGGATCATTGACGGAAACATCATAACCTAAATCCGTCAGCACTTCCCGCACCAAGCCCGTGAACTCCGGGGCGCAGGCGGTTCCGTGCAAATCCCCCAGCACAATGTCTGGGCGCAGCGTTCCCGGCTTGTCAGGGGTGTGCTGGTTTCCCCGTGATTTCATCGAATGCCAGTTGACATGCCAGATACTGGAAAAGTCGGATCGCAACCGCTGGAACCACTCATCAAGCGTTGCGTGGTAGGGAAGGTGGCAGTTCTGGATGCGCCGAAAGACCTCCACCGGGGCAAGTCGGCGGTCGTACAGCACCCCACCTGCTGCGAACTCCTCCCAGATCAGGCCAATCCCGCGACGGGACTTGATGCTAGGCTGAAGGGATTGCACCCCCATTTCCGCCCACTCATCCAAGGTGACGTCCGCTCCAGGCCACGGCTCGCTGAGGAGGTCGGGGTCCAAGTCGTCCGGACTGCGATTGGGATCCAAGTACGTCCGGGGAAATCGCGCCGCCAGCACCGGAATGCCCAATGCGGGAGCGTCTGTGATCAGCTCATCAACATACGCATCCTCACCATAGCGCAGCTTGGCTTCGGGAAGGATTGAGCCAAAGTCCCCCGGATACTCGCGTCCGCTGTGCGGCACGTCAAACACCAGCGGTTGCCACGGACCTTCCGGCAGCATTTGCTTGAGAACCGACTTTTCGGATTTTTCTCCCACGGAAGGCTGGTGGTTTTCGGTGGGAATCCAGTTTGGGAAAAGGTGACGCACCGTCTCAAGGACGCCAGTTCCAAACCGACTCCTGTCCGGAGAGTTCGGGCAGGTATATCCCGTCCAACTTGCCCGGGCGCACATATTTCACCAAGCAATCCACGATGTGCCGCCGTTCACCATTTTTGCCGGTGGGTTTGTCCCGCTCCACTCGCCAGACAGCCCCCTCGACGGGATCAAGCGACCCATGAAAACCACGCTCGCCGAGACGCTTCAAGGTTTCGTCAAGGCTCAACGGCCCACCCCGGTGCAACAGCGTGGGCGGGACAAACTCCCCAACTGCGATGCGTTCCGCAAATTCGTCATACGGCATCCGCTTGTCGCCAACCATTAAGTCAAACACCACGAAAGGCTCGTGGGACAGTTCGTACCGTGTGCCGTGCGCCTGCATCCGGCTTCCGGGCAGGTGCGGGATGTGTCCGTAGTTTTTCTTCCCAGTGGCTTCTGCTGCATGTCGGCCTCTTTCGTGTTTGGCGCAACTTTGAGCAGCCACAGTGCATCATCCGGACGAATCGTTCAAGTGGCAGGCCGCCCGCCGTTCGGTAGCAATCTCCTTCAACACCGGAGTTTCCTCGCGACAACGTTGGGAGGCATGGGGACAGCGCGGGTGAAAGTGGCACCCGGATGGAGGATCCAGCGGCGAGGGGATTTCCCCAGCGACCGGTGTGTACTCCCGCCTCCGGAGATCGAGGCGCGGCACTTCGTTGAGCAGGGCTTGGGTGTAAGGGTGGTTGGGATTCCGGAACAATTCCTCCGTCGGCGCAACTTCAACTACTCGTCCCAAATACATGATCACCACACGATCCGAGATGTGTTCGACGACGCTGAGATCGTGGCTGATGAAGAGGTAGGTGAGGTCCAGTTGCTCCCGGAGGTCCATGAAGAGGTTGAGAACCTGCGCCTGAATAGAGACGTCAAGCGCAGCCACAGCTTCGTCACACACCAGAAACTCCGGCTTCACCGCCAAGGCACGCGCCACACCGAGGCGCTGACGTTGCCCTCCGGAAAATTGGTGAGGGTAGCGCACCTTGTAAGACGCATCCAGCCCCACCTTTTCCAGCATGTCTTCCACATACTCGTCCTGTGTCCTTCCACCAAGCAATCCGTGAACCTTGGGCGCTTCCCCCACAATGTCGCGGACGCGCATTCGGGGGTTGAGCGAGGCGAAGGGATCCTGAAAGATCATCTGGATTTTCAGGGCGGCAACTTTGCCTGCCGGACTAGAGGGGTCGGTAACTTCGGCCCCGTGATAGTGGAGGGTCCCCGTGGTCGGTGCGAGGATACCTGCGACCATGCGCCCGTAGGTGGATTTGCCGCACCCGGACTCTCCCACCAAACCAACAACCTCGCCTTGCGTGATGGCAAGATCAACGTGATCCACCGCCTGCACGATTTCCTCCCGGATGTCCGCGCCCAGCTTCTGCGCAATTTTCGCAGCAAAGTCCAAGTGTTTGACAAAGCACTTGGAGAGTCCGCACGTTTCCAGCAGTGTGGTCATTGGGCTTCCAAGTGCGGATGGTGGCAAAGCATCCAACGTTCTGGAAGTGCTTCGATGTTTTCCGGTGAGATCAAGCAGGCCTCGTCAGCACGGGGGCAGCGGGTGCGGAAGGCACAACCCTGCGGAAGATGGAGCAGCGACGGGGTCATCCCCGGAATCTGATGGAGGCGCTGGCCCCGCCGATTATGCGCAGGAACCGAACCAATCAACCCGTGGGTGTAGGGATGCAGCGGCTGATCGAGCACTTCGTCCACGGTGCCGCTTTCGACAATCCGGCCCGCGTACATCACGCAAATCTTGTCCGCAAGTCCAGCCACCACTGCGAGATCGTGCGTGATCCAAATCAGTGCGGTTCCAGATTCGCGGCAAAGCCGCTGCACCTCATGGAGAATCTGCCCCTGGATGGTCACATCAAGCGCGGTGGTCGGTTCGTCGGCAATGATCAAATCCGGCTTGTTGAGCAGGGCAATCGCAATAGCGACACGCTGGCGCATCCCTCCGGAGAACTGGTGGGGATACGCCTGAAGCCTTTCGTCCGGAGAGGGAATGCCCACTTGTCCCAACACATCCCGCGCCTGCTGACGTGCCACCTTGCGCCCAACCTGTTTGTGCGCCAGAATGGCCTCAATCATCTGCGTGTCGATACGCAGCACAGGATTGAGCGTCATCATCGGATCCTGAAAGACCATCGCCATACGGTTGCCACGAATCCGGCGCATTTGCTCTTCCGGGAGACCAATGAGTTCTTTTCCATTGAACCGAATCTGCCCGCCAACCACCCGCCCCGGAGGGTCCACCAAGCCGAGAATCGAAAAGCCCGTCACCGATTTTCCGGAACCAGACTCCCCGACCAAGCCGAGAATCTGGCCCGGTGCCACCGTGAAACCCACCCCTTCCACCGCCTTTGCCACTCCAGCGCGAGTGAAGAAGTGGGTTTGGAGATTCCGGACTTCCAGTGTAGCTTGGGACATCCCTACTTCTGCAAGCGCGGGTTGAGGACATCCCGAAGTTGGTCGCCCACAAGGTTGATCGTGACAATGGTGATCAGCAGGGCGATGCCGGGAAAGAAGCTGATCCAGTATTTTTGGCTCAGCATGTACTCAAATCCGTTAGCAATCAGCAATCCCAGTGAGGGTTCGGTGATCGGCAGTCCGATGCCGAGAAAGCTCAGCGTTGCCTCTAGCGAGATCGCATGGGCGATCTGTAGCGTTCCCACCACGATCAGCGGCGGCAGGCAATTGGGCAGAAGGTGCCGGAAGACAATGCGACGGTGGCTTAGCGCTAGACACGTCGCAGCCTCAATGTACTCCTTCTGTCGCTCCACCAAGGCACTGCCACGCACGGTACGGGCGTAGTAGGCCCACTGCACCACCACCAGCGCGACGATGATCTTATCCACCCCCTTGCCCAGCACCGCGACCAGCACCAGCGCCACAAGAATCGCCGGAAAGCTGAGTTGCAGATCGACCACCCGCATGATCAGGGTTTCCGTCTTTCCTCCAAAATAAGCTGCAATCAACCCAACCGCCCCACCAATGCAAAGTGCAATCAAACCACTCACAACCCCCACGCCAAGGCTAGTCCGAAGTCCGTAGAAGATCGCACTGAGCAGGTCGCGCCCGGCGCCGTCGGTGCCGAGCCAGAAGGTCATGCCGGTGTAACCCTCTGTGCCTGGAGGCAGGCGGCTGTCCATCACATCCACCACGGCAAGATCGTAGGGATCAGTCGGAGAAATGACAGAAGCGAACACTCCAATGAAGAGGATCACCAGCAGCACAGCGAAGGCCACTGTAGCGATCCGACTTTCAAAGTAGTCCGCTACGAACCGTTGGAAGGGAGTCTGCATTTTGACGATGTTTTGCGCAGGGTTCACTTCATTTTGGAGAGTTGTCATGTCCGGGTCAGGTCTTGAGATCCTGCAAGCGCACGCGGGGATCGAGGATCGAGTAGAGGATGTCCACGACTAGGTTGATGGTCACAAACATCAACACAATGATCATCAGGTACGCCACAACCACGGGGCGGTCCAGCAGATGGATCGAGTCAATGATCAGCTTGCCCATCCCCGGCCACGCGAACACCGTCTCGGTTACAACCGAGAAGGCGATCAGCCCGCCCAACTCCAAGCCCAGCACGGTCACGACTGGAATGAGAATGTTCTTGAGCAAATGTACCAAGATGAGCCGGGATTCGCTCAATCCCTTGGCGCGGGCAAATTTCATGTAGTCCTGATGAACCACCTCGCGGGTACCCGCCCGTGCAAGCCGGATCACCAACGACATCTTGAACAAGGAGAGGTTGAGCGCGGGCATCAGTAAATGCGACAGCCCGTCGAGTGTCAGAAAACTGACCTCGATGCCGTTCACCAAGACGGTGTCCCCGCGTCCAGTGGACGGTAGCCAGCCCAGCATCACCGCGAAGACCATGATCATCATCAGTCCCACCCAGAAGGTCGGGAGGCTGAAGCCCAAGATTGAGCCGGCCATAATCGTGCGACTGAGCTTCGATTCCGGCTTCAACCCCGCATAGATTCCGAGTGGAATGCCGACGAGGACAGCCATGAACAGAGCGGCAAAAGCCAGTTCCAGCGTTGCAGGCATCCGCTGAATGATGAGTTTCAGTGCAGGTGTTCCAAAAATGAAAGACTTGCCGAGGTCTCCCTGTAGGGCGTTGAGGAGAAAGCGTCCATATTGTTCCGGAAGCGACTTGTCCAAACCAAAATCCCGGATCACCCGATCAATCTCCGCCTGATCCGCCTCTGGATTGACAAGCATATCCACGGGATCGCCGACGACGTTGACGCCGACAAACACCAACAGCGACATCACCAGCACGACCACAAGGCTTTGCAACAAGCGGCGGATGATGAAAACTGACACGGTGGAATCGGGGTTAGAAGGAGGTCAGGCGTGTGAAAAAGGCGGTCATCTGCAGACAACCGCCTTGATGAGGGATAGGTTACTGGGTAAACACGTCGGAATACACGGTGGCTTCGTCCGTGCGGGCATTGTACTTGATGCCTGTGCGAGCTGCCCAGGTGTTCACCTGATAGTGTAGCGGGATGATGCCCAAGTCGTTAATAGCCATCTCCGTAGCTTTTTCCAGTAGATTCTTGCGCTTGGCGTCATCCACGGTAGCCAGTGCATCTTCCACCAAGCGGTCTAACTCCGGATTTGAGTAGCGCCCACGATTGGACGCGCCGAAGCCTCGTGACTTGTCATAGGTGTGCAGCAGCGACTTAAGTGGTGAAGAAGCTTCACCCGTACCTGCACCCCAACCAACAAGGATGAAACTGAATTCCGGGGTTTTGTTTGGCCCACCTCGTGATGCCCGGTTGAAAAAAATGCTCTTCGGCATGGTTTCCACCGCCGTCTTGATGCCAATGCGTGTCAGCATCTGGGCCACTGCCTCGCAAATTTTCGCATCGTTGATGTAGCGGTCGTTCGGGCCGTGGATGGTCAACTGAAAGCCGTTGGGAACTCCCGCTTCGGCCAGCAGTTTCTTTGCACCAGCCGGGTCATAGGCTTCCGGCTTCAGGTTCGGGCTGACTCCGAAGAAGCCATCTGGAAGCAGCTGCCCAGCCTTGATCGCCACGCCTTCCATCACCCGGTCCACGATCGCATCGCGGCGAATCGCCTTAGAGATCGCCTTGCGAACACGCAAGTCCTTCAGCGGATTCTTGATGGCTCCGCCATTCTTTGATTTCACAAACGGCGAATCATCACGGTCATGGTCAAGGTGCAGGTAGATCACCCGATTGGAAATGCCTTGGCTGAGTTCGACGCCCGACTCACTTTTCAGATGGGTGATATCGGTAGTCGGCACGTTGTCAATGAAGTCCACATCCCCGGCGAGCAAGGCGGCAACACGGGCAGGTGACGACTTGATGGGCTTAATCACGATGCGCTTCCATTCGGGCTTCTCCCCCCAGTAATTCTCGTTGCGCTCCAAAATCAAGCGGTCTCCGGGCACCCACTCGACAAACTTGAACTTGCCGGTACCGATGGTGGCTTTGCCGCTGTTGTAGTCCTCCGTGGTCGCACCGTCTCCGTGCTTCTTGGAGATGATGCTAAAGGTGGACATGTCGTTCGGCATCAACGGATAGGGTCGTTCGGTTTTGATGTGAACGGTGTGATCGCCCACCTTGGAGATCGTCTTGCCCTTGAGGTAGGTGCCGAAGCTCGAAGGGGAGCTCGGGACGTTCGGTGCCCGCTGAAAGGTGAAGACCACGTCATCGGCGGTAAACGGGCTACCATCGTGAAACTTCACACCCTTGCGCAGCTTGAACTCCCACGTCAGGTCATTGATCGCCTTCCACGAAACCGCCAGCCCAGGCAGCAGTTGCTGCTTGGAATCGGTCATGATCAAGCGGTCGAAAATTTCCCGGGCCAGTGCGTTGTTGGGTCCAAGGTTGTGGTAGTGCGGGTCGATGGAGGAGGGTTCGGACTTGATGCCCGCCCTCAATTCCTGCGCCGCAGCGTTTCCAGCAACCAACAGGGTGCCGAGTGTCAGCACAATGCAAAGCAGTCGTTTCATGATTCTCCCTGAGAAAGCCATGAAGCCTCATGCCCCATGACAGATTGACGATTTAGGCAAATCCGGACCTTCCGGAACGGCCAAGGATAAGGTTATGGTCTAGTGGACTGACCTTAATTGCACAAGTTGAAAATCACACGAGGGTGCATTACAGTTGAACGGGGGCGCAAAACCGACTAACGTGTTCTCAGTGATTAACCACCGTTCATCCTCAATTCTGGACCCAACTGCCATGCCCGCTACAGACGATCTCACTTATCCCGTCTCGCTCACGCCTCCGGATATTTCCGCCTACCGTGCGGGCAACACCGGGGTTGAGTACGTCCATCAGTTCGACTCCGGAAAACCGGGAGCGCATGTGATGGTCAGTGCGGTGGTGCATGGCAACGAGTTGTGCGGAGCCATCGCCGTTGACCACCTCCTGCAAAACGGTGTGCGCCCGCTACAGGGCAAACTCACGCTGGCGTTCATGAATGTTGTCGCCTACCACAGCTTTGATCCGGACACCCCCACTGCCTCCCGCTTTGTCGAGGAGGACTTCAATCGGCTCTGGACCAAGGAGGTGCTGGAGGGCGACCGCGACAGCGTGGAACTGCGCCGAGCGCGAGCAATGCATCCGATAGTGGAAACCGTGGACCTGCTGCTGGACATCCACTCGATGCAGACGGCGACCACGCCCTTGATGATGGCCGGACCGCTCGCCAAGGGCCGGGAACTCGCCAAAACGATTGGAATTCCAGAAGTCGCCGTGACCGACTGGGGGCACAAGGCGGGTCGGCGGATGCGCGACTACGAGGGATTTTCCGATCCGGACAGCCCGAAGAACGCCCTGTTGATTGAATGTGGACAGCATTGGGAAGCAAGCAGTGCAGAATTGGCAATCACGGCAGCATGGCGATTCCTCTGGGCAACCGGGGTGATTTCGAAAGAAACCGTCACTCCTCACCTGCGCGTGGCCCCTCCTGCCCAGCAACGCTTCATCGAGGTTTCCGGACCCTACACCATCCAGACCACTTCGTTTCGTTTCGTCGAGTCGTTTGTCGGGCTTGAAGTCATTCCCGCTGCCGGAACCGTCATCGGTCACGATGGTGACCAGCCCGTCACCACCCCCTACGATAATTGCGTCCTCATCATGCCCTCCCGCCGCCAAACTCTGGGTGCCTCAGCAGTGCGCTTCGGAAAGTTCTTGGATGGCTAAAGCAGCAGACGCGAAGCATTGATCCCCGGATCGTCATTTTCTGAAACTCAAACCATCAAGCCCATGCGCGAAAACCTTTTGAAAACCAAGTGGGAGTCCGGAGGCTGGACTCTCAACGGTTGGCTCGGAATCCCCAGCAGCATTTCTGCCGAAATGATGGCTCAAGCAGGCTGGGATTCCCTGACCGTTGACCTTCAGCACGGCCTGATTGACTACACAACCGCGCTCCCGATGCTCCAAGCGATTTCTACCACCTCGGTCGTGCCTCTGGCGCGAGTGCCGTGGAACGAACCCGGCATCATCATGAAACTGCTTGATGCCGGATGCTACGGCATCATCTGCCCGATGATCAACACGCGGGAACAAGCCGAGGCGTTCGTGCGTTCCAGCAAGTACCCTCCACTAGGCGAGCGCAGTTGGGGGCCGCATCGCGCACAACTGTACGCTGGTTCCGGCTACCACGAACACGCCAACACCACCACCCTCGCCCTCGCCATGATCGAAACCCGTGAGGCACTGGAGAACATTGACGCAATTCTTAGCACTCCCGGACTCGACGGCTGCTACATTGGCCCGTCTGACCTCGGACTCTCGCTCGGTTATGAACCCAAGCCAGACCGCGAAGAACCGGAATTGCTGGAGGCCATTGACCTCATCCTCACCACTGCCAAGCGCAACAACGTGCGAGCCTGCATGCACTGCGGTTCTACCGCTTATGCCAAACGCATGATCGAACAAGGCTTCGACTCGGTGACAATTCTCGCAGACAACCACTTCATCCTGCACGGTGCCCGGCAAGTGGTGAATGAGATGAAACCCTGACCTCAAATTCAATCCATGACGATGACCGAACTCCGAGCAAGCTATCCGGACCTCAAAGGCAAGACCGTGCTAGTGACTGGTGGCGGCACCGGCATTGGCGCAACAACAGTGGCAGCGTTTGTCGAACAGGGTAGCCAGGTCGCGTTCCTCGACATTCAGGAGAACGCCTCCGAGCAGCTTGCCGATTCGTTGGCGGCAAAAGGCCAGAAACCACTGTTCCTGCCCTGCGACGTGACGGATATTCCTGCACTCCGTGAAGCCATTCGGAAAGTCGAATCGCAACTCGGCACAGTGAAAATCCTCGTCAACAACGCCGCCAACGATCAACGCCACGAACCGGAAACTGTCACTCCGGAGTATTGGGAGGAACGGTTGCGCATCAACCTGCACCACCACTTCTTCGCCGCGCAGGCGGTGCAACCAAAGATGGCCGAATCCGGAGGTGGTTCGATCATCAACATGGGATCGTGCAGTTGGCACATGGGATTGGGCTTCATGCCTGCTTACACCACGGCCAAGGCGGCAATTGAAGGGGTCACAGTCAGCCTCGCCCGCGCCTACGGCAAGGACCGCATTCGCGTCAACTGCGTGATTCCGGGTTCGGTGCGCACCCCACGGCAGGTGAAGGAGATTCTCACTCCTGAGTATGAGGAGTTCACCGTCGGGCAGCAGTGTCTGCCTGATCAAATCGAGCCGGAGGACATTTCCCAACTCGTGCTTTTCCTTGGTTCGGACACGAGTCGGATGTGTACCCGAGGCAACTTCTGCATGGACGCCGGCAGCGGCGCATAAAACAAAGATGAGCAACAAACTACGCTGGGGCGTTCTCAGTACTGCAAAAATTGGACGCGAAATGGTGATCCCGGCGATGCAAAAAAGTCGCACGGGAGAAGTTGTGGCTCTGGCCAGTCGAGATTTGCAGCTAGCACAAGCAACCACCTCTGCTCTTGGAATTCCAAAAGCCTATGGATCATACGAGGAGTTGTTGGCCGATCCCGAGATTGACGCGATTTACAATCCACTGCCGAACCATTTGCACGTTCCGCTGACTATCGACGCCGCCGGTGCTGGAAAGCATGTCCTCTGCGAAAAACCGATTGCCCTCACCGCTAAGGAAGCTGCGCAACTGCTCGACGTGCAGCACGAAACCGGAGTGCTGATCACTGAAGCTTTCATGGTCCGGGACAACCCGCAGTGGCATTGGGTTCGGGATCGCGTGCAGGACGGAACCCTAGGACGACTCGTGGCCGTGCAGGCGTGCTTTTCCTACACAAACCGTGACGCCGAAAACATCCGCAACATCCCAGAATTCGGCGGTGGTGGAATCTACGACATCGGTTGTTACCCGGTAGTCGTGAGCCGATTGTTGTTTGGAGAGGAGCCGGAAGCAGTTGCAGCGATTGTGGAGGATGATCCGGAATTCAAAACCGATCGTTTGGCCTCCGTCCTGATGCGCTTTCCTTCCGGGGGGCAGGCGAGTTTTGTCTGCAGCACCCAGATGGTTCCATACCAGCGGGTGCAGGTTTATGGCACCAAGCGACGCATCGAGGTAGAAATCCCCTTCAACTCACCCAACCAGATGCCGTGCCGGGTGTTTCTCGATGAGGGTGAATCCACGCATGACCGCTTCCGAACGATCACTGATCTACCCATAGTTGATCAGTACACTTGTCAGGCTGAAACCTTTGAGGCAAGAGTCCGGGAGGGGGACATTGATGACGGACCTGTGCAGGATGCTGTCGCGAACATGCGTGTTCTGGATGCCCTCTATTGTGCCCGAAAATCCGGATCGTGGGAGTCTGTGGCTTAGGTCAACTCAGCTGTTCTGACAACGAGCTCACGGGCGACCCCTTCCAAGGCTCGCCAGCTTTTATCTGCCACCACTTGCTTCGGCATCATCCAGCCTCCGCCAACCGTGAGGACATTGGGTATGGTAAGGTAGGCTCGAAAATTATCAGAGTTGATGCCTCCGGTTGGAACGAAGTCCACGTCCGGAAAGACGGGTGCGAAATTCTTGAGGCGGTCCATGCCCATGGAAGCCACTGCTGGAAAGAGCTTGAGCGTGGTGCAACCTGCTTCACGGGCGGCAAAGACTTCGGAAGCGGTTTCAGTTCCGGGAAGGTAGGGCAGTTCAAGTTTTTGGGCAGCTTCAACGAGGGGTAGATGCAGTGCCGCACTGACCGCAAAATCCACTCCGGATTCGTGAGCTTGGCGCAGTTGCTCTTCCCGCACCACCGTGCCAATGCCAACGCAAGCATCCGGGAGTTCTTTTCTGAGGGCTTCTACGGCTGCCCACGCCTGAGGAGTCCGCAGGGTGATTTCAAAGACCGTCAACCCTCCAGCATGGAGGGCTTTGGCAATTTCCGTGGATTCCTGCACCTCCCGGACGGTCATCACCGGAATTGCAGGAACCCCTGAAAGTAGTTTTCGCAATGGAGTTTCAGTCAACATTTCAATTGAAAGAGGTTAGGGATGGACGAAATCATTCTTGTTAAATCAGCAATGATCTTACCAGAAGTAGAAACCCACTTAGCAACACAATTCAAGGTTCATGAGCTTTGGAAAACAGATATTGAAGAATCATTCATTGCAAAAATTCGTGATCGCGTGAGAGGAGTTGCCACCGAAGGCTGGGCACCACAATCATTCATCGATTCCCTTCCAAATCTCAAAATCATTGCCAGCTTTGGGGTTGGTTACGAAGGCGTAGATGTTGAACATGCCACCAAACGCGAAATAACCGTCACCAACACACCCGACATACTCACCGAAGAGGTTGCCGATTACGCGATTGGTTTGTTGCTGGCAACCACACGCGGGATCGTGGAAGGGGACCGCTTTGTAAGAGAAGGCCGCTGGACCCAAGGCTTGTTGCCGCTAAAAAAACGAGTTTATGGCCAACGCCTCGGCATCCTCGGACTGGGACGCATCGGCAAAGCCATCGCCCGCCGTGCAGAGGCGTTCGACATGACCATCGCTTACCACGGGCGCAGTGAGCAGCCGGAGGTCGCCTATCGGTTTGAGCCAAGTCTTGTCGAACTGGCTCGGAACTCGGACTTCCTCATCGCCAGTTGCGTGGGTGGTGAGTCCACTCGCAATTTGATCAACAAGGAGGTGCTCGAAGCTCTTGGAGCGTCCGGAATCCTTGTCAACGTCGCCCGTGGTTCGGTCGTGGACGAACCCGCACTGATCTCCGCTCTTCAATCCGGCACCCTACTCGCAGCGGGATTGGACGTCTTCACCAACGAACCCCATGTGCCTGAAGAATTGATTCAGATGCCCAACATTGTGCTACAACCTCACCAGGCCAGTGCCACCAAGCAAACCCGGCTCGCCATGGGACAATTGATGGTGGACAACCTCGACGCTCATTTCTCCGGAAAGCCACCGCTGACTCCGGTTAACTCGATCACAAAATAAACCTTATGCCTTCTCCAAGCTGATGCCTGACCCTCGTCTGCACTTCGTCACTTCCAACGAAAACAAGCGGCGAGAACTCGAAACCCTGCTCGGCGAGCCGCTCGGGCAGGAATCTTTTGAGCTTCTGGAACTCCAGACCTCTGTACTGGAAGACATCACCCGCCACAAACTCCACGCTGCTTTTGAGCATCTGCAAAAACCTGTCGTAGTTGAGGACACCTCGCTCTATTTCTTGGCGTGGAACGAACTTCCGGGGCCGCTCGTCAAATGGTTCCTCAAGAATCTTGGCCCAGATGGAATGGTGCAAGCGCTGAAACCCTTTCGGGACTTTCGGGCCAAGGCCGTGTGCTGCCTCGGTTACACCGAGAATGGTGAAGTCATGCACCTTTTCCGAGGCAAGGTTGCGGGCAAGATCGTACCGGCACGCGGCTCCCGTGAGTTCGGATGGGATCCAATTTTCCAGCCGGAAGGTTTTTCTAAAACCTTTGGAGAGTTGACTGGGGATGAGAAAGCCACCGTCTCCATGCGTGCCCAAGCAGCACGCCAGTTCCGGAAATTTCTAAGCGGGGAAAACACCTCCTAAACCGGACCCTAAACCGCCTTTTCTTCCGGAACGCGGTACTCCCGACTGTGTAGCAGGTAGGGAATCCCGCCCAACATATAGACTGCAAGCTGGACGATGATGTAGAGGTTGAAGACATCCGCGCCTCCGGAAAGCCCCACCAGCTGATATAGCGATTCAAACGCGGCATGGCCAATACCGATGCCTCCGGGCGCAACCGGAAGTGCAATGGTGATCAGGCCAATGGGCATGATGAAGAACTGAGTGGCCAGTTCCATTCCGAAGATTCCCATCATTTGGGCGATCTCAAAAAACAGCAGGGCAACCATGGAATGTACTCCAATCGAGATCAGCAGGGTCACAAGCAGGGTGCGGCGATGGTGCTGGAAACTCTTGAAAGCCGTATAGACCTTGAGCGTGAACCCGCTGGCGGGCAAACGCTGGAAAAACCGGATGAAAGGGTCTTGCCCTTCCCGGAATGGATACAGCACCACACCATAAAACAGCAACGTTCCCACAAATAGTCCGGCGATCATCCATGCCAAAGGGTGTAGCGATCCCTTGCCAAGGATCAGATCCCAGTTCGTGGCCAGCGCGATGAAGGCCATCACGATCAATCCAAACAACCCCACAAAGCGGTCAATGAGCAGCGTCATGAACGCCCGCGTCCGCCCTTCGGCTTCCTGTTCCCGGATCACATAGTAGCCTTTCACGACATCTCCTGTGACTGCGCCGGGTAGCGTCATGTTGAAGAAACTGCCGATCCACGTCAGCAGGAAAGCGCGGTTGGGTGTCACGGCCAAGCCAATCGCCCGCAGTAGCAACCACCACCGCAGTGCCGACATCGGCACCACCAACAAAGCCAGCACCGCCACCATCGTCGCCAACATCCCCGGATGCTCGTGGAACAGCAACAGCCGCTCAATGTTGAGACGCCCGCTCTGGACCAAATAGGTCAGGATCACTGCAACAATCCCAAACTTGAGGAGCGTGAGAAGCAGACGTTTCATCGAACAGAAATTTTACTCAACGGAAAAGCAACAGGACTCCAGCCAGCAGCCAGCAGCCAGCAGCCAGCAGCGACCAGCCACGAGGCTGGAAAATACCGAGAGCAGTCAAGTATCCCAAACTGACCCAAAATGAAAAGCCGAAGGAAATCCAGAGTGCCCAGGCCAACTCCGGGATCGCTCCCCACAGGAGGGCATAGATGCCCCCGTGCCCCGCTTCGACCACAAGCGTTCGAGTTCCGTAACTCTGGCCGCAACTCCGGCAACATCCGTGTTGCCGGAGAAACGAGAACACCGGAACGTTTTCCCACCAGCACAATTGATGACCGCACGAAAAACAAAAGGATCGCACCGGATGAGCAAGGGAGAGTGTTCCCTCCCGGAGGTGCTGGCACAAGCGTTCCCCAAAGTTTTCATCCTGCCAATGCTGACGATTCGTGTCGCTGCCCCACATCAGCGGCAGACGCTCCAAGGCAAGGTTGACAAAGCTGCCGACCACGAGTCCGAACGTTCCTCCCAAGAGTGTGAGCATTCCAAAATTCATGCAACCGTCTGATGTCTGAGCAAGCAAGGATTTCAGCGAATCCCCAAAAAAACTCATTTCAGTCTTGAAATCACTAAATGCGTATATTATGATTTATTGTATCATCGTATGTCGATGCAATGATTTGCAAGGAAATCGAGATGGAGAAACTGACACAAGTGCTACGACTGCTGGGCGAAGAGACACGACTCCGGCTGCTGATTCTGCTCTCGCAGAGTCCGCTCAACGTGAGTGAGTTGACCACAATTTTGGGAATGGCGCAATCCGGCGTTTCCCGGCATTTGGGGCAACTCCGCAAAATGGGACTGCTCCAAGAGCAACGCGAAGGCGTTTGGAGCTATTACCAACTTGCTCGTCCGGAAGCCTTGGACCCCGAACTTCGCATGCTCTGGAGTTATCTTCAGGAACAGCTCTCGACCCTCAACGACCCCTACAGTGACCGGGTGCGCCTCGCCGAGGTTTTACGGCAACGCAAGGTCGGCGGCTCCGGACTCAACGAGCGCTTGCTGGAACCGGGGCAATCGTGGCAAGCGTGGTCTCGGCTGCTGGCGATGCTGCTTTCCCAAATCCCCAATTCGCGTCCCGCGCTTAGAATCAGCGAATCCGGACTGGATGTGGTGGACCTTGGCTGCGGAGACGGCACCCTCACCGTAGAGATGGCTCGCTTTGCGCGTCGCGTCGTTGGAGTCGATTTCAATCCAGACACTCTTGCTGCGGCGCGACAGCGCATTGATCGACTTGGCCTGCGGAATGTCACGCTGCTCGCCGAGAACGTCAATGAACTGTCGCTCGATTCCGGTAGCGTTGACGTGGCGTTCTTCTCCCAATCGCTGCACCATCTTGACGATCCCAAGAGCGGATTCCGGGAGGCCTTCCGCATTCTGCGTCCCGGAGGTTGCGTCTTTGTGATGGAACTCGCCGCGCACCGCGAGCAGTGGGTGCTAGAAAAACTCAACCACAAGTGGCTCGGTTTTGAGCGTGACAATCTGCTCAGCATCATGCAGGAAACTGGACTGACCGAACTGCAATCCGAACTGCTCCCCCTGCGCCGGGAGGAGTTATTCCAAGTGATACTCGCCAGCGGTATCAAAGCTTAATCCACTCCGGAGAAACCATGCGCTACACCACAGCTTCTGCTCAGGAACTCCAAGCACTGCTCAGCCACCAAATCGTCCTCTTGGATGGTGCCGGGGGCACGATGATCCAGCGCCACAAGCTGGCCGAGGCAGATTTCAGGGGGTCGCAATTCCGGGATCACGGCCAATCGCTCCAAGGCAACAACGACCTGCTCTCGCTCACCCGTCCGGACGTGATCGAAGCCATCCACCGCGAGTACCTTGCAGCCGGAGCGAACATTCTTGAAACCAACACCTTTAACGCCAACCGCATCTCGCAGGCCGACTACGCGCTGGAAGATCAGGTGCGCGAGATCAACCTCGCCGCCGTTGCGTGCGCCCGGAAGGCCGTGAAGGCTTTCCGCCACGAGCATCCGGTCTTCGTGACTGGGGCGATTGGTCCGACCAACCGAACCTGTTCGCTATCCCCGGACGTGAACAACCCGGCCTATCGCGCCGTCAGCTTTGATGAGGTTGCCGCCGCCTACCGCGAACAGGCCGAGGCGTTGATCGAAGGTGGGGTGGATCTGCTTTTGCTGGAAACGAGCTTTGACACGCTCAACATGAAGGCCGGTATTTACGCACTCGAAACACTGTTCGATGAGCGCGGCATCCGCCTGCCAGTGTTTCTCTCGGTGACGATCACAGACGCTTCCGGACGCACCCTCTCCGGCCAGACGCTGGAGGCATTCTACCTTTCCATCGAACACGCCAACCCCATTGCGATCGGCATCAACTGCGCCCTCGGCGCACAGGAGATGCGCCCGTTTGTGGAGGAACTGGCAACGATCTCGCGCTTCCCCATCGGCTGCTACCCGAATGCAGGACTGCCCAATGCGATGGGTGAGTACGACCAGACTCCGGAGGAGTTCGCCAAAATCACCGGAGAGTTTGCCGAACAGGGCTGGCTGAACATCGTCGGGGGCTGCTGCGGTACGACTCCGGAACACATCCGACTGCTTGCCGAGCGCGTCCAACACTGCGCCCCGCATCGGATTCCGGAGTTGCCCGAGCTTTCGCGTTACTCCGGGCTGGAGCCACTGAGCATCACCCCGGATATCGGATTCCTGATGATCGGGGAGCGCACCAACGTCACCGGTTCTCCCAAGTTCAAGAAGCTCATCCTCGGCGACGATTTCGACGCTGCGCTTGTCGTTGCACGTCAGCAAGTGGAGAACGGAGCCAACCTGATTGACATCAACTTCGACGAAGCCCTGCTCGATGGCGAAGCCTCGATGACTCACTTTCTCAACTTGATCGCCGCCGAACCGGACATTTCCCGTGTGCCTATCATGATTGACAGCTCGAAGTGGTCAGTTATCGAAGCCGGACTCAAGTGCATCCAAGGCAAGGGCGTGGTCAATTCGATCAGCCTCAAAGAAGGCGAGCAAGCTTTTCTGCGACAAGCCCGCGAAATCCGCAAGTACGGTGCAGCGGCGGTAGTGATGGCCTTTGACGAGCAAGGGCAGGCCACTGGACTCGATCAAAAGGTCGCCGTCTGCGGACGGGCCTACCGGCTGCTCACCGAGGAAGTTGGCTTCCCCGCGCACGACATCATCTTTGACCCAAACATCCTCACGGTCGCTACGGGGATGGAGGAACACAACGCCTATGCCGTCAACTTTATCGCAGCCATCAGCGAGATCAAGCGGCACTGTCCCGGAGCCAAAATCAGCGGTGGGGTGAGCAATATCTCCTTCTCGTTCCGGGGCAACAACCCGGTGCGCGAAGCGATGCACTCGGCCTTCCTCTACCATGCCATCCAAGCCGGACTCGACATGGCCATCGTCAACGCGGGGATGCTCGATGTCTATGAGGAAATCCCTCCGGAATTGCTCAAGCATGTCGAGGATGTGCTGCTCAACCGCAGTCCGGAAGCCACTGAACGGATGATCACCTTCGCCGAGGGCTACAAGTCGGAAGCCACCAAGCAAGACAAGAAGACCGATGCGTGGCGCGCAGGCACGGTCGAGGAACGCCTCAGCCATGCACTGGTCAAGGGCATCACCGAGTTCATCGTTGCTGACACCGAAGAGGCGCGGCAACAATACGGAATCCCGCTCAAAGTGATCGAGGGGCCGCTGATGGACGGGATGGGTGTCGTCGGCGAACTTTTTGGATCAGGAAAAATGTTCCTGCCACAGGTGGTCAAGAGTGCCCGCGTGATGAAGCAAGCGGTGGCTCACCTCACTCCGTTCATGGAAGAAGAGCAGCGTCGCAACGGATCAACCAACACACGCCCGTTGATTGTCACCGCGACCGTCAAAGGCGATGTTCACGACATCGGCAAAAACATCGTTGGAGTTGTACTGTCCTGCAACAACTACGAGGTGCATGATCTTGGCGTGATGGTGCCGTGCGAGAAAATTCTTGAAACTGCAAAACAGACAGGCGCAGTGGCGATCGGCCTGTCTGGATTGATCACCCCGTCGCTGGACGAGATGGTTCATGTCGCCAAGGAGATGACCCGCCAAGGCTTTAGCCTGCCGCTGCTCATCGGTGGTGCCACCACCAGTCCGGCGCACACCGCCGTCCGCATCGCTCCGGCGTACAACCAGCCCGTGGTGCATGTCCTCGACGCTTCCCGCGTGATCAATGTCGTCTCGCAATTGCTCAACCCTGCCACTCGCAACGATTACGCCGAGGAAATCTCAGCCCGGCACGAAAAGCGACGACAGGCGTATTTCAGCAAAAGCAAAAACAGAAAACTGCTCCCCCTCAAGCAAGCATGCGCGAATGCCACGCCTTTCGACTGGGAATCCATCGAAATTGCAGTTCCGGAGTTTCTTGGGGTGCAGGTTTATGGTGCAGTTTCTGTTGAGACGCTGATTCCCTACATCGATTGGACTCCGTTCTTTTATGCTTGGGAACTGAAGGGCAAGTTCCCCAAAATCCTGGACGATCCCCGACTTGGTGCCGAAGCCCGAAAGCTGCACGAGGACGCTCAACAAATGCTGGAACGCCTCTCCGCAGAAGGGCGCGTACAACCTCGCAGCGTTTGTGGTTGCTTCCCGGCGAACAGCGACGGCGACGACCTCCGTATTTTCACCGACGAATCCAGGACGCAACTCCAAGCCACCTTTCACACATTGCGCCAGCAAGACTCCAAGGCCAACGGCAAACCGAATCAAGCACTGGCGGATTTCATCGCTCCGATCAGCTCAGGACGCGCTGATTATCTGGGCGCATTTGCCGTCACCGCAGGGCCGGAGATCGAGGAAATCGCCCACGAGTACGAAGCGCAGCACGACGATTATCATGCGATTCTGGTCAAGGCACTCGGTGACCGACTGGCCGAGGCGTTTGCCGAGTACCTGCACCAGCAGATGCGTGTGGCGTGGGGTTACGGACAAGACGAACAGCTTTCCCACGAAGACCTGATTCGGGAACGCTACCGGGGCATCCGCCCTGCTCCGGGCTATCCTGCGCAACCGGATCACACCGAGAAACGCACCATTTTCGAGCTGCTTGAGGTGGAAGCCAACACGGGCATCAAACTCACTGAACACTTTGCAATGTGGCCTGCAAGTTCGATCAGCGGTCTCTATTTCTCGCACCCGGAGTCGCGCTACTTCGCAGTCGGCAAATTGACGCGGGAGCAGATTGAAGATTACGCGCAACGCAAAGCTTTTGCCTTCGAAGAAGTCGAACGCTGGCTGGCTCCGAACCTTGCCTATGAGCCGACACCGCAAGCATCAGCCGTCGCCGCTCTACCGTCTGCGGCATGAGACTCCGATGAAACTGATCGACCTCTATCGCCGCAAGTCCTTCGTCTTTTCCATCGAGGTTTTTCCTGCAAAAACCGCTGAGGGCATGGAAACCCTGAAGCAGACGCTGGGCACCTTTGCCAAGTTCCGCCCGGACTACTTCTCCGTGACCTACGGCGCAGGAGGCGGCACTCGTGAGAACACCCACGCGCTGGCCACCCATCTTCAGAACAAGCTCGGCATCGAGACGATGGCACACCTTACCTGCGTCAGCCACACCGGTCAGGAAATCGAAGTGGTGCTGCGTCGGCTGGAGAAATCCGGGATCGAAAACGTGATGGCGTTGCGGGGCGATCCACCGCAAGGTTCAACAGAATTCCGGAGGCCCAAAAATGCTTACAACTACGCCTGCGAATTGGTAGCCGCCATCCAGAAACGCGGAGGCTTCGGCATTGGTGCCGCAGGCTATCCGGAAGGGCACATCGAAAATCCTGACCAGGACGCCGACCGCCACTTCCTCGTCGAAAAAATCAACGCCGGAGTGGACTTCATCGCCACCCAGTTCTTTCTCGACAACTCCTTCTTTCTGCGCTGGCGTGACCAACTCGCTGCTGACGGTGTGAGTGTCCCGCTGGTTCCCGGGCTGCTGGTTCCCACTTCCCTGAAACAACTCACCCGCATGGCCGATTTCTGTGGAATCAGCATTCCCAACAAACTCCGCATTCAACTGGAAACCCACCACACCGATCCGGAAGCCATGAAGCAGATCGGCTTGGAACACACCTCCTGCCAGTTGGAGAACCTGCTCCGCGAAGGCATTCCCGGCATTCACCTCTACGCCCTCAACAAGCTCGCAACCGTGCAGCACCTCGCTCCACTGCTGCCGTATTCCTCAAAAAATCTCCTCGCTCCCTGCGCCGCCTGAGAATCCGGTTTGGATCAACCACCGGATTTGTTAGACTGTCCACACAATCAAACTCCTGATGTACAAGGAGTGATGACTTTTCCTCAACTTTTCAATAATCCATGAACTCACAAACAAAAATCGCCCTTGTCACGGGTGCCGGAACAGGCGTTGGCAAGCAAACCACCCTCGCGCTGCTACAGGCAGGATATTCCGTGGTTCTCGCAGGACGTCGCATGGACCCGTTGGAGGCCGCCGTCACAGAAGCCAAAGCTGAGAAATCGCGGACGTTGGTGGCGCCCACCGACGTGGGCGATCCGGATTCGGTACGAGCCTTGTTCACCCAGATCAAAAAAACCTTCGGGCGGCTGGATTTGCTCTTTAACAACGCCGGGATCGGCGCGCCTCCCGTACCGCTGGAAGACCTCACCTATGAGCAGTGGAAGGCGGTCGTGGACATCAATCTGACCGGAACCTTTCTCTGCACGCAGCAAGCTTTCAAGATCATGAAGGAGCAGACTCCGAGAGGCGGACGCATCATCAACAACGGCTCCATCTCGGCGCATGTTCCGCGTCCCTTCTCGTCTCCGTACACCGCGACCAAGCATGCGATCACGGGCCTGACACGCTCCACCTCTCTTGACGGACGCGCCTACGACATCGCCTGCGGACAGATCGACATCGGCAACGCTGCGACCGAGATGACCGCCCGCATGAGGGAAGGCATCATCCAAGCCAACGGCACCACTGCCGTGGAACCAACAATGGGGGCCGATAACGTCGCTAACGCCGTGGTTCACATGGCGAGCCTCCCGCTCGATGCCAACGTGCTGTTCATGACGGTGATGGCGTCCAAGATGCCCTTTGTCGGGCGTGGGTGATCCGGAAAAAAACACCTGCCATGAAGCAGTCAGTCTCCGTCGGCAACCTAAGTTTCGCCAACGACCGCCCTTTCGTGCTGGTTGGCGGGATGAACGTCCTGGAATCCACCGATCTCGCCCTGCAAGTCGCAGAAACCTTCCGGACTGTGACCGACCGTCTAGGCATTCCGTATGTCTTCAAGGCGTCGTTCGACAAGGCGAATCGCTCCTCGATGGATTCGTTTCGTGGTCCCGGATTGGAGGACGGACTGCGGATGCTGGAGCGGGTGAAATCCGAGTTTGAGGTTCCGGTGTTGACCGATGTTCACGAACCCCAGCAGGCGGCTCCTGCCGCCGAGGTTGCGGACATCATTCAGCTTCCGGCGTTTCTTTCTCGGCAAACCGATTTGGTGGTGGCGATGGCCCGGACAAAAGCAGCCATCAACATCAAGAAGGCGCAGTTCCTCGCGCCAGAAGAAATGGGCAACATCCTGCGAAAGTTCGAATCAGCGGGAAATTCACAGCTAATGCTCTGCGAGCGCGGGACGAGCTTCGGTTACAACAACCTTGTGGTGGACATGCTGGGCTTCCCGATTCTCAAGGGCTTTGGCTACCCCGTGCTGTTCGACGTGACCCACGCCCTGCAACGTCCCGGAGGCCACGGCACAGCGGCAGGCGGACGGCGCGAGCAGGTGCGGGAACTGGCGCTTTCCGGAATGGCGCAAGGCTTAGCGGGCTTGTTTCTTGAAGCCCATCCGCATCCGGAAGCCGCCAAGTGTGACGGCCCTTGCGCTCTGCCCCTTGCTCAATTGGAACCCTTCCTACGGCAGATGCAGCAGCTGGACGAACTCGCCAAGTCGCTGGAACCGCTGGACATTGTGCCCCACGGACTCAACTCATAAGAGCAACAGGTGGGTTGATTCCACAGAAAGCTGATTCGGGGTCTTGGGAATCTAGGATTCCGGAGCCAAAGCGGAACCTGCTTGCAGCCAGCTTGGCTTTCTGTGCTACAATTGAAGAATTGAAACCCAAGCCTCGGTGCCCCATGCAGATTCAACACGCCATCGAAAGTAAACTCCAAGACGCCTTCCAGCCCGAGTTTCTGGAAGTGGAGAACGAGAGCCACCGCCACAACGTCCCTCCGGGATCGGAGTCGCATTTCAAGGTCACAGTCATTTCCGAGAAATTTTCCGGAGCCAAACTACGGGAGCGGCACCAGATGGTGTACAGCATCCTGCGCGACGAGGTTTCCGGACCTGTCCACGCCCTCTCGATTCGCGCTCAGACTCCAGAACAGTGGCAGGCCACGGGTGCAACCCCGCACCAGACACCCGACTGCCGTGGCGGCGATGGCGGGCAACGGCTGGGGCTTTCCTGATCCGTGCCCGCGAATTTTCAGGCACTTTACGGGCTGGCACTGCTCGCGTCCCTCGGCTACCTCACCCTGCTGTTTTGGAAGCGGCACCCCTTTCGCAAAACCAGTCTGTTCCTGCGCATTGGCTTGCTCCTGTTGTTGTTTACGCTCGCGCAGGTCACGATCACGCAGCAACTCCGGAACGCACGACCGCTGCATGTGCTGGTGGATTCCAGTGCCAGCATGGCCAAGTGGTTCGGTCTTCCGGAGGATGCCCACACTGGGAATTCACCAGACGAGTGGCTGCCCACTGCATTGGTTTCCACCATCGAGCAGAAATTTCCGGATCATGACCTCCATTTCCTTGATCTCTTTGCGGGCACAGCAGGTCCAGCGGGTTGGCCCTCGCAATCGCCGCTGATCGCCGCACTCCAGCGTTTTCACGACGACGCACGATTGCCTGCGGGCAGTGAAGTGCTGCTCGTCAGCGACGGATTGGACACCGAGCAACCGCAAGCTTGGGAAGCGCTTGCACAGCAGTGGCAGGACTCCAAGCTCGTGATCCACACGCTGGTTCCACCGATTCGTCCGCAACCCGGAGCCGGACTGCGCATCGACACGGCGCTACGGGTGGCCTTTGTCAACCAGCCGCTCACGATGCAGGTGACGGTTCACGCCTCGCTCCCGGAACCGCAGCACACCGATGTGGTGCTGATGGACGGGCGTTCCGTGCTTGCCCGCAAGTCCGTCGAGCTTCCTGCCGGAGACTCCAAAACACCGCTCGAGCTTGCGTGGATGCCCGTGCTGCGGAGCGAAACCCTGCTCACCCTGAAACTGCTGCCGGTGGCTCCTGACAGCAATCCTCACGACAATCTCGCCTACCTGCCGATCACGGTTCGCACTCCAAAGCTCAAGGTGCTGCACATTGCCGGACGACCAAGCTGGGACGTGCTGCACCTGCGCCGTCAGCTCAAATCACTTCCGGAACTGGACCTGATCGCCTTCTTCATCCTGCGAAACCCCTTTGAGGACTCCCAGAACATCCCGGAAGCCGAACTCGCCCTCATCCAGTTTCCGGTTCGGGAGCTGTTTCTGCGTGAACTCTTCAAGTTCGACACGGTACTGTTTCACAATTTCGACATCCAAACCTACCTCCGGAACCTTGAATTCCGCAAGAGCTTCCAGCGCTACCTCGCTGAGGGCGGCAGGATCATCGTCATCGGAGGAGAGGACGCCAAACAATTTGAGGACTATCAGAAACTTTTTCTCGCGGAAGGCACCGGACTCGGTTCCATCGGTTTTCAGCATCAACCACAGTGGCGTTTCCGCGAGCAGGATTTGCTCTCACCAGTCCAGCTTCAGCAGCAGGCTGGTTTCCAAACGCTCCTTGCGAAATCCAGTGCCGCTCTGCCCCCGCTGCTGATCCGCACCCCCTATCGCTACGGTCGGGTGGACTGGATTCTGGAATCGGCGTCTTGGCAGTGGCGTCGTCCACCGAATTCCGGAAACCGCCTAAGCCACAACCTGCACTTTTCGCTGCTCTGGCAAGCCCTGCTCCAGCAACCCCGGCACGAGCGACAGAGGATTTTCCAAGGGTTCCGGACACGACCCTATCACGTTTCCGAGCCGATTCACGGCGTGATTCAACCTCCGACGCAGGCAACTCGCGCCTGGCTGGAGGTGCTGGATCCCCAGCTTGACGCGACCGTGCATGAAGAAGCACTCGATCTTTCTGGACAAAATGCCTATATTCAACTCCCAGCCCTGTTGCCCGGCAGATACACGCTCCGGGTTTCTTGTCGCTGTACCGACATGCGGGACGCCACCTTGCCCCTCACCGTGGTGGACGAGTGGTTGGAACAGCACGACGTCGCCCCCAATCTTCCGGCCCTGCACCAGCTTGCAGAACGAACGGGAGGAAAAATCCGGACGGCACTGCCTTGAACCTTGTTCCAGATTTTTTTATGCTTGCTTCACTAGACTTACACAGAAATAACATTGTGAATCTTGAACAAGCTGTTCCCCCTTTTCCGAAGGGGGAAGCCCTTGGGGTCCGTGCAAGTCTCCTATTCCACCTTGGATTGCTGCTGCTCGGCTTGGGGGGGGTGACGGCCTGTGCCACCTCGTCCGTCCTGCTTTCCCCCAAGGGACAGAAGGTGGTGGTGGTGGGCAACCGCACTCAACTTCCCGGATGTTCCCTGCGCAGTGAAATTCGTACCCTTGGGCTGGTCGGCACGGCCAACAGTCGCCATCAGGCGCTCATCAGAGCTCGGAACCAAGCGGCTGAAGCGGGCGCCACGCATTTGCAATTGGAACATGCGGAATCCAATCGCGTTTCCACAACCCTTGTGGGCAAGGCGCTCTTCTGTCTGGAGGATATTGCCCTTGAAGACCAAGACTTCGACCTCGACAATCTCTACATTCTCGATTAACTCTCCATGACCGACGGTCTGCTGGTTCTGAGCAACGGCCTCTATTTTCGGGGACGTCTGCTTGGAACGCCACTTGAGGCGACTGGTGAAGTCATCTTCAACACCTCCCTGACAGGTTACCAAGAAATCCTCTCCGATCCCTCCTATGCGGGTCAGATCGTCACAATGACCTACCCGCAGATTGGTAATTACGGGGTCAATCCGGAGGACATGGAATCTGGAACGGTCCATGCGACGGCCTGGTGATCCGGGAATTGAGTCCGGTGGCCAGCAACTGGCGTTCTACGCAAACGCTGGACGGCTGGCTCGGCGAACAGCGCATCCCGATTCTGGCAGGCGTGGACACGCGGGCGCTCGCCCGCACCCTCCGGGAAACTGGAGAGTGCAGCGGCCTGATCGTGCCTGCCAACTTACAGCACACGCTGGACATGCTCCGGGAGGAAGCCCTTGCACTGCCGTCAATGGTGGGGCAGAATCTGGCCCGCCGGGTGTCCACCCGCGAACTGTACGCCTGGCCCACAGAGGGCGAGGTGCGCTTCCGGATCGTGGCCTATGACTTTGGGATCAAACACAACATCCTGCGCCTGATGGCCCAGCAGGGCATGCACATCACGGTGGTGCCTTGGAACACTCCAGCCTCGGAAGTGCTGGAAATTCAGCCCGATGGAGTTTTCCTCTCCAACGGTCCCGGAGACCCGGCAGCGGTCACAGAAGCCATTGAGGCCGTGTCGCAACTGCTCGGTCAGGTTCCCATTTTCGGTATTTGCCTAGGGCATCAGATTCTCTCCCTTGCACTGGGATGCCAGACCTACAAGCTCAAGTGCGGGCACCACGGGGTCAACCATCCAGTCATGGATTACGCCACCAAAAAAATCGAGATCACCAGCCACAACCACGGATTTTCCGTGGACGAAACCTCCCTTCCCCATGACGTGCGCGTCACGCACCGCAACCTCAACGACCAGACCGTTGAGGGTCTCGAATCCCTCACCCATCCGGCATACTCCGTGCAATATCACCCCGAGGCTGCGCCGGGTCCCCACGATGCCCAATACCTCTTCAATCGCTTCGTGACCCTCATGCAGGCCCAAGGCCGGGCCTGAGCACGTGCGGGACCGCAGGATCCACCAGTTCTTTCTGCACCGGACAGCCCACAGCGACAGCGACCGCATGAGAAGGGAAGCTCATGAGTGTTGGAAAACTCACCGGCCCCAAGAAGGCCGCCATCCTGCTGCTCGCCCTCGGCGAGGACGGCGCAGCGGAAGTGATGAAGAATCTGGACGAATCGGAAATCCAGCAGGTCGGTTACTACATGACCCGCTTCACCGACGTCGCACCGGAAGAACTCGACATCGTGCTGGAGGAATTCTACCGCAACACCGTCACGCAGGACGAGGGGGTCAACATCAACGCCTCTCCGGATTTCGTCAAGAACGCCCTCAGCAAGGCACTGGGTGCGGAGAAGGCCAAGGAACTGGAGGGCAGCCTGCACTCCGGACAGGAGGAAGGTGGGCTGGATGCCATCCGCTACGCCGACCCCGTGATGATCTCCAACTACCTACGGAGTGAACACCCACAAACCATTGCCTTGGTGCTTTCCTACATCCGCAACACCGACCAATCCTCCATCGTCCTCCGCAACCTTCCCGAAAACCTGCAAGCCGACGTCTTGTACCGCATGGCGGTGCTTGAAAGCATCCCGCCCGGAGTCGTTTCGGAACTCAACGACGTGCTGTTCGAGGAAATGAAGAGCGCAAGCAGCATGGTCACCAAAGTGGGCGGGGTTGGCCCTGTCTCCGAAATTCTCAACGCGGTGGACAAGGCGACCGAGACCCGTATCCTTTCAACCATTGAGGAGGCGAACCCGGACCTCGCCGAACAGATCCGCGAACTCATGTTCACCTTCGAGGACCTCTCCGCTATCGACGCCAAGCAGATGCAAACGGTCCTCAAAGATGTTGACATTCCGGACCTCACCATGGCACTCAAGACCGCCAGCGATGCGGTGAAGGAGTTGATTTTCTCATCCATGTCCTCCAAACAGGCGGACATGGTACGGGAAGATTTGGAAAACCTTGGGCCGGTGCGGGTTTCAGATGTGGAATCGTCTCAACAAAAAATCATCAAGGTCGTCAAAACCTTGGAGGAAGAGGGCAAGATCGTCATTGCCGGGTCCGGCGGCTCCGATGTCGTCTAACGTGAGTTTTGGAGGTGAACTCCGCTAATTCCTCCAGCCTCGGCTCCCCCTCACCCCAGCTGAAGACCGGGCAGTTCGTGCGCTTGTTGCCGGATCCATCCTCCCGGATGGACTGCAAGGCCAACCCGGTGCTGCCATGCTCAAAGAGATAGGAGATCGGCATATTGTACACCGTTCCAGAGACGCTGTCCGTCCGGTTCGCACAGTTGATGAACTCGCTCAGGCAATGATCTGGCCACAGTCATTTTGCCAAGGGAGGAAGTATGGATCGTGATTACCGTGATGGTGAATTTCCAAAAATCCTGATTGATCCAGACTTGGATTTCGCTTCGATTTGGCTCCAAGACGACGTGGAGCAGAAGTCCTACCTCAAGGAGGGTATCCTGTTTGCGGAGAACGCTGAGGGGCAGGTCATCGAAATCCAGACCCTCAATCTCAGCACTCTCCGGCCTCGTCAAGCTCCCGCCTCGGAGGCGACGGCGTAGGCCTCTATCGGCGCAGGGAAGTCCGGGCCACTCGTGGAGTGGCAGACATGCTAGCGATGACGAAAGGCCCACGCCCAGTGGACCTTGGGGGTGCGAGAGAAATCCTTGGGCACGGTGTGGGAATGGAGGTTTTCAACTGCGAATTCCTCCAACAGTTCTGGTTCCAGCTTGAACTGCCGGAAGTGGTTAGTGAAGAGCAGCACACCCTCCGGAGCCAAGCGTTGCATGGTCAGCCGAATGAGTTCCAGATGATCCCGCTGCACGGCAAAATCATGGGCCCGCTTGGAGTGGGAAAAGGTGGGCGGATCAAGGAAAATCAGCTCATAATCGCCGCGTCCTCGTTTCAGCCATTCAAGACAGTCGGAGCGTTGCAGACGATGTTCGTTGCCGTGGAATCCATTGAGCGCGAGGTTACGGTCGGACCATTCCAGAAAACGCGGGGAGAGGTCCACGGTCGTCGTTGCGGACGCTCCACCTTTGGCCGCCGCGACCGAGGCCGTTCCGGTGTAGCCGAAGAGGTTGAGAAAGCGCTGGCCCCGCGCTCGTTCCCGAAGCCACTGGCGGGTGAGGCGGTGATCGAGAAACAGTCCCGTGTCAATCGTGTCCGTGAAATTGACGAGAAAGCGCAAATCGCCTTCCCGGACTTCCAAAAACTGACGATTCTCAGTCTCCGCAGTGTACCGGAAACTCCGCCCCTGCCGTGCCCGCACCTTGAGGATCACCCGTGAGGGCGAAATCCCCAGTGCCTCCGGGAGCGATGTCACGACCGCCCGGAGCCGCTGCTGCGCCTTGATTGTGTCCACCGAATCAGGAGCCTGATACTCCTGCAGCACGGCCCAATCCTCGTACAGATCCACGGCAACATTGTACTCCCGGAGATCGGCATCGTAGGCGCGAAAGCAGTGAATGTCTTGCTGCTCCCGCCACTTCTTGAGGCGACGCAGGTTTTTGTGCAGTCGGTTAACAAACATCTGCTCCGGTCCACTCGCGATACTTCGTGAGGCTCCATTCGTGTCCGGACTTGAAGAAGCGAGCTTGGCTTCCGAATTCTGGTGAATCGCAAATCCGTAAAGCACACACGGGATTGCACCGTTGAAGAGTTTGTCCTGCTGATCTGCCCGCATCCCGAGCGCGTGTCCCAGCTCAGGATCAGAAGTGAGCACCCCCGCTCGCCAACCCCCACAATATCGTTTGAGTTGTGTCCCCAAGTGCGCGTAAAGTGGCATCAAGTGTGTGGAAGTTCCCAGCCGTTCGCCGTAGGGAGGGTTTGCCACCACCAGTCCGGTTGCTGAATCCGGAACCTCAAAGCGGTCCAAATCGCGCCGCTCGAAGTGGACTTGTTTTGCTAAACCCAAGCGGTCCCGGGCTTCCAATGCGGTGCGGATGGCTGTGCCGTCAGAATCGTACCCTAGCAACTGTGGCATACGCGCCAACCCTGCCTGCTTGCGCTTCTTCGCTTCCAGTGCCAGTTCAAACCACACTTTCCTGTCGTGGTGCCGCCACGCCTCAAAACCAAAGCCCCTCCGCAACAGTCCCGGTGCCCAGTCCGCCGCCATCAGCGCGGCTTCCAGCACCAAGGTCCCCGATCCACACATGGGATCGAGCAGGGGATTTCCGGATTGGGCAAAAGTAGGCCACTCCGCAAGCTTCAGGACAGCTGCCGCAAGTGTTTCTTTCAGGGGAGCGGGTCCGGATTCCTGACGGTAGCCCCGGCGGTGCAGGCTTGCTCCGGAGAGGTCGAGATAAACCTGTGCGGTTTCTTCTTGCAGATGCACGGCGATCCGCAAATCTGGAGCTTCAGGATCAACATTGGGCCGCCGTCCGACAAAATCGCGGAAGCGGTCCACGACGGCATCCTTGACGCGCAGGGCGGCAAAGTGCGTGTTGGAAATTGGAGCATGGAGAGCCGTGCAATGGACGGCGAAAGTCTTGTCCACCGTAAAATGCTCCTCCCACGGGAAGGTTTTCAGGGCTGAGTACAGCGTGTCCGTGTCTGGAGCCGAAACCTTGGTGAGCGGCCACAACACCCGACTGGCGACGCGGGACCACAAGCACGCCCGATAGGCGGTTTCCAGTGATCCCTGTACAGTCACCCCGGAGGTTCGCGCCTCGCAGGATTCTGCTCCCAACGCCTCCAACTCCTGCACTAACAGACGCTCCAGTCCCTTGGCGCAGGTTGCGAAAAAATGACTCATTCAATCAAGCAGAGAAATTTGTTCCAACATTTTACCACTGACGGCTGATGGCAAACAGCCAATAATTTGTCGCTGTTAAGGATTCGGGAACAAGCGGGCGACCACTTCGGCGGCTGAGGGAAGGTCATGGATAAAATCCAGTCCTTCTCCAGCGAAAATCGCCATCGTGTTCGTGTCTCCAATCATCGCGGCGGCTTGGTAGCATTGCTGTTCTTTGGCAAGGTTAGCAGTCAGCTCCGATTCCCGACCTTGCCAACGCTTCAGAAAATCGTTGTGAAGCGTGCGGCCTGTGTAGAGCTGCGGCCAATCGTAGCCCCGGATGTGGTCAAACACCCGCGAGCGCACGGTGTCGGCCCCGGTTTTTTCCACCAGCACTTGCTTGACGTTGGGGTGCCCCAAGGCTTCCTGTGTGGCAAAGAAGCGGGTGCCGACAGCCACTCCGGAGGCTCCCAATGCGAATGCGGCTTGCACTCCACGGGCTTCGGCAATGCCACCTGCTGCCGCTACAGGTACAGGAGCGACGGCATCGACCACGGCAGGAAGCAGAGTGAACAAGGCTCGATCCGCGCCATGTCCTCCGGCTTCGGTGCCCTGTGCGACGATCACATTGGCTCCCACAGTTTTAGCCCGGAGCGCGTCTGCCACGGTTTGTACTTGGCAAACCAGCAATGCTCCTGCTGAACGGATGGACTGGACATAGGGTTCCGGATCACCGAAGGAGAGCCAGATCGCTGCGGGTTTGTGCTTGAGGATTTCATCAAGCAGTGCAGGTTGTCGTGCCAGCGTCCATGTGATGAATCCCACCCCGATCCGAGTTGCTCCGGCTTCTTGAAATTCCTGCTCCAGCCACTCCGCATCTCCATAGCCTCCACCGATGAACCCCAATCCTCCAGCGTCGCTGACAGCGGCGGCAAGGCGACCTCCGGCGACAAAGGCCATTGGCGCGAGTAACAGCGGATGTCGAATTCCCAGCGTTTCAGTCAATGCGATCGTCATGGTATATCCCAAATCAATCGGCAGCAAGTTCCACCGTGGTTTTGCGTTGAGCCGTTTCCGTTTGCCGGAGAAAATCCAGTGAGCGGGTTTTCCCGTGTTGCATCACAAAAAAGCGATCCTCCGGAATTTCTGCAAAGGTTAAAGCTTGCTGCAAGCGTCGTGGTGGTTCGTCCATTGGTTCATCGGTGAGTTGGAAGGTGCCCCAGTGGATACCCACAGAAAAGCGGGCCTGTAGGTCGAGATGAATCTGCACTGCTTCCTCCGGATTGACATGCGCCGCCTGCATGAACCAGCGTGGCTCATACGCCCCAATGGGGAGGGCCGCAAGGTCGAAGCCGCCAAAGCGGTTGCCGAGGTCTTGGAAATCCTGCGAGTATCCCGTGTCGCCCGCAAAGAAGAAACGAAACTCCGGATGCTCCAGCACCCACCCCGTCCACAGCACCGTGTTGCGGTCCCACGGGGTGCGGCTGCTCCAGTGCTGCACGGGCACGGCGTGGATTTGCCAGCCCCGGAACTCCGCACTCTGCCCCCAGTCGAGTTCCACCACATTTGGGATGCCCAAGTCATCAAACCATGCCTTCTGCCTGAGCGGAACGAAGAAGCGCGGTGGATGTTGGCGTTGGCGCTCGTAAAGCTGCTCGACGGTGCCTTGGTCGAGGTGGTCGTAGTGGTTGTGCGAAATCACCACCACGTCAATCTCCGGCAGTTCCTCGAAGCTGAGGCCCGGAGGCGTGTGCCGCGTGGGACCGAAAAAACTCAGCGGTGAGGCCCGCTCGGTGAGGTGAGGATCGGTGAGAATGTTCAGCCCGTCAAACTGGATGAGTAGCGTGGCGTGTCCGATCCACGTCAGAGTCGGCTCCATGCGGTTCTGCTGGAGAAAAGCCGGGTTGTTCTTGGCTAGCGGAAAGCGGATCGGCTCCGGTTTTTCCCCATTCCACCACCACTTGAGCAGATCAGAGAAGGGTTTGTTGATGGAACTCTGGTCGTTGTTGCGGAAGCTGCCGTCCGGAAGGTGGTGCCCGGGCAAGGTGCTGTCGGTTTCCGGTATTGCTTGCGAATGGACGCATCCAGACATGCTTAGGCAAGCAAAAAGGATCAGCACCGTGTGTTTCATGTGTGCTGCGAACCGAGTTGCAGTCCCACCACTCCGGCGATGATGAGGGAGATCGAAGCCAGCTTCAGCACCGTGAAAGGTTCCTTGAACCACCAAAAGCCAATGATCGTGACCAAGGCGGTGCCGAACCCGGACCAGATGGCGTAGGCCACGCTGACATCAATCTGCTTGAGCGCAAATGTAAGCAGCATCAAACTTATCAGGTAAAACACCACGATTCCCACGGACGGGCCCAGCTTGGTGAAGCCGTCGGAGAGTTTCATCGAGATGGTTCCGGCCACCTCAAAACAAATTGCGATCACAAGATAAAACCAAGGCATCCTGAAACTCCGAAACAGTGGTAAAGCGGGTTAGTGAAGGAGTAGGTTTCTCACCGTAGCGGCGATTTGGGTCGTCCACGCTTGTCCTGCCAGCACCGCTGCTGGCGGAAGCGAGCGGATCAGTTGGGTGTAAGGTAGCTGGGGGTCTCGATTCCTGCTTGCTTCCAGCGCCGTGCGGAAGGCTTCCGGGAGCGCGCTGGCAAAGCGTTCGACTTCCTGAAGCTGAGCTTGCAAAATCGGCCATTGGGACTGGAGCCAGCGATCTTTTGGAGCATAGGACTCGTCGCGGCTAAGCACGGCATCAAGTTGGCGGATGCGCTCTTTCAGGTTGTCGCATACTGTTTCGTGTCCGGCGGCATAGACCGTTCGCAAGGCATTGGACGCAGCAAAAGGCATCCGCACCAACTCGTACCAATGCAGCAGCACAATCAACTGGGCGCAGTACTCGACTTGGCTACCGACAATCCGTCGCAAATTGCGGGGACGGTTGTCTGGATAAGGCGTGAAACCTGTGCGGTTTGCATCAGTAGGATTGAGTCCGCGCAGGAGCCGCCGCGAGCAGCGCCCACCCGCCGGGGTGAAGGTTCCATATTCTGCCTGCAACGGTCCAAGCAGGCTGTTGTTGCCGCCAATGAACAGGCGTTTGCAGTCGAGGAACAATCCGGATTCGACGTCTCCCAGCAGTGTTCCGGTGGCCTTGTCACCGTGAGCCGTGAAGTTGAAGTGAATGGTTCCACTACCCACCTCGGTGAAATGTCCCAATTCCGGGCCATTGCCTCCGGAGATCAACAGGTCACAGAGGTTGCTGTTGCTGCCCAGCGTGACCCACGGAAAGAGGATCGTCATTTTCGTGTCGGTGTGCTGTGCGGTGGAAGCGTCTTCTTCGTAGAGCGATCCCTTCCGGACTCGAAAACCGTAGCCCGTAGTGAAATCGTTGAGCTGCGTTTCCTTGCCCAAGAACACACAGTCCTCCGCCACTCCGGAGCCAAGATCGCTGTGCGGCCCCACCGTTGTACGACAGAGGGTGACGGGTCCCAAACTGCCGACCACGGCTCCGTCACCGACCTCCGCATCCTCAAGGGTCGCAGGGCCACACAATCCGATTTCCACCTGTGCGCCAATGGTCGTTTTTACTCCAGAAATTCGGGTTCCGGGGTGGAGCGTGGCCGTGGCCGAGATGCGTTCCAACACCACATCGGTTGCAATGTGGACTGCCTCTGAGTCCGGAAGCACCACACCCCGCTCCACAAGGGTCTGGAGTTGAATGGGTGTATAGTAAATAGGTTGCTTCATCATCGCCTCCCTTGTTATGACGGCACGGTCATCGCTTGGACAAGTCCTGCAAGGGTTTGCTCGGATGCAGTCACCGTCACACAAAACCCGTGTTCGTGCAAGGCTTGACGGGTGGTGGGACCAATGCAGGCCACGGCGGTTTTGAGTTCGGCAAGCACGACTTGGGGAGTGGTCAGTTTCACAAAATTGTTGACTGCCGAGGGGCTGCAAAACGTCAGCCAGTCCAACCGTCCAGACACCACCAGTTTCGTCAGAAAAGCTGGAGGAATTGGCGGACAACCTGTTTCGTAAACCGGAGTCTGGATCACTTCTGCGCCTTGCTCTCGCAAGGACGCAGAAAGCAACTCGCGGGGTTGCTGCGCTCCGGGCATCCAAAACCGCTGCCCATGCAACTCCCGCTTGGAAAAACTGGCGACCAACCCCTCAGAACTGGCCTCGTCGGGTACGAGTTCCACCGTCCAGCCAAGCTCACGAAGCGCAGTCGCTGTGGTCTTGCCGATGCATGCTATCTGCAAATGCCGCAGTGCAGAGCATTCCACTTGCAGCGTCTTCAATCGTCGCACTAGCAGCCGCACCGCATTCCGGCTTGTGAACACCAACCAATCCAAGTGGGGGAGTTCATTTTGAACCACTTGATCAAACGCACCCCACGATTTGACTGGTGCGATCTGGAAGGTCGGAAGCAGATAAACAAGCGCCCCGTGGTTCACCAGCAACCGACTCAGCCGAGGATCATCCTCCTCCGGGCGAGTGACCAGCACAGACTTTCTGTGCAGTTCTCCGGAAGCAGCGGACGATGCGGATGCGCCGCTCATCGTGGGTAGTGGTGGGACTCGATACGTGTCACTGTCGGCGGCGGCGGAACCACTGGCTCCGGAACCACCTGCTGCCAGCGGCGCATCGCACAGTAGTAGAGCAGGTAAAAAAGCACCCCAATCCCTAGCACTCCGTAAAGTAAGAGCAGCAACCTCAAGATGCCAAGCGGAATGCCCACCTGACGACTAAAATCTTCGCACACCCCCAGCAGCCACGGCTTGCGCTTGGGGCGTTCCTCCAGCATCCCAGTGTGGTGACGGATCAAGCCGACCACGATCCACGCCGCGAAGAGCAGCGTGATCAGCCCGAAGAGCAGCAACGGCGGGTTCGACAACACAATCAGATGCCTTCCGCGACATGGCGGTACGCCTTGCGGAGTCCGTCGCGCAAGAGGGCTTCGGACGGTTGCCCGAACTGCTGCTCGAACTGCTGCTGCACATCCGGAAAATCCGGAAAATCATCGGGTCCGGTCTGCTGGCGCAAGTGCTTCATCGCCGCTAGGATTGCTTCGTAGCCAACTCGCATGTCAGTGGTTTCGAAGCACGATATACTGCCCACCGCTCCCGGAGGTGACATAGAGCAACACCCCTTTCTCTAAGTCCGCATCCGCAAGGGCTGTCCGGAAATCCTCTAAATTCGCCATCGGTTTTGAGTCCATTTCCTGAAGGACCAGCCCGGCCCGTAACCCTGCTTCGGCGGCGGGGGAACCTTCGGCGACTTCACGAATCACAACGCCGGACTCGACTTGCAGTCCGAATTGCCGTGCGCTCTCTGCTGTCAACTCCACCACCACAATGCCGAGCGGGTTGTCCTGTTCCAGTGGCGGTGCCTGCGGAGTGGAAGGGGTAAAACGCCGCGAGAGGTTCTTGGGACGTTCGTCCAGACGGATCTCAAAGCGGAGGGATTCGTTGCTCCGAAGGATCACAATCCGGACGACGGCATTGGCACGGGCATTGGCAATCATGTTGCGGAAGTGGTTGCTGTCCACAACCTTGCGGTCGTTCAGTTCAACCACAATGTCGCCCTTCTGCAACCCCTCCCGCTCCGCAGGAGTACCAGGCATGACTCCGGTGACGAGCGACCCTCGCGTGCTCTCCAGATTAAACATCCGGGCCAAGTCCGGAGTGATATCTTGAATGCCAACCCCAAGCCAACCACGAGAAACGCTGCCCCGGTTAATCAAATCCTCTAGGATGCCCCGTGCCATGTTGATCGGCACGGCAAAGCCGATCCCTTGGTAGCCTCCGCTACGCGTGAAGATCGCCGTGTTCACCCCCACGATCTCGCCGCGCAAGCTGATCAGCGGCCCCCCGCTGTTGCCGGGGTTAATCGCCGCATCGGTTTGGATGAAGTCTTCATATTCGGTGATGCCCACTCCGGAGCGTCCCTTCGCACTGACAATTCCATAAGTGACCGTCTGCGAAAGCCCGAAGGGGTTGCCAACGGCGATGACGGACTCACCCACCTCGATCTCATCTGAGTTGCCCATGGGCAAAACGGGCAGATCCGACCCCTCGATCTGAATCACAGAGATGTCGGATTCTGAATCTGTGCCGACGAGTTTAGCTTCCAGTTCCCGACCATCGTAAAGCTTGACGAGAATCCGATCGGCCTCACCCACCACATGATGGTTGGTGAGGATGTGCCCCTCTGCGCTGATGATGGAACCGGAACCCATGCCCACCTGCAACCGCCCGCGCCCGCGCCCGCGCTGGGGAAGGCGAAGGTTTGGAAAGAAACGCTTGAGGAACTCATCGTTGTAGAGTTCTGACGGGTTGTTGAGTGGCTGACCGTCCGCCCCCCGCAGTACTTTCTCGACCTTGATATTGACCACGGCTTTCTGGACATTCTGCACCAGTGCCGCACGAGTCTTGGATTCCCGGATGAGGTGTTCCAAGTCCTCCGTGCTCTGAGCGTGGAGCGGGATCGGCAAGCACAGCGACATCAAGAAAAGGGCAAACGAATAAAGTTTCATGGCGAATTTGAGACTGGATCAGTTTCGAGTTAAGGAGTCAAAATTGGGACCACCTTGCTTTTTTCCTTGGACATCTCTCCAAGCAAGGCTAGATTAAACTCCGATTTAAGAGTCCGGCGACAGGGAACAGTCGCCCATTGATTACTCCTTTAGCATGACACAACCCATGAGTGAAATTCCAGAGGAACTCCTCTACACCCGAGAGCATGAGTGGATCCGCCTTGATGGTAACAAGGGTGAAGTCGGGATCACGGCCTATGCCCAACAATCCCTTGGAGACATCGTCTATGTGGAACTCCCCACCCCCGATGAAGAGATGGACAACGGAGATGAATTCGGGAACATTGAATCGGTCAAGGCCGTTTCCTCTCTCTTCATGCCCGCGACCGGCAAAATCTTGGAGGTCAACACGGCGCTCAAGGAGCGCCCGGAACTGATCAATGAGGCCTGTTACGACGAGGGCTGGCTGGTACGGATTTCCTTCGACAATCCCGATGACCAAGAAGGTCTGATGGATGCCGAGGCGTACCGGGAGTTTCTGGAGGAGGTCGAGGGTTAGCCTAGGGCCAACCCTCTTGCTCCGGAGTGTCATCTCAACCGGACTCGGAGGATTCCGTGGGCACGCTCACCTTGTGACGCTGTGGGTCGCTTTCTTCCGAGACGGTGGGGAGACCCATGAAGCACAGCCCCATGATGATCGTGGGGATGAGGGCGGAGAGGGCGAGCTTTCCAGGGTTGACGCCTCCAGGAAAGTACTTTTGCAGGATCGACTGACCTGCCGGGTTCGGTGCATTGGCGATCACTGTGAGGCCACCTCCAGTCACGGCCCCAGCCACCACGGCGTACTTTGCGGTGATCGTAAACCCCGGAACCAGCGTACTCAAGAAGGTGATCGCGGCGTTGTCGTTGAACGCCGTGAGAATCGTGGCGCCGATCATCAGCAGCAAGTCCGGCAATGAGCCAAGGACCGGAGCAATCCACCACGCCTGCACCCCCCCGTGCGTCACCAACCCCGCCAAAAAGAAGCCCACCAGCACTGCTGCCTTGAGGCTGCTTTCCCCCTGATGCCGCTGGGTGATCACCGCAAATCCGAGGAACATCAGAAAACCTCCGATGAACAAGGGAGGTTCATGCGCGTTGAGGACCGTCCATGCCATGAACAGCAGGTGGACGAGTGTGATCCACACCGGAGTCCCTTCCTCATCCCCGTCAGAGCTGCCTTCTTGCGGTTTGAGCGCCGCTAGGTCTTTCCGGAACACGAGGTAGTAGATGACGTTGGAAATCACGATGCCGAGCAAGGCCTTCCAACCAAAATGGGTCGCCATGAACCCCAGCGTCCAACCCCACGGTTCCGCAACCATCAGTACCGGAGGTGCTGCGAAATGCGTCACGGTTCCTCCCACCGAAACGTTGACGAACAGCAACCCGATCGTGGCGTAAGCCAGTCGAGGGGTGGGTTTGAGGTCGTAGAACTGATGTGACAACAGCAGGGCGGAAATCGTCATGGCCGCAGGCTCGGTGATGAACGACCCCAGCATGGGGGCGATGGTCAAAATCGACAGCCACCACGCAGCGGGGCTGTGTCCTCCCAAGCCCGCCACCACGCCTAGAATCTTCTCCGAAAGCTTGAGGACGGGTTTGGTGGAGGCCAAGGTCATGATCACCACCAAAAACATCGGCTCGATGTAGATGACCGTATGCGCCATGTAGTGCTTGAAGGTCCCCCAGTCGTAAAAGCCGATGACCGCCGCCGCCAATGCAATCACCCAGATTCCGAAGATCGCCTCCACCTCGCCCAGGAAGTGCAGCAGATGCACCTTCATCGGCGTTGTGCGCTCGATCTCCTCGTACGAGGCTTCCTGCTGCTGCATCACCGATTCGTGTTCGTGGTGCAGGTGTTCCGCCTTGGCCCGGAGCGGTCCCGCCACAAAGGTATGGAGAATGGCACAGAGGAAGATCAGCGACCCCACGAGATTGAACGGANNNNCGCTAAAGTCCCCGTCGCCGTAAGCGTCCAGTGAAGTCGGGAAGGTCGCCGTGGCTCCGGAACTTCCTCCAGCCAGCAGAATTTCTGGAAGGAAGAGCAAGGTGATGTAGAAGAGAATTCGCAACATGGTTTCCTAAGTTGAGCGCAACATGGTTTCCTAAGTTGAGAGGGATGATTGTTCCGGCTGCAAAAAATTCGGATGAACACATTCTACCGTTGCGCTCCTCCTCACGCTAAAACTGTTTCTTTGTAAATTTCTCAGCAGATTTGATGAAACTGACACAAGGCCTAGCGAAAAGAACACAAGAAAGGAAATATTTAGCGCAGCGGAATCCGGAGCACAAGCCCGAGAGAGGCAGAAAAGGTAGGAGAAAGCCCCGCCAGCCAGAATACACACAGGCTAGCGGGGAAAACTAACAGCTAGAAAATTAGCCGCTGAATGGGATGCCCATGAAACACGCGCCCATGATGATGGTGGGGATCAGAGCACAGATCGCCAGTTTCGCCGGATTGACCCCGCCCCCAAAGAAGCGGCCCAAGATGGACTGCCCTGCCGGGTTCGGCGCGTTGGCAATCACGGTCAGGCCACCTCCAGTGACGGCTCCGGCCACCACCGCATACTTCGCGCTATCAGCCAGTCCGGGCACCAGCGTAGCGAGATAGGTGATAGCGGCATTGTCGTTGAACGCAGTCAGGATGGTTGCCGTCAACATCAGCGGCAAGTCCTCCAAGGAACCCAACACCGGAGCGATCCACCACCCCTGAAGACCACCGAGTGTGACCAGCCCGGCAAGGAAGAAGCCCACCATGACCGGACTCTTGAGTTCAACATGGTTCTGATGGGTGCCCGTCACGACCATGAAGCCCAGGAAGAAGAGGAAACCGCCAATGAAGAGCGGTGGGTAGTGAGCGTTGAACACCGTCCACCCCATGAAGAGAATGGACACCAGCGTCACCATGACCGGAATTGGCGCATCGCGCTCCGCCCACATGTTTTCAAAGTCCTCGTGACTCATCTGCCTTGGCTTGAGTTTGGAATCGTCCTCCGCGACCTCTCCCCGTGCCATCTTGGTAAACTCCCCCTTGAAGGCCATGTAGTAGAGGATATTCGCGATCACAATCCCCACAGCGGCCTTCCAACCGAAGTTGGCGGCCATGAAGCCCAGCGACCATTCCCATGGACCCGCGACCATCAACACAGGGGGCGCCGCAAAATGCGTGAGGGTTCCTCCCACCGAGACATTCACGAACAACAACCCCAGCGTACCATAAGCAAACCACGGGGATGGCTTGAGCTTGTAGAACCGATTGGCCAGCAACAAGGCGGCAATCGTCATTGCGGCAGGCTCAGTGATGAACGATCCCAGCAAGGGCGCAATCGTCAAAATGGACAGCCACCACGCAGCCGCGCTGTGTCCGCCGATTCCTGCCGCAAGGCCCAAGAGTTTCTCGGCAAACTTGACGACGGGGCGTGTTGAGGCGATTCCCATGATCACCACCACAAACATTGGTTCGACGTAGTTGCGGTCATGCGCAATGTAATCCTTGAAGGTACTCCAATCTCCGTAGTAACCGATCATGATCACCATCAACGCGACCACCCACATGCCAAAGACCGCCTCCACCTCACCGAGGAAGTGGAGCACCTCCGCCTTGAGGGGGATGTCGTGCGAAATCTCGTCCCCCGTAGCACCGGCGGCTTTCATCCGCTCATCGTGCTCGTGGTGAATCTGATGCGCCATTTCGGTGAGCTTGTTCGCCATGAAGGTGTGGAGAATGGCGATCAAGAAGATCAGCGAGCCGATCAGGTTAAACGGGTTGGCGCTGATGCGGTTCGAGAGGAGCTCTCCAATTCCAACTCCAACCGAGTCGCGGTAGCCCTCAATGTCCGGGACTAAATCGCAGTGAGCTGCCTCAAACTTCGCTGTGCCCGGATCCTCTGTGTAACACGCAAGCGGCACCGGGAATGGCGCTTTCGGTTCACCACCACCACTGGCCCACGCGGGTCCAGCAAGGGTGGCCAGCAACAGGGTTGCGATACTCAGTTTCAGTAATCGGTCCATATTCCTCCTAGGTTAAAGTTGACATACAACGGCTATACATACCGAGATCGGACAGATAAGGCAATCAAAAAAACTTAAAAAAGTCGCACAATTTTTCAGTAATTCTGAAAATGTGGTCGCCTGCCAGGGATTTCGCGTGATTTTTTCAGGGAGATTTGCCATCCTAAACGATTCCATCTGTCGTTACTCAACAGCCAGCAACTTCACGTCCTCCAACCTCGATTTACGCATGGCGAAAAAAGGCAAGAGCAAGAAAGCCGGAATGGTGCGCCGCCAACAGCAGAAGCAGCACAAGAAGGCATTGCAGCGTCAAAAAACCATAGCCCGCCCCGGACGCAGCGGTTCCTCACAGCAGCTCAAGCAACTCCTGCACGCCCTGCCGCGCCTTGCCTTCGCCCCGGAACTGGACGACCTCCGCATGGACACTCAGCGGCTGGAGGCCCTCCAGCAAGAGAATCTGCCGGAACCGATTCAGGTGATGCGACTGTTGACCCCGGAATTCCTTGATAAGTTGGACCAATACTTGGCGCAGATGGAGGAAGGTTCCGGGCCACAATCTTCCAAGCACATGCTCGCCAAGGCCACTCGGCACCAGCTTGAGAACAGCGAGCAGATTCCACATCTTTCCAATCCACTGCTCATTGCGCTCTACCTGCGCACACAAGCTGCATTGCAAGGTTCCACACTGGAGGCGGATGAAATCTACCCCGCGATGCGAGACTTCGAGTCCCGCAACAGCGAGTTCATTGAGCAGATGACCGCAGACCCGGACCTGCTCAAAAACACCATGCTGACTCCGGAAGGAGAAGAGGCTTCCACTGCGCAAAGCGAAGGCTTCTTCCAGAGCTTGAGTGGGCAACCGGAGACGGACGTCCGGCGCATTCGAGAGGATGTGGAGTTGTTCCTTGAGGATTTTGACGCACCCGCGCCCACAGAGTGGACGTCCGCCACCATCAGTGAGTTTGTCGCGTGGTTCATGGCAGAGGCCAATCCCGTGCAGGATGACCTCCAGAGCATTCAGTCTTCGCTGAGTATTTATCTTGGATTCCTCGCCTCCACCGGAGTTCTTGATACGGAGAACACCACCGCGCTTCAAGGAGAACTGGAGCGCAAAATCAAAGATGCCGAAGCGCAGTTCGCCATCGCCTCATGACCTTAGGAGTTCCCATGACCAAGCTTCTCATGTGCCCAACCCCTTCCGGACTTTTGCGTTCTGCCGTTTGGATGGTTGTTTTGAGCCTCACGGTTTTGCTGATTGGTTGCAGCCAGTCCGGTCCCCGCAAGGCTTCCGGAAAACTGGACACTCCGGGACATCACGTTCTGCGGGGCATGGACGCCGTCGAGCAAGGCCGCTGGAATGCGGCGGCACAGGAATTCGAGTTAGCGCTGGAACTGAACGCGGAGCATAGCCCAGCCCTTGCGGGAAAGGCGTTGGTGCAGGCGCATCGTTCCAACGAAGATGGCCGCACCTCCGAAAAACAGGCCGAACTCAAGGAGCAGGCACGAGACAATCTGGAAGCAGCACTCTCGGCAGCAGAATCGTCCCGGGATCGCTTTGCAGTGCGGGTCACCGCCATTCGTGTTGAGACCACACTCAAGAACAACGAGGATTGGCTGGAGGAAGCTCAGGACCATGCCGCCATTGCCGCTGAGATTCTGGAGAGCCATCCGAATCTGCAATCTCAGCGTTCCGAACCATTGTTTTTTCTGGGGATTGCCTACCGGGAGGGTTTGGAATTCAACCCCGCTGCTGACCAATTCCGCAAAGTGCTGGACCTGAACCTCACCCGTGTTCGTGAGGCCGACAAAGCTTTGGAACAACTCAATCGTGTGACCCGCGCACGTCCGGGCACCCGGCATGGCCGTACCGTTGCGCTCGCGCAGCAAATCACCCGCGCCGACTTTGCAGCGTTGCTCATCGAGGAGTTCCAGCTTGCCGAGCTTTACGCACGCGGGATCAAAAATAATGTATCCGGATACACCTCGCCCACCAAAAACTTTGCATCGGGCACCAAGGAACAAATTCTTGCCACCGACATCGCCAACCATCCCCTCAAGGCAGACATTGAGGATGTGCTGCAACTGGGGGTGCGGGGCTTGGAAACCAATCCACAGAAATTATTCTTTCCAGATCGTCCGGTGACGCGGGCGGAGTATGCCCTGATGCTGGAGGACATTCTCATCAAAGTCATGCAGGATCAGACCTTGGCCACACGGTTCATTGGCGAAAAATCCCCGTGGTCGGATGTCCGTGCTGATGCCTATTACTACAACGCCGCACGAACGCTCACCTCTCGAAACATCCTCTCGGTCCGCAATCGGATTCGGGGCGAGTTTGGTCCGGAAGATTCGATCTCCGGAGCCGATGCCCTGCTGAGTTTGCGGATGCTCAAAGACGAACTGAAGGGCTATGTCCGGACAAGTGGCTAACCCTGTTCAGGTTCTCATTGTTGACGATGAGGTTAGCATCCGCTGGGTGCTGAGACAGGCGTTGCGAGAGGCCGGATATACCGTGCATGAGGCAGAAAGCGCTGAAGCTGCGCGGTCGCTCTTGGGCAGGCACTCCCTCCAGGTGGCCTTGGTGGACATCAACCTGCCCGGAGAGGATGGTCTATCGTTCACAAAATCGTCACTGAAAATGATTCCTGATCTCGCCGTGCTGGTCATGACCGGGCAGGATTCAATGTTTCACACCATTGAGGCGATGAAGGCGGGCGCGTATGACTACATCACCAAGCCCTTCGACTTGGAGGCCGTCGAACAACTCGTTGAGAAGGCTGCTCAAGATCAGCGCCGCCAGCCTGCTTCTGCAAAACGGAAGCAAGCTCGTTCCGGAAAATCGGATTTGCTGGTGGGTTCCAGTTCATCAATGCGGGAGTTGTACAAGGCGATTGGCCGCGTAGCCGACACGGACTTGACCGTGCTGATTCAGGGGGAAAGCGGAACCGGGAAGGAATTGGTCGCTCGTTCCATCCACCAGCATTCTGGACGTGCCGCCCGTTCGTTTGTCGCCATCAACTGCGCAGCGATTCCTTCCGAACTCTTGGAATCCGAACTGTTCGGACATGAAAAAGGGTCGTTCACGGGTGCCGTGGAGCGTAAACGCGGGAAGCTGGAAATCGCCTCTGGAGGAACGCTCTTCCTCGATGAGATTGGCGACATGCCCCTTGTTCTGCAAAGCAAGCTACTGCGCGTGTTGCAGGAGCAGCAATTTGAGCGCGTCGGTGGGCACCAGTTGGTCTCCACGGACTTGCGGGTGATCGCCGCGACCCACCGGAACTTGGAGCAACGGATCAAGGATGGGCAGTTCCGGATGGACCTCTACTATCGGCTCAACGTCTTTCCCGTGAAAATCGCGCCGCTACGCGAACGACCGGAGGACATTCCGGAGTTGATCGAACATATCCTGCAACGGGGGTGCCGCGAGTTGGCCGTCAGCCGCAAGGAAATGGCTGCGGAAACGATGACGGCGCTCCAGCGCTATCCGTGGCCGGGAAATGTCCGAGAACTGGAGAACACGGTCAAGAGCCTCATGATCACCAACTTTGCGAGCGTGATCCCTTTGGAAAGCCTACCCCAGAGTTTTGTGGCCCCCGTGCCATCCCAGCCCGTGCAGGAATCGCTGGAGGATTTGGTACTGAGCCAACTGCGTCCGGTGGTCAAACAGTATGTGCAGCAGGAGGGACAGGAGTTGATGGACTTGGTGATGCCGCAGGTGGAACGTCCGTTACTGCATTTGCTGCTCGAGGAAACCCGCTGGAACCAACAACGCGCCGCACGCATCCTCGGCATCAACCGCAACACCCTGCGGAAACGCATCGAAAACCTTGGACTCAAGCGGCAGCAAACCTACCAACCTCCTTCCGGAGTCGCTGAATCGGCGCCAGAGGCCTTGGCCGCAGCCACGCAGTGAGTGAAATTTTCTCTCAGCTCGAGGCCGTGATTCAGGCGCGACAACAAAGTGCGAATCCGGACAGTTCCTATGTCGCCGCGCTGCTCAATGCAGGAACCGACCACATCCTGAAGAAAATCGGCGAGGAGGCCACCGAGGTGGTGATCGCCGCGAAGGGCGAGGCTCCAGAGCCATGTGTTCATGAAATCGCCGACCTCTGGTTTCACCTGATGGTGCTGATGGCCCACAAGGAGATTGCGCTCACAACCGTTGAAACCGAACTGGAGCGTCGTTTTGGCACCTCCGGATTGGAAGAAAAAACCGCTCGACCAAAAAATAAACTGGCGTGATCCACGCCATAACGTGACTGACAACAAACCCCGCAAATTATGCCCAACACGACGAAAGCAACCACCACTTTAAAAGCATCGGAACTGACCGCCCCGCTCGCCACCTTGTTTACTCCAGCGAAAGTTCTTGGCATTTCATCCCCAAACCGGATCATGGCCTCGCCAACGAAGGTAGAGAACCAGGCCGACACTGATGGCACGGTGACTCCAGCGCTCATCCGCCACTACACCACGCTAGCCCGTCAGGGCATCGGAACGATTCTCGTGGAATCTGCCTATGTGGCTCGTCAGGGGCGTATGCACCGGACCCAGCTTGGCATCTCCGAGGAGCAGCATTTGGAGGGTTTACAGCAGCTTGTCAAGCGCGTCAGGCAGGAAGGTGCTGCCATCGGCATCCGACTTTCCCATGCGGGAGCGAAGACTTCTGCGGAGTTGAGTGGCGAGTATCCCGTGGCACCTTCGGAGATCAACTTTGGGCGCGACTTCGACATCAGCCGGGAGTTTGACGAAGGCGACTGTGAGGAGATCATCCTGCATTTCATCCATGCGGCGGAACGTGCGGAAGAGGTGGGCATGGACTTTGTGGAAATCAACGGTGGCGATCAACTGCTGCTCGACCAATGCCTCTCTGTCAAATTCAATAACCGTGAAGATGGATATGGCCCGGACAGCATCCCCAACCGGATGCGGCTTGCGACGGAGATTGTGCAAGGCATCCGCAACCGTGAGAGCGTCCACATTCCCATTGCGTATTACTTCTCGGTCATGGACAAGGTCGAGGACGGTTTCACCCCCAAGGACCTTGCCGCAATCATCAGAGTGCTTGAGAAGAGTGGCGTGAACATCCTCCATCCGATTACCGTCCACGCGCTCAACCACTGCTTTGAACGCAAAAAAACGCTGATTGAATGGACGGCCCGCACCTTCAAGGGTCTACAGATCATGGACGGCAGCATCAAATCCCCACAACTACTGCAAGAGGCAGAGGAACTCAAAATCGCTGATTGGTATGTCATGGATCGGAGTCTCCTTGCAAGACCGCAGTGGTTCGCTTTCCTGAAACGAAAACTGATAACCGAGCAGAGCTGACATGAGCGAAAGGACAGCAACGCGAGTTGCCATCGCCGGACTGGGAACGGTTGGCAGTGGGGTTGCCAAGGTGCTGGAGCAGCACCAGAAAGAAGCCTCCGCGGCCTCTACCTCTCAACCAAGGCTGGTCCGGATTCTGGAGCGCAACCCCAATGCTCCTCATGCGCAGCCGTGGTACGCTGCAAAGCCGGAACTCTTCAGTGCTGACCTGAACGACCTGCTCCGGGATGATGTGGACGTGATCGTTGAAACCATCGGAGGGTGCGACTTTGCCCGGACATTGATCACCGAAGCCCTCAAAGCCGGCAAGCACGTTGTAACCGCCAACAAGGATTTGATCGCCCAACACGGCCCGGAACTGACCGCGCTGGCTCACGAACAGGGGCGGCATCTGCTATTTGAAGCTGCGGTGGCCGGAGCGATTCCGGTGCTACGCCTCCTGAAGGATTACTTTCAGGTTCAGGACCTGCTGGAATTGAAGGGCATCCTCAACGGCACCACCAACTACATCCTGAGCGAGATGGAGTCTCAGCAACTCGCTTTCGCCACGGCACTGAGCCAAGCCCAAGAACTAGGATTTGCCGAGCAAGACCCGACCAACGACATCAAGGGCTTTGATGCCCGCTACAAGCTGGTGATCCTCACACACCTGATCACAGGACAGTGGCTGGACCCGGAAGACATCACGCTGGAGGGGATTGACCACCTCGACACTGCTGATTTTGAATACGCCAATCGGCTGGATCGGCGCATCAAACTGGTCGCCCTGCTGCAACGAACCGATGATGCGCTCCGTGCCTATGTGCTGCCGTTGATGATTCCGAAAGACGATTTGCTGGCCAAAATCAGCGGCTCCACCAATGTCGTCACTCTGCATGGGCGCTTCTCCGAGGACATCTCGTTGATCGGCAAAGGAGCCGGAAGCCTCCCAACGGCCTCGGCGATTGTCGCGGACCTCAACCGAGTGCAGCACCCGCAGCATAACCGCCCCGTGGATTCCGGAGTGCCGGCACGGCCCTTGGAAGCTTTTGACCAGTACCGCTTCCAGCACACTTTGCGGTTTGAAGTCCGAGATGCTCCCGGAATCGTGGGGCACATCGGACAGGTGCTTGCGAGACACGGCATCAACATCTACGCACTCGAACAACTGCCCCACTACCTGGATCATGAAAACAAGCAGGCCCTCTTCACGCTCACGCTGGAGCCTGCGCGGGAAGGCTTGGTGCAAAAGGCGCTCGCGGAGATTCAAGCCGCCGACTTCATGGTGGCTCCAGTGGTCATTCTCCGAGAGCCGATTCCGGAGCAAAAGGGTGCGTCCGCCTGACAATGCTGGAATTTCTCCGCAAACAGCGCCTGAGCCTTGTGGTCCTCATCACCCTGCTTGGCCTACTGCTAGTGGTGTTCCGGGATCAAAAATCGCCCAAGGACTCCATTCTCCAGCAGACGGTCCAAACCTTGGTGCATCCCGCACAAGCCCTCGCCCACTGGATTGTCACGGAGGTGGAGGGGGGGATTGATGACTACATCAACTTGGTGGACACGAAGGCGGAAAACCGGCGGCTCCAGCAGCGCATCGCGTCGCTGCAAGAGCAGCTCAACCAGTTTCGGGAGGAGTCGATCCAATACCGCAGGCTCAAGCACCAGCTCGCCTTTGCCAAGCAGAATCCGGATCGGAAAGTCTTTGCGGAAATCATTGGGGAATCCGCCGACAGCATTCACCAAACCCGAATCGTCAACCGGGGACAAAACGACGGTATTCACCGCAATCTCGCCGTGATCCTGCAGGAAGGCGTGGTCGGGCACGTTCAGGCCGTTTCCCCCTTCCAATCGGTGGTGCAGCTAGTCACGGACCGCCGCAGTCGTGTCCCTGCGCTGATTCAACGCAACCGTGTTCGGGGATTGGCCTTTGGCACTCACTACGGCTTGGAACTCCGGCAAATCAACCGCCGGGCAAAAATCAAGGAGGGTGATCGGGTGATCACTAGCGGCTTGGGTCGGATATACCCGAAAGGGGTGTTGTTGGGAACGGTTGTGGAGGTGAAGCACAAAAGCTACGAGTTGTTCAAAACCGCCGTACTGGAACCCGCCATCAACTTCGATCAGATTGAGGAGGTGTTCGTCATCATCCGGAGCCACACCCAACCTCAAGGCCCCCTGTTTTCGGACAAACCATGATGCGGATGTTTCTGCTCTATTTCGGACTGGGGGTTGTGGTCCTCTGGTGGCACGTCACGTTGGGGCGGGCGTTTCTCACTCCGGATCTGCGTCCGAACTGGGTTCTCCTTTACCTCCTGCCCCTCTTGCTTCACCGTCCAGAAAGCTGGGTGCTGTTTTACGGGGCCGCTTTGGGATTGGCACTTGACGGGCTTTCCCACCTGCACACCGGCGTGTACGCCTTCTCGTTTCTCACCACTTTGGTTTTGGCCCGCACAACCACGAACTGGTTTTACTCGGGAAACTCCCTTTTCCTTAGCATTGCCACAGCATTCTTCTCCCTCATCTCCGGATTGATTTCCCTGCTGCTGCTCAACTCGCTTGAATCGGAGTTGGGCTGGGGAGCGATCTTTTGGAGTATCACCCTCCCCACCTCCGTGTTACATGGCTTGCTCGCTCCGGTGGTCGTCTGGGGGTTGGCTCGTCTGGAACATAGCCTTCTGGAGCCAGCATCGTGAAAGTCGATTCCTTTCCCTTGGAAGAGCTGGGACGGCTCCGGATTCGGATTCTAGTGATCGGAATCGCCGTTGTGCTCGTTTTCTCGCTGTTGGCCGCACGGTTGTGGTACTTACAGGTGATTCAAGGCTCGCAGTATGCGGATTATGCCCAAGGGAATCGCATCCGGATCGTGTCGGACCCCGGACTCCGAGGCGTGATCCACGACCGCAATGGGGTCGTACTCGCCGAGAACCGCCCGGCCTATCAGCTTCAACTCATCCGCGAAGACACTCCGGATTGGCGGGCGTCGGTCGCAACGGCGGCGGAAGCCCTGCATCTCTCCCACAACGAGTTGGTCCAGCGCGTCAAGCAGACCAAAGGACAGGTTCCGTTCCAGCCGATTGTGCTGGTGGATGATCTCGACTACCAGAAAGCCATGCTGGTGGAGACCTACCAAGAGGAATTCCGGGGCATCTCCATCGTGGTGAAGCCCCGGCGTTACTACCCGAACAAAGCCGTGCTTTCACACGCACTTGGCTATGTGGGCATCACCAGCGAAAAACTGGCGCACCTTCCCGCCAAAAGACGCTTCTCCAGTGAAATCGAAGGCAAAGCCGGAGTGGAACTCGTCCGCAACAAAATGCTGATCGGGACTGATGGGGGACGCCAAGTGGAGGTGGATCATCTTGGTCGGGAACTGAAGACCTTGAGCGAGTTGGTGCCCTCCATTCCCGGCAAGGATTTGCACCTCACCATTGATGCACGGCTGCAAAAAATCGCCTTTGATGCCATGGGTGAGCAAACGGGCGCAGTCATTGCCATGAACCCCAAGACGGGTGAAATCCTTGCCTTGAGTAGTCTCCCCAGCTACGATCCTAATCTTTTTTCGGGCGGCATCGATCCCAAGGAATGGCAGGCATTGCTGAACAACCCTCAGCATCCTTTGGAGAACAAGGCTATCCAAGGACTCTATCCGTTGGGGTCAATTTTCAAGCTGGTCACGGCCTATGCCGGGCTCGAGTTGGGGGCCATCTCTCCAGACATAACCCACACCTGCAACGGGGAATTTTACATCCCTGGTAGGTCAACCCCGTATCGCTGCTGGTTGGAAAAAGGTCACGGCACCCTGAGTGTGGTGGATGCCATCAAGCAATCCTGTAATGTGTTTTTCTACAATGTTGGCACGGACGTGGGTGTAGATGCCTTGCACGAATACGCCTCGTGGTTCGGCTTGGGCAAGCAGACGGGCTTCATTTTGCCCAACGAGAAAGCAGGGTTGATTCCCAGCACCGAATGGAAGAGGCAGACCTTTGGGGAACCGTGGTACCTTGGGGAAACCCCAACCATTTCGATCGGGCAAGGTTATGTCAGCGTGACGCCACTGCAAGTTCTCAACATGGTCAACATCGTTGCCAACAATGGGGTCTGGGCACCACCACGGCTGTTATTGGATGAGTCGCCCCGTCCTTCCGTGGAACTCGGCCTCTCTCAGGAGCTGCTGGGCATTCTCCGGCAAGGCATGGTTGCCGTGGTCAATGCCCCTGGAGGCACAGCCACTCGCGTCCGCTTTGCGGACTTCATCGTTGGAGGAAAAACCGCAACTTCTCAGGTGATCAGCCTTGAAACCCGTGACTCCCTCTCGGAAGAGGACCGCAAAAAGCGGGAGTTCCAAGACCATGCGTGGTTTGTGGCCTATGGCCCTGCGGAAGACCCGGAAATTTCCGTGCTCGTTTTGGTCGAACACGGTGGCGGCGGATCGCGGGTGGCCGCCCCGGTAGCACGGGCCATCCTGCAATTTTACATCGACACCATCGCAACCCCTCGGCAAAACGCCCGGACAACTCCCAGTGGAGCGATGCCACCGACTTCGCTTGCATATCGTACCCAGCTGCAAACTGCCTTCCTGCCCTGAAGATTTTCGGAATGCTCCAGCAAAACCGTTCCCTCTGCCTTGCGTCCTCGTCTCCACGGCGGCGGGAACTGCTCACTCGCTTCGGCTTGGATTTTCTGGTGCAGTCCCCGGACACCGACGAATCTGTGCGTAGCCACGAATCTCCAGAGGCGTTCGTGACAAGAATAGCACTGGAAAAAGCTCAGCAGGTCGCTCCGGACCATCCGGAGCGCATTACGCTTGCCGGAGACACAGTAGTGGTGCTTGATCAAAAAATTCTTGGGAAGCCGATGGATCGTGCGAACAGCGTCCGGATGCTGGAGCAACTCAGCGGCAAGACCCATGAGGTGTTCACCGCCTATGCGCTGCTGGATGGCATCAGCGGCCCCTGTGTTCAGGAGTTGGTGCGGACGCGGGTGTCTTTTCGGAGCCTCACTTCCGAACTGATCCAGACGTATGTGCAAACCGGGGAAACCGACGACAAGGCCGGTGCCTACTCCATCCAAGGATTAGGCACCATGCTTGTTGCTGCTATCGAAGGCTCCTACAGCAACGTTGTCGGCTTTCCTGTTGAGCGTATTCTCGACGAGATGATGCGCCGCGGCTGGCTCTCCTGCAAACCCTCGTAAACGTCTGATGCTTCGGATTCTCCTGTTTTTGTTCGTCGCCGTTGAGTTACTGGCCCACGCGATTCCTGCGCTTGCACTTGAGTTGACTCACCGGATTCCAGAGTCTGTCCAAAGGCTAGAAATCCGGATGGAGTACACTCCGAGCTACCAAGAGGTTTACGGGCGCCACGAAAAGCGGGTGCCCCTACGAGAGTGGCTGTTTGAAAACGAGGCCGCCACCGTTTCCGGAACGGTGAGCCGTTCAGAAACCAGAATTCACTTCGACTATGATTGGGGTTGGATGGACGACTGGACCGTGAGTGTCGCCAGTGCGGTTGTCCACAAGTCCCAAACCGTCAACCTGTCAGGAGGAAGTGGACTGGAATTACCCGAATCCGGATCGGTCACGGGGCTGGGAGACACCACGATTAGTCTGCGCAAGGCACTGTTCGCCAGCACCACTTGGTTCTCGGTGGGCGGGATGCAGTTGGTGCTGCCCACAGGAACTGCGGGCAAGGCCATCGGTCACTCCCCCAACGCCATTGGGGAGCGGCAAACCGATGTTGGTGGTTTTTTCCGTTTCACTTGGTATCCCCTCGCTCCGGGCTGGAGAAACGGACTGGGCCTGCGGGTCTTGAGCCAGCTCAAAGGAACCCGGAAAAATTATCGGGGGGAGCGTGTGACCTATTACCCCGGAAACCGGAGGGAGGTGTATTATAACTGGTCTTATGAGGTGGACAACCTCTTTTTCGGAGGAGAACTGAAGCGGATCGAACAGGGGCCAACCACCCTTGGCACTTCCCAGCGCAATTCCCTATTCGCAGATCAGGGAACGCTGGAGGTGGGATTCGGAAACCTCACAGACTTGGAAAAGCATCCGCTGCCGTTGCCGTGGCAGTTTCGGCTGAGTTGGAGCAAGTACCTGCGGGCGCGTCATGTTCCCGCCGCCCCAACCCTGGGTCTCACGTTGATGCTGTTTCTCTGATCAGCGCAAAACTACGCGAATTTTCTGCTCGCCCAACGTGAAAGCCCGCTTGAGGGCGTTCCCGACACTCAAGTAATACCGCCCCACGGGAAGGACCATTTCCGTGATGCTGTCCCGGTCGGTGCGGTAGTGTTGCCACAGATTGCTGCCCAACCGCACCCGGAAGTTCACCCGTCCCGCCCGCCGCCAAACCGAGGCTTCCGTCAGATCAAGCCGGAACCTGCCCACGACAACGGCCTCGCTTGTGTACTCCGGTCCAAGCGGAAGACGGGACGGGGGGTGCGGATCCTCGGTTCCGGACACCCGCTCCACTTCGCGCAGCAGGCGGTTCTGGAACTCTGCGGCGGTCAGACCCCGGAAATCCCGGAGGTCGCTCAAGCGGGGGATCGAGGTCGCCTTCATCACGAACTCTTCTGGGAGGCTGGCCAGCGCGAGCGGCTCCGGAAGTGTGGCGGGGCGTGTTTGATCGTGACAATCGATGACCTCCAAGTCCAAAGCCCTGCCGCGCCGTTGAGACGCTTGGTCAAACACCTCACGGCCCCAGTAGGCAAGAGTGTTGCGCACCTCAATTTCCGTGGAATACTGATACCGCTCCGGGTAATAACGTGCTCGATCCGAGAGCCGCACCGCAATCAGGGTGAGTCCAAAATCCCCTCGTGCCGAGGACGTGCGGACCAAAACATGGTAAGCCGTCAAATCATCCGGAACGTGATCCAGCACCTGAAAGGCCACTTTTTCCAGACGATCCTGCGTGTCGCAGAACTCGCCTTTCAGCAAGAGGGCATTGAGCTGGATTTGAAGCTGCTGGGCACGGTTTGAAACTTTTTTAAGCGGTGGGGGCGCGTACACCTGCAACTCCTCCGGAGACATGCGCCGCGCTTCGGTTTCCAGCAAATCCTGAAGTTCCATGCTCTCATCGGTTGCCAGTTCGTCGTCGGATTCACTCGTCTCCTCCGCTGTACTCTCGATACCTTCCTCAGCCTCGTCCCCACGCTCCACTTCGATCTGTGCCATCAACTCCAAGGCGTCATCCGGATAGGCCACCAGTGAAACCTCATTGAGCATGTTCGCCACGGCGATCAAACTCCCATCCGGACTCAGCATCCCATCGCTGAGCGGTGTGCGCTCGCCATTGAGAATCCGGACGAGGCTGCCGCTTTTCAAATCCCACAAGCGCACCGTCTTGTCCCGGGACACCGAAACCAACCCGCGGCCATCCTGTGCAAACAATACACGGGAGACGATGAAGCCGTGCCCCTCTAGCACTGCTTCAAAAACGGGGCGTCCCGGTAACGTAACGTCCCACAGACGGATAGTCGAATCCTGCGACGCGGAGGCCAACTCACGACCGTCCAAACTGAACGCAACATCGGTCACGCCTTGGTGATGCCCTTCCAATGTGGAGAGCAGTTCCCCCTGCGGGTAACTCCAGAGCAGCACCTTATTGTCTCGACCGCCAGTGGCAAAAACCGCCCCGTCCGGAGAAAACGCAACACTGGAAATTTGATCTCCGTGGGCTTTTTCTCGGCGAATCACCTCGTTGCTCTCAAGGTTCCAGAGCAACCACTCCTTGTCTGTGCCTCCAGAAAGCAGCACCCGCCCGTTAGGATGAAACGCCAAAGCCGTCACCTTGCCTCGGTGCTGGCGCAGGTTGCGGGTTTCCTCCCCGCTTTGGGTGTTCCAGAAACGGATGGAGGAATCCCCCCCACCCGTGGCGAACGTCTTGCTGTCCGTGGCAAACCGCAGCACTTGCACACGGTGACTCTCGGTTTCGTAGGTGCGCACCACCTCGTGCTTCTCCATGTCCCAAAGCTTGATCGTCTTGTCCGCGGAAGCCGTGGCGAGGTAGCGTCCGTTGCTGGTGAAATCTAGGCTATTGACCGGACGTTCGTGCCCTTTGAGCGTGGCGAGGAACGAGGAGCTTCCCAACCCCCATGTCAGCAGGGTGCCATCGGAAAGCGCCGCGAGGACCTGCTTGCCGCTGTTGGCAAACCGCACCTTTTCCACGGATCCGCTGACTGAATCGAGCGCACCTGCGGATTCCTCATCGCCCAGCACCCAACGGTGGATGGCTCCGTCCTTGCCGCCGGACAGCACCTCGCGTCCCAGAGGGCTGATGCCAAACCCGTTCACGGACTTGGTGTGCTGCGTGAGCTTTTGCAGTTCCTTGCCGTTTTTCCAATCCCAAACGATCAGTGTCCCATCCGCAGAACTGGAAATCAGACGCTCGCCATTGGGCGTGAATCCCACCTGTGTGATCGATTTTTGATGCCCAACCAGCGTCCGGATCGGCTTCAGCCCGTCAAGATTCCAGAGTCGCACCTTGCCGTCCTTGCCACCGCTGGCCAGCAGTGGCTCTCGTGGATGGAGGTGAACACTGCGAACAGGACCTCGGTGTGCCTTGATTTCGGAATGGACCAACTTCAGCACCTCCAAATCCCAGACGATCAGCGCACCATCCTCGCTTCCGGACACCAACGTTTTTGCGGAACCGTCCAGTGCCAATGTCTGGACCGGAGCCAAATGTCCCCGTAACGCCTCCAAGGGTTCGGCACGATCCGTGTCCCAGACGCGAATGGTATCGTCGCTCCCTCCGGAATAGAGGAGCGACTCGCTGGGGTGTGGCACAAACGTCAACGCCTGATGCTCTCCGGTGGGAAAGGCGCGCAACCTGCGACCTGTGGAAGCTGACCAGAAGCTCAGCTTGTGGTCATCGGCAAGCGTGATCAGCAAGCGAGCATCCGGACTGAAGTGGGCTTCGTGGAGGAAGGCCTTCCCTGCCTTGATGGATTGTTGCAACAGGAAGGTTTCTTCGGAGGCCAGCACGGTTGTCTGCAAGTACCCCGAGAGCAGGAACAGGCCGATACCCAAAGCCGATTTTAATTGTAGGAGAGTGTGTTTACGCATCGCTGACTGTCAAAACCATGAAGCGAGACAAGGTTTGTCGTGCAACTCCACGAGAAATGTGTAGATTAATCAAGTATTATACACTCCTGAATCATGACCAAACCGCTATGAGTGAATCGTCTAACGATTCGGCCCAACCTTCAGACAAGCATTCGGAAGACACCCCCATGCCGCTAACTGCGCACCTGACCGAGTTGCGCACTCGGCTGGTTCGCAGCTTAGCAGGCATTATGATCGTCTTCATTGCAGCGTTCTACTGCGAAATGGAGTTTAATCAGCCGATCTTGGCCATCTTCCGGAAGCCGCTTGACGACCGCAACATCCCGCTGCATTTTCTGGAGCTGACCGAACCTTTCTTCACTTACCTACGCATCGGCCTTTACGCTGCGCTCTTCCTGACCTTTCCTTACATTCTTGGTCAGTTCTGGTTGTTTATCCGCCCGGCCCTCTATTCTCGTGAACAAAAGGCAGTGTGGCCCTTTGTGCTGCTCTCCTACCCTCTTTTTGTGGGTGGCGGGATGTTTGGCTACTTTGTCGTGCTGCCCTTCGGTTACGATTTCTTCCTTGGCTTCCAGAATGACGTCACCTTGCCGACGCTCAGCATGGCTTCGTATCTGTCATTAACGATCCACCTGCTGTTTGCGTTCGGATTCGTTTTTGAAATGCCCACGGTCACCTTCATCCTCACCCGGCTAGGCATCATTGACGCAGATTGGCTGAGGAACAACCGCAAGTATTCCCTTGTAGTCATCTTCATCGGCGCAGCAATCCTCACTCCTCCAGACGTGTTCACGCAAACGCTGATGGCCGGGCCGCTGATTATTCTATACGAAATCAGCATCTGGGTGGCCCATTTCTTCGGAGGCGATTCACCTGCAAAGGAACCCGCAAAGTCCGCAGCCTAGCCTTCAGATCATCGGCAAGCGGTCGGTCGGGTTCCGCTCCAGAAATTGCTGGTCGTGGTAGTAGCGAATCGTGGTGTTTGCCGACGCATGCCGCGCATAACTCTGCACCTTCTGAAGCGGTTCTCCCAGTTCTAAGGCTAGGGTAATCGCCGTGTGCCGCAGGTAGTGTGCCGAGATGTTCAGTCCCACAGCACGACCCAAGCGCGCTACCACATCGTTCACGCCCTTGCCTGACATCGCCCCTCCCCTCGTCCGGAACCCCAGTGATGGAAACACCCAGAGGCTGTTCACGCCATGCTCCTGGAGCATCCTGCGCCATTCCTGCAAACCCTCGTTCAACTCCCAACGCAGCTTGATCCGTTGAGGGGCTCCACTCTTGGTTTCCTGCAACACAATCACATGGTACTGGCCGTCCGGTTGAATATTGTTCCACTGCAAACCGGCGGCTTCACTCCGCCGTGCTGCGGTCAAATAAAGAAACTTCAGAAGCAGGGCATTGCGCTGCCGGAGCAACGGTGCCATGCGGGCATCGTAGTCTAGTCGCTCGTTCGCCTCAAGCATCGCGTTGAGTTGCGAGATCTGAAGGGCCCCCTTGTTGCTAAACGCCGCAACTTTTTCCGTCCGTAAAACCGAGGGCTGGATTGGATTTTCCGGAAGGTGCCCGAATTCGGTGAGTACCTTGAAAATCTTGCGCAACGCACTCATTGACTGATTGACGCTTGCCGGTTTCCACCCTAACCCTTTCAGGTGCTGCTTGTACTCCAGCAACCGCAAGCTGTCCACCTGACGCAATTCTTCCAGCGAACGTACTTGCGCCCACTCCTGAAGCTGCCGAAAGGCGCGGGTATAGGCCCGTCGTGTGTTCGGTGCATACTCCCGGAACAGCAAATCCAGAGCTTCAGCAGGCCCCAGTTTTGGCTTTTCCGAGACCGCCATCTCCATGGTTTTTGGCAGTGTTTTTTTATCAGAAAAATCCTGTATAATCAAAGCATTGAGTGGCATTTTCAGGGCTTGAGGGTGATGTTGACCACATAGGGTGGATTCCAGACCAGCACCTCTTGCGGGGATGGGAGTTCCAGCGCATCAATCGCTTTCAGCAACTCTTGGTTGAACAAACGGGAGCTGCTGGGAAACAACAACGCGCGCTCCACGATCCTTCCGGTGGCATCAATGCTCAGCCGGATTCGTGCTTTAATCGCAGTCCGCTCCAGTTTATGCAGTTTCCGAAAAAACAGTAGCCGAGTCTTGATCTGCTTCCAGATCGCCTGGTTGTAGCGTTTCTCGGCCACCCGGAACCGCAGCTTGTCCAAGGCATTGAGGGGCTTGGGAAGCAGTGCTTTTTTTTCCGGAGTAGACAGAGACGGGGGCATGAGTGCGGCAAGCAGTTGCTGTGGCTCGTCCGCTACGGGTGTAGGTGAAACCTTCTCGGCACGAGGTTCCGTTTCTGTCACCACGATTTGCTTCGGGAGAGGTTTTTTCTCAGATTTAATCCGAACCCTTGCCATTGGTTGCCGGGCCTCCACCGCTGACCGTTTAGGCCCCACGACAGGCTGCAAGCTTTGCTGTTGCAATACGTCCGTGATGCGCTTTTTGGTGTCCGAGTTTGAGCGTGGGAGCGTGTTTGCCTTCGCAATCCGAGTCGGTTCCATCGGGCGCAGTTTGAGAGTGGTCGTTTCTGGTTTTGATTCTGCCTCAGCCTCTTTCAAAGCAGGGGATTGAACTAGCACTACTGCCACTGCTGTCACCTTCTCAAGACGCTCCGGACTGACGGCCACCACATAGTTTTCCAGAAAGGGAAGCTGTTGTAACACTTGTAGTGTGACCGATTCTGGCCCATCCCCGGACACTCCAAAGGTTTGGTACTGCCAATCTGGTCCTCGCCAGTACACGCGCACTGTGTTTCTGCGGTGTCGAACCCAGAACAAATGCGCTCCCGGCAGGGCTTCCAGAGCATCCACCGCACAGGAATCATCCACGCATGATGGAGTGGGGGCACTCTTCAAGCGGGACTGCTCCTGCTCAAAGGTGGCTTGCAGGGAGAAGTCAAAACGCTTCTGCAACTGTTCCAACACCCCAGCCTGAAGTTGCTGCATTGCCACCTCGGGAGTTGCCTCCCCGCCTCTGGGTTCCGCCAAAACGGCATACTGTCGAGCCTGCACCAATCCGGGACTCAAACACAGTCCCCCCAACCCTGCGAGGATCAACCCGATGAGCAGTTGGTGGGAGCTTTGAAAAAGGGTCATCCTGTTCACGAAAGCATCGAGAAACGAAATAATCATAAGCGCATGATGGCGCACCTGCCTGCTGCTTTGCAAGCATTCTTCCCACATCCCCGGCGGCTGGCAAAGAATTCGCAGCACTGTCTCTTGCAAGACCGACTCCCTTCACGGATAAAATGACACAGAAAACCACCTCCGAGTTCTCTCCCTCCGAAAGCCGACAACGGCAGCGCGTTGTGGACACCCTAACCCGATTGATGGTCACGGACCGCACCATCTCGGATGCTGAGATGCGGTTCCTCAAGGATATGTTTCAGCGGCTGGACGACGGCCAACTCAAGCAAGTCCTCCACTCTTGGTTCCCCGACGAACGGCAAGCACAGGCGGTGTATCTGGAAAAGCGGTTTCACCAGTACCAACAGATGTATGGTGGTGCAGGAATCTGTTGACCGCTGCTCTTGATGAACCGAGACATCCTGCGGCTCGCCCTTCCTAGCATTGCCGCAAACATTTCTGTGCCCCTGCTGGGCATCGCAGACATGGTGTTGGTCGGGCACATGGAGTCCGTGTACTACATCGGCGCCCTCGCCTTGAGCACCACGGTTTTCAATTTCCTCTACTTCGGCCTCAATTTCCTTTCGATGGGCACCACGGGCCTGACGGCTCAGGCGTTTGGTGCTCAGGATTTCACCGAAATGACACGGGTGCTGGAGCGGGCTTTGCTGCTGGCCTTCACGCTCGGCGGATTGTTGATCCTTCTGCAACCCCTGCTCACATTCCTGATTTTCTCATGGGTGGAGACCTCTCCAGAGGTGATGTACCACGCCAAAGCCTATTTTCACATCCGGATCTGGGCTGCTCCGGCTACTTTGGGGCTGATGGCAATTCAGGGTTGGTTCCTTGGATCGCAGGATGCGAAAACCCCGATGATCCTGATGATCGCGGCCAACGGTTTCAATATTGTGGGAAACATCGCCTTTGTCTATGGCCTAGGGATGCAATCCGAAGGAGTCGCTTGGGGGACGTTGGTCGCACAGTATTCCGGGCTGGCGCTTGCCGCATTGTTGCTGCATCGACGTGTTTCGCTCCAGAGTTTGGGAGGGCGTTGGTCCGAAACCTTCGATCTTGGAAAACTCCGGAACTACTTCGCTGTCAATGGCAATATCATGATCCGCACCGTGCTGCTGATCGGCACTCTCTCGTTTTTCACCATCGCCTCAGCGTGGGATGGAGACCTCATCCTTGCCGCGAATTCCCTGCTGATGCAACTCTGGGGGCTTGCTTCCTACGGAATGGACGGTTTTGCCAATGCCGGGCAGAGCCTGACGGGGCGTTTTGTTGGCGGGAAGCACCCGCAAGAATTACGACGGTGCGTGCACCTGCTCATGCTCTGGGGCGGCGGCATCGGACTTGGGTGCGCGATCGTTTACGGATTGGCAGGAGAAGTGCTCCTCGGATGGTTTACCGACAAGGTCAATGTCATCGCAACCGCCGTGGAATTTCTTCCTTGGGTGGTAGCGGGTGCTCTGCTCAACATGCCGGCGTTCATCTGGGATGGCGTATTCATCGGCGCAACCGCTTCCCGGGCCATGCGCAATGCCATGTTGGTTTGCACTGCCACCTTCTTTCCGGCGTACTGGGTCATGCATCCCCTGCTTCAGAACCACGGACTCTGGTTCGCTCTGACGCTCTTCATGGTCGCCCGCAGCGGTACTCTTACACTGCTCGCACCTCGTCACGTCTTCGCCCGCGCTAGGTGAGGTTCACTCTGAAACCGACTCCAACTGGACAGACAGTTTCATCAGCGCCGAGCGGATGCGCTCGTTGTCCGGTTCCACCTGCAGTGCCCGTTCCCACGCCTGTTGTGCTTGCTTCGGTTGACGCAGCTTCCGGTGGAGTACCCCTAGGTTCCACCATGCCACCGCATAGTCCGGATACTTGCTTGTGAGGCTTTCCAGAAAGCTCTGGGCTTCGTTGTAACGCTTGCGCCGAATCAACACGGTGCTGAGACGGAGCAAGGCCCGTGGACTGTCCGGGCGCAAGTTCAGCGCATGGCGGTAGGCATCTTCGGCACGGTCATTCTGACCGAGTTTTTCATGAGCGTAACCGAGGTAGAGCGCCACTTCGGATTCTTCCGGGAACTGCCGCTGTACCCCCTGCAACCGCCTCAGCGCAGTTTCGGGGGCGCCACGTCGAATTTCAATGCGGGCGAGATAAATCTGAGGTTTAGCAATCGTGGGCACAGTGGCACTCAGGTCTGCAAACACCTGCTGCGCCTGATCGAACTCGCCTTTCCGAAAATACTTCTGCCCTTCGGCTATCCGTTCCTCATAATCGGGCCGGGACTGTGAAGATCCCGAGATCAGCCATTGCCCCAGCGGACGGATCAAGGTGTGGTAGGGCGGCAGTGTGTCGTAAGTGCTGTCCGCGAGAAAAGGGTAGAGGCGCAAGCCTTTCTGGATGAAGGACTTGCCCTCTTGTGGAGTGCGCCCAATCACCAGCCCATAAATCATCAGTGCTGGCCCCGCAAACGGGTTTTTCGCGTTGGCAATCACTGCCTCGGACTTGGCTTGCAGAGTCTCGCCCTGAAGGTAGTAACTCAGCGCCAGCAACGTGCTGATTTCGGAATTCCCCGGTTGACGGGCCTTCAGGATTTTTAACCGCTCGTCCGCTTTTTTCAGGATCGGCACATACGCAGGGGTCTGCTCTCCGGCTTCCAAGATGTCGAGCAACGCCTCGTATTCCAACACCTGCTCCTCCAACGAAGGATGATCGGCCACCAAACCGCGAAGTTGGCTGCGGAAGTTACTCCATTCCGGAGAACCTCGCTGTGGGACTTGCTGACCCCGCCACTGATAAAACGCACGGACGGCCTTCCACGTCTGCCCCCTTGGGAATCCTTGCAGCCCGGAAAACTCCGGAATCTCGGTCTCCAAGTCTGCAAACATTGCGACAACGAACTCATCCGGAGTGTCCAGCGGGTAGCTTTTGGAGAAGTGAACCGCCTGAGTCGCGTTGTCCGTGCCCCGAACAATCTGCCACTCCACACCCACCCGGCGCAGCACTTTTTGGATTTTGACGTCAACCAAAAGCTCTAACTGAGCCTGCTGGAAGAACATCTTCAACGCTTCAGGGGAGCGGGAGTCATAGCGTTCCTGCCAAAGCCGTGCAGTGAACGGGGACATCACCGCAAAACGATTGGAGAAGCGGAATTGCTGTGACAACTCGTCCTGAAGGAAACTTCCGAACCACTCGTGCCCTTGAGATGGGTAGGCGACACGGGGAGCCAGAATTCCTATGTGAGGACGGCTGTGAAGGGCCGAAGGAAAAGCAAGCGTCAACAGGAGCGTGAACCCACCTGCGGCAAGAAATCCCCTCAAGCGAGAGATCGGAGAGAAAGAGAAGCAGCCCACCATCCACAGACTCCAAGGAGGTGGGCCGAAAAGCTCAGTAGCCCTGATTGGGCGTATCGTAGGAAGGCGCCTGATAGGTCGTTGTTCCCGAATCTGAACCCTCACTGTCCGAATCTCCAGAAGCGGATGCCGCAGTGTCTGCATCGCCTTCTTTGTCCGGGGCCACCTCGGCACTTGACGAAGACTCGGCCTCGCTGCTGGAACCCTCGCTTTCGATTTTCTCAAATTTTTCGATGAGTGCCGTCAGCTTCTGTTCCCACTCCGACTGCTGCTCTTCCAGCGAGGATTTGGTGGTTTGCAACTCCTCATTGGCTGCCTTCAAATCCGCATTCTCCATGCGGTAGAGTTCGAGGGTGTCCACCATTTCCTGGACTTTGCCCTCCAGCCGGCTCATTAACTCATTACCCATGGTTCATTCCTTGATGTTATTTTGGGAGGCTCCACCTCCTTGGGGAGCTTAAAATTTAGTCCTAGCCAATCCGTCCACCAGCAGAAGCGTTTGTGTGCTGGAACAGTGATTTCAAGACTAAAAGTAATGGACAGAAACGGACATGAAGTCAAGCGAAAAACGTCAAGGCTGCCTTCTGACCTTCTGACTTGCTCACGCAGGCATCCGTTGCTTAGTTCGGCCTCGACGTGGGGACGCATGAAGCGCAAACAAGCGCTCCCGGATTTTAGCAAGCACTTGTTCCGCCGAAAGCCCGGCCTCCTCGCGTTGCTGGTCCGGAGACCCTTGCGCGATGAAGCGATCCAGAATACCGAAAACTTGCGTGGGCACCGTGACTCCAGCCTCGCTCAACACCTCCAGCACTCCGCTACCGAATCCACCGTGTACCGTGTTTTCTTCCAGTGTCACCAACAGGTGTGCGGTGGAGGCAAGCGCGGTGATCAATTCGGCGTCCAGCGGCTTGACAAAGCGGCCGTTGACCACGGCTACTGAAAACCCAGTGTCCTTCAATGGCTCGGCAATCTCTTCTGCAACTGCAACCATCGTTCCTACTGCCAGCAGCACCACATCCCTTCCGGGTTGCAACAAGTGGGCTTTCCCCAACTCAATGGGCGGCACGGAGCTTTCGTCCAAACTCGCGGTGTTCCCTCGGGGGTAGCGCACCGCACTGGGACCATCCTCATGCCTATGCGCAAATTCGACCATGCGCCGCAATTCCGCTCCGTCTTTTGGAACCATCACCACCATTTCCGGGATCATCCGGAGGTAGGTGAGGTCATAGGCGCCGTGGTGGGTGGGACCATCCGCTCCCACCAAGCCGGCCCGATCCAGCATGAAGCGCACGGGGAGCCGCTGCACAGCAACATCGTGGATGATGTGATCAAGCGCACGCTGAAGAAAGGTCGAGTAGATCGCCACGAAGGGCTTGATCCCAGTGGTGGCCATTCCTGCTGCCGAAGTCACCGCATGTCCTTCTGCGATGCCTACATCCAACACGCGCTCCGGAAATTTCGCTTGCAGGTCCAGAATACCAGTTCCACTCACCATCGCTGCGCTGGAAACCATCACCTTGGGATCCTGTTCCATCAACTCGCCGAGCTTGTCTGCGAACACCTTAGAGTAGCTGACTTCCTTGACCAACCCCGGTTTTTTGATGATGAACTCTCCGCTTTCCGGAACAAAGGGCTTCACCCCGTGGTACTTAAAGGCGTCTCCCTCCGCAGGTTTGTAGCCCTTGCCTTTTTGCGTCAAGGCGTGGACCACGATAGGTCCTTCCAGTTCCTTGACGTGTTCCAACAGATCGACCAAATCCTTGAGGTTGTGCCCATCGACGGGTCCAAAGTAACGCCAGCCCAACTGCTCAAAGAGCATTCCGGGAGACCAGAACGACTTCACCGAATCGTGTATCCGCTGGAGTCCGCTGTGGACGGTTTTGGAGAAGGGCACTTTCGTAGCCATTTCCAGTGCCTCTTCCCGGATGATGTTGTAGGGTTTGGAGATGCTGATACGGGTGATGAACTTGGAGAGTGCGCCAACGTTGGGGTCGATGCTCATGCCGTTGTCGCTGTAAATCACCAACATGCGCTTGTCGAGGAAACCGTTGTGGTTGAGCGCTTCAAACGCCAAGCCTCCAGTCATGGCGCCATCGCCGATGACCGCGATCACCTGATGCGACTGCTCCTGAAGATCCCGACCAACGACCATGCCGACTCCGGCGGAGATGGACGTCGAGGCGTGCCCCGCCCCAAAATGGTCATAAGGACTCTCATCCCGGGAGAGGAATTTCTTGATCCCCCCCTGTTGAGCCAAAGTTTCAAAACGCTCGTTCCGTCCGGTCAGCAGCTTGTATGCATAGGCTTGGTGCCCCACATCCCAGAGCAGCCGATCCTGTTCCAGATTGAACACCTTGAACAAGGCCACTGTCAGTTCGATCGCGCCTAGGGACGAGGCGAGGTGTCCCCCACGTTTGCTGGTCACTTCGACGATGCGATCACGGCAATCTTGTGCAAGTTGTCCCAACTCCTGCAAAGAGAGAAGTTGAACATCCCGTGGTTGTGCGATATGGTCTAACAGTTTTCCCATCGTGGTTTTCACCAGATCAGTTCAGTATTTAGCCATGAGCAGTTTAATAAACGAAGTTCCGTACCCGCAACTTCTTATTCTCTGGAGAATCTCGTGAGTGATCAAGCTGTCCTTGCACAAGCCAAGAAAATCCAATCGTCTCTGAAGAAGCAACGCCAGCCCGTTTCGCAGGTTCAAGACGCCCAGCACGAGGCTCAGGCGATCAGCCAGTTTGTGCGGGCGGCCCTCAGCCCGGAGCATCGCTGGTTCGTTCCTAGGGAGGAGCAGCAGGCCATCGCGGCGACCTTCAAGCTCATCAACCAAACCTTCGCCCGACTCTACGAACAGTGTCGCACACCGCACCTCTTCCAGCAACAGGCGGCGAAGTACATTGCGATGGGCAAACAAATCTCTCACCTCTCGCACTGCATCCACATGAGCCTCGACCACGGATTCTACATGACCGAACCGCGTGGCATCTCTCCCGGAAATGCCCTTGCGCTCTCGTGGCAAGAAGTGGAACGGATCAGGATTGGTATTGAAGAGCAAGGTCGGTGGGTCCGGAATCCGCTGTCCACCCCGGTCGATGACGAGGCCAAACAACAGTTTTTCGAACTGCACCAGAAAGCCTCCGGGCTTGTGCCGGAACTGCTTGCGAATAGCAAGCTTAAGGACACCGGACACCCCCTCTCGGTGGAGGAACTTCAAGCGGTGTACAAGTATTTTCAATTCGCCCGGAAGATGCTTGAGCTTGAAGAGCAAGCTCAGGCGAACTCCATGAAATCGGCTCCAGAAGCAGAGCAAGACAGCGTGGATTCCGAACACCTTCACAAGCAACTGGATCAACTCAAGCAACGCCTCGCTTTGCAATCCACTACCAATGCCAACGAACTCCGGACTAGCGCCTCACTGGAAGAGGTGATACAGACCGACGCGCAACTCCGGTTGGAACTGCTCTACGTCTCGCTTGAGCCAATTCGCTACCTGAAAATCTGTAATGACCGGATGGAGATCCTTTGTGCAGAGAACCTAGAGTCCGGGATAGCGCAGTTCGACAAGGAAACTGCAGACGCGCAATCTCAGCTACAACTGATCGTGAGCGCCCTTCAAGAAGCCCACGATGTCCTTTCGCAAATTGCGTCCGTGCTCAACAATCTCTCCATCTCCTTCGGCAAGATTTACAACAACGCCTCCGCCCGTAGCATCACCCACACATTCCTCCAGAAAACGTTGGAGACCATCCGGGGATTGCTCCAGAAAGCCGTGCGGGTTGCCCAAACACGACAGCAGGTTCTGGTGAACCTCAACAACCATGTTGAGCGTTCCGGGCTTTTTGAGCGGATGGTCATTGAGGGGGTTGCCCACGGCATCACGCTGGTGGATGAAAGTCGGCTGCACTTGGAGGAATATGAGGAGCGTCTCAACGACCATCTCGGACTCATCCTGCAAGCCCCCGACATGCAAGGGATTGCGTTGTTTCAGCGATTCCACAAGGCTTATGAGGAGCGGACTTCGCTTTCTTCTGCGTGCATGGTGCTTGGTAGCGTCTCACTTGTTTTCGATCAGTTGCTTACCACCATGTGGCAGATGCAGGAAACCCAAGACGCACTCCGGGCAGTGGTGAAGGACGATGCTGCTTCCGAGGCGAAAAAAACCAAGCTCACCGAGATTGTGCAGCAGATTCCGGAGGCGGCTCAAGAGCGTCTGAACATTTGCCAATCCCAAACAGAGGAACTGGAATGGATGGTTACTGAAATGCTGGACTCGGTGGGAACCGAGGAACGGAGATTCCTTAAGGAGTTGCATCAGGAATTGGAACCCGTCCGGGCACGCCTGAAGGTCAAAGAAGGAGCCGCCAAAGAGCTTGCGAGCCGGGAATCCACAAGCCCTGCGACTGGTGTAGTTGCTGCTCAGAAGGAAAAAACGCTCTCTCAGGGGCTGCTCAAGCACCAGTTGCATCAGGTTGCAACCGGGGGAAGCCACTTCGATCCTCTCCCGTCCAACATCATGGTGATTCTCAAGGCGACACTGAAGGACATCCCGCGCTCACGACGCGCCAAGATGCTCCTCCAGGTCCTGACTCACCCCCACATGTTCTTCAACGTTCTCGACAAGTTGGAGACGCAGTTCGATCCCGATGGAGATCCCATTCTCAACCTAGAAAATGACCTGCACGAAAGCCGGGAGACTATTGATTTTCTACTGAATTTTGTGCGCCTGAAGTTTTTGGCTTCCGGGTATTTCAATCTGGGAGGGGAGGCTTACCCTTACGACGCTGAGGGCAGACGCTTCGAGATTTCTGGACCGATGGAGAAGTACCTGATGCTCAGGAAGGGTTCCTTTGAAACTCCAAAAAATATGTTCGTTCGGTTGGTGCGTGGGTTGCTGGGCATGGACGAAGCAAAGCTTTTGGAGAACGCCTTGTCTGAACAGGCGTTGATGATCTTCAGCAGCGATTTTGTGCTTCGCAAGCAAGAGCAACAAACCGTGCAGGACGCCCTGACTCGGGCCAACACGCCGATCACCTGATCAAAATCCGGTACGGATGCCGAGTGCGAGTTGGGCTTCGCCTCCCGAGTTTTTCGGAAGTTTGAGGGACGCGAGGTCCAGCCCTAGCAGCCAAACGACAGGGTGGGTGTCCCATGTGGTCCAACTCCAGCCCAGATGCAGCACCTCCGCTTTGGCGGAAGGCCCTGCCACTCCGTCAACCATCACCGACTTCCACTCCAGATTGCGGTAGGTCAGACTGGCCGCTTTTCTAGAAACTTCGCTCCAGCGATTGTGCAGGCCGATTTCGTAGCCGGAACCGTCCTCAAGTGGCTTCAGCCCACCAATTTGTGAGGCAAATCCCAAAAACGACTTAGGGCTTCGCAGCACTAAAAGCTGGAGGTAAAGCCCCGGATCGCCACCGCCTTCGTCAAACAAATGAATGGCGAACCCGGCAGCACCTGTGGTATACATACTCCCTCGTGTTCCTACCGATTGATACAGTTGGAATTCCGGAATGACCGGGAACGATTGCGCTGGTGCCGTGGAGGCGAGCAGCAAAAGCAGCGTTCCCCAACCGCATGTGGCGAGCAGTCTTTGAATCAGCATATCCCTGTGAAGTTAACGTGGTTCATGGTGGTACCACACTTTCGCACAGGTCACAACCTCAAGCACACATCATGCGCTACCTGAGTACACGTGGAGGCATGCGGGGGCTGTCCTTTGAGGACACCCTGATTGCGGGGCTGGCCGAGGACGGTGGCCTGTTGATTCCGGATGCACTGCCGCAGGTGCAGGCTCAACTCCCACAGTGGCGCAAGCTGTCCTATCAGGAACTCAGCCTTGCAATCGTCCGGAGTTTTATCGGAGAGGCTATTCCGGAAGCTGACCTCCGTGCCCAAATCGAGCAAGCCTACCGTAACTTCACACACCCGGATATTACGCCTGTCCGCACCCTTGGCCGTTTGCACCTGCTGGAACTGTTCCACGGTCCCACCTTTGCGTTCAAGGATGTAGCGCTTCAGTTACTGGGCCAGTTCTTTGAGCATGTCCTGAAAAAACGGCAGCAGCCCTTGCGCATCCTCGGCGCAACTTCCGGAGACACCGGCAGTGCCGCGATCCATGGAATGCGCGGACACAAGGGCATTTCCGTGTTCATGCTGCACCCCAAGGGGCGAGTGAGTCCGGTGCAGGAACGGCAGATGACCACCGTTCTGGATGCCAACATCCACAACATTGCGCTGGAAGGCTCGTTCGACGACGCGCAGCGCATCGTCAAGGAACTGTTCGGCGATCTCGAGTTCAAGGCCCGGCACCACCTCGGTGCGGTTAACTCGATCAATTGGGCACGCATCCTCGCCCAAATCGTGTACTACTTTTATGCGTGGGGGCGGGTTTCCCGCAATTCTGGGGAGGCCATCAATTTCGTCGTCCCCTCCGGGAATTTCGGCAACGTCCTCGCAGGCTACTACGCCCAGCAGATGGGGCTGCCGATCCGTCGGCTTGTCGTCGCCACCAATGAAAACGATATCCTGCACCGCTTCTTCAGCAAAGGAGAGTACCACACTGCCAGAGTCCATCAGACGCTGAGTCCTTCGATGGACATCCAGATCTCCAGCAATTTTGAGCGCTACCTCTTTGACCTCGGCGGTCGCTCTCCGGAGCAACTCAAACACTGGATGCAGGATTTTCAGGAAACCGGACGCCTCACCATTGAGGGCGAGCGTTTGAAAACAGCGCAAGCCGCCTTTGGCTCCGCACGAGTGGACGAAGCCGGAACGCTCAGGGCCATCCGGGAGGCTTACGAGGAACACGGCTACCTGCTCGATCCCCACACGGCAGTTGGGGTTGGAGCCGCCAAACAGGTGGACTTGGAAGGCCCGGTGGTCTGCCTTGCTTGCGCCCATCCTGCCAAGTTTGGTTCGGCAGTTCAAAAAGCCGCAGGCACGACTCCGGAACTGCCGCCATCGCTTGCCGAATTGGAGAACTTAGAGACGCGCTGCACTGTGCTTCCTGCTCAGGCGGGTGCTGTCCGCGAGTACCTCACCCAAATCATCAATAACTGAGATGGCGGCAACTCCGATCTTCAGCAGCGAAAGTCCGGACACGTCCAGTTCTATGGAGCGCGACCCTCTTGGGTTTGAGACCGCTGATGCTGCCGATTCCATTTCCTACGAACCCTTCCGGAAGCATCGTGCGTCTTGGGCCACTTCCTTCCGTCGAGAGCTCGAGTACCGCATTTTCTGCTTTGGAGCGTGGCTGGGGCAAACGCTGTCTGTGCCTCAGCTTCAACGGCTGGGCCGCTTCATCGGGTTACTGGTGTACTTCCTGTTCCCAAAAGACCGAGGCATTGCCGACACACAACTGGAACGGGTCTTCCCGGAGGTGAGCACGATGGAGCGCAAGCAGTGGTGCCGGGAGTGCTTCCAGAGTTTTGGACAGTTTTTGTTTGAGTTCTTGGGCATGTCGCAGATTGCAGCGGCTCCAGAAGATTGGCTGAGCATCGAGAATCCCCAAGTGCTGGAAAACGCCCTCAAGCAGCAAAAGGGTGTGATTGTGCTGACCCTGCATCTGGGCAACTGGGAACTCTTCAGTGTCCTTGCCGAACACCTGAACCAGCCAATGGTCGCCGCCGTTGCCAATGTCCCGGAACCCCGGATCAACCAAAGGCTACAAGCAATGCGGGAGCGCGGACCGATGCAGATTGTACCTCGTGGAGACTCAAAGGCGCTGGGAAAAATCCTCCAGTGTTTCCAGAATCGCGAGGTGTTTGTGCTGGCGATTGATCAAGACACCAACGTTCCTAGCATTTGGGCTCCTTTTTTCAACTTGCCCGCGAAGACGCCCATCGGTGCCACTGCTTTTGCTCTCATGAGCGGAGCACCTGTGGTGAGCGGACTCTTTGTCCGGGAGCTGGACGGTCGGTTCCGGCTACACCTGACTGACCTCGGAGTGCAGAAAAAACTCCCCCAAGAAGACGAGGATCACGCGGTGTTCCGCATCACCCGCAGCCTGAACCGGCACATGGAATCGCTCATCCGGCAGCACCCGCAGCAGTGGGCATGGTTCCATCGGCGCTGGCGGCACAAACCCACCGAGGCCGAACTGTCCCGGATGCAAGCTCTGGAGGACTGACCATGCCGTTTGTGATCGCCAACCACCAACGCATCCACTACGAGACTGCTGGAGAACGGGGGCCATACCTGTTTCTGCATGGACCTTTTCTAGTGAATCTGGATACCTGGTGGCAGACAGGCTACATCGAGCAATTACAGGAAACCTTCCGGCTCGTGGTCATCGAGCCCCTTGGGCAAGGCCGCAGCGATGCCCCTTTGGAATCCGAGCATTACTCCATCAGCGCCCGTGCGGCGCATGTGCTGGAGGTCCTCCGCGAGGTTCAAGTGGACTACACCCACTTTCTCGGATTTGGCCTTGGGGCGCAGGTGGGCTTTTCTCTGGCGGTCTCGCACCCCGAGAGCATCCGCACCCTTGCCGCCGCCGGAGCACATCCTTATCCGTTGATCGACGAACTTCAGGTGCTGGAGGAGTCGCGAAGCCAGCTCCGCGACGGGCACATTGCTACGTACCTCCAACAGTGGCGCTCAGAAGAACACCTTTCCAGCGAGCAGCAGCAGCAAATCGCCAACGGGAATCCGGAAGTGTATTCAATCAGCTTAACCGAGTCCTGCCGTTGGGAAGGGGCCAGCGAACAGCTCAACTCGATCCGGGTCTCCACTCAGCTTTTCACGGCCACCTCCGAACCCCGCTTTCTGTCGGTTCGAGAAGCCGGGCGTCAGCTGCCCAATGGGCGTTACACGATCCTACCAAAAATCCAGTACACTCACGGGCTTTGGCACCCGGACTTAATCCTGTCGCCACTCCAAGAATTCTACCGCCGCCAGCGCTGATGCGTATCCATCGGATAACCCGCACGTTTCCGTTGCTCGTCAGTGCCCTGCTCTGCCTTGCGCCGAGCTGCGTCAGCGCAGTCCCCATCGCTGTGCTGTCCCAAGTGTCCGGGGAAGTGCGGGTGTGGCAGGATCAGCAGCAGACGACCCAAAAAGTCACAGAGGGGGCGTTGCTTTCCTCCAACCATCACCTCCGTACTCTGGATGACGGCAAGGTGACACTCTTGCTCAGGGACGGCTCGGAAATCCGGGTGCTGGAAAAAACGCAACTGCACCTCATCCGCAAGGCAGAGCGAACGCTCACTCCGAGCGGAAGCCTTCAGATCACGCTCTACCACGGCACGCTCAGTGCTTGGTTTCGGCAGCGTTCGGCCCACCACCAGTTGACGACTCCCGCACTCAGCATTGAATCCGGGAAAGCTGAGTTTCAGGTTCAGGCCACTAAGTCGCGCACAAGCGTCGTGGTGGCCGCAAATTCCGTGCGAGTCCGCAACCGTGCTTCAACTCTGCTGCTGAAAACAGGCTCCCGGATTTACCGAGCGAAAGTCAACGACAAGCTCTTCCGGACCGTGAACCCGGTGCCCCACGCCCTGCACCTGAAGCTGGTGGTGCCACTGAAAATCCAGAAATTGACCACCGACACTCCGCTTGAGTTTTGGGTGAATCTGGTACGCCGAGGCCGCAACGATCGGGTGGACCGACCGGGATTGATCCGCCTCAGCACCAACTACTACGGACTCGACCTCCCGGAACTGGTGACGCTGAAACGCGATGGGAAAGCCGTGGTACGAGGCACCCTCAAACCGCCTCATCCGGAGGATCGGCTGTTCAACGGCAAAGTGGTGATTCGTGCGGCCACAGACAACCTCGGACTGTTTGGAGTGGAGCGCGGCACCTTGGGCTTCACCATCCCGGCATCTGATTAACCCACATAAGGAGGTGCGGCCATGCCCACGGAATTCAGCTGGATCGGGGCAGGCATCACGGCGGGAATCACGGCAACGCTTGTCCTCCAGTGGTGGTTGCGACGAATCCCTGCCGCATTTGCGCTCGATCCCGAAGTTCCAGAATCCTCTGCTCTCGACACAGGCGAGCTTTTAGACGCAAGGCTACCGAGAGCCGTTATTCTTGCTCTCATTGCAACCACGGCGATTCTGGGGATGCTTCGGCAGGATTATGGGCGACTGCTAAGCGACAGCCTCCTACTGGCCGCCCTGACGGGCATCGCGTGGTGGGATTGGCGGCACCTCACCATTGACATTCGTTTGATCGCCCTCACCGCCTTGCTCCAGAGTGGTTGGTCTGTTTTGTTTGTGCCTGCCAGCACAATAGAGCTGTTGCTCGGCGGGGTGTTCGGAGCTGGAGGGCTCTACTGGCTGGGGATGCTTTATGCCGCCGTGCGCGGCATCGAGGGGCTGGGGGAGGGCGATCCCGCCGTGTTGGGGCTGATCGGTCTTTGGGTGGGGTGGCAGGGCTTGCTCACCACCGTCCTCATTGCCGCCCTGTCCGGACTTCTCATTGGCGGGTTTGTGCTGTTGCGCACTCGCCAACCTCTGCTGCAAACCCGGATTCCGTTTGCCCCGTTCCTCTGTTTGGGTGGAGTTAGCACCGTCCTGCTCCAGCAAGCCTGTTTGTGCAAGTCACCGTGGCTGGCGTTTTTGCACAGCTTCTGAAATTCGCAATTCCCCCTACCGTGCCCTTCCGGTTCACTCGCCAAAACCCCCTGCACCTCGTGCTTGGAGAAAAAACCCTCGGTCTCGTCAGCGACCAAGGCGCCACAACCCATCAGGCACTGGACCTCCGCTTGACTCCGGATGAAGTGCTGGTCCAGTGCAAGGCATTGCGCTTCAAACAGGCGGCGGCGTGGCTGGAGTTTCCGTGGGTGCAAATCGGCTTCGAGACCATCGTCCAGCCGTCCCACGAAGAGGCGTACCACTACGCGCAAGCCCAACTTTCCCGGCTCACCAAACTCCCGGATTCAGCCCCCATCGGTTTGCAGTTTTTTGAATCCGGAGAGCATGACCGGATCGGCTTGTTCTATGCCCGCCCTAGTTCGGCAACTCTGCAACTGGTACAAGCATTCCGCCAGCAGTTTCGAGTCCAGTTGCAGGTGGTCCCCCTGGTTGCCGGGTGGTTTCACCTGCTTCCGGACGAACCTTCCAAACTCTTGCTCTCCGGGCTGGAACAATCCTGCTTTGTTGAGCAGCAGAAAGGAGTCTTTCTACAGATTTGCGAACTTCCGCAAGCTGCAGCGACCACTTGGGCCGCCGATCACTTTGGCACACGCAATGACTCCATCACACACACACGGCTCTCCCTTGAAACCGAAGCATCCGGAACGCCATCCACCGCTTCGGATACGCTTGAAATGCAGACCTTGCTGCAGGCATGGCCCGGATTTGCCAAGCATCCCAGCCGGGGGTTCCTGTGGATGAACCGTGTCCGGAAGCCTTTTCCTTGGGTTGAAGCGGGGCTGTCGCTGCTGCTGCTTGTCGTGCTTGCTTGGGGTGTGGGGTTGTGGCGAGACAGCGAGCAACAGCTTCAAAGCTTGCACACCGAACTGGCCTCGCAAAACCAGTTTCTGCAAGCCCGCTTACAGGAGCAGGAGGTCTGGCAAGCGTTGCATCAGCAACAAGCGCAGGTGCAGAAACTCCAAAACCTGTGGGACGAAACTTATGTGCGCCCGGCTATGAGTTTCTATCAGGTGGAGTTGTGGCTACAACTCGTGCGGGGTGCTTGGGTAGCCCAGTTCAGCTACCAACCCGCAGGAATGGAACTCACTCTGCTGACACTCAATCCCAAGGCGTTGCGGACGATTCGGGATCGTTTTGCCCAGCGTCCCGAGGTGCAGTCAGCAACCCTGCTCGCACTTGAGCAGGTGGAATTGCGCGGAACGCCAGTGCGCCAAGGCACCCTCCGAGTGACACTGAATCCGAAAAACGCACTGAAACCATGAGTGGAAATCCCTCCCCAATTGGAGTCCTCGGACTCGGTTTCCTTGGACAAACCCTGCTGAGAGAACACACCTTTACTCCGGATTCATGGGGAACGTGGCGGGGTCACCAAGTGGCTGGACTCACCTTTGCCCAGCACTGCTTTGATTGGGAACATCCCGAATCATTCCAGCAGTTGCCCAACGATGCTACGGTGCTGCTTCTCACCATTCCTCCAGTGGAGAAAAATCCCGAAAACGAAGCTTTGCGCTTGCGAGCTTGGGGGGTGTGGATGCAGCAGAACCGTCCGCAGCAGCAACGGCTCATCTACATTTCCACGACAGGCGTTTACCCCCGGCAGCCGGGGTTGTGGAACGAGGACATGCCACTCCGCCCAGATTCGCCATCTGGCCAACTTCGACTGCAAACGGAGCAGGTGCTGTGCGAGTTTTTCAAGGTGCAGGTCGTGCGGCCCGGAGGGATTTACGGGCCCGGTCGCAACTTGGTAGAACGCCTCAAGGCAGGAAAGGGGATTCCGGAAACACCGAAGTTGACGCACCGCATCCATGTCTGTGATTTGGCGGGAATCGTGGCTTGGCTGGTGCAGCATCCGGAGGGGCCGGGTTGTGTCAACGCGGTGGATCAGGAAGCACGATCCTCATGGGAAGTGGCAGAGTGGCTGGTGCAGCACCACCCAGAGTTGAACCCGGAAATGCTGCCGGAACAATCGAAAAGCGTGTTGCCAGAAAATGCCCCGGAGCGCCGCATCGACAACCAGCGACTACTCCGGGAAATGGATTACAAGTTGCGCTTCCCAACTTTCCGGGAAGGCATGCGGCCTCACTGATCCTTGACGACCATCGTGCGCTGTTCCCCAAGACCGTCAATCCCCAACCGCATTTCTTGCCCGGCGTTGAGATAAACAGGGTTGGGTTTATTGCCGTGCCCAACTCCAGGCGGGGTACCAGTGGAGATGATGTCGCCGGTTTCCAGCGTGAAGAGTTGGCTGAGGTAGGAGATCAGGTGTGCGATGCCATAGACCATCGTTTTGGTGGTGCCGTCTTGGTAGCGTTTGCCGTCCACTTCCAGCCAAATGCCGAGCTTTTGCGGGTTTGGAACTTCGTCCGCCGTGACGAGCCACGGGCCAATCGGGCCGAAGGTGTCGCAACTCTTGCCCTTCGTCCATTGCCCTGCTCGTTCAAGCTGGAACCCGCGCTCGGAAACATCGTTCGCCACGCAGTAACCCGCCACATGCTCCAGCGCCTGTTTTTTGGTGACATACTTCGCAGGCTTGCCGATCACCACAGCCAATTCCACTTCCCAGTCCATCTTCTTGGCTTTTTTGGGAATGACTACATCGTCGTTTGGACCGATAATCGCGCTCGTTGCCTTCATGAAAACCACGGGTTCCGGCGGTACTTCCATACCGGTTTCAGCGGCGTGGTCAGAGTAGTTGAGGCCGATGCAGATCAGTTTGCCCACTCCGGTCACGCACGGCCCGATTCTTGGACGCCCCTTGACGAGCGGAAGTTTCTCCGGCTTGAGTTTGATGAGCTTGTCAAGGCTCCGAGGCAGCAGGGCATCGCCCCCTAGATCCGCGATGACCCCGGAGAGGTCACGGATTTTGCCCTGATCGTCCAGCAGTCCGGGCTTCTCCTTGCCTGCTCGCCCAAATCGCAGTAATTTCATGGTTCTCCTTTTAGGTGAAGGTTTGTTTAAACGAAAAATATAACAAGGACACGGCCCATGTCAATCTCAATACCGGACCAAAACAAAGGCTGCCGCCCTCGGTTATGAAGCGCATTCTGCTCATCCGCACGGATCGCATCGGCGACACGGTCCTCACACTCCCCGCCGCAACTGCGCTCAAAGCTGCGTTTCCGGAAGTCCAAATCCGTTTTCTGGCCCGCAACTACACCGAGCCGCTAGTCCGACTGTACCAAGATGTGGATGAGGT
>LWDU01042489.1_pt1 | contig 78621 bp, 61 predicted proteins | sample 727161 | NCBI WGS metagenome assembly LWDU01 (sample SAMN04566230, study PRJNA314399) | hydrothermal vent metagenome | isolation source: deep sea hydrothermal plume seawater | place: Mexico: Gulf of California, Guaymas Basin | collected 2004-07-11
AGATCCTCGCCGCCGCCAAAGGGGACCGCAGTCTGAACATCCCTGTACGCTCGCTCGACCGGATACTCACGACTGTATCCGTTCCCCCCCAGCACTTGAACCGCATCACGGGTCGCTCGATAGGAGGCCTGCTTCGCTGCCAAGTTTGCCATCGAACCCTCTCGAGTCGCCGATTTTCCCCGATCGTAGAGGCCTGCCGCTCGCCACAGCAATAACCTGGCGCTCTCGACGCCGGTCGCCGCTTCTGCCAGCATCGCTCGGATCGATCCGAATCGATCGATACTCCTGCCGAACGCTTTTCGTTGCGAAGCATACTGGAGCGCGTGGCTGATCGCTCCCCGGGCGACCCCGAGAATCACCGAAGCCGCACCGAGGCGAGACATCTCCACCACACGCGAGATGGCGGGCCAGCCGGATGTCGATCCCGAGAGCGCAGAATGAGATTCGATTCGAACACCATCGAGGTGAAGATCGCAGAAGCCCGCTCCACGCAGGCCCAGAACATCTCGCAGCGGTTTCCTCGTGCATCCTTCGGAGGTGGGATCGACCACATAAGCTCCGAGATCCTGCAATTGATCCTCACCATTTCTGGCCACCACGGTCACCAGATTCGCCATCAATCCGCCGATCACCCAGCTCTTCCGGCCATGAAGGGAGAATCCGTCAGGTTCCTGCCCGACCGAGCAGGTGATTCCCGATGCATCCGACTCCGCCTCGACTTCCGCCAGGGCAAAGGTCGCCAACGTCTTGCCGCTGGCCATTTCGGGCAACCAGCGTTCACGGCCAGCATCATCCGCCAGGTTCTTGATCGCTGCGGTTCCCTCGAACAGGTGCGATGCCACCACCACTCCAGTCGAACCACAACAGCGTGAAATCTCTTCCACTACCAGACAGGCGCTGAGGAGGTCGAGTTCGGCTCCACCAAACTGCTCCTCGATGGTGAGTCCGAGCATTCCCAGTTCTGCCAGCTGTGCGATGGCATCGGTGGGAGTCTCCTGGGATTCATCGATGTGCTGAGCTTTTGGAGCAATCTCGTTGTCGGCGAAATCGGCAACCATCTGTCGAATTTCTTGATGATGTTCTTCGAAGCGGATCACGACATGAACCTTCCGTTTATCCAGGTGGGCCTGGACCACTACTCGATATTGATCTTAACCAGCGGACACGATCGACTCGATGGCCTGCTGGATCGAGATCTCCTGGCGAGAAACTCGATCTGCGAGTTGTTCGATCGCCTTGGTACCTCCAGCCAGGCCGAGACCCTTGCGGATCCATTCCTGTTCAGCTCTGCGACGAATCCGACGCACCAGACGTGACCGAACGGCACCGAGGTCCGGCGATTCTCGATGTTTCCTGGCGGACTCGAGGATCACGGCAACGATCTCGTCGATTCCATCTCCCTGGAGACTGCTGACGGCCATCGGCTCGAGGCCATTCTGGTCATGGGCCATCTCTTCAGCCCTGCGAAGCAACTCATCCGCCCCTGGCCGATCGCATTTGTTCACCAGCACCCGGTCAACCACCTCCAACACGCCCGCCTTGAGGAGTTGTATTCCGTCACCAGATTCTGGTGACAATAGCAGCCATGCTTGATCGGTTTCATCGGTGATCTCGACCTCGAGTTGCCCGACTCCGACCGTTTCGATGAGGATCAGTCCAAATCCGGCACGCGCCAGTATTTCAGCGGCGAGATCGGTGCAACCCGCCACTCCACCGGTCGCACCCCGGGAAGCGATGCTTCGAAACCAGCAGTCTTCACCCAGATCGGTGCCGATCCGCGCCCGATCTCCCAGCAGCGCTCCTCCGGTGATGGGGCTACTCGGATCGATGGCGAGAACCGCCACTCGTTCGCCGTTCTCGATCAATCGTGGCACCAGTTTCGCGATCAGTGACGATTTCCCCACTCCTGGAGCACCGGTCAAGCCGAGCCGAAACGCACATGTCGTTTCGGGTAATCGGGCCAGCAGTGCATCTGCGACCGATTCATCTTCTTCGACCACGGTGATCGCACGAGCAAGTTCGCGGCGCGAGCCTTTCGAGATGCCAACGATCAGATCGTTGATTTCAGAGTCGTCCAACTCTCACCCCCGACCCGGTCGAACATGACGAGCGATGACCAGGCGCTGAATCTGACTGGTTCCCTCGTAAATTTCGGTGATCTTGGCATCGCGAAAGAGCCTTTCGACTGGATTCTGTCGTCCCAGCCCCGCTCCTCCGTGAATTTCGAGAGCCATGCGAGCGGCATCGTTGGCGATCTCGGAAGCACTCAACTTGGCCATCGAAGCCTGTCGAGAATGAGGTAGACCTGCGTCCTTGAGCAGTGCGGCACGGACCGTCAACAACCGAGCCGCCTCGATGCGGGTCGCCATGTCGGCAATCTTGTGTGAGGCGAGTTGATTGTCCGCCAGTTTCCGACCAAACATCTGATGGCCCTCGGCAAAAGAAACGGTGGCATCGAGACACGCCTGGGCGATTCCGACCCCCTGTGTGGCAATTCCGATCCGCCCTCCGTCGAGGGTATGCATGGCAATCTTGAAGCCCTGCCCCTCTTCTCCGAGCAGGTTTTCTGCCGGAACTCTCATCTCGTCAAATACCAGTTGCACCGTATCCGAGCCGCGGATTCCCAGTTTCTTCTCCTTCTTTCCGACCGAGAAGCCAGGCATGGTGTTCTCGATCACGAAGGCATGGATGCCGCGCGAACGCATCGAGGGATCGATGGTGGCAAAGGTGATGACGATCGAGGCATGGGAACCATTGGTGATCCAGGCCTTGGTTCCGTTGAGAACCCATTCATCGCCCTCGCGACGACAGGTGGTCTCGATACCCACCGCGTCCGAGCCATGATCCGGTTCTGTGATGGCATAGGCACCCAGCGATTCACCACTGGCGAGACGTGGAAAGAATTTCTCCTGCTGTGCTTCTGTTCCGAAGTGGAGCAATGGACTGGAGAGGAGTGAGTTATGAACCGAAAGAGTGACCCCGGTGGATGCGCATCCACGGTTGATCTCCTCGAGTGCCAGACAAAGTCCGAGATTGTCCATGCCGAGGCCACCGAAGCGGACCGGAGCGAGGATTCCCATCATTCCCAGCTTCGCCAGCCGATCGACATTCCTGGCCGGATAGGATTCCTCCCGATCGTGTAGATCAGCCGCAGGAATCAGCACCTCATCGGCAAACTCCCGGCATGTTTGCTGCAGTTTCGAGTGCTCAGGAGAGAGGGTAGTGCCGAGCATGGCACCCAGGCTTCCATCGATCCCAGCAGAGGTCTCGTCATCGCGCATCGATCACACCTTTCGCTCACGAATAATCGTAAAATCCGCGTCCGCTCTTTCGCCCCAGATCACCAGCGGCGACCATTCTCCGGAGCAATGGGCAGGGACGGTACTTCGGATCTCCCAGTTCAGCCTGCAGTAGTTCGAGGATGTTGAGACAAACATCGAGTCCGATGAAATCGGCCAGGGCCAGTGGTCCCATCGGATGGCCCATCCCCAGTTTCATCACCTCGTCGATCGCCTCCCGGGTCGCTACACCTTCCATCAAGGCGTAGACCGCCTCGTTGAGCATCGGTGCGAGGATACGATTGGCGACGAATCCGGGGTAATCCTGAGCCTCCCACGGCTCCTTGCCGAGACGACGGGAGAGTTCCAGTGTCGCTTCGACCACCGTATCGGAACTCTTGTGCCCTCGAATCACCTCGACCAACTTCATCATCGGCACCGGATTCATGAAGTGCATGCCGACAAAGGACTCCGGTCGCCCGGTGTAATTGGCCAGACGAGTGATGGAGATGGAAGATGTATTCGATGCGATCACTCCACCATCTACGATCTGCGCATCGAGGGCCGAGATCACCTTCTCCTTCAGTTCTTCACTTTCGGGCACCGCTTCGATCCCCCAACTGGCACCGGCAGCGGCTTCGATTCCCGCCTCGAAGGTGATCCGGGCGAGGATCGTCTGCGCCGCTTCAGCGGTGATCTTTTCCTTTTTGACCATCCTGCCGAGACTGTTTTCGATGGTTCCACGGGCTCGATCCAGAGCTCCCTCGAAGGGATCGATGATCAAGACGGAATAACCCGCCTGTGCGAACACCTGGGCGATACCATTGCCCATCGTTCCGGCACCGACCACCGCTACCCGTTCGACCGAGTTGACCAGTTGTTGAGCGGCTTCAGAGACTTGTGAGGACATGAGACTGGTTCCACCTTCCGAATCTTGAAGACTGAGAGTGACATCGATCTCGAAGCGAGAGAAAGTCAGCAGGTAGATCGTAGGAGCCAGCGCAGCGGTGGGCAAGCGGACCGCAGGCGGTCCATCCGGTCACCCCGATCAATATCGGACCACCATCGAGCAGATTCCGATCAAAAGAGAAGCCCCGGGGCAGTTTGCCCCGGGGCCCAATAAAACCGTACTCTCCCGCTGCTGGGAATCAGTTACAGGCGTCGTAGAGGACGCAATCGAGGGTGTCTGCCGTCGGATCCGGGCCACAGAAACCGTGCGGCGCTGCCGGAGGAATGCCACCGCTGAACAGACTGGTCAGGCCGTAAATCGGATCCGCAACATTGACCAGGGCATCATCGTTGTAATCACAGGCTGAAACACAGGAGAAACTTCCCCCGCCGAACAGACCATCGAGCAGATGGATGATGTCTGCGATGTCGAATCCCGCATCGACATTGCAGTCCCCACGGTTGAATCCGCCGGGAGCCACGGGATCGAGCGTCACCGTTCCATCGATCAGATCTGCCAGGTAGCCGGCCCCATTCACGACCACAATATTCTCGACGGTGCTGGTTCCGATGGTGCTCACCCACTGGAGTGACGAAGAAACGGCTACAGAAGATCCGGCGATGGCCGGCGCATTGGTGTCGTAAGAGACGACCAGAACCTCGGTGTCACTGGCGAATGCAAGGGTCTCGGTACCAGGAAAACTGTACACGACGCCGACGGTGAAGCCGCCAGGAAGGAGCGCCTCTGACATGAAGTCGGGACCACTGGCACCGTTCATCACGGCCAGTATCGGAGCCGACTGCAAGGCGACGGCCGTCAGTACACCCGGATCATGAGCCAGCGACATCGAGAACCCCTGTGTTTCATTGGGGAATCCTGGGTTGTTAGTTTCTTCTCCGATGGAGATGGCAGCCGTCACTGTCCCGACTCCACTGAGTTCGTCGAACTCACCAGACACCTGGGGTGCGACAAAGCGGTAACCCGCTGGCATCTCGACCAGAACATCGCAGATGGCGGTCGCCTGAGATCCTCCGCAGTACCCGGTCACCATGTAGGTCCGCACCCCGATCGGAGTGGAAGCGTCCAGGTAATTGGTCGCGGTACCTGGCAGATTGGCCAGCAAGGAACCATCCCGAACCAGCTGGATCTGGTCATAGCTCTCGCCATTGACCCAACCGAGGAGTACCTCGAGACCTGCACCCTGATCACAAGTGAAGCCAGAGATCGGATCGCAGGTACAAACCGGATCTGTGGCACAGTCCGGATCGAGGCAATCGACCAGGCTATCGAGATCGTCATCGATACCATTGCTGCAATCTTCGGGTTGAGGTACCACCATGTCGATCTGTAACGAACCGATACCGCCCACTCCTGCAACTGCAGAACCGAAGCGTATCTTGAGCTGCTCACCTCCGTTGACTGGCAGCATCACCTCGGACGCCAGCCCACAGAAATCTCCGTCGCAAGCGACCTGAACCAGGGCTCCGCAACTCCCCTGGTAAACGATCAGACTCGAATCAAACCCAACTGTTCCACAGGTAGAGATGATCAGATTGCCGTTGGAGGGCGGCTGGAAGTTGTACCAGATGTCCTGACTCATCAACCCGATGAATGAACCGCTACAGGGAGCGACAAGATCTCCACTATCGGTAGCGCCCGATGTGTCGATCGGATTCGAACCGATGATGGCAGCGATCGAGGTGGCGCACTCATCCGCAGGGAACGGGATGCAGGCGGGATCACCAGAGCAATCGGGATCCTCACAATCGATCAAACTGTCGAGATCGTCGTCGATACCGTTGGTGCAATTCTCGGTGGTGCCTCCGACCAGCGTGAGTTCCATCGTTCCGGTACCATTGGCTCCATCATTCCAGCCACCGACCCTGATCTTGTACTCGATTCCAGCAGTCACCGGGACATCGGAGAGTAACGAACTGAAGCCCGGGCAGCCGGCTCCGTCTCCATTACAGGCGATCTGATCGAGGGCACCACAGGTACCGACGTAGATCGACACATCGGAGTCGAAGGTGACCGTGCCGCAAAGGCTCACGGTGAATAACCCGTCAGTGGCGGGAATGAAGCTGTACCAGATGTCCTGGTAAAAGCCCCCGAGGAAGGTGCTGGGGCACTGCGCAGGGTCGGAAAGATCGATCGAATCGGTCGCACCCACCGAATTTACACCGTTACTTCCGAGGGTGGCGAGAATCGCATCGACGCACTCATCTCCATCGGCAGTGGCCACACAGGCAGGATCGCCGACACAATCGGGATCGGCGCAATCGGTCGCTCCATCTCCATCGTCATCGACACCGTTGGTGCAATCTTCTGGCGGAGTGGAGCTACATGCAGGGTCGAGAGCACAATCGGAGTCGGAACAGTCGATGAAACCGTCGCCGTCGTCATCCACCCCGTTGTTGCAGACCTCTACTGGAGATCCACCACCGGGTGTGAAGGTGAGATCCATCTCACCAGATCCACCACTGGAGCCGTAACTTCCGATGCGAATCTTGTAATTGGTTCCTCCGGTCACCGCCATGTTCTCGATGATGGAGGTCCAGTTGCTACAACCTGTGGCGTCGCCGTTGCAGGCGACCTGGGTTAACGAAGAGCAACTGCCGGTGTAGACCACTGCATCAGTATCCCAGCTGGCGATGTTGCAGGTTGAGAGGGTCACCGTGCCATCCTGTGCGGGTGTGTAACTGAACCAGATATCCTTGGCCACCTGTCCGAGGAATGTGCCGGAGCACTGGCTTTCATCGGCCAAAACTCCGCTATTGGTTCCACCGCTGTTGTCGATGGGGATGATCCCCGCAGCGACCACCGTTGCAGTGACACAATCGTCATTGTCGGGCGGAGGAGGCGGTGAGCAAATACCTGCGGCATTCATCTCTACCGCGATCAGTGCATTTTGAATCTGCAATGCATCGTCAGAGGTGAAGGAGGATGCGGATGGCCCACCAGTTCGTGGATCATTGGGCGTGGTGCCGACCAGATCACTGGCGGCTTGATTGAACAGCGTGTAGGCCTGGTTGAAATCGGATCCTGGTGTCAGGTATACGGTCAAAGTTCTGAACCACACTGCGGCCGACTTGATGGCTCCGATTCCCGTGACGGTTTGTCCGTTAAAACTCTTGCCGTCGGTGACCATGGCAAATGCATGATTGGGAACTCCAGAACCGAAGTGTACGCCACCACCATCAAATCCAGGGTCACAACTGGTGGATTCGTAGATCGGATCGAGAGCACTGGGAGGATCCCCCATGCATTGAGGAGACCACATGTCGCGGATCGCCCCGAGTGAACTGTCCTCTCCCATCAACCACCGAACTGAGGCATCTCCGCAGCCGGTACGACCGGAGTTGGGTGTATCGGTGCCGCCTCCTGTCGGGCTGGGGGGCCATGGGGCGCCACCGGGAGTGCCCGCTTCGGAAGCATTTCCATTCCACAGATCGATCAGTTCACCGAACACGTCGGAGAAGGACTCGTTGAGCTGCCCCGACTGGTTCTGATAGATCAGGTCTGCGGTGTAATCGGTCAGTCCATGGCCAAATTCGTGGCCGACGATATCGTCGGTTCCTAGACCGTTGCAGAACGCAGTGCCCGAGCCATTCCAGATCGCATTGGGGCAGATCCCATCATTCCAGTTGGCCGTGGCCACCAGGGCATTGCCCGATCCATCGAGGCTGTCTCGGTTCAGTCCGGCATTCAACAACTGGTAGAAATCTCCGGTGAAGTCGTAAATAGCATCGACATTGGAGTCACCGGTCGCCGCGCCTCCCTCGTTCCTGGCGAGGATCCCCGGCAGTCCACCACCGGAGCCATCGTAGATCTGGCGATTGATCGCCGAATGCACTGCAGGCCAGGAATCGACCAGATCTCCATCGATGGCATCGATCAATACATGCTGAGGCAGGACTCGCTCCGAGCCGATCACCATGTGCCATGCGAGGTGCACCTGGCCATCGGAAGGATCTCCGTACCAGCGGGGATCGACGATCACCAGCTTCTCTTCGAGGGTTTGTGGATTTTCAATCTTCATCTCTCCAGCGGCGAGAAAGATCGCATCTTCGAGGGAGAAATCGGGCTGAGTCGGGACCTGGCTGCGGATCGGGTAGAAGTCTCCGTTGACCGCAAGAAAGCGACCTTGAGGATCCTGGTGCACGATCACCTGACCGGTGAGTACCTCGATGCCTCGGTAAATCTGCTGATAGCGATGATGAACATTACCCAGGTCGCACAACGAGGTGCTGATGCGGCGCAGTTCAGAAGAGGCATCGGTAATCCCAAAAAGGCGCCCATGGATGGAGAAAATGGAGATCGGGTCGAGCCGATCTTCAATACCTGGAATCGGCGCTCCATCTGGCCCCGTGATGAGGCTAGCGAGCCCGGTGATCCGGGAGCTCTCGATCTGGAGTTCAACGACTCCTGGTTGGCGATCCTCGATGACTTGAGCCAGAGAGGATGCTCCCAGGAGGAAACATGCGGCAACTGCCGCCAGGAACCTGGGCAAGGACATGGTGTCCCCTTTCTGATTTCCCGAGACGACCAGACTTATTTCTGATCCAACGGGAAGTGGCAAAGTACCCAAACCTATCGGGTACGAGATTTTTATAATTTGTGGCTGGCTGGCGAGAAACTTCTGGCTCGGGGATATTGCACCCGCTCACGCTGGAGCGGCGACCCAGTGGGATGACCAGTGGGATGAGCAGTGGAAGTGAACGAGGAGTCCGTGGAGAAAGAGGCGGTGTCGAGCCAGATGTCATCTGCCCGATCCAATGCGGAACAGGGTTCCAGCACAAGGCCTCATTGGTGATAGATCGTATCCTCATGACCAATTCGCAGAATACGGACCGGATCCGTGATCCTGCCATCCCATCCCTCAAGAGCAACAGAACGCCCCATCTGGACACGGGTTCCAGACGGCAACCAAGCGTTCACTTCCCCATAGATCCGGAACGGATGGAAAGTCGGACCACTGTTTTTGAAAAAAAATCCGGTTCGGCTAGATGTGCTGTAAAACAGTGCCAGAACCGAGGAGGAAACAGTGATCAAGGTTCAGGATCTCAGAAAAATCTTCAAAGTTCACCGTAAGCAGCCCGGGTTCGCCGCATCGGTGAAGTCATTGTTCCGGCGTGACTGGATCGACAAGGTGGCGGTCACAGGATCGACCTTCGAGGTCAATGAGGGCGAAATCGTCGGGCTCATCGGCGCCAACGGAGCGGGCAAGACCACCCTGGTGAAGATGCTATCAGGCATCATCCACCCCACTTCCGGGAAAGCCGAAGTACTCGGTCATGTTCCGTGGAAGCGTGAAGACGCCTTCCGCCGTCAGATCGCGCTGATCATGGGTCAAAAAGCCCAATTGTGGTGGGATCTGCCCGGTGCGGATTGCTTCGAGTTGCTGAGGGAGATCTACCAGATTCCGCCAGAGCAGTACCGCAAGACACTCGCTAAACTGTCAGAAATGCTCCAGATCGGCGATGAGATGAACATCCAGCTCCGCCGGTTATCGCTGGGTGAACGGATGAAGATGGAGTTGATCGCCGCCCTGCTCCACTCTCCAAGGGTGGTGTATCTCGATGAACCGACGATTGGCCTCGACATCACCACGCAGAGGTCTGTGCGGGATTTCCTGCTCGACTACCGACAAAAAAATGCACCGGCAATGATCTTGACGAGCCATTACATGGAGGACATCGAGCGACTCTGCGAGCGAATCATCATCATTCGCGAGGGAGAGATCGTCTATGACGGAAGCCTGGACCGGGTGATGCGAGAGTACGCTCCCTACAAACAGCTCCGCTTGAATGTACATCGCAGCTCGACGAATCCGCTGAACGCCGCTTCACTGGAAATGATGGGCAAGGTGGTCGAATGTGACCCTGGCTCGTTATGCTTGCGGGTAGACCGAGATAAGGTCCCAGAAGTCGCTGCCGAGTTACTTCGCAAGTACTCGGTCATCGATCTTTCCATCGAGGATCCAGAGATCGGTGACACCATCGAGAGAATCATGGCTGGCAAGGCGGATGAAACTCGATGAGTCCCTCTCTCTTCTTCCACCTGGTTCTCGTCGAGGCGAAGAAGTTGATGAGTTATCGAGTCGATTTCTGGATCACCATGGTGGTAGCCCTGGTGGTGAATCTGGTGATTCTCTGGGCATTGTGGGAAGCCATCTTTGCCGAATCGGGCAAGGAACTGATCGGTGGCTGGGATCTGAATGGGATCCTCGCCTACGGAGTGATGGTTTTCTTGACCGGGCGCATCGTTCGCGGTGGCGACCTGCAGATGTCCGTCGCGACCGACATCTATGACGGGGCGTTGAGCCGTTACCTGCTCTACCCTCGACACTATCCCTTCATCAAGTACGCGCAACAGGTCGGCAACATCCTGCCAGATCTGTTTCAGTCACTGATGATGGGACTGGTCGCCATTCCACTGCTGGGAATCTCCACCACCGCAGATGTCACACCGATCAGCCTGCTGATGGCGATCCCCTCGATCCTTGTGGCTCACCTGCTGTTTTTCCTGATGAGCCTCACTCCTCAGTACATCGCTTTCTGGGCCGACAATGTCTGGAGCCTGTCAGTGATGTTGCGTTTCGTGACGATGCTTCTGGGTGGAGCCATGCTACCACTGACTCTCTTTCCGGAGTCGATCCAGGTCGGTCTCCACTGGTTGCCATTTTCATATCTGTTTGAATTTCCGACCCTGGTAGCCCTGGGAAAGATCGACCTCGTCACATGGCTCGAGGGAATCTGCTACTGCTTGCTCTGGAGTTTGCTGATCGGTTTGCTGTCGATACCCGTGTGGCGCAGAGGTGATCTTCGATACACAGGGGTGGGTATCTGATGAATCGATACTTGCGTCTCTATCTCCAGTTCCTCAAGTTCTCATTCAGCCGCTCGCTCGAATACAGGATGGATTTCTGGTTCCGCATCGTCATGGATTGCATGTTCTACGTGGTGGAGTTGATCTTCTTCACGATCCTCTACCAGCACACCGATATGCTCGGCGGCTGGAATTACGATCAGATCCTCATCTTCGTCTCTGGTTTCCTGGTCATCGATGCGATTCACATGACCGTATTCAGCAACAACATGTGGTGGATGCCGATCCTGGTGAACAAGGGCGATCTCGACTACTACGTGGTGAGGCCGGTCTCATCGCTATTCTTCCTCAGCTTGCGAGACTTTGCCGCCAACTCTTTCCTGAATCTGCTCATCGCCTCGGGAATCCTCTGCTGGTCGATCCTTCGCTATCCCGGCGAACTGGAAACTACAAATCTGATCTGGTTCCTGTTCCTGATCCTCAATGGAGCATTTCTTCATTACATCTTGCAGATGTTCTTCCAGATTCCAGTCTTCTGGACTCACACCAACCGTGGACTGGTGACCGCATTCTTCTCTGCCACAGAATTGATGGAACGTCCCGATAAGATCTATTCCATCTGGACTCGCAGAATCTTGATGACGGTTTTTCCGGCGCTGCTGGTCATCGCCTTGCCAGCGAGAATTCTATTCGAAGGACCCGACCCGTTATTGATCTCCTGGGTTCTCGGCGTGACCGCCTGCTCATTCCTGGGAATGCGAGCCTTCTGGAACCTGGCCTTGCGCCACTACTCGAGCGCCTCTTCCTAGTGGCCCGAACTGGAGGTCATCGCCAATGCCATGTCGATCGCTTCGGTGACCTTCTTTGCCAGTTCCTTGCGTCCCTCAGGTTTGAAATGAACATCACCCGGGGCTCTGAATAATTTCGGATCCAATTGGCTACTGACTGCATGAAGATCGTTGATGGGAATCTTGTACTTCTTCATCAATTTCTGGGCGACCCGGTTGTAGCGGATGTCGTCACCGACGAATCTCCCCTTCTCCCCCTCTGGAACCCGTGTGGTGCTGGCCCAGATCAGCCGAGCCTTGGTCTGCTGGAGACGCAAGATCAACTTCTCGAGATTGACCCCGTATTGCTGAGAGGACAGGGTGACCTTGCCCTTCTCCTTACCCTGCTTGCGGCTCCCCGGGGGATCACGATAACAGAGATCCCATAGACCCCAGTTGAAGTGAATCACCTCCCAGTTTCCATCTCCCAACCACTGATCGATCCGTTTCAACCCGGTACCGGTGTGTTGAGCATTGCCTGGATTGTGAATCACTATCGCCCTGTCGCGCAGGGCCTTCTGTACAAATGGTGTGTATCCGATGGATATGGAGTCCCCGATGATCAGAACTCTGGGGAGCTGCGATTTCTCGATGGGATCCTGCACAGTCTCCGGCTCATCATGCAGAGGAGAGACCACACTGAAGACGAGCAAGATCAAGATCGATAACAGTTTCATCCACTTCTCCTGATCGATGGCGACTTCGGGCACGCCACATGCCACTCACCACTTCCACCCTACAATCCGGATGCGGATGAAAATAGCCCTCGCAACCAAGGTCACGAGGGCTACGCGGGTCACGATGCGCCCGGAGGCACACCGCCTGATGCCAGAATTAGTTAACTGAACTTGGTGGTTCCAGGCCTGGCGATTTCAACCGCCGGAGCTGGACCAAATTCATAGGCCACCGGGCTCAGATCCAGTTCACTGCTGGTCATCTCATCCCAGGTGATGGTCTTCCCGGTATAGGCTGCAGTCCTTCCGAGGATCGACGCCAGTGTACTGTTGCACATGTACTCGCCATTGTTGATGCGGTCGCGTTCACCCTTGACTGATCGAAACAACTCGACCCATTCGGCGTCGTACATGTCGTTGGGGGAACCGGAGAATTTCCAGTTGACCTCTCCATCGATGCGATGACGCTGGATTGCGGCGGTTCCTCGGGTTCCATGAACATAATCACTCACGTCACCATCTGCGCCACTCCACTGGCGGCAGGAGTGGAACAACTTGGTGCCATTCTCCCATTCGAACACGCAATTGAAGTGGTCGTAGATGTCTCCCCACTTCTCTTCGGTCCGGCACGTTCGGCCTCCACTGGCGCTACACTTGGCCGGCGGAGCATCCTTCATCGCCCACATCATCTTGTCGATGCTATGGATACTTTGCTCGGTGATGTGATCGCCGCTGAGCCAGTTGAAGTAGTACCAGTTTCGCACCTGGTACTCCATTTCGCTCCACTCATCCTTGCGACCCCTGTGCCATAGACCTCCAGTGTTGTAGGTACATTGAAGGGTGATGATGTCTCCGATCGATCCGTCGTGGACCCGATCGATGGTCTGTTGCTTCGCATCCTGGTAGCGATAGCAGAGGCCACTGACCAGGGTGAGTCCCTTCTGGTCGGCGATCCGTGCCGCTGCCCTGACCCTCGCCACTCCCGGAGCATCGGTGGCCACCGGTTTTTCGGCAAAGATGTGCTTCCCTGCAGCCACTGCCTTCTCGATCTGCTCCGGTCGGAAGTGCGGAGTGGTCGCCAGGATGACCAGATCACAGTTATCGATCACCTTCTCGAAACTGTCCCAACCAGAGAATTGCATCTCTTCCGAAACATCGATTCGATCGGCGTGCTCCTCGTCGAGCAAATTCTTCAGTGAACTATCGAGGCGATCCTTGAAGATGTCTCCCATCGCAACCAGTTTCGCCCTCGGTTCCACGTTGAGCGCATTGATCACCGCTCCGGTACCGCGTCCCCCACAACCGACCAGTCCGACACGAATCGTCTCATCGACTGAGTTGTGAATCATCGAGGGCAACCCCTGGAGAGCGGTCGAACTCAGTGCCGCAGCCGCCAGTGCTCCGCCAGATGCGCTGAGAAAGACACGACGATCGATTCCGCTGGATGTTGAGTTGGTTTGAACTTCATGCTGCTGATCTTCATCGTGCTGATCTTCATCGTGCTGATCTACATCGAGTTGATCTACATCGTGCTGATCCATCGAACCCTCATTTCATCTTCATTGGCCGACCGAGCCCGGCGGACACTTCTCATAATACAGAGCAGAAGCGCCCTTCTCCACAACCGATCCATCACTGTTCGGTGCCAGAGGCATCTCCCCGAGCACCTGATGAGATCCATCGCGGGGATCGACCAGCAGTGCAGCACTTCCGGGAAATCGTTGTAGAAGATCGGACGCAGCCTGCGGCTCCAGTACCGAGATTGCGGTGGCGAGGGCGTCTGCGATGGCACCGTCGGTCGAGATGACGGTGACCTGATGGGGTCCTTCGATTCCCAACCCGCTGCTCGGATCGACAATATGACTGTATCTGCGCCCTTCGATCTCGGTGAACCGAGAGGCATCTCCGCTGGTCGCCACCGCTGCCCGCCCGGGGATCAGCAGTTTCAAGGGGGTGCCGTTTGACGGGGCCTGCGGATTCGATGTCCCGATGGCTATGCGCCATCCTCGACGTCCTGGAGGAGGATCCCCCAGCACCAGGTCGCCCCCTCCATCGATGATCAGATGGCGGATCCCCTGCTGCTCCAGTAATTGAAAAACTTCCTGCACAGCGTGCCCCTTGGCAATCCCACCCAGGTCGATGGCGACACCTTCTCGCAGGAGCTGGATGGTACTGGCGGCCTCATCGATGATGATTCCATCGATTCCCATTCCCTTGCGAGCTTTTTCCACCTCATGATCTCGAGGCAATCGACCGGCACGATGACATCGTCGCCACAACCGTACCAATCCACCGACTGTCGGATCAAACGCACCCTCGCTGGCCCGCGCGATTTCCAGTGCTTTTTTCATCACCTGAAGGAGGTCCGTACTCACCACCACGGGTTTCAGATGTGGCGCCGAGCGACACAGTTGACGCAACTCGCTCGATTCCTTCCAGTCAGAACAGGCCTGATCGATCTGATCGACTCGGTTCCACGCGGTACGGACCCACGCCTGGGCATGATCTCGATCGGAGTGGAACACGGTGATCTGAAACCGAGTTCCCATCGAGGGATGATCGAGGTGAACCCTGTGAAGGGGCGATTGACAGCCACACATCAGCAGGAGAAATGCCGACAGCAGCAACGGGGCCGACCGAACCCGATTCCTCGGAGTATCCACCGAGATGGCCTGAGGAGCCGAGATGCCCTGAGGAGCGATAGGGGACATCTGGACTGGAGGGAGGAAGTACGACATCATGTCTGCCTTGTACCCGCCCGCGGCTACCGGGGGCACCACCCTGCCGAAAACTGCTGGGACCCAGCGAGGCAGAGCCTGGAAGGACACCCTTGAAGAGAACTCTGACGCTGAGAACTCTGACGCTGAGAACTCTGACGCAAAGACCACCGACGTCCATCTGGCTCGGTGTCATCCTCCTGTTCACCGGAATGACTGCGAACGCGGATGAACCGGAGATCCAGAGCCAGCAGATTCCGGGATCGAAGCAGCGAATTCACTGGGTCTCGATACCGGTCGGCAGTGATGGCTACCCGGAGACCATCACCATCGGTTCACCCGCCACCGAGAAGGGCAGGTCTGCCGACGAAGGGCCGACCTGGACCGTCAAGGTGAGTCCCTTCTCCATCATGAAGCACGAGTTGACCTGGGATGTCTACGATCTGTTCCGCCAGGAGTACGGCATCCTTCAGGACACGAGGATTTCGGGTGACCAGGCGGATCAACCGGAGTGGGCCGATGCGGTGAGTATTCCCACTCCTCTGTGGGAACAGGATTCCCGACCCATCCTCGAAGGACTGGGAACTGCTGGGGGCTATCCGGTCGCCGATGTGACCCAGTTCGCAGCGATGCAATTCTCCAAGTGGCTGTCGAAGAAGACGGGCCAGTTTCTGCGTCTGCCCACCGAAGCGGAATGGGAATACGCCGCTCGATGCGGCCAACAAACGGCATTTTCTTTCGGTGAAGATGCGACCCGACTGGCGGAATATGCCTGGTTCTTCGACAACAGCGAGTATGACGATCCCGATTCGGGATACCCAGGCCTCGGCTCTGGCTATCGCAAGGTGGGAACCCTGAAGGCGAATCGCTGGGGAGTGCACGATCTCTACGGAAATGTCGCCGAGTGGACCCTCGATGGCTACCTCGCCGAAGGCTATGCAGCCCACGGCGACAAGGTGGTCTCCGCTACCGCTGCGGTGCGCTGGCCCGAAAAGATCTGGCCAGCCGTGGTTCGAGGAGGCTCCTGGCAGGATGATCCGGAGCGCTGTCGTTCCGCTGCTCGCTATCCCTCGACCCGCAAGTGGCAAAAACGAGACCCCCAGTTACCGAAGAGCATCTGGTGGTGCACCGATGCGTTCCATGTCGGTTTTCGGTTGGTTCGCCCGACAAACCCGCCCCCTCCCGAGCAGTGGGATCGATGGTGGGATTCGCAGGTGGAGTCGATCCAGCGGCAGATCCAACAGGGTTACAAGGAGTTGAGAACCCCGGTCGTGAAAGCCACATCCGACACCGATGAATAATCTTCCAGCGATTCTATTCCTGATGACCACCGTGCTGATCGGATCGATCGGCACCGCACAGGACTCGGTCTGGAAGCGCACCGACTCCGATGATCCTTACCTGCACCGGATCCCCTTGAGAGACTCCCGCGGTGAGGTCATCGATCCCGGTTCCAACAGTGATAGTCTTCCTCATCTCGGCAAGAGTTGTGCCCCCTGTCATGATGTCGAAGCGGCCAGCGGTGGGCTTCATGCTGGACAAGGACCCGATGGTCGTGCCGGCGAGCCATGGATACTGGTCGATCCTCGCAGTGCCACTCGCATGCCACTTCACCGAAGGAAGTGGCCTGGATTACTCTCTCCCCCATCGATGGACCTCGACCAGCAAGAGTGGAGTCAGGAGTTTGGTCGCCATGATACTGGAGCCGGCGACGACTCCGATTGCCTTGTCTGTCACCTGGCCAGTGGCTACGACTTCGCCAAACGCATCGAGCAGATCGACTCGGGGAATACATCTCTGGCACCCTTTGTCGCTGCCGGGCTGGTCGACACTTCCGGTCAACTCGATCCCCGTCGCTTCGATTCCACTGCTCAGGTGGAATTGAACTTACTCGGGGATGCGGGCAGTCAGGCGTGCCTTCGCTGCCACACGGTTCGAGATCTGGATGAACAGAACGATCGTCGATGGCATCACCAGGATGATGTCCACCTCGCCGCCGGACTCTCTTGTGTCGATTGCCACCGATCGGGAATCGATCACCACATGGTCCGGGGCTACGAGGGTGAAGTTCATCCCTCGGGGACCGATGTGACCACCCTCAGCTGTCGAGGTTGCCACCTCGACGAGGATGGGGGTTTGTTCGGCGCGCCGCTGGCGGAACACCGGGGACTCCCCCCCTTCCACCTCGAAGAAATCAGTTGTACCGCCTGTCACGCAGGGCCAGGTCCGGGGCGCTCCCCTGTCGCCCAGTGGACCTCCCGTGCCCACCGACTCGGAGAAGCGAGTCAGGAGCGTCTGGGCGGAATCCCACCTCGCATCATCGGCGGATTCCTGCAGCGAGATGACCAGCAGAGGATCAGTCCGGTCCGTCTCACCTGGCCCGACGGCTGGGGAGTTCTGGAGGCCAACGGCACCATCACACCACTGACCCCGGCACAACTTCGACCGCTTCTGCGCCGTGCTCTGAGGGTACGATCGGACCTGGTCGAGGAACTGTCCGACCAAATAGAGGGAAGCAATGCCTCGTCGGTCCTGGTAAAGGCCTTGAAGAAGTTACAGGAACCGCTGGAAGATGGCAGGGAGGCGATCCTCATCACCGGCGGCCGTCTGTGGAAGGTCACTGACGCAGATGAACTGCAAGCAGCGGCTTCCCCCGCTGCTGAAGCAGTGTCCTGGGCCCTCTCCCATCCGGTGCGACCTGCACGAGCCGCACTGGGAGCCGGTGGCTGTAACGATTGCCACTCCTCCACCAGCAGCTGGTTGCAGGATAGGATCGGTCCATCGTCGTTTCTTCCCCTGCCTGGCCCTGGCGAAATCGAAGCCACCTCCTCTCCGATGGAGAGTGGAATCATCGATTCCAGTCGCTGGAAGATCTGGTCATGGCTCTTCCTCGGAAGGGAAGCGGGGAAGATCTACTTCAGTATCTGTACCTTGCTGGCGATCTCCGGCGGATTGCTCGGGCTGTGGAAGTTGATTCAGGAGGAATCCCGGTGATCCAGAGACTCTCCCGCTGGACGGTGCTCCTGGCATTTCTCTGCACCATCTCCTCGATTGCCGGCGTGCCGGTCGGGGATGAGTTAAGAGGGTACTGGCTCCAGTTGCATCTACTGGTCGCGAGCCCGCTGGCTGCACTGCTGGTGATTCGATGCTGGTGGCCAGCCGTCGATACGACGATTCTCGGGCAGCTTTCCTGGTGGCTGATGGCGATCGCCATGGGACTGGTACTGATCCCCATGCTCGGCTGGACCTCATCGCAGAACTCGATGGTATGGATCGAGGGACACGGCTGGCTTTCGCTCATTGCAGTGGCGATTCTCGGCTGGTCAGTGAGAAGAAAATCGACCTGATCACATGTTGCGGCGGTATCTTCCACCGACCTGATAGAGCGCATGTGTGATCTGCCCGAGACTTGCGACTCGCACCGTTTCAATCAACTCACGAAAAATGTTTCCACCAGTAAGGGCCACCTGCTGCAAACTCTGCAGTGCAGTCTCCACTTCACTACGATGGTCATCATGGAACTGCCCCAGATCCACCATCCGTTGCTTCTTCTCATCCGCAGTCGCACGGCGCAGTTCGATATGACTCGGTTGCGGGCTGCCACCGGGACGCAAGAATGTGTTGATGCCGACGATGGGAAGCTCGCCAGTGTGCTTTCTGTGCTCGTAGAGGAGTGATTCCTCCTGAATCTTCGAGCGCTGGTACTGTCTTTCCATCGCTCCCAACACGCCACCACGTTCATGCAGGCGTCGGAATTCTTCCAGCACCGCATCTTCTACCAGTTCTGTCAGTTCATCGGTGATGAAGGCACCCTGAATCGGGTTGTCGTTTCGGGCCAGCCCCAGTTCCTCGGCAATGATCAACTGGATGGCCATCGCTCTGCGAACTGAATCCTGGGTCGGAGTGGTAATTGCCTCATCAAAGGCATTGGTATGAAGTGAATTGCACTGGTCGTAGTACGCCATCAACGCTTGAAGCGTTGTTCGAATATCGTTGAAATCAATCTCCATCGCATGGAGCGATCGCCCTGAAGTCTGGATGTGGTACTTCAACTTCTGACTGCGCTCATTTGCGCCGTACACATCACGCATGGCGATGGCCCAGATCCTCCGAGCGACTCTCCCCAGAACGGAATATTCCGCATCGAGACCGTTGGAAAAGAAGAAGGAGAGGTTGCGGGCGAAGTCATCGACCGACATTCCTCGTGAGAGGTAGTTCTCAACGTAGGTGAAACCGTTTGCCAGGGTGAAAGCCAATTGCGTGATGGGATTGGCACCCGCTTCGGCGATGTGATATCCGCTGATCGATACCGAGTAGTAGTTCCTGACCTGTTCATCGATGAAGAACTGCTGGATATCCCCCATCATCCGCAGCGCAAAATCGGTGCTGAAGATGCATGTGTTCTGCGCCTGGTCCTCCTTGAGGATGTCCGCCTGTACCGTTCCCCGGACGCTGCGAAGAACATGAGATCTGATCTCCTCCAGTTGAGCAGGAGACGGATCAGATGCCGTTTTCTGGCGATGGAGTTCGATCTGCTGGTCAAAGGCCGCATTGAAGAACATCGCCAGGATCATCGGCGCTGGACCATTGATGGTCATCGAGACCGAGGTACTCGCAGCACACAGGTCGAAACCTGCGTACAACTTCTTCATGTCCTCCAGATTGCAGATGCTGACGCCGCTTTCACCGACCTTTCCGTAGATGTCGGGACGTGGATCTGGATCCTCGCCATACAGCGTGACTGAATCGAAAGCAGTGGAGAGCCGATGAACGTCCTCTCCTTCGCACAGATAGTGAAACCTCTGGTTGGTTTTCTCGGGAGGTCCCTCACCCGCGAACATCCTCTTGGGGTGCTCATCTCTTCGGCGAAATGGGAAGACACCTGCGGTGAAGGGGAAGTGCCCTGGCAGATTTTCTTTCATCAACCAGCGGGTCAGATCTCCATGCCCCTTGAAGGTGGGGAGGGAGACCCTCGAGATGTGACTTCCCGAGAGAGACTCGAACTGAAGTGGCTCCCGGACTTCCCGATCTCGAACCTGGAAAACCAGTTCCTCTTGCCGGTAGGACTCCGCCAGCGCTGGCCACTGTGTAATCAACTGGAGGACTCGAGGATCGATGGATCCCTGCAATGTCATCGCCATCTCACTCAATCGAGCGCTCGCCTCCGGGTTTTCCGCCTCGATCAATTCCGAACTTCTTCCCAGAGATTCGGCATCGTCAGATAACTGTGCTGAGCTTTCGACGCATTGATGGTAGTCGCGAATCGAATTGGCGATTTCAAGCAAGTATCCCACTCGTTCCTGTGGGATCGGCGAAGGCCTGCTGGCACCGTCTACCGAGATGCGATCATGAGAGATGTTCCATCGATCCGATTCTTCCGAGGTCAGGCTGGCGAGAAGATGAGTGTAGAACTGTTCCACCCCCTCATCATTGAAGTGACTGGCGGTAGTTCCGAATACCGGTAGATCCTCGTCACGGATGTCTGGATCAAAAATACCGCGGCTTCTCCGGTATTGTTTGCGAACATCTCGAATGGCATCACGAGCACCGGGACGATCGAACTTGTTGAGGACGACGATGTCGGCGAAATCGATCATGTCGATCTTTTCGAGCTGAGTTGCGGCTCCATACTCAGGGGTCATCACATAGACGGACAGATCGGAGATATCGGTGATCCGGCTGTCCCCCTGGCCAATTCCGGATGTCTCCAGCAACACCAGATCAAAGCCTTCTGAACGGAGTTGATCCACCGCTCCTCGGATCGCCTCGGGAACCTCTACTCCACTCGACCGGGTCGCCAGCGATCGAATATATACCCTGGGATTGTCGGCACTGTTGATCCGAATCCGATCTCCCAGTAATGCTCCGCCGGTTCTCCTCTTGGTCGGATCGACGGTGATCGCTGCAAATCTTCGATCCGGAAAATCTTGCAGCAACCTTCTCAAGAGTTCATCGGTCAAAGATGATTTCCCTGCACCACCGGTTCCAGTTAACCCCACAACCGGAACTACCTGTGGCTTGGTCTCGATCTCTTCTCCCAGTTCGACCCTGGTGATTCGTTGCGGAAGTGCCGCTCCGCGGTCCGCCGCTCCTTCGATGGAGCCGACGCGTTTGAGCATGTCAAGAATCATCCCCTCGAGGCCCATGTCTCGACCATCCTCTGGAGAATAGATCCGCTCGATACCATACTCGTGTAATGCGGCGATCTCTTCGGAAACGATGACACCTCCGCCACCGCCAAAGATACGAATCCAGGGGCATCCCTTCTCCACCAGAAGATCTCTCATGAACCGAAAGAACTCGTTATGACCACCCTGATAGGAAGACACTGCGATGGCATCCGCATCTTCCTGAATTGCGGTATCGACGATCTCCTCGGCACTCCGGTTGTGCCCCAGATGAATTACCTCAGCGCCCCGGTCCTGAAGGACCCGTCGCATGATGTTGATGGAAGCGTCGTGGCCATCAAAGAGACTGGCCGCGGTGACAAATCGGACCGGACGCATCAGGACTCCTGGCCAGGGGAAGATCACCGAGGTCGAAGGAGATCCCCTCTGGCACCCTCCGACACCCTGCATCATCGAAGAGATGGCTCGATTTTTCAAGTCGAGCGGGCCAGAAGTCACAGATATATCGGAATGGAGCGATTATCGACAACTCATCCGGCCGCCCAGAGCCGCTCAGGCGCTCGATTTCTCGTCGTGAGCACTGCCGTTGAAGCCCAGCACCTTGGTCTTTCCCTCGATGATGGTCTCGAGAAATACCGGACGCCCCCACAGTTTGTAGAGATTTTCCAGTGTGCGAGTCGCGTAATCGAGTTTCAGCGGGGTACCGGACCAGATGTGCTTCAACAACAGTTCGCCCCTGTTGCCATAGTTACCATCCTGCACCTGAATTCTCGGTCTACCACAGTTTGACAACTGATCGAGAAATGCCAACTTGATCGAGGAGAAGTCCCTCCCATCGAGGATGTACTTCCCTGTCTGTCGATCGAACTTGTAGGTGAACATCTTGTGCTGGTCGCAAAATTCTTCGGTGAGGAACTCGTCGATGAAGGTGATGTCATTGTGAGTGCTGCGCACCTCGTAGATCTTCTTCAGGCCCAGATCTTCGTCCCGATCCCATTCCTTCTTGCCATGAACATCTTCGCAGGACTCCCATTCTTTTCCGTGGCGCCCCATGTCCCACCGCATCTTGATATCCCGGAATAACTCGATACCCACCTTATAAGGATTCAACACACCGGGGCTGCTCCCAAGGGTGCCCGAGTGGTGGTCGGCGTAATCGATCAGTTCAGACGCATCGAGGATGTTCCGGGTCATCATGTTGGAATGCCAGTAAGAAGCCCAGCCCTCGTTCATGATCTTGGTCATTCCCTGGGGAGCGAAGTAGTACGCTTCTTCCCGGATGATCGACAGGACGTCTCGCTGCCACCTTCGCAACTGGCCATGATGGAGCAGGAAGTTCAGCACGTCCTTTTCTGGATCTTCGGGGAACTTCTCCGATTCATCGATCTTGTTGAGGATCGCTGCTTTCTCTTTTGCCAGCACCTCGGCAGGATTGACGAACTCCTCCATGTATGGCTTGGCCGCGAATCGAACCCCCTGCGCCTCGTTCCGCGCCAGATCCAGCGTCTCTTCACTCTGCTTCTCGCCTGCAGCGAAGTACGGCAGGTGCGGATCGATCAAATTTTCAAGGGACAGGCAAACATCGATGAACTCCTCGACCACATCCTGCCCCTGGTCGTCGATATGCCTGCGAATTCTGACTGCGTGGTTGGAAATGGTGTCGACCATCTTGCGGTTTGTATGTGCAAACCAGCAGTTGTTCTTGAAGAAGTCGCTGTGCCCATATACGTGAGCCATGACGAGTTTTTGATCGACCAGTGGATTGCAACGCATCAAATATGCGTAGCAAGGATCATTGTTGATCACCAGTTCGTAGATCTTTGCCAGGCCGTAGGAGTACTGTTTCTGTAACTCCTCGAACTGCATTCCCCAGCGCCAGTGCGGATAGCGAACAGGAAATCCGCCATACGACGCAATCATGTTCATCTCATCGTAATCCACCAGCTCGTAGAGAACCTCGAAGAAGTCGAGCCCACAATCCACCGCATACTGGCGGATGGTCTGGCGCCATTCCTCGATTTCAGGCGTGAGTTCTCTGTTCCTCAACATCTTCAGCATCCCTTCCCGAGGAAGGTCTTGATCGACGGCAGGATCTCATCGCGGGAATTGATCTCTGAAACCAGTACCTTTTCGTCCTGGCCCACTCCCTCTCGAAGATCCTTGATGAACTGACCACTGCCGTAAGCACTCTTGACCTGGCCGTAACAGAACACGTTACTGGCCGGGATCAGGTCCTCTTGAAGCAAGCGGATGCACTGGGCGGTATCATCTCCACCCCAGTTGTCTCCATCGGAGAAGTGGAACGGGTAGATGTTCCATTCGACCGGAGAAAACTCCTTCTGTATCAGTTCTTTGGCCAGGTTGTAGGCACTTGAAATCTTGGTTCCGCCCGATTCCCGGACATGGAAGAAGGTGTGCGCATCGACCAGTTTCGCCTGGGCATCGTGAATGATGTATCTGGTCTCGATATTTTCGTACTGACTTTGCAGCCATGTGTCGAGCCAAAAGGATTCGATCCTGACGATGTCCTTCTGCTCATTCCCCATCGATCCGGAAACATCCATCATGTAGATGATCACAGCATTGGACTGAGGAACCTGCTTCGTGTTCCACGATCGGTACCTTCGATCCTCTCGAACCGGGATCACTTTTGGATTCTTTGGATCGTAGGAGCCACTGGCAATCTGGCGCCTCAACGCCGCCTTGAAAGTGCGTCGAAAGTGGCGCAGTGATTCGGGGCCATTACGATTGATGCCGGTGTAACGATCCTTTTCGACCTTGACCGATTCGGTTCCCCGAGGCTCGATCCGTGGCAATTCCAGCTCCTCACCGAGGATCTCGGCGAGTTCCTCGAGGGAAACATCTACCTCGATGACATGCTCTCCAGGCTGATCTCCAGCTTCAGCACCTGGAGGGCCTTGCTCTTCGCCGATCGGCTCGCCCACCTCTCCATCGCCCATCCCCACACCACCCTGCTGGGAATCACCGAATCTGAAGTTGGGGATATCGATCTGGGGCAAAGGGACGCTGACGACCTTCTTGCCCTGGCGAGCCAATAGCTCTCCCTGAGAGACGTATTGCTTGAGATTCTCGCGTATCTTACCGCGTACGATGTTGCGGAACCGATTGGTGTCTGGATCGATCTTGCGCACAGTGGCTCCTCCCGTGACTACTCGACACCTTTGGTGTCGCCACGGGCGAAGATACTCGCCACGTAGTTGAGAACATCGGTCGCACTGTCCTCGTTGTATCCGAACTGTTCGATCAACCGAGTCTTGACCACATCGATCTTGGCTTGCGAATCTTTATCCACCACATCAGAGATCAAGGTGGTCAGTTTGATGGTGTCTTTCTTGTCCTCAAAGAGCTTCATCTCGAGCGCCTTCTGCAGGCGAGCATTGGTCGTGTAATCGAACTGCTTTTGATCCACCGCCAGTGCCCCGATGTAGTTCATGATTTCACGGCGAAAATCGTCCTTGCGGCTCTCCGGAATGTCGATCTTTTCTTCGATGGAACGAAGAAGACGCTCGTCCGGATCTTCCGACTGGCCGGTGTAGGGATTGCGCACCTTTTCTCGCTGCGTGTACGCCTTCACGTTGTCGATGTAGTTCGCAGCCAGTTTCTGGATCGCTTCCTCGTCGGCGCTGATGGCCCTCTGGACCTCGTTCTTGACGATGTCCTCGTACTCCGCTTTCACCACTGACAGGATCTCTCGGTATCGAGACCGAACCTCGTCATTCGAGATCAAACTGTGGTGCTTCAATCCTTCATCGATCTCGTTGAGCACCATGAACGGATTCACGTAGTCATAATCGGAAACCAGAGCATTGGAGATCTTGTCCTGGATGTAACGAGGTGAAATTCCTTCAAGACCCTCACGAATCGATTCGTCTCGCAGTTCCTTGACATTCTCCTCGGTGAATCCAGAAACGCTCTTGCCGTCGTACAGACCCATCTTCTGCGCCAGAGTGATCTGGGCGTTCTTCGGCTCCTCCAGGCGAGTCAACACCGCCCACATCGCACAAACTTCCAGGGTGTGTGGTGCAATGTGCTTGGTCATCTTCTCGCGAGCGTAATCCTTGCGGTAGATCCTGACCTCATCCTGAAGAGTCGTGTTGTAGGGGATATCGATTTTCACGGTTCGATCCCGGAAAGCTTCCATCAGTTCGTTGTTCTGTAGCTTTCTGTATTCCGGTTCGTTGGTGTGTCCGATGATCACCTCATCGATGGATGTCTGCGCGAATCGCTTCGGCTTGATGCTCTGCTCCTGGCTGGCGCCGAGCAGGTCGTAGAGGAATGCCACATCCAGTTTCAGGACCTCGATGAACTCGATGATTCCGCGGTTGGCGACATTGAACTCACCGTCGAAGTTGAAAGCTCTGGGGTCCGATTCCGAACCGTACTCGGCGATTTTTCGGTAGTTGATATCACCCGTCAACTCTGTCGAGTCCTGGTTCTTCTCATCCTTGGGCTGGAAGGTACCGATACCAACCCGGTCTTCTTCACTCATGATGACCCGACGGACGCGCACATGGTTGATCACCTGATGCCAATCGCCATCGTACTTCTGCATGTAATGGTTGTAGTACCAGCGACTGAAGGGGCAGAGACTGCCCCGCAACTGGATCGGGTACTTACCCTTGCCGGTCGCCTGGATGCTCTCGATCAGTTCCGGGCGAGCTTCATCGGGGACCAGGTAGATCGGATCCTCATTCATCGGAGAATCTACCCAATCACCCTTTTCATCTTGCCACTGGAAGGTGTAGAGGGCTCCTTCAGGAGTCCGAGAATATCTCTCGAGTCCCCTCTTCAGAAGATGAACGATGGTGCTCTTTGCCGATCCCACTGGACCGTGCAGTAGCAGCACCCGCTTCTCGGTGCCATAACCATGGGCCGCTGATTTGAAGAAACTGACCAGCTGATGGAGCGGTCGATCGAGGCCAAAGACCGCGTTCTTACCCTCCTCAACCGGATCATCGAAGAAATTCCAGTGCGAGACGTCGCGAGCATCGAGTTGGCTCGATGGCTCGCTACCTTCGGTGCAGATCATGTCGAAGACGCGTTGAAAGGCACTGCGTAGAACATCCGGGTTCTCGTATGCGATCTGGAGATAGTCGTGAAAACTACCGTTCCAGTTCAACTCGCGGTAACGATCGGTTTCGAGATTCTTCGAGATCAACTCGAACAAATTGATGTGCTGATTCATGCGTTCCTCCACCAGTCTATTTCGGCCTGTTGGCCCCAGTTCTTTAGGAAAGACTCGCTGACAGGTCCAGCGGCCTGAAACAGGGCTGGAGCACCCGGCAATGGGTCACCGAACGATTGCCGCCCCCGAGGCGGTGGGGTGAGGATGGTCGGAAGGGAGCGATTCTGCAATATCTGGCGGGAAAACTCTTCCACGCCGGCCAGCAGCTGGATGAGAAAGGCGGCACGGACTCTTGAGAATCCGTGCCGCCTCATGTTCCGATACTGTGAATTCGCTAGTCCTTCACGGTGAAATCGGCGTCGACGATCGGCTCTTCCGCCGTTTGGCCCTCTGCGGACGCTCCTCCAGGAGCAGCACCGCCTGGAGCACCCGTTGCCCCCTCTGCGGCAGCCTCCGGCGAGGCCTGCTCGTAGATCCGCCGGGCCAGATCGTGAGAGGCTTCATTGAGCCCGTCGAGGGCAACCCGGATCGACTCGGAGGTCGCAGCCGTATCGGACTTGGCCTCCTTGAGCGCCTCCAGTGCCTTCTCGATCTTCTCCACCTCGTCACCCTCCATCTTGTCAGAGTGATCCTTGAGGCTCGATTCGGTGGCATAGCAGGCCTGATCCGCTTCATTGCGAATTTCGACCAGTTCACGGGTCGCCTTGTCCTCGTCGGCGAATCGTTCGGCATCCTGCCGCATCGATTCGACCTCTTCCTCACTCAGCCCAGAGGAGGACTGGATCTTGATACTGTGCTCCTTGCCGGTACCCATGTCCTTGGCAGACACCTCGAGGATTCCGTTGGCATCGATATCGAATGAGACCTCGATCTGTGGCACTCCGCGTGGCGCCGCAGGGATTCCGTCGAGCTGGAATTTACCCAGGGTCCGGTTGTCCGAGGCCATCTCCCTCTCCCCTTGAAGCACGTGGATGTCCACTGCAGGTTGATTGTCCGCTGCAGTCGAGAAAACTTGCTTCTTGTTGTGAGGGATCGTCGTGTTGCGATCGATCAGTTTGGTGGTCACTCCTCCGAGGGTTTCAATCCCGAGCGAGAGCGGAGTCACATCGAGCAGCAGAACATCGCTGAGTTTCTCGTCGCCGGCGAGGATTCCTCCCTGGATTGCAGCTCCGATGGCCACGACCTCATCCGGATTGACCGAGCGATTGGGTTCCTTGCCGAAGATGGACTGGACGATCTCCTGGATGGCGGGGATCCGCGTCGATCCACCGACCAGGATCACCGTATCGATCTGACTCGGGTTCATATCCGCGTCGGAGAGCGCCTGTTCGCATGGACGGCGTGTACGCTCGATGAGCTCTCTGGCCTTCTCCTCGAAGGTGGCCCGGGTGATCGACATCTGCAGGTGCTTGGGACCGCTGGCGTCAGCAGTGATGAACGGCAGGTTCAGTTCGGTCTCTGCACGGCTCGAGAGCTCACATTTGGCCTTCTCTGCGCTTTCTTTGAGGCGCTGGAGTGCCATCAGATCACTTCGCAGATCGATCCCCTGCTCTTTCTGAAACTCGTCGGCGATGTAGTTGATCAAGACCTCGTCGAAGTCATCTCCACCGAGTTGTGTATCGCCATTGGTCGACAGAACCTTGAAAATCCCATCGTCAACCTCGAGGATCGAAACATCAAAGGTTCCGCCTCCCAGGTCGTAGATCACGATCTTCTCCGATCCCTTCTTCTCCAGACCGTAGCCGAGGGACGCCGCAGTCGGCTCATTGATGATTCGTTTCACATCGAGCCCGGCAATTCGCCCGGCGTCCTTGGTCGCCTGACGCTGGCTATCGTTGAAGTACGCCGGAACCGTGATCACGGCCTCGGTCACTTCAACTCCGAGGTAGTCCTCGGCGGTACTTTTCAACTCCTGGAGGATCAACGCCGACAGTTCTGGCGGTGTGTATTCCTTGCCTTGCAGTTTGACCTTGATCAGGTCCTCTGCTCCTCCAGTGATCTCGTATGGAATCAGCAGTTCGCTCTTGCCCAGTTCTCCATGACGACGCCCCATGAACCTCTTGACCGAAAACACGGTGTTCTCCGGGTTGGTGACCGCTTGGCGCTTGGCGGTCTGGCCGACCAGGCGATCTCCCGTATCGGTGAAGGCGACGACGGACGGGGTCACTCGATTTCCATCGCGGTTCGGGATGACTGTGGGCTCTCCGCCCTCCATGACGGCAACCACTGAGTTGGTGGTACCGAGGTCGATTCCGATGATCTTGCTCATTATGTTTCTCCCTTCGCAAGCCCGGACCGATCTTGGTCCGAGGAAGCCGCTTCGGCTCCACCAATGAAATCGCAAACCTCGTTCCAATCGAGCCCAGGATGAGGCTAGATGGCCACAAATTATCGCTATTATGGCAGGAAATCGCAATCACGGGAGAAGGTGAAGGGGCGGGGAGAAGGCTGGACCTGCCAGGATGGCACTCAAGGTGTGGGAAAACTGGAAGGACTGCCTATTTGGCAGGCTCCTCCTCCTCTTCGGCGGTGCGCAGGCCATACTCCTGGATCTTGCGATAGAGGGTTCTTTCGCCGATCCCGAGGGACTGGGCCGCCTTGCGACGATTGCCCCCGACAAACTCGAGAGTCGAACAGATCAGATCCCGCTCCATCTCCTGGATGGTCGTCCCGACCACCGCCGAACCGCTACTGGGCAGCGGTTGCCTCGGATGGATGTGACCCGGCAAATCATCGACATCGAGCACCGAGTTGGGAGAGGTCACGACCATGTTCTCGATGGCATTCTTCAGCTCCCGAACATTCCCCGGCCAGCGATATGCGATCAACACTCTCAGCGCCTCGCGAGAGATTCCATCGATGGTCTTGTCGTGCACCCTGGAGTACTCCTCGAGGAAATGACTCACCAGCAGCGGAATGTCGACGACACGCTCACGTAGAGGAGGAATCTCGATGGTGACCACATTGATGCGGTAGAAAAGATCCTCGCGGAACTTCTCCTCTTCGATGCGTTGACGAAGATCGCGGTGAGTGGCGCAGATCAACCGGACATCGATCTTGACGGGGTCATTCGATCCCATGCGAACCACTTCCCCCTCCTCCAGCACCCTCAGCAACTTGACCTGGACTGTATTCGGGATGTCACCCACTTCGTCCAGAAAAAGAGATCCACAATCGGCATGCTCGAAGCGGCCCTTCCTCAATGCGGATGCCCCGGTAAACGCACCCTTTTCGTGACCGAACAGTTCACTCTCCAGCACCCCTTCACCGAGTGCTGCACAGTTCAATGGCACGAATACATTACCCTTGCGGCGGCTATTGGCATGAATCGCCTTGGCGATCAGTTCCTTGCCTGTGCCGCTCTCGCCGAGGATCAGTATCGATGCGTTGGTCGGGGCCACCTGTTGCATCTTCTGGACGATCAGGTGCATCGAATGGCTGGAACCGATGATGCCCTCGAAACCAAAGCGATCATCGATGGTTCGTTCCAGTTCGTCGGCACGTCGCTTGAGAGCTGCGCCCTCCAGAGCTCGTCCGACTCGAATCCGTAGACCGGTCAGGTCGACCGGCTTCCGCAGGTAATCCACCGCTCCCAGTTGCATCGCCTCGACTGCAGTTTCGACGGTTCCGTGACCGGTCACCACCACCACTGCGATGAAGGGGTCGATCGATTGTGCCTCCCGGATCAGGTCGAGGCCGTCGCGATCACCCAGCACCAGGTCGGTGATGACGATATCCGCCCCCTCCTTGCGCAGCAGTTCCTTCGCCTCATCGACACTGGTCGCAACCCGGCATTCATGCCCCACCGAGACCAGCGCCTCGGCCAGCAATTCAGCGTGAGCGGACTGGTCATCGACGACCAGAATCCGAGCAGGAGTTCCCGCTGAACTGGAAGCCTCACCCTGCATCTCATACTCCTTCATCTCGACGGGCCCTCGGTCGGCAGCACCACGGAAAATCGACTTCCCTGACCGGGCTCACTCTCCACCAGGATCGTACCCCCATGAAGGCGGATGATCCTCAAGGTGGTGGGAAGGCCAAGCCCCGTGCCTCCGTCCCGGGTCGACACATAGGGTCGGAAAATCCTCGGAATTGCGTCCTCGGTGATCCCGACACCGGTGTCCGTCACCTCGATCACCACCGCATCTCCACCACGGTAGGTCGATATGAGCACCCGGATGAACAGTTCTCCTCCATCCGGCATGGCAGAACAACCGTTGAGGATCAAGTTGAGGATCGCCTGGTGCAACAATGCCGCATCTCCAGCGACTTTCGGGGTCTCCTGCGGCTGGAACAGGATGTTGATTCCATCCAATTCGATCGCTTCCCGATTCCTCGAGATGACATCCTCGACCAGCCGTGAAACTTCGATGGCGTCTCTCTGCATCTGCTGTGGTCGAGTCAGTTGAAGAAACGAGGAGATGATGTGTTCGATGCGCTGGATTTCAGACTTCATCATCTCGAGCCTGCGGCGGGTTCGCTGATCGCGTGCAGATCCCGTATCTCCCAGTTCCTCGAGGAGTAACTGGGAAGAAATGTTCAGGGTCGAGAGTGGATTCTTGACCTCGTGGACGAGCATGCCCGCGAGACTGGCGACATCCTGCTCCCAGTGACCTAGTTGGCTGGCGTCGAAGGCGGTCACCGAGGTGCGGCTACCCTTCCGATTCTTCTTCCGCTCCGTCCGGATCCGGTTCTTCTCCGGGAACGGGTCGAAAGACCTTGTAACGGACGTTGCGTAGACGGACCGACTCATCAGGCCTGAGCAGCACTGCGATCCCTCCCGCGGCAAAATATGGACGCATGTCATCATCCAGACGCTCGAGGCTGTCGAGGTCAGTCAACCGGATCAGCCCTTCCTTCAGTTCGATCCGGATCCTCAGCCACTCCTCCTCCTCCGACTCGAAGCCGTGGACATCGTAATTCTTGATCCCCGCTCCAGGACGCATCCCGGCGGTGATTCCCAGATTGATCTGATCTCCTGAAACCAGCTGAATCTCCATCTCGACCGAGTATTCTTCCCACAGATCATCGCCGATCTCCAGCTGTGCAAGACCGGATGTCTCGTTGTTTCCCACCACCTCTCCACCCTCAGCAGTCCAGACGGTCGCATCGGAATCGGCTGCAGATGCACGGAAGGAAGAGAGGTACTGATCCACTTCGAGATCGATCCACTCGATGGCTAACTGCTCGGCGATCGCCGCACGAGCGACCACGTACTCTGCGAGGTACTCCTGGATCGTTTCCACCACTTCTGCATACTCCTGGGTCCCCTTGTATTCGTCCGAAAAGGACTCGAGCAAGCCGATGGCCTGGGCCAACTCCTCCTGGCGGCGATAGGCCCGCGCTCGTCGGGTGATCCGGTCGAAATCGACCTCTGCCGCCTGACGCATCGCGACCTTTTTCTTCAGCGCTTGCCAGCCCTTGAAAGCAGCGGTTTTCTCGAACAGTCCATCGGGATCAAACCCTTCAAGAATGTTCTCTGCGGCGAGGGGGTCTCCCTCCTCGACCAACGCCTCGACCCGTTTGGTCATCTGATCGAGACTCTTTTGCCCCTCGTCCTCGCGGAACTGGAACTGTGCTTCGAGCAGTTTCTTGGCCTTGATCTGGATCGAGGTTCCCTCGGAGGCATAGATCAAATCTTCCAGATGAGAGATCCAGTCATCGAAGCGTTCAGGATCGGTCTTCACCGCCTTGGAAAGACCCTTGTAGCGTGTTTCCAGTCTCTCCTTGTCGCGCTGCTCCTGCTCCTGGGCGAGTTCCTCGGCAGTTTTGCGCGGAGTGGTGGGCTCGACCTCCACCGGCGCCACGGGATCACCGCAACCAGGAACAGCGATCCCGGCGGTGCCGACCAGCAGCATCAGGATCAGGATCTTCGAACGATCGCCGAGATCGACTTTCATTGGTGCACCGCTTCCCTTCCGCGAACTCTCGTTCTCGACACCCTCACTCCACAGGACCTGCGTCCAGTGTCAGCCTACATTGACCCAGCAAGTTCTCGATCACCTGCTCTTCAGAGCCTTCCAGTCGACACCCGGCGGCCTTGGCGTGCCCTCCGCCGTCAAAATGAGCGGCGATTCGATGTACCGAAAACTCCCCACGGGACCGAAGAGATACTTTATAACGCCCGGGACCGACTTCAACGACGAGGAATACGATCTCACACCCGGCAATTTGACCGAGAGAGTCGACAAATCCATCCAGATCTTCCAGATCCACCCCTCGCATGCTCCTCATCGGCTGCGTCAGCACTGAATAGATGATCCTGTTCTCCTCTGGAGCCTGGATCGACGCCAGCAGATCCCCCAATAACTGGGTTCTCTGTAGGCTGAAGGACTGGAAAATTCTCTGGAATATCGGTTCCGGGTCGACCCCCGACTCGACCAGGGTGGCCGCATATCTGTACGCCACCGAACCGGAGTTCGAGTAACGAAACCAACCGGTGTCGGTCGCGATCGCCACGAACAACGATTCGGCACTACTCTGGCTCATCTCGCAACCGAGTGACTGGATCACTTCTAGCACCAGATTACCCGTCGATGGTGATCCAGGTTCACACCAGATCTGATCGAAGAAATCGACCGAGCCTTCGAGATGGTGATCGATGCAGATTCTCGGTGCGTCGCAACCCTCGACCACCTTGCGCATGTGCCCGAGCCGATCGGGTTCGGAAGTGTCGACCACCACGACCAGATCGCAGTTCTGAGCCAGCTCGATCTGTTGGGGTGTGGGCTCACCGTCGAGTACTTCAGCCACCTTGTCATGATCGATGAAACTCAGTTTTTGCGGGACCGGATGGGTCAAGATGGTTTGTGGAGCGGCCCCCAGATCTTCGAGCAGTCGATGGATGGAAACCGCCGATCCCAGGGCATCTCCATCGGGATAGACGTGAGTCAAGATCAGCGGGCGCTTGGCACCCTTCAGCGCCTCGAGCAGCGCTGCCGGGATCTCTCCAGGGTGCCAGAGTGGAGTTCCTATCGTCATGGATTCCTTACTTGCAGACATTGCGTTTACGCAATACCATGTCGCCGTGAAACGGTGTCCGATTCGTTTGCTCGACCATCGTTTCCGAGAGCCTGTCTTTTACATCGACGACGAAGTGGGGACCAGTCGATCCATTGAGGGATCTCCCCGAGGACCAGGCAATTCAGGTCATCGAGGAATCCAGGCTTCCATTGAACTCGACTTGAAATGAAATCAAACCACAGACGCCCAAGAACCACAGGCGCTTGAGAACCATAGCCGCATGAGAACCACAGACGCTTGAAAATCAGGAGGATGCCCCTTGGAAACCGGACGTAAGATCATGAATCTACGCAAGGATCGAGGGGTCGCCCAGAGCTCTCTCGCATCCATGACCTCGGTGACGCCCAGTGCTCTGTCTCGAATTGAGGCGGGGATTCATCAGCCCAGAGGTGCCGTAGCTCTGCGAATCGCCCGAGAACTGGGAGTCACCGCCGACTACATTCTCGATAATGATGCACCCTATCCACCGCCCCGGATCGCCTTGCTGGAGAACATCCGGTCCTCGAACAGGCAAGAGACCCGGAGCCGATCAGTCAAGGTCAGTTCGAGAGAGAAACGCCTGATCGAAGCGTTACGGTCACTCTCCGATGTAGAGCAACAACTCCTCGAAGCCACCTTGTCCGCAACCACCCGGGAGGTTCGATTGGCTCTCTATGCCCTGGGGCGATCGGATCAACTCGAGCAGCACGATGGCGACGAGAAGAAACTGTTCAAGAAGATCCTCAACAAGTTGTAGCGGACCACCCGAGCCGGATCATGCCAGGCTCAACATCTGAGCCACTTCACCCTGTCCTTCATGAACGCTCGAGGCTGAACTTTGCAGCGCATCGAGTTCGGTCTTGTTCAGTTCGACCTCCAGAATCTTTTCCACTCCATTGGCTCCGAGTACCGCCGGCACGCCAACCCAGGTCTCATCGATTCCGTATTGACCATCGAGCAGGGAACAGCAAGGTAAGACGCGCTTCTGATCGAGCAAGATCGACTCCGCCATCGCCACCGCCGATGCGCTGGGTGCGAAGTATGCCGAGCCCGTTTTCAGTAGATTGACGATCTCGGCACCGCCGTGACGAGTCCTGTGGACCAGTTCCTCCAGTCGCTCGGGTGAGATCAGTTGTTGAACCGGAATGCCGCTGACCGACGCGGTCGATGTGAGGGGTACCATGCTGTCACCGTGGCCTCCCAGAACCATCGCCTGGATGTCCTTGTGCGAACATCCCAGTTCCATCGCGATGAAAGTGCGGTAGCGAGCGGTATCGAGGACTCCCGCCATTCCCACCACCTTGTTCTTGGGAAGACCCGAAACCTGATGCGCCACGAAGCACATCACATCGAGAGGATTGGATACGATCACCAGGGTCGCTTCCGGTGCGTACTCCATGATTCCCGAGACCACCTTCTGCTGGATCTCTCCGTTGATCTTGAGCAGATCGGAACGGTCCATACCCGGCTTGCGCGGCATCCCTGCCGTGATGATCACCAGATCTGCCCCCGCCAGTGAGGCGTAATCATTGGAACCAGTGACGCAGGAGTCATACCCGCAGACGGGACCAGCCTGAGACAGGTCGAGTGCCTTGCCCTGTGGCATCCCCTCGACGATATCCACCAGCACCACATCTCCGAGTTCCTTCTCGGCCAGTCTCTGCGCCGTGGTCGACCCCACGAAGCCGCCGCCGATCACTCCGATCTTGCGTCTTGCCATCACTGTTTTCCTCTCTGGGACCAGGATTCAACACCACCTTCGTGGCGCAATCCCGATCTAGTTCTTTGCTGAGATCAATTCGGAAAGAGTCGAGCCGATCCCCGCCGGGGAATCTGCAACCCTTGCACCTGCTCTTTCCAGCGCTGCGATCTTGTCCTTTGCAGTACCCTTACCACCACTGACGATGGCTCCGGCATGCCCCATCCGCCTTCCGGGAGGTGCGGTTGTACCTGCGATGAAACCAACCACTGGTTTGTTCACTTCGGATGCGATGTAATCTGCCGCCTCTTCTTCAGCGGTACCACCAATTTCACCGACCATGACGATCGATTCGGTGGCAGGATCTTCATTGAACAGTTTCAAGACATCGAGGAATGTCGTCCCGATGATCGGATCCCCGCCGATGCCGATACAGGTGCTCTGCCCCAGTCCGATCTGAGTGGTCTGATGAACCGCCTCGTAGGTGAGAGTGCCGCTTCGACTGACGACCCCCACCGAACCAGGTCGATGGATGAAGCCTGGCATGATCCCCGCCTTGCACTCTCCCGGGGTGATGATCCCTGGGCAGTTCGCACCCAGCAGTCGGGCACCATTGGCTCGGACTGCATCCTTGGCGCGAATCATGTCGAGTGTCGGAATTCCTTCGGTGATGCATACTATGAACGGAATTCCAGCCTCCGCGGCTTCGATCACCGCCGCTCCTGCGAAGCGCGCAGGGACATAGATGATACTGGCGTTGGCACGAGTCTCTTCCCTGGCACTGGCCACATCGTTAAACACCGGTCGATCGAGGTGACGGGTTCCACCCTTTCCGGGTGTCACTCCCCCAACGATGTTGGTGCCGTATTCCATCATCTGTTCGCTGTGGAGGGTTCCATTTCGTCCGGTGAAACCCTGAACCAGCATACGCGTCTCGGAGTTCACTAGAATACTCATCGGCTCACTCCTTCCGTAGCAGCCACCGCTTTCCTTGCGGCATCTGCCAGATCCGCAGCGGCGATGACATCGACTCCCGAACTCTCCAGAAGCGCATGGCCCTCCGCCACCGAGTTCCCCTCCAGTCGAACCACCAGTGGAACCTGAAGATTGGTCTCTCGTGCGGCCTGCACGATCCCTTCTGCGATCAGATCGCAGCGGATGATGCCGCCAAAAATGTTGACCAGAATCGCCTTCACGTTGGGGTCCTCGAGGATGATCTTGAATGCCTCGGTAACTCTCTCTGCGGTGGCCGTTCCACCCACATCGAGGAAGTTGGCGGGTTCACCACCATGGAGCTTGATGATGTCCATCGTTGCCATGGCGAGTCCCGCTCCATTGACCATGCACCCGATGGTTCCTTCCATTCCAACGTAGGAGAGGTCCCACTCGGCAGCTCGGGTCTCTCGAGGATCCTCTTCGTCCAGGTCACGCAGTTGGGCATGTTCTGGATGCCTGAAATCCGCGTTGTCATCGAAGTTGATCTTGGCATCGAGGGCGATCACATCTCCGCTGCCAGTCACCACCATCGGGTTGATCTCGGCAAGGGAGCAATCTTCCTCAACAAAGGCCCGGGCCAGCTTGCAGACGATATCGACAAATTGATCGGCGGTTTTCCCCTCGAAGTCGAGCCGCTGTGCCACCGACCGTGCTGCTTCCTCGGAGAGCCCCGCATCGAGATCGATCTCCTCGAAGAAGATCGCTTCCGGCCGCTTGGCAGCGACTTCCTCGATGTCCATTCCACCCTCAGCGCTGGCCATCAGGACCGGCTTCTCTCGAGCACGGTCGATCACCATTCCACAGTAGATTTCACGAGCGATGTCGCACCCCTCCTCGATGAGCAGCGTACGAACCTCCTGACCTTCCGGCCCGGTCTGGTGAGTCACCAGTTGCATTCCCAGGATCGACCGGATGGCAGCCTCGCACTCCTCCATGGTGGAAGTGACACGAACTCCGCCGCCCTTTCCTCGCCCTCCCGCATGAATCTGCGCCTTGACCACCCAGGGGCCACTGCCCAGCTCCTCGGCAGCGGCGAGCGCCTCATCGACGTCTCTCGCCATTCGACCGGCGGGCACCGGAATCTGATGCCGAGCGAGCAGTTGCTTCGCCTGGTACTCGTGGATCTTCAAATCAGCTCCTTCTTCCGCCGCCGCCTGCCCTTGCCATTCACATCGATCGTATCGAACCACGATCTCGACCTGGAGGGAGTGCAATGCCGCTGGATCTTGGCGAACAGGATGGGAATCCGTGACGCCTGGGTACGATGGGGCAGGTTAGCCGCCGAAAGATAGGGGTGCAACGAGACCCGAGCCGGATGCCACCATCCTTGGGTGCTCTATCTTCCCTCTCCTGCGTCGATTTCGCCGTCATCCTCGGTGCCTCCGGTGGGAACCGGCTCTCCGGAATCTCCCGGTCTGGACTGAAGAATGACTCGAGCGACGCTGACCAGTTTCTCCAGTTCCTCGGTCACCGAGCCCTCGGTGGTGGCTTCTCGATACTCCTGGAGCACTCTCTTGGGCTCGTCCAGGATCAGCGAGATGGCTCCGATACGACCACGGAATCGGCCCAGTTCCTCGAGGATCCTGATCCGCAATTCTCTCAGCGTTCGGTTGTGGTCACGGGTCGAGAAGGGCAAGGCATTGTCAAAGGGGAGATTGGTGCGATCGACCACGATCAGTCCCCTTCGATACCGGGTCAGCGCCATGATGCCGCTCATGAAGGTCTCTCGGGCGGCCTCCAGCCGTTCCCTGCGGACCTCGACCGCCCCACCCGCCAGAAGAGCCTCTTCATACTGGATCCGGCCCAACTCGTACCAGGCGGCGGAGTAATTCTGATCGAGGCTCACCGATTTCAGCAGGGCCCCGCGAGCACGGTCGAAATCGAGACCAAATTGATAGATCCGGCCGATGTGGTAGTAGCAAACCCGTTCATTGACTCCGTCCCCCATGCCAGGCTCACGACCGATGGCCCGGTGGAGAGACTCGAGTGCCGCATCGTAATCAATGAAGTGCTGGTACTGAAGAATTCCCAGGCTGACAAAGGGCCCCATGGCGGTCGGATCGATCTCGATCGCTTGCTTGTACAACCGCTCGGCCAGTTCAAATCGCTGGTCCGCTTCCGCCGCAAGTCCTCTGCGCCACAGATCCGATGCCTTTCGGCGCTCTTCACTCGTGTCCTTACCATCGAGGACCGCCACTGCGAGCCCCTCGATCCGGTCGCGGTTTTTGTCCCACCAAGCACGCCACTTGCGGATCGACTCGCCACGAGCGGCGAGTTCCCCATCGGGATCAAAATCGAACCGTTCTCCGGTGTATTCGTATAATTTCTTGGCCGCGATGGCCCGTGCGGCACGCTCTTCCAGTTCCAACGCCTCGATCAAGGTTGAAATTCCAACGTGCACTCCATTTTCTCCGAGCGCGATGGCCAGTGCCAACTGACCCTGACCATCCGAGGCTTCCCATGCGGTCACCAGTTCCCGGATGCTGTGCGTTCGCTGCAAGACATCGATGGCAAAGGTCCGGACTTCTGCACTCTGCGCATCGTCGAGTAGCAACAGCCCGAGCAGCGGGTAGAGATCCGATCCGTGCTCCAGCAGCGTCTCCCGCAGAATTCCGACCTGCTCTCTCGACGAGCCTTTCATGATCTGCTCGAGGAAGTGGGGCCTGGCCTCTGTGATCCCCGCTGGCAGCGACATGCGGAAACGCTCTTCCAGTTGTAATCTCCGGAGGATCGGGTGATCGCTCTTCTCGAGTTCTTCTTCGATGGGTCTCAGGCCAAAGAAACCGGAGGATCGAAGGTACTGGATTCCGTCCTCTCGTTCGATGGAATCACCTGCGATCACCCCCTGGATGGCACGAGCCGTCCGATCTTCGAAGCCTGCTCGCACCGTAAATCGGTCATCGCTGCAGATCCCATTGGGGTCGATGGTTCGCGCGACCATCGAATCCAGATATCTTGCGGTACCGTTGCCGAGATTCACGACCCACTCACTGGATCCGGTATCAAATCGGACATCTCCTCCGACTTCGAGTCCCTCACTCAGGATCAGTAGGATTCCCTTGGGCTCGGGCCTGGTGGTGGTCTTGAGGCTCCAGTGCTTCACATCTCTCTTGAGAATCAAGTTCGATCCGAGACGCCCACTCAGTTCCAGGTACTCATGTCCCAGGTCATAGATCCGACCTTCAAGAACCTCTCCAGTCTTCATCCGAAGTCGTACATCCGCCGCAACCTCGAGGCAGGGCAGAATGATCAGCAGAGCCGAGCCGAGGATGGCCAGTGCGCTCAATCGTTGAATGGTGCCACTTCGGGCCAAGGGTGCCTCCGATCGGGGGTTGTCAGCGGTCCAGCCCATCATCTTGCCGTATCCTGGAGTTGCTGCAAGTCCCGTCAGGGGTTGCGGCTTCCCCGGGAACAAGTGAGACTCACCAAACTGGCTGGAATCGACCGGGGAAGTTGGTCCTGGTCATTCCTGAAGCAATCTTCTTGGGAATTAAATTCTAGAAAACTGATGGGGGTGCCTCTTGGACCAACGAACCCTGGACTCGGTCAATCGTGGAGACCGCCTCGAAGGCATCTTTCTGGTCGAGGGAGCCAATCTCAAGACCGCTCGTAATGGCAAGTTTTTCATCCAATTGACCCTCAGAGATCACACTGCAGGAATGAAAGCAGTGCGCTGGGAGAGCAGCCAGGAAGAATTCAGAGAACTCGATCGGAATCCGTTCGTACGGGTTCAGGGTCGAGTCGAAGAGTACCAGGGAAATCTCCAGTCCATCATCGACTCCCTCGAGCCGGTTTCAGCCAGTGCAGCGGGGCTCAAGGCCGCTGAGTTTCTTCCTCGCACTCCCTGTGACATCGAAGCACTCGAGAGAGAACTCGAAGAGCGAGTTGTCAGCATCAAGAATGAGTCGATTCGAAAACTGGTGGTCACGGTCCTGGCTCGTCCTGGGTTGAGAGATCAGTTGAGAATCTCACCTGCTGGAAAATCGATGCATCATGCCTACATCGGTGGGTTGCTCGAACACATGGTTTCATTGATGAACATGGCGGACATGGTTTGTGACCATTACCGATGGCTCGACCGCGATGTCTTGATCTCAGGGGTGATCCTGCATGATATCGCCAAGACTGCCGAACTCGGCATCGAGAATGGCTTCAGTTACACCGATGAGGGTCAGCTTCTGGGTCACATAGTTCTCTGTTGCAACTGGATCGATGAGGCGGGTCGTGAAGTTGAAGACCTCGATAGCGAACTACTCCTGCAAATCCAGCACATCGTGGCCAGTCACCATGGCCAACTGGAATACGGATCGCCGAAGAAGCCGATGACCGCCGAGGCGCTGGCGATGCATTACATCGACAATCTCGATGCAAAACTGATGGGCTTCCTCGAACTGTACCGGAGTGCCAGACCCGGTCCGCAAGATTCTCGCTTCGGGGCGCACTCCTACATGCTCGACGTGAGGCCCTTCTTTCCGAGAAATCTCGACTTCATGGGCGATTTCCAGGGCTCACCCCCGGCCAGTTCTACAGCCCCTTCACAACAGAAACAGAGCGATCGAGTTGTGGACGGAGAATCGAGTTCCTCGGGAGATCTACCCTTCTAGCGGCTGATCTCCAGTTTCTTTCGCAGTGACTCCCGCTCGATCAAGTGCTGGCAGGAATGACTCCCAGTACTTCTTCCGCCTGGGCGGATCTCTCGAGGCGTTCGATCCAGAGTTCCGCATCGGACTGACTGCGGGCTTCCACGAGAATCCTCAGCAGCGGTTCGGTTCCGGAATAGCGCACCAGGATCCGTCCTTCACTGCCGAGCGCCTGTTGGGCTTGCTCCATCGTCACCGAGAGGAGTGACAACTGCTCCAGTGGTGGCCTCTGCTGGATCTTCAAGGTTTTCTGTTCCTGAGGGAAACGCTCGATTCCGGAATACAAGTTCGAAAGAGGTCGACCCGACTGGACCACCCGGCGAGCCACCGCTAGCGCCGTACGGATGCCGTCTCCGGTGGCCGCTTCCCCGGGGCAGATGATATGCCCTGAAGGCTCTCCGCCCAGCATTCCGCCACTCTCTTTTAGCGCTGCCGCGACCGCTCGGTCGCCCACCGCCGTTCGCACCACCGACACTCCATGGCGATTCAGATATTCCTCTACTCCGGCATTCGACATCACGGTCAAGGCCACGATGGGTGGATCGAGTAATCCCTCCTCGAGCATCGCCCTCGCCCAGATCACGATCACGTCATCGCCGTCGACATGAGTGCCCGATTCGTCACAGAAGAGTGCGCGATCCGCATCTCCATCCAATGCGATTCCCACCGCAGCACCGATCCGTTTCACTTCCTCACTCAGCACCTCGGGATGGAGTGAACCACAACCGACATTGATCCGTTCCCCATCCGGCTCACCATGAATCACGGTCACCTCTGCACCGGCACGCTGAAACGCTTCCGGGCCCCAGTGGCAGGCAGCCCCGCGGGCACAGTCGAGCACCACCGACAAGCCTTGAAGAAACTCTCCCGCAGGAAAGGAGCCCATCAACTTCTCGAGGTATCGATCGCCCAGACCCTCCTCCACCTCGATCTCGAGGGAGGCGTTCGGTTGGCCCGCATGCCTTCCATGGTCCTCGGAGATCGCCTCCTCTTGTGAGGAATCGAGCTTGGAACCGGCCCCGTCGAGGATCTTGATCCCGTTGAACTCAGGTGGGTTGTGAGAAGCCGAGATGACCAGCCCCAGATCTGCCACTCCATCCGGGACCAGGAGCGAGACTGCAGGAGTCGGAAGCACCCCGGCGTGGATGGTGCTGCAACCTTCCCGTCGCAGGGCATTCGTGAGTATTAGCTCGATCCCTGGCCCCGAAGTACGGGTATCTCGCGCGATCAGAACTCGCCCACCGGCGCTTCCATTGCGACTCATGTGGCCGGCGATCGCCTGGCCCAGTCTGTCGACGGAATCGGGGGAGAGTAGACCCTCACCGCCGATGTCTCGAACACCATCGGTTCCGAAGATCACTTCTGCGGATCCTCTCCAGGTACTTCGAATGGCTTGGCGCTGTAGAGGATGATCCGCTCCAGTTTCACCTGCTCATCTGAAATTCCAGTCGGCAGACTACCATCGATCCATCGCACTTCTTCTCTTGGAACATTGCGACCTTCTCCTGCGGTATCGGTAACCCTCACCAGCAGATAGAAGCGGCCTTCGTCGACTCTCTTCTTCCACTCTCTCACCGCCTCCTCCACTCCGGTGACGGTCACCTTGATGCTTTGGTCTCCGCGAATTTCAAGATCCACATCTTCGTCGACGATGTAACGGACCGAAACCAGAGCCTGTTCCCGGGTCAAATTTTCCTGCAGGTGGATCTTCACCGTCGCTTCCCTCGGGAACCCTTCTGCGATCTGGATCAACTTGCTGTCATCGCCAGTGATCACCAGTGGAACGATGGCTTCGACGAGAGGAACGACCACTCCATCGATATCGATCTGCTGGGTCAGAACTGCCACCACGTCTTGCTCGAGCAACTGACTTGGACCCTCCAGGGTGACCTTTTCCGGATCGGTGGAGATCCCTCCGGGAAACCGCACAAATCCTGGACCTGGAGTTCCACGGACCGATGCTCGGACCTCCTTCTCGACCCTCACCACCTTGTCGAGGACCACTTCCAGAAAGGTCGGATCGATGCCCTTTACCGAGAGGCCTTGAGGCAGCTGGAATAGATCTGCGCTTCGCAGATCGATCCGGCCAGATCGATCCACCTTCAGAATCCCCTGCGGCGAGAGCTCCGACTCGACATATCGAGCCACTACATTTCGAGGCCCCGAAAGAGTGATCTTGCAGCGCCCGACGAAGAGATCGCCCTTTTGTCCAATCTTCGCCTGGGAAATGGTCTTGGAGATCACCACCTGATCCTTGGCTGCCGGTTCTACGATCAGGAAAGCATCGATACTCTCCTCATGACCGGTATTTCCGAAGGCGTATGCCCACACCACCACCGCCAGCAGCAGACTGGTTAACTTGTTGCGCTTGTTTCCGACCAGGAACTCGACGACCCGGACCCTCCATGATCCCTTCATGCTACCCCCCCACCTGGAGCAGTCTTCTCGACCTGGGTGGCCTCTGTAGCAGCATCGGTCTTGGTGTAGTAACTGCGTAATTTATGAGCCAGTTCATCACGATCGAGATCTCGAAAAACCTCGCCCTTCACGCACAGGGAGATCATTCCCGTCTCCTCACTGACGACCACGGTCACCGCATCGGACTCCTCGGTCAGGCCAACAGCCGCTCTATGCCTGGTTCCCGCCCAGGAGCCCAGTTGCTCATTTTCTGAGAGCGGCAGCAAACAACCTGCCGCGGCAATCCGCCCACTCTGGATCACCACTGCGCCATCGTGGAGGGCAGTACCTGGATAAAAGATGGTGGTGAGGATCTCCGACGAGACCTCCGCATCCAGTCTGGTGCCTCGGTCCACCCAGGGATTCAGTGACTGGTCCCTCTCGATGGCAAAGAGGGCACCGACGCGAGTCTTCGACAACGTAACGCAAGCGCGAACGACCACCACGACCAGTTCCTGTTCGTCTCGGATCAGCTCGCCAAAGATGGGTGCCTGGCTGAGCCTGACCAGCCCTCGCCGAAGCTCCGGCTGCAAGATCACGATGATGGCAGTGAATGCTGCAGGAGTCACCACCGCCAGCAGGAATCCGATCCGCTCCAGATCGAGGACTCCGACCGCCAGCCGAGTGGCCGCGACGGTGATGATCACCGTCATCGCCAACCCCTTCAGGACCCCTGCTCCTCGAGTCCCCTCACAGAAGACGATGAATCCATAGATCAGCAGGTAGATGACACTCACCTCGATCAGTACTCGCAGCGGACCGATCGCCTCGATGGCGGTCCAGATCGTCTCGAACTCGTTCAACTGATTCCCTCCTCGATGAGTTGTGGCTCCTCGAAGGCTGCCAGCGCTTTGAGGAAGGTCACCGTTTCCTCGACATCGTGGACCCTGACCCATTCCACCGCAGACCTCTGCGCTCGTGCGACGAACGCCAAGGAAGCCGGAAGCCTATCTTCCGGAGCAGATCCATCAAAGATGCCGGTGAAGGACTTCCTCGATGCGCCCAGCAACAGAGGGACTCCCAGCGATCGAAAGTAATCGAGGTTTCCGGTGATCTGGTAGTTGTCGGCGATGCTCTTGCCAAAACCAAGTCCAGGATCGATCACGATCTGCTCGCGAGGAATCCCCGCTGCAACGGCGAACTCGATCCGTTCCTTGAGAAATGTCCGGATCTGCTCCAGCACATCTACATATCGAGGATCCCGCTGCATCGTTTCAGGAACTCCATTTCGGTGCATCAAAATCACCGTCAACTGGTGCTCTGCAATCACCGATGAGAGCGCGGAGTCGTCCTGCAGGGCTGAGGTGTCATTGACGATTCGAACTCCCCGAACCATCGCCTCTCGAACCACCTCGGCTCGACGGGTGTCGATGCTGATGGGGACATCGACCTCGCCCTGAACCGCTTCGAGAAGGGGGAGAACCCTCTGAAGTTCCTCCTCGACCGAGATGGCGAGGGCTCCAGGACGCGTTGATTCACCTCCGACATCGAGGGCATCGGCGCCCTGCTGAACCATCTCGAGAGCCCTGCTCCTGGCAGCATCGACACCCGTGAACTGGCCTCCATCACTGAAGGAATCCGGAGTGACATTCAAGATGCCGAGTACTTTCGGGTTCACGGAAATGTTCCTCTCGCCAGGATCAGATCTCGATCCAGTCAGCGGCTCTGCTCGTACCATGGTTCCAGTTCTGCGATGATTCTCCGAGCGATTTCCTGCACCGCTTCCTCCATCGCCGATTCGATCGACTCCCCCGCAGGAACCGAATAGGACACCAGATCTTCGACCACCCGTTCGATCAGAACCCGTTGATCTCGAACCCTTTCGAGTCGCAATCCGACCCGGACACCGATCCCCTGCTCCTGGATGATGCCATCGGCACTCTCCACCAGGACTCCTTCACGAAATTGTAAAATGGTGCCATGGAGCACCGCATCCGCCTCCTCCTGCACCACCAGATCTGCCGATGTTCGCAACTGGAACTCTCGTTTCACTGCTCTGGTGAGGGAAAACTCAATGTCCCTCCGAAAAGGAATCGTCTCGTTGCGGAAGATCGGAACCGAGATGCGCTGGACTCCCCTGGGGAGGCGATAGCCCGGGGTGTAACCACACCCGAGCAGTTGTGACAGGCCCAGCAGTATCAGGATCCAGCCGGTGAATCTCATCGGTCCCCCTCCACTGGCTGGGGAACGAGGGTCGCGAGGACCCTGCGCGCTTCTACCGCTTCTTCGCTGGCGGGCACATCGAGTAGCACTTTCTCGAGGTAAACTCTGGCCGATTCAGGCTTGTCGATGCCGAGATAGAACTGGGCCACCAGCAGATGCCTTTGAGCTCTCATCTTGGAGATTTTTGCCAGTTCCATGCGTGCTCTCTGGGACTCCCCCTGATTGGGGAACAACCGTAGGTATCTGCGGTAGTGTCTTTCCGCCACGGCCAACGGGCCCATGTCGTACTCGACCCCCTTGATCTGGGCGAGTACTGCATCGCCTGCGAGAATCTGTGCCGGAGCCGCCCATGGGCTCTCGGGATATTCTCGCAACAATCGCTCGAAGAATCTCTCCGCATCCTCGGGAAGTTTGTTCTTGAGATACCAGTTGGCGGAGTGAAAGACCGCATCGTCGCTGAATGGCTGAAAAGGGTATCTCTGGATCAGATCGCCAAGGATTTGCAGTCCCTTTCGTTCGGCACTGATTTCCAGCCCCAGTAACCTTCGAGTGGTACCATTGAGATAGGACAGGCCGATCTCGTATCGGATCTCGAGGGCTCGATCGAGCGTTTCTGGTCCAGGGTCCGAATCGAAGATGCCTTCGGTCGCCCGTAACGCATCGTCATTCTGGCGTGAAGCTCGATACGCTTCTGCCAGTCCCAGTCGTATTCTCGCCAGTAGAGGACCCGAGACCGGTCCATCGTCTTCGCCATACATCGCCAACTCGATGGCATCCTCATAGAGGGTCACGGCTTCTGGATACTGGCCCTGTTCCAGAGCATTCCTTGCCTGGATCAGCATCTCAGGTAGGGGGTCCCCCTCCTGGATGGCCGCCACCAACAAGAACAGTGCTAACGTTGTGGTCACTGGTTTCTCCCCTTCCCCCGCGAATCCACCTTGTCGGGGGATCCATCAGGCACGCAAGTATCTTAGCGACCTGGGCGGTCGCTCCAAGTGATGCAAGAGAAGGGACCTGAGGAGATTCCAACCGGCCTCCACCTGCTCCGATGGGACCTCCCAGGAAGGCACCAGGCCCCAATCTCGGGTCGAATCGGAGGCGAGATAGCGGCTGGTACTGAGCTCCAGACTCTCACAGGAGCCCAGGATCGAGCACTCTGCGCAAATCAGACCCGCCGGCACATGCAGCCCGGAGCGTCCGGTAACTTCCCCCTCGCACTCGATACAGCGAGTCCAGTCGGGAAGAACTCCGCTGGCAGACAGCAAAGCCTGCATGAAACGATTTCTCAAACGCCTCCGGCCGACACCATGTTCGAGAAGTTTCAGGTACTGGAGAGCCTCCTTCAGCAGACCCGGATGAGGATCTCCAGGACTGAACAGGTTTCGCAGCAGATCGAGGGCAAATGTGGCATCGAGCCAGACCGAAATATCTTGACGCAAGTGGTCAAATCCCTCGACCAGGCGAGATTCGGTGGCCAGGTGTAATTCTGTATTGCGGCCGCGAAAATTCAGGTCATACCAACCGGCCAGATCGAATGGAGCAGGAAAGGAAGATGATGCTCGAACCGGTCGACGGGATCCCTTTGCCAGCAGATCGATGACTCCATGATCCCGGGTAAAGACTCTGACGATTTGAGAGGTCTCGGAATAGTCAGTGCATCGGAGAACGAGGCCCCGCGTACGGAAAGCCCCCTTCATCTAGAATCCGTTCCTGTGAGACCCCTGAAGATGTGCACGGATGCGCTTGATCTTTCTATCATCGGCTCGAGTGACCCTGAACAGGATACGATCGGTGGGTAACTCTTCCCCCTCATGTGGAACGTGCCCCAGGGCAGAGAAGAGGTATCCGGCAACCGTCTCGTAATCATCGCTCTCCGGAATCTCTGAACCCAGTCTTCGATTGACGTCGAGTATGCTGGTACGGCCATCCAGTTCCCAGGTCAATTCATCGATCTTGCGAATCTGATCGCGGCCGGCGGCATCATACTCGTCTTCGATCTCACCGATAATCTCCTCGATGATGTCCTCGATGGTGACCAGTCCCGAGGTACCACCGTATTCATCCAGAACCACTGCGATGTGAAACCGCTCGGTCCTGAACTCATCGAGCAGCTCCTGCAGTTTCTTGGTCTCGGGAACGAAGTGGATCTTCCGCACCACCTTCTCGATCATCTGTGATCGCAGATCTTCTTCTACCCCATGGCGCAGGAGATCCTTGACATACAGAACGCCGATGATGTCGTCTACATCCTTGCGATAGATGGGGATTCTCGAGTGCCCGCAGGCGATCGCCCTGGGAATCGCCTCTTCGACCGTTTCTGACGCCTCGAAACAAACCATGTCGGTTCTCGGGGTCATCACCTCGATCACATCGGAGTCGCGAAATTCCAGCACCGACTCGATCATCGTCTTCTCGTCCAGTTCGAGTAATCCCTCGCGCTCCCCCAGTTCCACGGCGGCTCGGATTCCTGCCTCCGCAAGGTCCTGATCGGTGCGATCCGCCGATCCGCCAATCAACCGCAGGATCGCACGGCGCGTCTTGCGAAAGGTGGCGGTCACAGGAGTGGCGAGTTTCTCCAGAGCATCCAGCGCCGGCAGCAACCGGACCGCGATCCGATTTCCGATCCAGATGGAGATCGCTTCGGGAATCAACTCGAGGCAGATCAGACCGACGATAAGGAACTCGAGGATCAACCACAGCACCCACAGGTCCATCGACCAGGAGCCCTTTTCTCCGGTCATGTACCAAGCGGCCCCCTGACTGCGAGCCATCGCCAGAGAAGCGACATAGGTTCCTCGAAAGAGCATCAGAACTACCACGAGGAAGACATCGATGCGGTGGATCCGCTCCGCCTCGTCGGACTCTCCATGCTCGACAAAAAAATCATGGTAGAAGCCTGAAGAAGTGGTGCGGTAGCAGCGCCTCACCACCGAGGCCAGCATTGCAAGAACGAGTGCTCCCCATGCGATCGGAATCAGTATCTCCGGTTCAGGCATGGTCGAACCCTTCACCCACTCCAATCGATCGATTCGATCGGCTGGGGAATTGCATCCACATTATTGCGGCTCCCGGTAGTCGGGTGACCATCTCGTCCTCCGAATTCAACGGTCGTACAGTGGGAGATATCCCAGAGGGAGTTCCAGAATCAACAAACTCATCGCAGTACCATACTCATCTCCAAAACGGCTCTCCCAGGACCCATCCACCTTCTGCAGTTGAATCACCTTGGGCCAGACGGATCGAGTCCACCGATCCCACAGTTCCCCTCGAGCCTGCTGAAGCACCTGCCCGGTGTAGAAGTTGCCGTAGAATGGGAAATGTCTCGAAGAATGAAAGGCGCCCTTCTTGCTGCGATCGGCGGCAAGGATGGCACGTCGGAGGAATCCCATTCCTCGCTTGCGCTCCTCGATGTCAAACTCCCCTGCGGCATCGAGAGTCGATAACGCCGCTGCGGTCATCTCGAAGGAAGTCTTGGTGGTTCCACGGGTGAGGGAGTAGCGAAATGATCCGTCTTCAGAGCAGCACTCCTTGAGATATTTCACTGCTCGAGCGATCGACTCTGCCGGGACTGTGATGCCAGAATCCTTGGCCGATCTCAGCGCTTGAAGACAACACACCGTCAGCGAAGCCTCGTCGAGTGGATCGTCTGGCTCATACCCCCAGCCACCGCGAAGGGTTTGGCAAGAAAGCATCAGCTTGACACCCGAACGAATGACTTCTCGGAGTCTCTTCTCCCTCATCGGTGTCGGTAATTGCCCGGCCACCTGAGACAGGAAAGTGATGGCGTAGGAATGACCATGCATCCTCGATCGGGTGGCTCCACGGTCTTGCAGATATCCCCGTCCATCGGACCGAACCGCTGCGGTGAGGTAATCCACCGCTCGTTCGAGAGCCTTCCCCTGCGTGCCGATGCCGTATTCCACTCCACCACCCAGCAACGCCATGCCACCGAGCGAAGTGACCGCCAGTGGGTAGGAGTTGGAAAATGCACCGACACCATTCTGGTGCTTGACCAGGTAAGCGATGCCTCTTTGAATCGAGAGCTCACTGCGAGAGTCATGGGGGGCACCGAGTGACACCACGGCAGACTTCTCACGGCTGTCGGAGTCGTCGGTGGAAGTGAAGAGAACTCCCGACTCGACCGAGAATACAGCGGGTGCAGGAAGCAGGATCCACCACAACAACAGGAGCCAGCGGGTCAGCGACCCGCTGCAAGAGGAAGGTTCCTCAGGAACCGTCCCGGAAGTGGTTTCCATCGATATTGTGGCGAGAGATTCGTTCAACGCGGGGATCGCTCCGGCAGTTTTCTGAAGTAGTCCTCCAGTAGAATCCTGTACTTCTCTGGCAACTGTCGGTTGCCATTATCGTACATCCTCTGGATCACGGTCTTGGGGAGACGACCCCAACGCCCAGCACCACGCTGGTCGCGTAGATCCCCCTGCGCATCCGGAGGCAGATCTCCCAGGGTGGTGCGGTCATTTCGAAGTTGCTCTTCACCCTGCTGCGGGTTTGAGCCCGGCTTCTTCTGATCCGATTGCTGCTCACCCGACTTCTGCTGTCCACGATCTTGTTTTGAAGCCACCTTACGTTGACGACCGGACTGCTGCTGGTCCTGCTGACCCGCCTGAGATCCCGACTGCTGCTGAGGGCTCCCCGACGGGGAACCTCCACCATTCTGTCACGAGCCCGTGAGGCGCTGCACCTCGGTGATCAGTTCATCGATCACCGACAGGGTCTGCTGCTGAACCGATTGGTTCTTATCACCGGTGTCTTCTTCTTCGAGCAGGTCCTCGATCTCCTTCATGTTGCGGGAGATCTCATCGACCAGAGTGCCGACCTTTCCGAGTGGATCGGCAGAGTCGAGAATATCAAGCGGGTCAATATCAAGCGGATCAATATCAAGCGGATCAATATCAAGCGGGTCCTCTTGGGTCACTTCATCGGAGGACTCCGACCCAGCCGGTTGTACGATCCCATCCGGTTGTACGATGGGCTGCGGCTGCTCCGATGAACTTTCAGGTTTCGCCGCTGGATCCTGAGCGAATCCTGGCGCAGAAAGACCGATCCAGAAGAATACAAGTCCCATGAGCAGTGCTGGCAATGTGGACGACCGCATCAAACTCTCTTTCCGCCCCTGAGGGAGACTTCACCGGGGGGTCTGGGAATCAGCACCCGGAGATCAGTCGCCACAGATGGGCTCTTCACCAGTATACCCTGAAATGGCGGCAGATGAATTGGCCATCAGCCGCCACCCTGGCCCCCTTCGGTCTCCTTCTCATCGGGAGAAACCGGCTCTGGGGCCATTTCCTGGACACTGGGTTGCTGCATCTGGCTCCGCAGATCCTCGGCGATCTGGGTGGTAAGTTCGATGATGCTGCCCTGACGTTGCACCAGTCGCTCCAGTACACGCTCCTCGAGGGGACCGAGATCACCATTCTCCTCACGCATTCCATCGAGGCGACGTGTTCGGCGTAGGACCTCTTCTTGCATCCTTTTCAGCGCCAGAAGTTCTGCCGCAGGCGGAACCAATTTTTGTCGTTGCTGCTGTTGCTGCTGCTGCTGTTGTTGCTGCTGTTGTTGTTGTTGCTGCTGATTACGACGACGAAGCTCTTCTTCCAGGGAATCGCGCAACTTTCTCAAGGCATCGAGCGATTCCATCAGGAGTAGTTGGGTGTCCTCTCCGGGATCGCTACGCGGACTCAAATTCACTCGTGCCTCTGCCAGATCTGAGAGCATATCCCGTACGATGTATGAAAAGACCCGGACACCCTCCTCCTCGAGAGCTTTCAGCACCGCTGCCCCGGAGTCTTCGACATCCGTCACCTGTCCAGCGAGACGTTTCATTCGCGCTCTCTGGGCGCGGCCCGCACGGCCGTCCCCGACGGTTTCTGCAACAGTCCGCGTCTCGGACAGGATCGAATCGACCTGTTCAGACATCTCGGTGATGGTCCCGATCAAGTCGATCAGTTCCTGCTCCACCTTCAAGTCGACCAGTTCGCGCTCCTCTTGCTGAAGAGTGTCCATCTCCTGCTGCAACTGCTCGAGAGCTTCGTCCTGCGCCTCACGAGCTTCAGCGGAATCGCCCTGCTCGAGACTGTCAGAGGACTCGCCCATCTTTCCGGCGGCTTCCTCGAGCCCCTCGGCAGATTGGGCATCCTGTGACTCTGTTTCCTCGGCACGCTTGCGGGTCAGGCGTTCCAACTCGTCCTGTTCCGGAGCCAGTTCTGGAGTCGCCTGCTGCTGCCTGCGCAATCTCTCCAGTGCATCTTCATCCGAGCCTTCGAGGGCATCCTGAGCTCGCTCCAGCGATTCCCTGGCCGCTTGCTGGGCGGAATCTGCCGAATCACCTCCACTCATCTGACCGGCGGCGCTCTCCATTGCTGATCTTGCGCTTCGCAATGCCTGGCGCGCCTCGCCCACCTTCTTCCTCAGCTGGGCATCTTCCTCCGAAGACAGGCTCTGTTCGCGCGCCAGCTTCTTCTCCAGCCGATCGAGGGTCTCTTCCAGCTGACGAGTCTGATCCGCGAGATCCTGCTGGCGCCGAGAAGGTCGATCGAGATCGGAGTCTTCGGCCAAGGAAGTGAGTTTTTCTGCCGCTTCACGGGCACTGTCCGCCGCTTCCTGAACCTGTTCAATCCGCTCCCGAGCCTTCGACTGCGAATCCGACTGCTGTCCCGACTGCTGATCCGACTGCTGATCCGACTGCTGGCCCGACTGCTGTCCCGACTGCTGTCCCGACTGCTGTCCCGACTGCTGTCCCGACTGCTGTCCCGACTGCTGGCCCGACTGCNCCCGACTGCTGGCCCGACTGCTGGCCCGACTGCTGGCCCGACTGCTGGCCCGACTGCTGGCCCGACTGCTGGCCCGACTGCTGGCCCGACTGCTGGCCCGATTGCTGGCCGGAGGAATCGGCCAGTTGTTGTGCTCGACCCAGCGCCCGGGATGCGTCTTGCAGATCCCCGGCAGCGGAGCCCGCCTGGTCATTCCCATCTTCGGCACCACCACTCGAGGCTTCTTGTTGCCTCCAGCGATCGAGTTCAGCACGCAACTGGGCGAGACGCTGTGCGAGAGATGCGATCCGCTGGCCGTCGCGATCCGCGGCATCCCGCAGAGCATCACTGGCCTGGGCGAGCGCCTGCTGCTGTTGCTCTCGTGAACCGGCCGCCGCAGAGACCGCCTGCGGCTCGCCAGTCGTCGCCGCGGCAGCGTCCTTCGCCGCCTCGGCAGCTCTTGCCAGCGCTTCACTGGCAAGACTCAACCCCTCCAATGCAGCGGCGGCATTATCATCGCCTCGCTGGGCATCATCTGCAGCTTCTCGGCGGAGAGCATCGACACTCTGTTGAACCTGTGCAGCGGCCATCGCCTGCTCTCGAGCACGCGCCGCCAGGCGCTGGCGCGCGGCGGTCTCTTCTCGATTGTCATCGGTACCCAGCGCTGCGGTCTCCACGGCTGGATCCGGGCGACCCTGAGGGCCACCGCCTCGATGCCTTGCTGACGGCGAGCTTCACGGGAGATGTCATCTGCGATGTCATGGGCCTCTACTGAGAACTCCCTCGCCTTACTGGTAGAGTCCTGGTCACTGGTAGAGTCCTCGGCTCCGTCGAGTTGCCCCTGTTCTGCGGCGATCTCGTCGATGGCACTGCGAACATCCTCGAGGTCCTGAGCATCTTGCTGGGCGGTTTCGGCGGCCGCAGTACGATCCCGCAACGACCGCTGAGCATCCGCAATCTCGCCAATCTGCTGCAATCGTTGAGCCACATCCTCGAGGCGTTGATCGACCTCTTCCCGATTGACCTCACGCTTCTCCAGAATTGCCAGCACCAGTTCCAGATTTTCTCTGACCTTTCGGACCGTTTCGAGGGCCACGATGTAATCTTCCGATTCGAGCGCTTCCGTGACAGACTTCATGTCATCCTCGAGCAGAGCCCTGACGATTCGTTCTCGCGCAGTTCTCAAGCGACTCGAGTCTTCTGGTTGCTCCTCCTCCAGTCGCTGAGCCAACGATTCCATCTGAACCTGCAAGGATCGGAGATATTCTCGAGACTCTTCCTGCAGCCTGGCCAGACGATTTCCAGTCTGTGCCGATAGATCTATCGGGATCAAGACCATCAAGAGAAGGAGGAGCAAGAGCCATCGGCTGTCTCGCTTCTTTAGCATCATCATCGCTGATCTCCTTCTGGCTTGTCCCCGCCGAGGGACTCCCTGACCTTGTCCTCAATTCGATTCTCGAGATCTTTTTCCGATCGGAGCAACTCCTCGAGTTTGCGAATCACAGTGCGTAGATCTCCCCACTCTTGCAAATCAGACACCACATCCGAGAGTCCGCGCTCCACTCGCCGAACCGCATCCAGTGTTTGATCGGCATCCTCGGTCGTGGCTTCCCCTGAGGCGGACCGAGTCGCCAGCTGATCCAGCGCTTGCCGAGCAGGAGTGATCTTCTCCGTCCCCAACGCATCGATTCGCTCCTTCAGTTCCTGGATCCATGCCAGTTCCTGGGCATCACTCATGCGATTCCGGATCAGTCTCTGGGAGATGGTCGCCAGCCTCTCGGCGGCATCTTCCACCCGGGTCGAGACTCTGTCCTGGCCATTACGGGCATGACGAACGATCGGCGCCTGGGTACTGGCTTCTTCACCAGAACTCAACGCATCTCGCACGTCTTCCAGTTCCCTCCGTACCTCGCGCTGGACCGTAAAGGTCTCCTCGAGCCTCTCCTTGAGCAGAGTCAGTTCATCCTGGGTGACCCTCTCCAGTTCCTCCTCGCTGAGAACGCTGAGGATCCAGGTCCGACTGGACCCGATCTGCTCGAGGGCATCGAGGGCGGTCGCGTGGTACTGAACCCGCTGACCGGCGCTCAATCCCCACGTCGAAAGATCGATCTGAAGTGCTTGAGATGCCTCCGTCGAAGTTCCTTCCACTCGACCGATCTGATCGAGTGCAATTTCCTTCGGCTCCCATTCACCCTCCAATTCTGGAGAGAAGATCAGTTTTCCTGAATTGACGCCGTAGTCATCGAGGACTCGAATCGACAGATCCAGCAGCGCTCTCGGTGTGATCTCGATGTTCTGGCCCGGCTCCTCGATGGTCACCTCCGGAGAACGATCGGGGATCACCGCAATTCGCCAGACGATTGGATTGTCGTTGGCAAAACCTTGCTCTGAATCGAGCGAAATCCACCATCGTCCATTCTCCTCTGCGACGAACGATCCCCGAAGAGTCCGACCATCCTCGATGGCGACCTCTGATTCGATGAACAGTTCCTCATCTCCGCTGGGACGACCTTCGACACGAACGGCTCGAGTCACATCGATGCTGGTATGTGCAAGGAATTCCACGCGGGTACCGGTCGGAGCCTTGACATGGCCGCTCCTGACCGAAGCGGCTTCACTGTTCGATGAGAGTCCCGTGTACTCAGGAAATTCGTAGTAGAGTTCGATCTCCTCGACACGTGGCCTGGCGCGGACCCGGATCGAGTACAAACGGCCGGTGTAATCGCCGCACTCGACTCGAAATTCGATGTCTCGCTGGAGATTCTGGAAGACATGGCGGAATCCAGATTCTCCCTTTCGATCCAGCGTGAGTTCTTCGCGCAACTCCCTCCGCCCCTCCTGGGCCGGAAATCGCACCGCGAGATATGCCCGGGCGTTGCCACCTCGGTTCTTCTGGATGTCGACCACCAGCGAGGTTCCCTTGGCGACCACCAGATCCGTATTGACGGGGCTCAAAACTACCAGTTCGTAAGACCTCGGCCACAAATCTCCTTGTAGCAGGATGTTGCGAGCGAAGAAGGTCCGTGCCAGTTCGGGACGCAAGTAGCTGCCAGAAACTGCGGGCACCGCCAGGATCAGGAGTAATCCCATGGCCGCCCACATTCGACTCCATGAGAGAAGCCTCCCCGGCCGCAACTCGTGCATCCGCTGCTCTGCCAGTGTGACCGTCTGTTCGATCAGTGCTGGATTGTAAAGATGTCTCCTGGGATTGTTGGGGTCGGTCAGTTGCACCGCAGTGATGAGAGCGTCCTCCAGCTCACCAGAGGCCGTCTCGACCATCGAGGCCAACTGATCCTCGGTCGCGGGTGTACGTGCAGCCAGCAGGATGGCCCGGAAGGTGATCAGCAACAGGATCAACACCGCAACGATTTGCGCCACCCGGAGAGCCCAAGGAAGATCGGCGACCCAGTCGAGCAGGAACATCGCAATCCCCGCCGCGATCACCACCACCAACCAGCGGAAGCCCCCGGTCATGGCACGCATCCAGCGCCTGCGTGTCCGCAGTTCCCTGATTCTTTGCAGCGCCAGCTGTGGCCTCTGAAGGGGAGTGGGTTGATTCGACTCGATCACGCTCACCTCTCGAAGATGGGCAAGTACTGGAATGGAATCTCCAGGATGATGCAGGCCATCGCAGTCGCATAGTTCGGCCCCACCAGATCCTGCCAGGATCCATCGGGATTTTGCAACGACAGGATGTCAGACCATGTGTTCTTGTGCCACAAGGTCCAGTACTCCCCGCCTCGCTGAAATGCCGCCTGTGTGGCGTAGTACATCCCGTAGTAGTAATCGAATGTATTGAGAGCCTCATACCTGCGTGGGCGATGGCGGGTGAGATAGATCAAGCCGCGATCGATGACCCGATCCTCGTAGATCCCGGCACCATAGAGAGCGGTGACGCCTGCTGCGGTGAGGGGGAAAGTGGTCCTCGATCGCTGAACCCGACCCGTGGGTCCGACCTCGTGTTGATACATGAAGCCGCCACTCTCCACATTCGAGGACTCTCGAACATAGGAGATCGCCGAATCGACCACATCCTTCGGGACATGAATCCCGGCATTTCTGGCCGCACGAAGGGCCATCACCTGGCACACCGTGATGCTCATGTCCGCATCGTCTGCCCCGGGTTGATAGCGCCACCCACCTGTTTCATTCTGCGCCTGAACGATCAAGCCCACCGAACTCTTGAGCTTCTCCTTGACCTTTTCCATGCCAGTCATGCCATAGACCTCGGCCAGGAAAAGTGTCGCAAATGCGTGGCTGTACATGCGCGATTCATCGGTCGAGATGAAGCCGTTGGTCTGGACCGTCCTGAGGATGAAGTCGAGACCCTTCTCCACCTGCTCGCCGTACTTGCCCCGACCTGGCAGGCTCCCCTGGGCCAGAAATGCCAGGCACGCCAGCGAAGTCACTCCGACATGCTTGCCCAGACGGCCTCGATATTCGTAATGAACCTTACGACCGATCTTGTCGGTCCAGGATCCATCGGCATCCTGGGTCTGCTTGAGGAACTCCAGTCCGCGCTCGGCGGCGAGGCGTGCCCGCTCCTGCAATTTCAAGTCGATCACCCGGGTAGAATCGTCATCTCCCCGTGATCCTGATGGAGCTGCTGTTGCAGGAATCATCAACAGAAAAATCATCAGCAGTAATACTGGACGGGTTCCAGTTTGCATCACTTCCCTCCCTCCCAGATCGTCAGTTTCTGGGTCACGCAGGTGGCCTGCGACAGATTCGTCAAGATGATCCTATCACCAACGACATCGATCCTGTCCCCTTGCGGATTCCTGCGCTTATTCTGTGAGAGAGCACCGATCGCCCATGGATCGCTGCTCGAATCGAGCGGATGAAACAGGATCGCCAGGTTCTCCAGGTCGGAGTAGATGACCCCACCATCGACGAGGGCAGGTCTCGCTCGCGAGGCGTTTCTGGTCAAAGCCTGGTCCCACTTCTCGGTTCGACCGATGTCATTCACCAGCATCGTGGTGAGCAGATCTCCAAACAGCACCAGCCTTCCATCGGCCACCCCGAGCATGTGCGGGCCGATGCCCTTTCCCTCGATCTGGGATCGAATCGAACCGGTGGTAGCATCGATGGCATGAAGTTGAGAGGAATCCAGCGGAGTCACGAACAGGGTTCCCTGATGAAGCACCAGCGGATTGGGAGACCAGTGTCCACCACTCCTTCTCCCTCCCCGTCGGAATCGATTACGCTGGGAGTTCAACGAACTTCGATCGTACTCCGAGATCCACTCGACCTGACCATCCCATGCTCGCAGTGCAGCAACCGCTCCAAGATTGGAACAGCAGTATACGGTTCCATCCTGGACCAGCACTCCGCCGAGAAACGGTTCCCTTGCAGGCTCGCCGAACATCGTCAGCTCGACCTGATTCCCGACGATCGGGCGCGACCAGATCTCCTCGCCAGTCCTTGCATCCAGGCACCAGAGAGTGGCATCGATGTAGCCACTCTTTCTCCAGCCGAGCACCCAAACTTTTCCATCCTGAATCACCGGCATCGAGTTGAAGGAACTGCTTCGCAATATCTCGTTTCGGACGGCACGATCAGCGGTGTCCCAGAGTAATCCTCCGTCACCAGCCAGATCCCAGCACTTCATTCCTCTCGAAGGCAATGAAACCTGGATATCGAAACCGAGGTAGTCTTCTCTACGACTGGCCCGGGCCACATAGGAGCAGATCAGCAGCGATCCATCGGTCGACACCCAGAGGCGCGAATCTGGATCCTGTTCCTCGAAATAGGGGGCTCCGGAGTGGAGATTGTCATTGGCGATCAACTTGCCGGTACGGAGATCATATCTCAGCAATCGTCGGGAGGTGGCAATCGCCAGCCAATCCTTGCCAAAACCGGGAGTCAGCATCGACCCGGGGAGCGACGGGAAATAACTTCGCCCTCGTCCACCGCCATAAGCGATGTGTTGCGAGAAGTTATGAGTCTTCCAGGCGATCACACCCTCTTTGATCGGGTTCTCGGGGAGCGTCACCTGCTCCTCACGACGAGGAACAGGAGCCACCTCCGGCAGCGCCACTCCAAAATCCTCGGCCTGTTCAGTCAGTTGAAGAGCTCGCTGGCTCTGTCCAGTCCGTTGCAGTGCAATCCATCTTCTGGTCAACAAGGATCGGCTGAGTTCCGACTGGATCGCTGAACTCTCCGAATCATCACCCAGTTCTGCCACCACGTCATCCCAGGCCCGGATGGCGAGCCCCGGTTGATCGCGCTCGAGGAATAGATCCCCGGCGGCCACCAGTGCCTGATTCCTGACCTCTGTGAGAGGGTAGAGATCCGCCACACGCAACAGTTCAGCGGGATCCAGTTGCTCCATCGCACGCTGGAACAACGACCGAGCGCGCGAATCAAATTCAGTGCGGTAAACCTGCTGGTGTTCCGGAGGCAGCGATCGCAACACTTCGACAATCTTGTCAGAAAGAGGGCGAGCCACTCGCCAGTTGTCCGAGGATCCTTCCGTCATCAGGGGATCTTCTCCCCAGATCTTTTCATGGAGAACCTGGAGTTTGCGAATTCCGTCAAGGGTCTCCCCGGAATCGAGACGCGAGAGTGCATTGCGATATTCCTGGATGACTCCGTCGGCACCGACCAGCAGTGGAATCAGCGCCGAACCCACATCTGCGTGAACGACCGATCCAGCAGGCCACCCAAACAGCGCCCAGCAAATCAGCACCCGCAGCCAGCGGGCGTGCAGCGGAGAATGAAATTCGTGGGTCGGAATTGAAGTCATCATCAGGGCAGCCGGAAAACCTTTCGCAGAATCCATTCTACCGTCAGCAGGAGCGTGAACAGCGCCAGAACCCAGCGATGATCCCACAAAGGTTCTCGCTCAGCAGAAATTGGCACTTCTCGCTCCAGCGCCTCCACCCCCGCTGCGATATCCGCGGCGTCCTTCGCTTCATAGTATTTACCTCCGGAGAGTTGTGCAATCTGCTGCAATCTCTCCCGGTCCATTCTCGGATCCGCATACTCCAACTGGGGTACAACTACCCGATAAACGGCACTCGCCACCTCCTCCTCCCGATCGATCAGCGAGATCCGATGCTCCCCCAGTTCACGAGCCTCGATGGTGGCCTCGTAATATTCGGGTCGAGCCGGATTGCGGATCGCCTGGATCTCGAGCGATCCCTGTTCCTCTGCATCCATCCGCTCCAGCCTCAGTTGAGCTTCTTCCTCGGATGTCGGCTTGAAGTCAGGGCCCAGCATCCGTGCCAGCAACTTGACTTCATTGCCGAGCACCACTTCCCGGGGATCGACACTGACGGAGAATCTCTTCGAAGGTCCGAGCAGCCGCGCCGCTCCCACGAATCGAGTGACCTGGCCCCAGAACCGATAGAACCAGCGATTCCCGACCAATCTTCTGAGCCTCCAGGTGTCGTCGGTGAGAGAGATGAAGGTCCGCCCACGGCCGAAGTACTGGAACGCAAAGATCGGTCTCGGCCCGTAGGTGAAATGCTCATCCGTTTCATGAACAGCGAGTGCCACCGCACCCTTGCGCAATTTTTTGACTCGTTGGTACCAGTAGAATCCTGGCATCGTCAGGTCTGATCGACCCTGCCACTGCCATAATTCCTGATTCTTCTCGCTGTCGGAGACCAGTTGCATCACCGGATGCTCCAGTCCCTCGGGTGTCAGCTGGACATGGAATGGATCGACCAGATCGCGGGTCATCGCGCCGCGTTCGTCCGCCTCTTCCAGTTCGACAGGAAGAACCCGCTCGAGTGGATCACCGCGGAATCTTCTCGGCATGAACCACTGTCCCGAGATAAACACGAGGCCCCCACCATGGTCATCGACGAACTCGACAATCCACTCCTTCTGGTTGAGCGAGAGTGCATCCGGTCGGATATCTCCGAGCAGCACTACGTCGTACTGAAACAACTCTTCTCGAGTCCGCGGGAACTCCTTCAGAGGTGGAATTCCAGCGGAAGATTCCTGCGGATATTCCGGGTCTGCTTCCAGCAGCAAGCACTGGGCTTCCATCGTCGGATCGCGAATCAGTGAATTCTTCAGATACCTGTAGTCGTACCTCGGAGGGCCCTCGACATAGAGGACCTTGATCTTCCTGGCCACCACGGTGACCGGTTTTTCGAGGATGTTATTCTCACTGAAGAGTTCTCCTGGCTGATACTCGATCTCGACACGGCAGAGGTATTTCCCCGGCGAACGGGGGGTGAACTCGAGCCTGTGCGGCATCACCTGCCCATCTTTGCCGATTCTTGGGTAGTAGGGCACCCGCTGTTCGATACCACCATCTTCGCGCAACAACTGAAGTTCTGCCCGAACGTCCGCACCCTCGAATCCCTCCGCTGCGATGCGGAAGTCGACCGGAACACGATCTCCCTCCAGCACTACATCTGCAATGTCGAGATCGATCAGCCGGATGTCACGAGGTTCCTCTGCATTGCCGATTCCAATCACATGAATCGGAATCTCGCGGGCTCCGAATCGGCGAGCCACCTCCTCGGGAGTCACGATGCCACCACTATCTCTACCGTCGCTCAGCAACACCATCGCAGCGACAGTTTTCCCTCTGGCATCATCGAGAGTATCTCCCATCGCATCGCCGATGCGGCTCACACGTCCGCGCAATTCGATCTTGCTGGCATCGAATTGCGGCTCCTCCGTCAGCAGACCGGAGCCCTTCTGAAACTTCGGCAGATCGGTGATTCCTCGGACTCCATCGGAGCCGGTGACGATTCGCACATCTGCATCCTGGCGAAGCCGTTCGACAAGATCGCAAACTCCGCCGGTCAAGAGTCCACGCGCGATTTCAATCCGCGTCGTCTCCTCGCTCACCTGGATACCTGCGACCGAGGCGATCGATGCAGGTATCGATGGATCGGACCAACGATCCTGGATTCCCATCGAGAAGGAATCATCGACCACCACCAGAACCGTGGAAGATTCAGTCTGTACTCGCTCACGAGTCAGCGTCGGCTGGAACAGGATCAGCACCAATATCAGGAGTGCGAGAAAGCGAAGTGATCCCAACAGGATCCTTGCGTTGCGCCCCAAATTTCCCATCTCGCCGCGATAGCCCCACGCTGAAATCCCCAGCAAGAGCGGAATGATGACCACTGCAATGACCCAGGGCTCGGGAGCCGCGAGCCATTCGACCCTGGTTTCAAGACGGGTATCCAGCAGACACAGGAGTGGGGACAGGAGTGGAGACAAGATCATTCTGACCCCCGTCTGGCACGGCCAAAGAAGTAGGCCAGTCCCGTCTCTGTGATGAGCAGGGCCAGCACCGTCCAGAAGAGCGGATACCAGATGTCTCCCAGCCCTACTCCCATCGAGTTCTCCTCCAGATCTGAACCCTGGGATCGATCATGGACCACCGAGGGATAGAGGGCAGCAATCTCTTCGGGAGCAGCCAGCACCAGCGCACCCTCTTCAGATCTGGCATTGACTGCAAAAGCATCACTTCGTACTTCGCCAGTATCCGCCTCGAATCGGATCTCGTAGACGCCCGGAACCCAGCGACCCGGCACTTCCAATCGGAATGACCTGCGATCTTCCGTCTCCTTCAATGCCAGTGGCACCGCTCCTCCTTCAGGGGTCAGCATCGTGACCCGAGTCGCATATTGCTCCGAGGAGACCTGCTGCAGCCAAGGTTGACCCAGAGCCAGATTTCGGCCACCGCCATTTCTGAGGATCAGCCAGGGAAACGCTTCGTGAAGAAAGCAAACATAGGCCGGGGTGATGGGGAAATTACTCCAGTCTCGATCCGCTCCGGTACCAAACACCAGCAGCACTCCACTCTCATATCCCTTCTGGACCAGAATCGGAGTCGAATCGAAGTCGTCCAGTGACATCAGAACATCCGATTCAGAAACCGGAGAGAGTGGTTTCCGGTGACCGTGAATCGCCACATCACCGAGGCCCGCTTCGGGGAAACCGGAGAGATACTCCAGCACCGGATGATCGGGACTATCAATCTGCCAGTGAAAAAAGTTCTGGCGTCTGCGGTCTTCGATCGCAGGCCCCGGCTCGTAGGGGAACCACCCCGAACCATCTCGCCATGCGTGGGTCGACCAGCTCTCTGGAATCATTCGAGGGCCGTTGAAGATCAGCACTCCACCACCACGCTTGAGAAAGCCCTCGACCTTCTCCGAAATTTCTTCACTCATCCGCGACAAATCAGCGAGCACCAGTACCCGGGCACTGGCGAGATCTGCGGAATGGAACCGATCTTCTGGGATCACTTCGACCCTGTATGGAGAAAGGCGCACTCCGGTGGGCCCGACCTCATCATTACCCAGCGCGGCGACCAGCCAGTCCGACTCGGATGATTCACTGACTGCGTCCCAGCCGCCGTCCACCACCAGTACATCGACCGCTTCCAGCACCTCGGCAGCAAAGAATCGGACGTCATCACGATCCAGATCATCACTTCTCAGTCGCACCTCGACCCTCGCCACACCAGGCAGCCTGAAGATGTGCGGAAATGAAATGGTGCGACCGTCACCACCCTCGACATCGATCATCCGGCTGCCCTGAACCTCTCCGTCGACCAGGAACTCGACCTCGATTCCAGGCACCATCTCGATTCCACGATTCTCGATCACCGCCTGGAATGCCATTGGAACATCGGAACTGATCAACCCAGAGGATGGGCGTAGAGACACCAGCGAGACATTTCGGGGCCGATCAGGACCCACCGGATGCAAGATCAAAACGGCACCAGAGGCCTCGAGTCTCTCCAGCGCCTCTCGTAATGCCGGTAGTTCAGTACCATCCTCGGAGAGCCAGTCGGCTCGCTGGAAATCGGAATAGATGTGAAAGGACCACTTGCCGCCCTGCTCCTTGGAAAAGTTTGCGGCTTCCGAGATCAGGACTTCAGGTGCAAGTGTCAGCCAACCAGGGGCGAGTTGTTCAAGATCCCCCAGTATTCCTGCCGGCCCCGCTTCCCCGACCAGTTCTGGTAATGGGATCGGTGTTTCCGCCGGTGGCAATCCTCCTACCAGCATCGAAGTACGATCCCCGGCTGCCAGCCCGAGCAGTAGTTGTCGCGCCTGATCACGCGCGGTTTCCATCGTCGTCCTGCTGGTCTTTCGAGCCGCAGTACTCCCCGAAGCATCGATGATGACCGCTTCCTGGCGAACCTGCTTCCCGAGGATGGGAAGAGCATCGGTGGTCAGCGAGGGACGAGCCATCGCCATCACGAACAGAAGTAATGCCAGAGTTCTTAGCAGCATCAGCAACCAGTTCTCGAGGCGGAGACGACGCTGATGACGCTTCATCGCCTTGAGCAGAAACTCCATCGCAGCCCACCGACGACGACGATATCGCTGACGATTGATCAGGTAAATCACGATCGGTATCATGCCCAGTGCAAGGAAGCCGAGCATGGCGGGGTGGATGAAGTTCATCGCTTGCCACCCACCCTACGAACCAGTGCTTCTCTCAGAACCTGGTCAAATCCTTTGGAACAATCTGCCAACTGGTACTGGATTCCACTGTTTCTGAAATCCCTCCGTAATCGTCTCATGAAATCACGAATCTCAACCAGGTACGCTTCACGAACCGCATCCGGATCTGCCAGTTGCGCTGGCATATCCTCCAGTCCCTCGAACAAAGTCATCCTGTTGAATGGAAAGTTCAACTCGTCCGGATCCATGATGTGAAGCACCAGAACATCATGGCCGGCATGCCGAAGTCTTCGTAGGCCATGGACCAGACGATCTTGATCATCGAAGAGATCGGACAACAAAACGATGAGGCAACGACGCTTCAACCGGTCGGAGACTCGACCGAGAACTTCCCCGATATCAGTAGCATCTTGACCCGATTGTTGCGCCAGCACACTGACCATATCCTGAAGATGGCTACGACTCTGAGAGATGGGTGCTTCCGCCCGAATCTTGTCATCGAAGACCAGCGCCCCGACTGCATCTTGTTGCCCCAAGATGAGATAGGCGAGTGACGCAGCGAGCGTCCTGGCATAATCCAGTTTCGTCATCGCTCCCGAACCGTAGGTCATCGACTCGCTGGCATCGAGCACCAGTTGGACCCTGAGATTGGTCTCCTCCTCGAATTGTTTGATGTAAAAGCGATCGGAACGGCCGAAGACCTTCCAGTCGATATGCCGGATATCATCCCCGGGGACATACTCCCGGTGCTCTGCAAACTCCACCGAAGATCCATGGAAGGGGCTTCGGTGCAGTCCTGTGATGGAGCCCTCGACGATCATCCGGGCACGGACGATCAAGCCCGAGACCTTGGCCAGGGAAGCCGGATCGAGAAGTCTCTGCGACTCATCAGACGACATGCGCCGCCGTTTCTTCGAGTAATTTGCGAATGATGTCGTCGGAACTGACTCCCTCTGCTTCTGCTGCGAAGTTGGTCACGATCCGGTGACGAAGAACGGGCAAGGCGACCCTGCGGATGTCATCGCCGGTCACATGGGGACGGCCATTGAGGACCGCATTCGCCTTCGCACCCAGAACCAGGTATTGGCCTGCGCGAGGTCCCGCTCCCCACTCGACATGACGGCGGACGAAATCGGGAGCTTCTTCCGTTCGAACACGGGTCGCCCGAGTCAATCGCAAGGCGTAGCGAATCAGATCATCCGCAATCGGCACGCCTCGAACCAACGCCTGCAACTCGAGGATTCGTTTTCCGTCCAGCACCGACTCCACCTCGACTTCTATTCCTCCTGTGGTGCGCTGCATGATTTCCAGTTCCTCATCCGAGTTGGGATAATCGACGCTGATGTTGAACATGAATCGGTCCAGTTGCGCTTCGGGAAGGGGGTAGGTGCCTTCCTGCTCGATGGGGTTCTGAGTCGCAAGTACGAAAAAGGGTGGAGTGAGTGGATGGCGGTTACCGCCCACCGTGACTTGCTTCTCCTGCATCGCCTCGAGAAGTGCAGCCTGAGTCTTGGGTGGTGTCCGGTTGATTTCGTCTGCCAGTACAACATTGGCAAAAATCGGTCCTGGCACGAAACGGAACACCCGGTCTCCCGTTTCGGAATCGGACTGGATCACCTCGGTGCCAGTGATATCACTCGGCATCAGATCCGGAGTGAACTGGATCCTGTTGAAGGTGAGAGAGAGTGCCCGAGCCAGTGTGCTGATGAGAAGTGTCTTTGCGAGACCCGGAACCCCGACCAGCAAGCAGTGACCGCCAGAGAGTAATGACAGCAGCAACTGATCGATGACCTCTTCCTGGCCGACGATGACCTTTCCCAGTTGTCGACGCAATTCATCGACTGCCTGCTGAATCTGAGAGATGGTGTCTTCACTCACCTCCGCGGCTTCATCCGGGGAAGGCGGGTCGCTGGGAAAGGCCAACTCGCCAGAATCTTCTGCCGGCTCGCTGCCCTCATCTGGACGTTCATCTGCGCTGGTCATGTAGTTTCCTCGTTCCTGGGTCTGGCCAGACGGCGGCTCTCCTCGCCGGGGCAATAACTGCAAGATGGTTCCGGGGGGCAATTAATGACACCCCAGGTGGATGGGTCCTCTGGTCCGTGGAAGATAAAGGGTACCGATTCCCGAGGAAACCTACCGTGATGACTGAATTGGCTCCCATCTACTGGTCTCGCCCCCTCTCGACTCTCCTGCCCGGGTCTCGTTGACTTGGATCCTGCCACCCCTAAACTCTGTCCACTGCCCCTTCCAACGAAATGTCGCCACGGGGTGGTTCCGTCGGATTGTCCGACCGGGAACCTCCCGATCGGCCTGTTTCCTGGCGGAAGAGCGACCTCGAAAGAGTTCCTGCCAAAAGCAGGGAAAGACGAGGGGGTCTCATGACCGACGGAATGAACGCTCGGGAACTGTTCCAGTCCCACAGCAGCCTCACCTATGACGACATCATCATCTTGCCCGGGTACATCGATTTCGGCGCTCAGGATGTGCAACTTCAGACCAAGATCACCCGTGAAATTGAGCTCGCGGCCCCGCTCTGTTCTTCACCGATGGACACCGTCACGGAGACCGAGATGGCCGTGAACCTGGCCTTGCTCGGGGGCATTGGTTTCATTCACTACAACAACACCATCGAGCAACAATCTCGCATGGTCCGCCGGGTGAAGAGATTCGAGAACGGATTCATCACCGAACCGGTCGTTCTCAGCCCTGCCCACAGCATCCACGATGTGGACGAGATTCGCTCCAAGAATGGTTTCTCAGGGATCCCCATCACCGAAGATGGAACACTGAATACCAAATTGGTGGGAATCGTCACCAATCGGGATGTCGATTTCGAGCAGGATCGGTCGACCTTGCTGCGCGACGTGATGACCACCAGCCTGATCACCGCACCCAAGGGAGTTACTCTCAGAGATGCCAACCAGATGTTACGCGAGTCGAAGCGAGGAAAATTACCGATCATCGACGAAAATGGTCACCTCGCCGCTCTCGTTTCCCGCACCGACATCATGAAGAACCGAGAGTTTCCCGATGCCTCGAAGAGTGTCGATAAGCAACTGATGGTCGGAGCCGCTCTGTCCACCCGCCCCGAGGATCGTGAGCGGCTGGAGGCGCTGGTCGAGGCCGGCGTCGATGTCATTGTGATCGATAGCGCCCAGGGCCACTCGGTCTATCAGGTCGAGATGCTGAGGTATATCAAGGAGACCTACCCCGACCTCCAGGTGATCGCCGGCAACGTGGTCACGCAGAACCAGTGCGCAGCACTGATCCAGGCGGGAGCCGACGGAATCCGTGTAGGAATGGGACCAGGCTCCATCTGCACCACCCAGGAAACGATGGCGGTCGGTCGCGGTCAGGCAGCGGCGGTCTATCACTGCTCACAACACTGCAGGGAACAGGGTGTTCCGGTGATCGCCGACGGCGGAGTTCGCGATATCGGACATATCGTCAAGGCGTTATCGATGGGCGCCTCTGCAGTGATGATGGGATTGATGTTTTCAGGATCCTCGGAAACTCCCGGTGAGTACTTCTACCAGAATGGCGTACGGCTCAAACGATACCGTGGAATGGCCTCGATCGAGGCGATGGATGCCGGTGGTGGAAAGAGATACTTCGCCGAAGATGAACCGGTTCGAGTCGCTCAAGGCGTCTCCGGCATGGTGATGGACAAGGGCTCGATCCGTAACCTGGTGCCTTACCTGTGTCAGGGATTGAAGCACGCGTTCCAGGATATCGGAGTCAAGAACCTCGAGACACTGCACACGATCCTCAACAGCGGCGATCTGTGCTTTGAAACCAGAACTCAATCCGCTCAGCAAGAGGGTGGAGTTCATGACATGTATTCCTACGAGAAGCCTGCACTCGGCACCCGAGAGCGTGTCGAGTAACCACGAGATCCGAGAGGAGGCCTGGTGGCCTCGGAAATCAGCAACCAATTCTGTGCGATACTCGATTTTGGATCGCAGTACAGCCAGTTGATCGCCCGACGGGTTCGCGAGAATCGCGTCTACTGCGAGATCCTTCCTTGCACCACTACTGCAAAGGACCTGAAGGATCTCGGGGTTCAGGGAGTCATCCTCAGTGGAGGCCCTTGTGGGGTCTACGATGTTGATGCACCGACCTTTGACGCCGCCATCCTCGAACTGGACTGCCCGGTGCTGGGAATCTGCTACGGCATGCAGGTGGCATGCCAGGCATCCGGCGGACAGGTCACTCCCTCCCAGGAGCGAGAGTACGGCGACACCACCATCTTCCTCAACGAGCCTGACAATCCCATCTTTCACGGCTGTGACGAGCGAATGCAGGTGTGGATGAGCCATGGAGATCGGGTCAACCAGATCTCTTCCGAGTTGGTCGCCATCGCCCACACCGAGAACACTCCTCTGGCAGCGGTTTACGACCCAACTCATCAATTCTGGGGACTACAATTCCATCCCGAAGTGACCCACACCCGTGATGAAGGAAAAATCCTCAACAACTTCCTCTACCGCATTTGCCGCTTTTCTGGTGACTGGGAAATCCAGAACTATGTCTCCCGAGCGGTCGAGGAAATCCGCGAGAAGGTGGGCACCGACAAGGTGATCTGCGCACTCTCGGGAGGAGTCGACTCCTCGGTGGTTGCCATGTTGATTCACAAGGCGATCGGCGATCAGTTGACTTGCTTCTTCATCGACAATGGCGTTCTCCGCCAGGGTGAAGCGGAGCAGGTTTGCGAGGTATTCGGAAATCAGTTCGGACTCGACTTCCGCTTCATCGATGCGAGCGATCGATTTCTCGAGCGACTCTCAGGAGTTACCGATCCGGAGGAGAAACGAAAGAAAATTGGTCACCAGTTCATCGAAGAATTCCGTGAGGCGGCGAAGAAGTTCAAGGACGCCCGATTCCTCGCCCAGGGGACTCTCTACCCTGACGTGATCGAAAGCGTCAGTCCCTTCGAAGGTCCGTCCGCGACCATCAAGAGCCACCACAATGTCGGCGGATTGCCCGACGATCTCGGCTTCGAGTTGATTGAACCACTGCGATTCCTGTTCAAGGATGAGGCCAGGGTGATCGGTAAGGAAGTGGGCCTGCCCGATGAGATCATCCAGCGCCAACCATTTCCCGGACCAGGACTGGGGATCCGCATCGTCGGAGAGGTCACCCGGGATCGCCTGGAGATTCTTCGAGCTGCAGATGCCATCGTCCAGCAGGAGTTAAGTGGCTGGAGTCGATTCCGTGATATCTGGCAGGGATTCGCAGTGCTCTTGCCGGTCCGTTCGGTGGGAGTGCAAGGGGATCAGCGCACCTACGATTGCACTGCTGCCCTGAGAATTGTCGAATCCACCGATGGCATGACCGCCAACTGGATGCTTCCACCGCAGGAGGTGCTCGCACGAATTTCAAACCGCATCTGCAACGAGGTGCAAGGAATCAATCGAGTAGTTCTCGACATCTCCAGCAAGCCTCCATCGACCATCGAATGGGAGTGAAATATTTCATTGTCAATATTTGGAATACTCACAGTCCTCCTCGTCATTATTTCGGTGATCGGGATCATCATGATCCTATCAGGCGGAGGTAATGATCGTGACGGATTGGATTGATTCTGTGACCGCACTTTCTCAGGGTTCTCTTGAAGGCACTGGTTTAAAGATCGCCATTGTCGTTTCACGATTCAGTGGAGAACCATGTCAACGGTTGCTCGATGGATCTCTCGAGCGGTTGATGGAACTCGGCACCTCTCAGCAGGACATCGATGTGACATCGGTTCCCGGTGCGTTCGAGATTCCCATCGTCGCAACGGAACTGAGCAGAGGACGCCCCAGAAAATACGATGCAATCATCACTCTGGGTTGCGTCATCCGAGGCGAAACCCCTCACTTCGATTTCGTTGCTGGTCCCTGCGCAGATGCGCTGATGAAACTACAGAGTTGTGAAAGTCCCTCGACTGCTCTCCAGCAACCTCCCATCATCTTTGGAATCTTGACCACCGATGATCGGGCGCAGGCGCTGGCTCGAAGTGGTGGCGATCGGGGACACAAGGGCAGAGAATGTGCTGAATCCGCCATCGAAATGGCTCAGTTGCTCAAAAAGATCCGGAGTTCAAGGTGATGACCAGTAGTACCGGCCCAAGACGTAAAGCCAGAGAGCTGGCACTCCAGTGCCTTCACCAGTGGGACCAGCAGGGCCATGAGGCTTCTCTCGAGATCGTCGAGGGAGTGATGGACAGCCTCGGTGCCGAGGAAGAAATTCGTCCTCATGCTCGTGTCATCCTGGCGGCATACTGGGAGCGACCTGCCGAAATCGACGAGTGGATCGATTCGGCCAGTGAAAACTGGCGAATGAGCCGCATGGCAGTGATCGATCGCAATGTTCTGCGAATCGCAGCAACAGAACTTCGCTGGATTGAAGATGTTCCGGCACGCGTTGCCATCGATGAAGCGATTGAAATCGTTCGAAGATTTTCTACCGAGAGTTCGACTTCCTTCGTCAATGGCATCCTGGACAAATTGCTGAAGGAATCGGAGAAAGCAGATGATCCTAGGTAAGTTGTTCGGGAATAAAGAACCGAACGACACACCCGAGGAAGAGCAGCTGGGGGCCTTCGCCCGGCTTCGCCGAGGACTGGGAAAAACCAGAGCAGCTCTCGCTTCCGTTTTCTCACTCGGCCGCAAACTCGATGCAGACTTGCTCGAGGAGGTCGAAACCATCTTGATCCAATCAGACTTCGGCCCCTCGGTGGCGATGGAACTTTGCGATGATCTTGAGGCTGCGTATTCCGACCGTGAATTCTCTCCGGATGAAGTGGTTCCTTTCCTCAAGAATAAACTGCGCGACCGACTGGGAGACGGTCATTCCATCTCCTGGGCCCAACAGGGGACCACGGTGATCGTGGTGGCGGGGGTCAATGGGGTCGGAAAAACCACCTCCATCGCCAAGCTGGCTCACCAGTGGAGGTCAGAGGGCAAGAGCGTGATACTGGCAGCGGGAGATACATTCCGTGCCGCCGCCATCGATCAACTCGGTATCTGGAGTGAACGACTCGGCGTCGAGATGATTCGCGGGGAAGCCGGTGGCGATCCCGCTGCAGTGGTCTTCGATGCGGTCCATGCGGCCAAGGAGAAGCAGGTAGATGTTCTGCTGATCGATACCGCGGGCCGCCTCCACACCGAGAAACCGCTGATGGATCAACTGGGCAAGATTGGCCGGGTGATCGGCAAGCAACTGGAAGGTGCCCCACACGAGGTTCTCCAGGTGCTCGATGCCACCACCGGGCAGAATGCCATCCTGCAAGCCAAGGCATTCCACGAGGTGATGCCGGTCACTGGACTGGTATTGACCAAACTCGATGGCACGGCACGTGGAGGAGTGATCTTTCCGATCATGAAAGAGATGGGACTTCCGGTGAAGTACATCGGTGTCGGAGAAGGAATCGAAGACTTGCAGTCCTTTGATCCCGATCGTTTCATCGAAGCGCTCTTCGACTAGGGTTGCGGATCCGCTGGACCCCTTCTCACCAGTTCGTCTATTCCGTCTCCGTCGAGATCCGCCAGCCCCTCCTCAACGATACCCACGATCGCCTGATCCAGTTCTCCGTCTCCATCTTCATCACCACCACCACCACCACCGACCAGTGGGTACCACTTCTCCCCCTCAGAAAGTGCCCTCAATTGCCGCGTCTGGCCAAGATACACCACCGCGTGGTACCCCCCCTGCGGCCGGTTCGGCTGTTGAGCCAGGACTCGATCGCCATTGCTCACTCGCCCGACCGCCAGCGGGAGATTTCCCCCGAGCATACCGGGGAAAGGTCCTGTCGTTCTTTCCAGCACGGCTCCCGATCCAAAATCCAGTACCAGCAGCCCTGACCCATCGGTGGGGTAACCCACTCCCAGCAATACCATCTCTTCCTTGCCATCGTCATCGATATCGAACAGGTGCACCCGCACCCGCCCCGCCGGAGCCACTCCACGGATGGTCGGAGCAGCCCGGTGTGGCTTTCCTTGTGGATCGACGCAACAGATCTCCAGATCATCCGATGCCGCTGCTGCATCAGACCCATACAGGCTGTGGATCCCGTCGAGATCGAGCTCTCCAGGAGTTGCACGCGCTTCAGGATGAACCGGGTGCATCACCGAACTCTTCAGAGGTACGTGACCGAGCCCGAGGATGTGACCGGCTTCATGCACGATCACCTTTTCCAACTGCGGCTCGATGCTGCGGATCGCCCTCAATCCTCGCGCTGCTGGAGTGGGTTTCAAGGTGGGTTTCGAGGTGGGTTTCCCGAGTGTCCAGTCAAGATTGGTATTGAGATGAATCGACCACGGAGTGTCATCTCCGGACCTCGGAGCCGCCGCGATGTGGGCGAGCATCTCCGCCGAGATCCCGAAGGAAACACAGGATGAACGATGATTTGTACCCCTCCACCCGATCGTCAGGGTGGCCGTCTCCCCTTCCTCCGCTCTGCGAAAGGAACAGGCTCCTGGAACGTTCCATCTGGCCAGTGCCGACTCGATCACCTGTTCAGCCTTGTGAAGATCGAAGGGGCAATTCGTCGGGTCCATGCGCCAAAGGATTCCATCGGAACCGATCATCCGGTGCAGGATGGTGAATCGAAACTGGAACGCACCGCCACTGTATCGGTACTCTTCCTGCTGTGTTGGCTGCGCAAGGTGACAGGCGCACAGAAACAGAGGTAGCAGTAGTAGAGAAGAGCGGAGTCCGCTCCCCACGGTGGAGCTCCACCGAGTGATCGCCAACAGCTGTGACCACCGCTGTCGTTTCCCCGAGTGCACCAACTTCACATCTCCCCTCTCGCTGCGACGCAGCCTGCACTTTCGATTCGTTGCCGAAGCGTGCGCGATGCACGCCCCCCGTGTCAGATGAAAAACCGCCCGCTGCCCCGGCGCAAGACGCGGGTCAGCGGGCGGTCCAACTTCTGCAGAAGAATCGAGTTCTACAGGTCCGAGAGGAACAGGAGTAACGCATCCTGTTCTTCCTCACTGAGGGCCTCATAGGCTGCTGTGATCTGTTCCGCCTCATCCTGGTGGAGCAAGATCGCATCCTCGAGGGTGGTGGCTCTTCCATCGTGGAGATATGGAGCCGTGACCCGAACTCCCCACAGTGGCGGGGTCTTGTAGTAGCCGACGCCAGCGGGAGTGCCCAGATCGGCGGTACCTCGAAAATCATCCGGATAGATGTCGTGTAGAAGTAGGTCGGAATACAACGGCACCGGACCACCAGATCCCTGCAAGACAGGAACATGGCACACAGCACAACCCACATCATTGAAAAGCACCTCTCCCACCAGCACCTGGGGGTCGGTATTGCCGCCTCGAGGGGGGTACGCCAGATGCACTGCGAAGAACAACATATCCTCGAAGTCATCCGTCGAGATCTCGGGATCCGCAACAGAATCTGCATCGGTCAGCATTCCGAATCCACGACCATCGTCGGGAACAGTGATTCCAGTCTCGCCACCGAGTGCATCCCTGAGGAAATCGGAGAGGGTAGGCACCTGAGCCTTCCAGCCCAACTTACCCACCTCGGGAACTCCGGCGATGTCGATCATCCGAGCCACACCTCTGCATCCGTCGCCATCGTTGTCGTTGGGATCCTCGTGAGAGAGGATCTCGGCATCTGGAATCGTGTCGATCAGGCCCAGCCCGAGCGTATTGGGAGTCTGGCGCTGTTCGAAGACATCCGCCAGCGGATCAGCATCCTCTCGACCCGGCGTATCGGGGCGCCGCAACTTGCTGGCCACCTGTCCTCCGGGAAGATCCTCGAAAGGCCCGGCACCGCCGTTGTCGAGGCCGAAGCGCATCACATTCACATCGAGTCCGCCTGCACCCCCGATGATGGGAGTCTGGTGACAGGACCTACAGGAATCCGCGTTGAGATCGGGAGTCCCCAGGCCTTCCGCCTGAGTCCAATCGCGATCGAACACCTTGCGGCCGCGAATCCATTGCTCCAGTTCATTGGCATCGAGTACTCGATCGGGACCGCCCATCGCACCTACCGGTGGAACGGGAGTGTCGTCATCGATGATCTCGCCATTGACGCCACTGATCACCAGCAAGGTCGAGATCAAGACCAGCAAACCGGTATTCAATAATGTTGTTTTATTCATCAGATGGCCTCCAGGAAACGGATCACAGCATCCTGTTCGGAAGGAGTCAAAGCATCGTAGGCGTCTCTCGACTGCTGCCCTTCTCCTCCATGCATCAGGATGGCATCTTGCATCGTGTCTGCCCTGCCGTCATGTAGCCAGGGCCCATGTAGACGAACTCCCCACAGTGGTTGAGTTCTAAACTCATCGGAAGTGACGAGCGGGGAAATCACGCTGAACTGAGGAAACCCCTGTGAAATCCCATCCGCCAGCTCTGGTCCCATATCATGAAGCAACAGGTCCGTGTAGGCGTTGACCGGCCCCACTGAAGATTCAAGATTGGGAACATGGCAACTCACACAATTCATCTGGAAGAACAAGGTCTCTCCCAGCACCTCCTCGCTGCCCATCGGCTTGCGGGGTGCGGGAGCAAGAAACTTGCTGAAGGTCACGATGTCTCCCAGATCCGAGATTGGCATCTCGGGGTCCGCAACAGCATCTTGGTCGAAGGTCGAATCATCGGGTCCTGCACCGACCTGCATCATCGCGGAACTGACAATTCCACCGCTCCCCTGGAATGGATCTGTGGTGATTCCCATCTGATTGTTCAGGGCACCACGCAGGAACGCCTCGAGGAAGTTGGCCTGTGATTTGAATCCGAATCTGCCTATGTTGCCCATAGCATCGGAGTTATAGCGACCACTGATCCCATCTCCATCCAGATCATCCGGATCTGAGTTGGAGAAGATTTCAGCATTTGAGATCAACTCGAAGAGACCCACACCGAACTGCGGAGGAGCATTTCTCTGCGCCACCGTGACCTGAAGTCCGCCGACCTGGGAAGACTCAGGAATCGAGGGTCTGCCGCCACTGCCCGCACCGGGGACGGTGTAGGAGGGCATCACGATGCTGGGAACATCATCCGGATCCCAGATCGGAGCCTGAGACCCAGGTGCACCGACTGCTGCAAAGAAAAAGTTCCGATAGATCGGAGAAGAACCACCGGCTTCCGGGGTGCTGTGACAGGCCACGCAACTGACCGCATTGTAGTATGGCCCGAGTCCCTCTTCGGGAGAGAACTTCTTGTGCATCAGATCTCGGCCCCGAAGGAATGAATCGAAGGTCGCCTGATCGAGGCCCTGAAGAGCTCCTCCGAGAGAGCAACCTGCGTAGGACTCACAACCGAGATTATCGGCGACTGGATCCGATCCACAAACGGCGAACGGTTCTGCCGGAGCGGGGCCACTCAAGAACAGGTAACTGAATCCACCGATGGCGTCCGCCAGGTTGACCACACCATCATCGTCGTAGTCGTAGGCATCTTCACAGTAGCCGACTCCACCTGAAAACATGTACTGCAGCATCGTGACGCCGTCAGCGAGATCAAAGGTGCCGTCCTCATTCACATCTCCACGCTTGAAGTCTGCAGCATGGAGTTGCCCCACGCCCAGAACTGTCAGCAGCAGAAACAGGGGAACAATCACTTTCACGGTAAATCCTCCTCTTGCTTTCGATTGCCAAGAAAACAGGCTGCAATGGAAGATACAGACTGCTCGAGAAGCAATGCCGATATTCAGAGTGCCATGCCCCGCTGAATGTTGACCTTGTATTGCCTAAACTTTTCGTCGATGGCGAGAACGCTCGCCCTGGCCCCGAACTCGATACGGAATACGAACAATCGGGGGACCTCGATTCTACCCTTCAATGCACCAGTTCAACACCTAGGATCTGGATCAATTTTCGGCGTATCGATCCAATAAGCTGAAACAGGACCGATTCGTCGGAAACTCCGCTCCTGCTGGAATCGCCCAGAATTCCCTCTCTCGGCTTCACTGACACCGGGCAAAATAGCGGCTAATCGACAGAACTCCCCTGCAGGATGAAGGTGAGGGCCAGAATGGCGCTGAGTAATGCGACGATCGGTCGCAGCAGCCGCTCTCCTCCTTTCAGGGCAAATTTCCCTCCCAGATACGCCCCGAGTCCGTAGGAAGGGAGCAGCACAATCGCCACGGCCAGTTGAAACTTGCCGTGGCTCAGGTACAAGAGGCCCGATGCGGCGGACATCGCCACCACCCACCACACCTTCCTGCGCACCGCTTCGACCACCGAGAGTCGCATCGAAGTGGTCAACAACAAGACGATCAAAGCTCCGACTCCGGCTCCGATGAACCCGCCGTAAAAGCCACAGATCAGGCAGCCGATGTAGAATTTGATTCCGGGAGTGGCGGCCAGTGGATCTGCCAGTGGATCGGTCGGTGGCGGATCTGGCCGCGGCACCAGGAATGCCCCGACCGCCACCAACAACAACCCACCCATCACCTGGCGAAACAGCCTCTTGTCGAGGTGCTCGATCTCGACCGCTGCCAGCGCCCCGAGGATCGCAGCCCCTCCCACCAGCAGCAGAGGGCGCCAGCCGATGGTGGGCAATTCGTGCGGTTTCGAGCCTCTCGATCGTTCCAACCCACGATTCATCGTCAACCCAGCGACCAGCGCCTGAAAGGCCACACAGATCCTGTTGGTGCCATTGGCCACCAGCGGGTCGATCCCCAGCGACACCAGTAGCGGTAGTACCAGCAGCGTCCCCCCACCCACCAGGGTATTGAGGGTTCCAGCCACGACTCCGACCACTGCGATGATCGCCCAGTCCAGTATCGCCCAGTCCAATTCCAACTTGCGACCACCCTTCTGGAGCCACTTTCGCACGAGAGTTGCGACCAATACAGCAGGGTTGGCTTGATTCCCGAACCCGATCCCACGATCCTCTCATCCTGTCAGGAGCCACCAGTAGCGACTCAACCCGACGGGAGGAACCGGATGAATCCGGTCGTGAACGATTTCTCGATCCGCATTGCTACCCCGAACGGTACCGGGAGCCAGACTTCAAACATCGTGATTCAGCGAGCGCTGATCCAGATGGGGCTGATCGCCAGCGCCAAGAATCTGTTCCCGTCGAACATCGCAGGACTCCCGACATGGTTCCAGATTCGTGTCAGTCCAGGCGGTTGGCAGACGATGAACCCTCAGTGGCAGGTTTTGCTGCCGCTCAATCAAGCCACCATCGGTCGCGATCTTCGGGAGAGTGTGCCGAACACCGTGGTCATCGAAAACAGTGACTGGAAAACCGCCGACAGCGAGTTCGAGGGACTCTGCCGCTACTCGGTCCCCTTCGATCAACTGGCCCGAAAGATCAGCAATGCGAAATTGCGGCCTCGCCTCAAGAACTTGATCTATGTCGGAGTCGTCGCCCAGTTGTTCGACATTCCGATGGAGAAGATTCGAGGAGCCTTACAAACCGTCTTCCCCGGCAAGGAAGCGGTGGTCGACCTGAATATCGAAGCAGCGCAGATCGGCTTTGATTTCGCTGCAGAGAGTCTGACCAAGCAGGATCCGTGGAAGTATGCTGCTGCCGACCAGGTCGGGGATCAAATTCTTCTCGACGGAAATGAGGCTGCCGCACTGGGAGCGATCTGGGGCGGTGTCTCGGTGGTCGCCTGGTATCCCATCACCCCCGCTTCATCGCTGGCGGAAGCGGTCGAGAAACACATCGGTCGCTGCCGCGATTCGGACCCGGATGGGCGCAACAGGTTCGTGGTGATTCAAGCCGAAGATGAACTGGCGGCCATCGGGATGGCACTGGGAGCCGGCTGGGCTGGAGCTCGATCGATGACCTCGACCAGTGGACCCGGAATCTCCTTGATGGCGGAGAACCTCGGCCTCGGCTACTTCGCCGAGATCCCGACGGTGGTCTACGACATCCAGCGTGTCGGACCTTCCACTGGACTACCGACCAGAACCCAGCAAAGCGATGTACTGCAGGTGGCTTTTCACTCTCACGGCGATACTCGCTTCCCGTTTCTGATCCCCGCCTGTCCCATCGAGTCGTTTCAGTTCTCCTGCCAGGCCTATGATCTCGCGGAGAAGTATCAGATTCCGGTGATCTTCCTGTCCGATCTGGACCTCGGAATGAACAGCTGGATGTCGGATCCACTTCCCGAGCCAGAGAATGACATTCATCGTGGCAAGATCGCCACCGATGAAGTGATCGCTCGACTCGATGACTGGGGTCGCTACAAAGACGTGGATGGGGATGGAATCCCTTATCGAACCATTCCCGGAATCACCCTTCACCCTGACGCCGCTCACCTGACTCGAGGGTCAGGTCATGATGAGAACGCCGAGTACAGCGAGTCCCCCGAGGTTTACGAACAAAACCTCGACCGACTGGCGAGAAAGATCGATGGCATGGTGGTCGATCTTCCCGCTCCCATCCGTCAGGACGGCGATTCCACCCTCGGCGTCATCGCGTACGGAACCACTGACATGGCGATGAGAGAAGCTCTCGAATCGTTGGAACAAAAGCCCTCATACCTGCGCCTTCGCTCCTTCCCATTCCATGACGAGGTGGAGTCCTTCATCGACGATCACGAGCAAATCCTCGTGATCGAACAGAATCAGCAGGGGCAGATGGCTCAACTACTACGAATGCACTTTCCTCAACTTGCCGCTCGAATTCGATCGGCAACCTACTATGGCGGCTTGCCGCTCTCGGCAGGTTTCGTCAAGGATTCGATCGAACAGCCGCGCAGAGTGGAGGCCTGATGAGCGAAGAACAGAAGAAACCTGCCACCAACGCGCTCGGTCTCGCCAAATCAGAGTACAAGGGCGGGCCGTCGACGATGTGCAAGGGGTGCGGTCACGACAGGATCTCGGAGGCGGTGATCCAGGCCTCTTACGACCTCGATATCGATGCCAGGAATATCCTCAAGATGAGTGGCATCGGCTGCAGTTCCAAGACGCCGGCGTATTTCCTCGGCAATGCGATGGGCCTCAACTCGACTCACGGCCGGATGCCCAGTTTCTCCACCGGTGC